>AR_comb_assmDRAFT_10221527_pt1 | contig 16012 bp, 12 predicted proteins | sample ArasoioldDNA_FD_10543 | JGI IMG/M metagenome (IMG submission 10543) | reverse complement strand
GCTCTGATGTACTGCTGTTCCACAAAATGCATGCGCGCCTGCATGCCATACACCGCTCCAAGATAAAAGGCAGCCTCGGCAGCCTGTGCCTCCGGGAGGCGCTCGGCCAGGGCACGGGCACGCTGCGTAGACTCCTGAAATTGTGCGAGCAGCATAGCCCTCTGGTGCGGATCATACGTGATCAAACGCCATTGCCAGTAGGTGGCGGCACGATAAAAATAGCCTGCCGGGTGCGCCGGCGCGAGGTCAATGAGACGCTGAGCAGCGCGTAATGCCTCATCGAATTCCATGTTGTAGATCAGGTCAAGGGTGTGCTGCGCTGGTTCCAGCATGGCCGTATGCGCCATCCCACCGCTTTGTGACATCAGGCCGAACAGGATGGCAGGCAGGAGCAGTAGCATACGCCCACTCCTCTCTTACGCCGTGTGACGGTTATAGTGATCCATAACGACCAAGGCATTGTACATCATCTGATTCAACGGTATTGGCACCTGTAAGCGTTGTCCATGGCGGACCACGGCGCCGTTGATGGCATCGACTTCGATACGCCGCTGGCGTCGGAAATCCACCGCCATTGAAGACTCCCCCGGATCACCGGCAGTGTCCAGGTAGTGCATCGTACGCTCCACGATCTCGGGCATGACGCCCGCCGCAGCCTGCGCCACAGCGGCAGTTTCCTGCATGACAGCGCGATAAAACCCCCGCGTGGGTTCGTGCGCCAGGAGTTGCGCTGGGGTCAGACGGGTCAAGGTCGAGAGGCCACTAAAGGGCGCAATGAACACGAGCTTTTCCCACAAACTGCGTCGGATGTTGGGCGACACCAACGTTGGAATACCAGCCGTTGTACACAGGGTGTGCACACGCTCAACTTGTTCCTGTTCCCGCCCTGTCAGGCTGCCAAACTCGATGAGACGGTCTGTGGTGGGCTGCTCTATCACTCCAGGAGCCACAAGGGTGGAGCCCATACGCGTGACTCCCGCCAGGACAGTGCCACGTCCAAACGTCGTTTGCAGATCCGCCGCCATATCCACACCATTTTGGAACGTCAATACAATCGTCTGTGCGTCAACCACTGGCTGGAGGAGCGCTGCGGCTGCCGCTGCATCATAGGTTTTCACGCAAAAGAGCACAAGGCCAGCCGGAGGAAGTGCGCGGAGGTCTGCACACGCCTGGACTGGCACAGTAAAATCGCCGTTGACACTCCGCACGGTCAGGCCTCGTTCCTGCAACGCGTGCAGGTGGACGCCGCGGGCCACGAACGTGACATCCACACCGCTCTGGGCCAGGAGTCCACCGAAATAGCCTCCCAGGCCACCGCTCCCCATCACGACAATGCGCATAGGCTAAGCTCCTCTCTGGCGTTGCATCAGTCTAGCGTGTAGCACTGGCATGTCAAGCGCTTCAACCACTGGATCAAGGACGCTCATACTATTCTAGCTTTGGCAAATGGTCAGTGTTCTGATATATAACAGGTGTGCTGCGCCGCCTTGGTATCACACTATTGCCCGGTGGCGGGCAGCTGATGCAGCAGACCAACAGAGGAGACGCGCGTGACAAAGCGTGAGCAGGAGATCATTGCCGCGGCAGCAAAGGTGTTTAATGAGAAGGGCTATCATGCCGCCACAACGCGCGACATTGCCGCGGAAGTAGGCATTCAGCAAGCCACCCTCTACTATTACATCTCCTCCAAGGAAGAGCTGCTCTATCTGGTCGTACGCGAACCTATCGTGCGCCTCTATGACCAAGTCGAGGAGATTGTCAAGGCCAGCCTGCCGAGTCGCACCAAGATCGAGCGCGCCATCCACGCCCACCTTGCCGCGTTTGATGAGAGTTACCCGCATATGTTCGTCTACGTGCAGGAGTTGCCCAATCTTATCCACACCCTGCAGGACAAGATCCGCGAGTCACCCAGCCGCTATCAGCACTTGTGGGAGGAAATTCTCCAGCAAGGTGTTGCCACCGGAGAGTTACGCGCTGATCTTGATATGCCAGCGACGGTCTTCATGATTATGGGCATGTGTAACTGGCTGCATCGCTGGTACCGGAAAGGCGGACGCCTGGATACGGCGACGCTGGCGCGACAGTATGCCAGCGCTGCGCTCGATGGTATTACAGCGCGCCCATCGTAGGAGCAGTGCCCCTCGCCCTGGCTCAAACTCTCTCCTCCCGGGAGTGGGTTGGCAGCACTCTATAGACGTCTAACGCTCAAGCGCGCCAGCTGCCGAAAGCGCAGCAAAGCGGAGCTGTAGGCAGTCAGCCGCACGTCGTTGATACGTATTGAGGCCCCCTCCTCAGCCTACCCTAATGGTTGCTGAGCTTGGGGAACAGTCACGCACACGGGGAGGAAACCTCAGGCACTGCTCCGCCAAGCAACACCCATTTTACTGTTGAACTGGGACTCTGCTTTTCACCGTTCCAGGAAGCGCCGCAGCCGCCCTACAGCTTGTCGTAAATATCTCGGTCCCCATGTTATATGGCCCGGTTGAGACCAGCTGAGTATCCACGGGACCATGACCAAGATCCGCGCCGCCAGGAACACGTCAAGATACTCAGCATAGCGCCTTGGGAGTGACCGCACGCCTTGATACCCCGTCAGGAACGCCTCCTGCAGGGCCGGGAACGTTGTCCAGGTCTCCAGATACGAGAGGGTTACGGCCATATCGTATGTATAGTAGCCCCAGCCACAGTCATCAAAGTCGATGGCGCGCACCTCCTCGCCGTGAAACAAATAGTTCCATTGGTGCAGGTCTGCATGGATGAACCCGAAGACGTCTCGGCTTTCTCCTAACTCCTGGACGGCCGTGTGCACCCGTTGAGCTGTCGCCGCCAACACGGCCAACTCCTCTGCGGAGAAGTGGGCCGCCGCTTTGCCCGGCGCGTCTCGCCACGCGTGCACATCACAAAATAGGGCGCGCCGCGTGGGTGGAGGGGTGTGCGAGGCGACAAACTGGTCCGCGTGGCAGTGCAACTGCGCCATACATGCCCCCACGCGTTGCAAGTCGTTGGGCGTTAGCGTGTCGTTCCGGAAGTCTCCTGGCACCCAGTGAAACAGGACGCATTGTCGTGGAGTCGGTTCTCCTGACACCACAATTTCTTGGATCAGGGAACCATCACGGGCCGGCACAGGGACGGGCACAATGAGGGAAGTCTCCCGCCGGATCGCCAACAACCACTGGAGTTCTTCGTGAATGGCATGCGTACTGTGCTGTCCAAGGGCATGGATGCGCAGCACGAATCCTGTGTGGTCCGCTGTTGCGGCCACACCCACCCTAGAATGGTGTTGCTGCCCCAAGGGCTGGATGCGGAAGACCATATTGGTTGCATCATCAAGCAAGACCGGCGGCACCTCTCCGAGGCCATAGCGGCTGAGCGCCCGTTTGGCCACGTGTGTGAGGGAGGTCCCGCACTCCTCAAGAGGAGGCGTGTCAACGAGGTGTTCCACAGACATAGACGGTCATTTCTCCTGCGGCAGATATGCGCGTCACTGCCCTTGGGGCGATGCAAGTAGGATTGCCTAGCAGGGCTTCAATGGTAACCTGCTGGATGACATCAGACTCTGTCACCTAACGCTTGTGGTGGGCATCGGCTCGCCCGCAATTGACGGTCAATCGTGATTGAGCTGCTCTATTCCGTTTGTATTCCTTTCTGCCGTTCCGAATGTTCCGAGGCTTAGCTGAAACGGCAGTTTCGTTGAAAGCATTGATCAGTTCCTCGTGAGTATCGCGGTGCATTAGGGCTTCCCAGATAAATAGCCTTGCATAACCCGACTGCACATTGTCTCGCAACCGCGGTGGGAGATAGTCATCGACTGGAGCACCGTCGTCGTAACGTGGACACGTGGGTAAAACAATGCCCATAAGGGCGCTCTTAACGGCCAGTCCACCAGCAATCTCCCAGTCAACGTGTTTTCTACAGTAGGTTTCTGCCCCAATAAGTACAATTAATATAGTTGTATTGGTAACATGGTCATCACGAATTATCTGCTTTATATAGAGGTCGCTGAGCTTAGGATTGATCTCTCCGTCCTCGACTGAGCCATTAACCCACGATTGAAAAATCTCTATCGCAAAAACCTGTTGCTCAAATTGCTTACGAAACGCGTGGTCCAGATGGTGGTAGCTAACGAAGAGCTGGTCGTATTTGCGCAATGCGAGCCGTTTCGCAAGCCATTGGTCTATATTTAGCCCAGTATCTAGTCCTAGTCGCAACATGTTTGACACAGTAACTGCCTTTACCCAGATTGGCGAACATCATAAGACTGTTGAGTGTTCCTCATTGCGGCAGAGCAATGGATAGATTCCAACCGTCCAACGCCAGGTTGCAGGCGCGGCAGACAGCGGGAGCGAGGCACGAGCGGGCGCTGTTTGCCGCGCCTGTATGCCTGCGTTGAGACTGTCGGAAAAGGTCTTTTCGTGAGGGGGTCTCTCCGCGCACTGCGAACTGTTGTTACATCGGTCCCCAGTCTGCCTCGCCTGACCGGGGCCTCCACATATCTCCAACATGGACGAGACAAAGGCGGCAATTGTGCTATGGTCAGGGACCATCCCACACACCAACGCCATGAAGGTCATATTTTCTCGGTAGGCCTGCTCGATCTTCTGTGACGCAATGCTACCTCGGGCATACGCTAATAACACCACCTTTAGCAAGACCTTGGGATCATATGTGGAACAGCCTGTATCATTGTTTTTATATCTGCTCGCAAGGATCAAGGTGTCAATATATTATTGAACGAGCATATGAATAGCAAATTCTAAAGTACCTGGTATGAGCTGTTTCTCTAAAGCAACAGGAACCATTACTATTTGGGCATAATCATAAGGCTTATGTCTGGCCATTACTTCTCCAAGAGCATAAGACATGCAAGAAGTGTAAGACACAGATAAAGGTACGAAAAATAGGCCTCTTATGCCAGGACTTTCTGGCCTTTGACGCTACGTCAGCTGAGAAAATGAGTTCCCTCTAGGGGTTTTTCGACAGTCTCGTTAGGGGCGCGGCCGCCTACGCCTGTGCCACGGCGACATGGGCTTCCTGGGGCACCGCAAACTCTTCATCATCTCTATAGGCTCGCAGCGCCTCACTCAACCCGGTGCATCTCGCGGAGAGCGGCAGGACGATCAGGAAAAAATTGCAGTCCAGGAATGTCTCGGTCAACGCACACAAATCGATCAGATGATGCCAGTCGCGATTGTTGCGGGCCAACCGTGAGGCTTCTAAGGCGAAGAAGGCCCCGACATGCCCCTGACACACCGCCGCCAGCAGCTGGCCGAAGCTCGGCCGCAAGCATCCACGAGGGAATCGCCAACTGAAAACTGTCATGGAGCTGGATGACCAGACTATCGGAGATCTGATGCCGTAACCACCGGATGATTTCGACGGTCTGACCAAAGAGGGGTGTGGTAACAACAGATACGGACTAGCGACGCATAATAAGTAATGTGGAGCTACGTTCCGCCACAATTTCGCCACCCACCTGTGGGAGGATGGCTACGGTCTCTGAACAGTCCAGGAACGCCTAGGGCACTAGGACATCAGTATGACGATGGTCTACACGCATGGCTGCAGCACGGTAGGCGAGGGATATGCAGCCCGCTCGACCTGCGCTGAGTAGCGTGATGCACCGCTCAGGAAGCCCCTCACCCCGCTCAAACCCTCTCCCACTGGTGGGGGATAAGGGGCACAGTTTAGGAGAAAGATCGGTAGAGCAAAGCAGCGTTGGTGCCACCGAACCCGAAGGAATTGCACATGGCGGTGCGTATATAGACCTGGCGTGCGGTATTCGGGACGTAGTCCAGGTCACACTCGGGGTCGGGATGCTGATAGTTAATGGTGGGCGGCAGCACCCCATGGCATAGCGCTAAGAGCGTAAAGATCGACTCGACAGCCCCAGCTGCGCCAAGCATGTGACCGGTCATGGATTTCGTGGCACTGATGGGCAACGTCGAGGCCCGGGCTTTAAAGACCGTCTTGATGGCCATCGTTTCCGCGACATCGCCGGCTGGGGTCGACGTGGCATGGGCATTGATGTAATCCACTCCATCAGCGGATATACCAGCATCCCGCAGAGCATTGGCCATGCAGCGCGCTGCGCCGGCACCGTCCGGGCAGGGCGCGGTGAGATGGTACGCGTCGCCAGCGCTCCCGTAGCCGATAATTTCGCCATACATGTGCGCCCCACGACGACGGGCATGTTGCAGTTCTTCCAGGATGAGCGTACCGGCCCCCTCAGCCATCACAAAACCGTCGCGTTCACGGTCAAAGGGGCGGCTGGCCTCCTGAGGGGCCGTCGTGTTCGATGACAGCGCCCGCATGTTACCGAAGGTACTCACGGCCAGCGGCGTGATGACGGCTTCGGTGCCACCGGCAATCATCACATCAGCCGCACCACGCACAATCGTATGAAAAGCTTCACCAATGGAGTGGGCGCCAGCAGCACAGGCGGTGACGCTGCTATTATTTGGTCCAGTCACCCCAAAACGCATCGAGACATGTCCGCTCGCGAGATTGCCGAGCACCATAGCCGGAAAGAGAGGAGAGACGCGGTTGGGTCCTTTCTCCAGGAGTGTGCGATGCACAGCTTCCAAAGATTCGAGCCCGCCGAAAGCCGTGCCAATGTATACGCCGATGCGGTCCGCCATGCTCTCCGTGATGGTCAGACCCGCGTCTTGGATGGCTTCCTGACTCGCTGCCAGGGCAAAGTGGACAAAGCGATCCATGCGGCGCATGTCGCGTTTGTCGATATAGTGCTCAGGAGTAAAATCACGCACTTCCCCAGCAATCTGGGCCGGGTACTCGTGCGCGTCAAAACGGGTAATCGGGCCGATGCCCGACACCCCCTCACAGAGCTTTTCCCAGATGGTATCAATGCTGAGGCCCAGGGGGGTAACCGCCCCGAGTCCAGTGATCACCACGCGTCTCTCCATGGGCTCCTCTCCCTACACTACTTTCTAGGCTGGCCCTCACGTACCGTCCAAGCAGTAGATGTGGAATGTGAGAGCGAGTCTGACGTCCAGACCTGTTCCCTCTACACAGACAGCGCACAACAGTATAGCATGGGTGTAAGCAGATACCAGTAAACTCTCGCAGAGAAAGGGCTACATATGGGACCGCGTCTGACCCTCGGGCGGGTGGAACAATGCCTGCAACAAGGCAAGAACGAGGCGGAACGCTTAGGGGTGCAGGCCGCCATCGTCGTCGTGGATGCCGCCGGCCATCTGATGGGCGCCCTGCGCTTTGAGGAGGCCCTGTGGGTCACCCCAGAGATCGCCCGCGCCAAAGCGAACGCGGCGGTGGCGTTTCGTGCCAGCACCGCGGCCTTGGAGGAACGCTGGCGTGAGCGTCCCCTGTTTGCAACGAGTATCGTCAACCTTGGGCCCGGACAGTTCGTCATTGGTAAAGGCGCTGTGCCCATCATCATCGACGGTACGGTCGTTGGTGCAGTCGGCGTGAGTGGCGGCATTCCTGCTGATCTCGATCATGCCATTGCTGAGGCCGCCGTCCGCGTCGAGTGAGGCACAGCGCTGGACCGCATTCAGGCAAGCTGCGGTTGAACCTTCTGCATGAACGCCTCCATAGTCGCCAGGGTGCCGTGATGCGATTGCGTGGCAGTCTCGAACACAACGTGTTCAACCCCGATCTCTTGGAAGGCACCGAGGGCCTCCACAATAGCCCCGGCGCTGCCGCTCATTGGCATACGGGGCGGCCGCCCTGGACGCGGGGGATATGACAATACGCGGTCCGAGACGCCCTCAATGGACAAATCGGTGCGGGCGGAGAACACTGGTTGCCCTTGACGCCCGTGCTTCTCCCAGAGTTCCCGTACATGGGCACAGCCTGGGGCCATGGCCGCCGCATTCAGGCTGCTGGTGTGCCAGCCGTCGCCAAGGGCGGCGACGCGCCGTCGCGCGCGGGCACTATTGCCGCCGATCCAGATCGGCGGTCCTGGCTGCTGCACCGGGCGTGGCGAGGCCTGCATATCGGCGTATTGGTAAAACGTGCCCTGGTGCTGCACCACCTCGTGGGCCCAGAGATCACGGATGATCCGTAAGCTTTCATCGCTCAGCGCCCCGCGCTCGGCAAAGGGCACTTTGAGGGTGCGAAACTCCTCTTCCATCCAGCCCACAGCAGCGCCAAAAATCAGCCGCCCGTGCGAGAGTTGATCAATGGTCGCCAGCATCTTGGCCACAATAATGGGATTGCGGTAAGGGAGAATAATGACGCTCGTCCCCAGACGCACACGTGACACCACTGCGGCCAGGTGGCTCAGCAGCGCTAACGGTTCGAGCATATTGTCACGATAGATAATCTCCATAGTGCGGGGCACAAACAGATGATCCGTCACCCATACCGAGGCAAACCCCAGCTCTTCGGCGCTCCGCGCTACTCCGAGGATGCGCTCGATATCGACTGGCTTGCCATAATGCGGCACGCATATACCGAATTCCACGATGTTTCCCCTTCCCTGTGTGCAGTGGCCGCGAAACTGCGGCCTCCGTTTCTCGCGAAAAGCCCGCCACCCTACCTGAAAATCCTCGCTGTCACAGAGCAACACGGGTAGTGCCGGCTGCGCCAGCGTGAGCCTTTCGAGGGCCGGGTTATCCAGCACGGTGATGCCAGGGACATTGTATGGCATTCTAGCGCGTTTGCCAGGGCAAAGCCGCGTACCTGGTCTGCTCTTTTTTCTGTCACGATTTTGTGGTATCTCATGCAGACCATAGGAGATGCGCCTACAGACTACCCTCCCCCGTTGCAGGGGGAGGGCCAGGGTAGGGGTGAAGGCAGACGCGCTACTTGACCGCGGAGTAAGTATTCCCCCAGCGGTCTTCGTAGACGAAATCAGCGAGTGACCCACGTCCAACTGGGCCAAAGCGTCCCATGGGGTAGCCGATGGGGAGAATGGCATAGGAGTGGACGCCGGGTGGCAAACCCATAGCCGCCTCGACCTCAGCCTCGTACAGCAGGTGTCGGGTCGTAAGGGTGGCGCCCAGGCCCAGCGCACGGGCCGCCAGCAGCATGTTCTGCACGGCAGGGTAGATCGATGCTCCAGAGGAGCGCGTCGGCGTCGAGGTTCCCTCATCGAGGCAGGCGACAATCCACACGGGAGCCTCATGAAAATGGTTCGTCAGATACTCGACAGCGGCATGCTGGCGCGTGTAGCTCTCAGGGGCAACACCGGGGGGAGGAGCACTGCTACGATAGCGCGGTCCTACCACTTCGTCGAAGGCCCGTTTGTAGAAGTGTTGGACGCGCTCTTTAATGGCGCGATCCTTCAGGACCAGAAAGCGCCAGGTCTGACGATTGCCGCCATTGGCCGCAGCGATCCCGGCCTCAAGGATCTTGCGGATCAGCTCGTCAGGCACCGGGTCAGGCTTCAGCCGGCGCATGGCCCGCGTGGTGTGGATAATGTCGAAGATGTCCGTGCTGCTGTCGGCCATACAATGCTCCTTCTAGAACAGGTGATGTGTGTTGACGGCATATCGTAAACTATTAGCCCGTAGGACGCCATCCGAACCTCCTGGCCGGGAGGCGGGGCCTTGGGACTTACACACAGAGAGGACTCACGCATGCCAGATCTTACTTCACTAGCCGCCTCACTTGGAGCCCTGCTGAAAGACCGAGGGCAGACCGTAGCAGTCGCCGAGTCAGCAGCGGGAGGTTTGATTTCTGCGGCGCTCGTTGCTGTGCCTGGCGCGTCGGCCTATTATCTGGGGGGTAGCGTCATCTACACGCAGGCCTCACGGCGCGGCATTCTGCACATGCCAGACGAAGCCTATGCCGGCATGCGCGCGAGCACCGAACCCTACGCCCTGCTCAACGCGCGCACGATTCGGGATCACGTGGGGGCGACCTGGGGCCTGGGTGAGACGGGTGCGAGTGGCCCCACGGGCAATCGCTATGGGGATGACGCCGGCCACGCCTGCATCGCCGTGGCCGGTCCGGTCGAGCGCACCCTGACTATAGAGACCAGAGTGACGAATCGTGAAGCCAATATGTGGATGTTCGCGAGAGCCGCCATGGAGTTGCTCGAAGCGTGCCTCAAGGCGCAATAGGCCTTGAGGCACGCTTAGGGCTGCGCTGGCGCCTCATGTACGCTCCAGAAAAAATTGCCGGGTGTGTCGCGGTTCCCCACCCGACGTCTGCGCCAGTGCGGTACGTAAGCGTGCCAAATCTTCCGGAGTATCGACGTCAAACCAGGCGGGCAGCCAGGCCATGCGGAGGCCCTGGGCCTCCGCTCGTCGCACCGTCTCTGGCAAGACAGCCGAGGTGCTCCAGGGCATGTCGACGAAGAGAGCGCGGTGCATGGCCCGTAGACCAATCAAATAATAGCCACCGTCGTCGCTCGGTCCAATGACCACATCGACGTCAGGCTTGGTAAGCAGCTCAACGGCCTGCTGCAAACAGTGCGTCGGCAGAGTTGGGGTATCGCTATCAATAGCCATCACCCCAGCGTACCCCAGGTTCAGGAAATACTCCAGGCTGTGGATCAGGCGCTCCCCGAGGTCAGTCCCTTGCTGTGCAATGCGGGTAAAATCTGGCGCGACATCGACAAAGAAGTCCTCGCCTGAGGCCGGCGTATAGGCAATGGCCGGTCTGGCAGAGGTGAGCGTCCGCACCTGCGCAATCTTATCGCACAGGAAGGCGCGACAGAGCTCCGCCGCTTGCGACGGCGTCAATGGGGGACAGAGTCGCGTTTTGACCTGACCTGGGTATGGGGCTTTCGCCATGATCATGACGACCGTGTGTGTCATGAGAGAGCACCCTCTTGTAGCGTGGACCAGCACGACCAGCCACATTAGAACGGAGCGTTCGCTGCTCGTGCGCACAGGGCAGTGAGCGCCTCAGGGTCAGTCACCGGGAGCGAGCACGTGAAGTTGTGACACACGTATACCGTGGCTTTGCCATCCACCTGAGCTTTTCCAGCGAGCACGTCACGCAGTAATGGCAGCGCCGCGAGGGCCGCCGCCACCTGCTGCGGATCGATCTGGAAGAGGACTCTATTGGGGATGTACTGCTGATGCAGAGCCCGGAGCATGGCCTGGGTCTCCTCGGCATCTGGCGTGCCTATGAGGACGATTTCCTGCGGTTTCCGCACATAAAAATCCAGAGTTGTAAGCAGACTGCCAACACCAAAAGGCTGCTGCTCCATATGCCGTCGTACAAGATACAGGACTTGCTCAGCCCGCTGCAGGTAGTCGGCTCTGCCTGTGTAATGATAGAGACGCAAGAGCGTCGTGGTGGCCACCGATGTGCCTGAGGGAATGGCCTGGTCATACACCGATTTCGTGCGCTCGATGAGCGTTTCGTGACTCTTGCCGGTAAAGAAAAAGCCCCATTGCTCCTCGTCCCAGAATTCTGCGAGCATGGTGTTTATCAACTGTTGTGCCAGATCAAAGTACGCCGGCGTAAAGGTCGCCTCAAAGGCATCGAGGAGGGCCGCAGAGAGGAAGGCATAATCATCCAGATAGCCGTTCAGTTTCGCCTGCCCATCCTTATAGACGCTCAGCAGCCGACCATCGCGCAGCATATGCCGTTGCAGGAACGTAATGGTATCTCGTACCGCCTGCAGTGCTTCCACATCTCCCAGGACACTATAGGCCTGCACCATGCCAGAGAGCATCAAACCATTCCAGGAAGTCAGAATCTTTTCATCCCGAAAAGGTTTTTCGCGCTGCTCACGGGTCGCAAACAGGAGGGCCTTCGACGACTCAATGCTTGCGGCCACCTCATCCAGCGGCCGGCTAAACATTTTTGCGGTCTGGTCGAGCGATACGGTGAGATGCAGGATATTGTTGCCATGCTCCCAGTTGCCAGTGTCGGTGATATCATAATAGCGGCAGAACAATCGCGAGTCTTCGCCCAGCAACGCATCCACCTCGGCCTTGGTCCAGACAAAGAACTTCCCCTCTTCCCCCTCACTGTCCGCATCTTGCGTGGCATAGAATCCGCCTTCAGGAGCCAACACTTCTCGCTTGATGTAGGTCAGGGTTTCCCGGGCAACTCTCGCATAGAATTCGTCGTGGGTGATCTGGTACATGTGCAGATACAGCGGCAAGAGCTGGGCATTGTCATACAGCATCTTTTCAAAGTGCGGCACCAACCAGCGCTCATCGACAGAATAGCGATGAAATCCACCTCCGAGATGATCGTAGATACCCCCGCTGGCCATCTTGCGCGTCGCCAGCCTGGCCATATTGAGGAAGTTTTCATTGCCACTGACATGCCAATAGCGCAAGAGATATTCCAGGTTCGAGGCATTGGGGAACTTGGGCTGGGTGCCGAAGCCACCGTGCACCATATCAAAATTGTTTGCCAGAGCACGGGCCGCATTCGTGAGAATGTCGGGCGACAGTTCGCCAGGACTCGCTTCAAGGCTCGAGAGTTTTTGCAGACCCTCGCGAATCTGCTGGATACTCTTCGTGACTTCGTCGGGGCGGCGGTGGTAGGCGTCCGCGACTGCAGCCAGTATGCGTGGGAATCCAGGACGGCCATAGCGGTCTTCAGGCGGAAAATACGTGCCACCGTAGAAGGGCTCTTGCTCCGGCGTGAGGAACATAGTGAGTGGCCAGCCTCCCTGGCCAGACAGCATCTGCACGACGTTCTGGTAAATGTGGTCGAGATCAGGTCGCTCTTCGCGGTCCACCTTGATGCTCACAAAGTGCTCATTCATAACAGCCGCGATGCTCTCGTTCTCAAAGGACTCGTGTTCCATGACATGGCACCAGTGGCAAGCAGAGTAGCCAATGGAGAGCATGACAGGTTTATTTTCAGCACGCGCTTTCTCGAACGCTTCAGGTCCCCACGCAAACCAGTCGACCGGGTTATGGGCGTGCTGGAGTAAATACGGACTTGTTTCGTGGATGAGACGATTGGTATGTTGCCCGCTCATGATAAACCTTTCGGCGCCACAGAGCTTGGCCTCTTTGCAGGAGGACCGTGGCTCGTGGTCGACTCTAATGTGTTTGCGCTGATACTGTTGCTTGTCTCAAATAGTTGCGCTTGATCTCCATTGTTTGTTTCCGCGGCATTTCTGATATCCTAGGAGATGATAGGCGGCCCTGTCAATGTACGCGGGCGTAGAGCGTCATGCTCCTAGAGTGGCAAAACTTGCAACCAGTTATGTAGCAGCTCAAGCCTCCTCTCGTCATCAGGAATACGGGAGACCCCATTTTTTAGCGCTCTCACGATTGTCACAAGATTCCAACATTTATATCAAGAATTGCACAGACGGCGCGGGACGCCCATGTCATATTCCTGGTGAACGAAGGGAAAGAGGGCTCACCACGCTCGGGGTCCCAGCGCTCCATCTTCGGTATGACAGTCGGTAGCCGCTCGCCTCCAGCTGAGATTGGTGACAGAACCGACGAGAGCAATCGATCGGTCTCGGGTCTGAGATTGTCAAGGAAATCTTCTGCAGCGAGGGATTCATGGACGAATCGAGTAGGCAAAAAGGGGAAACCAAGACGCAGTCGCCGAAGGAGGGCACGCCGTTTGCCGCTCCGAGTATTTCCCTTCCCAAAGGCGGCGGCGCCATCCGCGGCATGGGCGAGAAGTTTGCGGCGAATCCGGTAACCGGCACTGGCTCGATGACCGTACCGATTGCGACCAGCCCGGGAAGATCTGGTTTTGGACCGCAACTTGCACTTTCGTACGATTCTGGTGCAGGCAACGGGCCATTTGGCTTTGGTTGGAGCCTCTCCCTCCCGTCCATCACCCGCAAGACCGACAAGGGCCTGCCCCAATATCTCGATGGGGAAGAGTCGGACGTGTTCATCCTCTCCGGTGCGGAAGACCTGGTGCCCGTTCTCCGGAACGACGGCCAAAAGGACGAAGACCATACGACGGCGCCAGGATTCTCGATCCACCGCTATCGCCCGCGCCTCGAGGGCTTGTTTGCGCGCATTGAGCGCTGGACAAACGTCAGCACGGGCGAGGCGCACTGGCGCTCGATCAGCAAAGACAATATCACCACCCTCTACGGCAAAGATAACAACGCCCGGATTTTCGATCCAGCCGATTCTGACCCCATACATCCGACGCGTATCTTCACCTGGCTGATCTGTGAGAGTTATGACGACAAGGGCAACGCCCTCGTTTACACCTACAAAGCCGAGGATGATAAGGGCATTGACATCGGCGCCGCGCACGAACGCAACCGCTTGACCAACAAACACTTTACGCAGCGCTATCTCAAGCGCATCCAATATGGCAACCGCACGCCGCGCCATGCCAACGAAGACCTGAGCCAACGAGACGATTGGATGTTCGAGGTCGTGTTGGATTACGGCGAGCATTACGACGCAGACGCGCAAGGTCAGCCGACGTTTGTGGACATCGTCGGAGAGGCGCGGGCATGGCTGCCAGTGCGCGCCGACGCGTTCTCCACCTGTCGTGCCGGCTTTGAGGTGCGCACGTCTCGCCTATGCCGGCGCGTGCTGATGTTTCACCACTTCCCCGCCGCAGGGGCAGTAGGCTTGGATGAACCGGTGGTCGGCAAGAATTGCCTCGTGCGCGCCACCGAGTTCAGCCATGAGGAGACACGCATTGCCTCCTATTTGACCGCGGCCACGCAAGCCAGCTTCCGGCGTCAGGGCGTAGGCTATGTGCGGCGCGCCCTGCCGCCACTGCAATTTGTATATAGCACAGCCGAGATCCAGGCCGAGTTGAAAACCGTTGACGCCGCCAGCCTGGAGAATGTGCCATATGGCATTGACGGCGTGCACTATCAGTTTGTGGATTTGTATGGCGAAGGCGTGTCGGGCGTGTTGACCGATCAGGACGGGGCATGGTTCTACAAGCGCAACTTCAGCCCGCTCACCCTGAAAACAGCGCGAGAAAAGAACGGGCACGACGTCGCGCAAAGCGAAGCGCGCTTTGCGCCCATCGAGCGGGTTGGGCGCAAGCCAGCGCCGGGCAATGTGGGTGGCGGGCAGCAAGTGATGGATTTGGGCGGTGACGGGCAGAACGATCTGGTGCAGTTCGCGCCACCGCTGGCTGGATATTTCCCTCAAGACACCGATGGCGAGTGGCAGCCTTTTGTGCCATTTCGCCACCAACCGAACCTGGATTGGAATGATCCAAACCTCCGCCATGTCGAACTGACTGGCGACGGCCATGCCGATGTGTTGATCACCCAGGAGGGACGTTTGGAGTGGTATCGCTCGCTGGCCAAAGAGGGATTCGAACCGGCGATGTTTGTGACGCCGCCGTTGGATGACGAGCAAGGACCGAGGCTGATCTTTGCGGACGGCACCCAGTCGGTCTATCTGGCAGACATGAACGGCGATGGCTTGACCGACCTGGTGCGCATTGGCAACGGCAATGTATGCTACTGGCCCAGCCTGGGCTATGGGCGTTTTGGCGCCAAGGTGACGATGAGCCATGCACCGCGCTTTGACTACCCCGACCAGTTTGATCAACAGCGCATTCGCCTTGCCGATATTGACGGCAGCGGTGTGGCGGACATTCTGTACATCGGGCGCGATGCGATCACGGTCTATCTCAACGAATCCGGCAACAGTTGGGCAGATGGGCAGACCATCACCGCCTTCCCGCGTGTGGACAACCTTGCCAGCGTGCAGACGATGGATTTGCTCGGCAACGGCACGGCCTGTTTGGTCTGGTCGTCGCCGTTGAGCGGCGACGCGCGCCAGCCCATGCGCTATGTGGATTTGATGGGCGGGCAGAAGCCCCACCTGCTGGTCAGGACCATTAACAACCTGGGTGCGGAAACCCGTGTGCAGTACGCACCCTCCACCAAGTTTTATTTGAATGACAAGCTTGCCGGAAAACCCTGGATCACCAAACTGCCGTTCCCGGTCCATTGCGTCGAGAAAGTCACCGTGACCGACAAATGGCGGGAGACTACCTTTTCCAGCACGTACTCCTATCACCATGGTTACTTCGACGGCATCGAACGCGAGTTCCGCGGGTTCGGCCGCGTTGAACAATTGGATACGGAATCTTATGGGGAATTCGCGACAGGCAACACCGCCAGCCCGTATATCACGGACGA
>AR_comb_assmDRAFT_10178685_pt1 | contig 16012 bp, 14 predicted proteins | sample ArasoioldDNA_FD_10543 | JGI IMG/M metagenome (IMG submission 10543) | reverse complement strand
TTTCGGCAGCCGAGCGCAATGAATCGATCGACTCAAAGAGCGGCACGGGCATCAAGCCAGGGTCATCGGCCGATCCTGCCATTTGGACGCCAGCCACGTTCGCGAGGTGAATCACGTCCAGGACATCGCGCTCTGATTCGGCTCCGCTGATGATGTAATTGCGAATCGATTGCGCCGGGTAAATCTTTTTGATCCGAGCGATCATGCGGAACGTTTCAAGAAGCTCGCGGCCTTCCGACGATTCGGGAGGCTTCTCTAACTCGGCTCCCAATTCCTTGACAACCTGTGCGTGGACGCGGGCATGCTGACGGATGTCGAGTGAGTGGAGATGAAATCCAAACTTGCGCACTTTCCGCAGCAGGGAAGCGACGTAGGTGTGAGCGAGTCGCTCGCCGCGGTTGGCGAACAGGCTGTCCCGTATCAGCAGAAGATCCTGTTCAAACTCCGCAGCCGTCGGGTATGCGGCAGGAGCATCGACGGCGTCCCGACTTCGCTGCAGACGGTGAAACATATACGAGAGAAAGCGGCGATAGCCCTCCGACTGGTTGCTGGGGCCCCATGCGAGGTGTACGCCCTCGATCGTGCGTTCATAATGCTTGAGGCGAGACAGAAGATCGGATGAGATGGCTGTCTGGCGACGCGAAGAACTCAAACGATCGCTGAGAGATTCCACGTCGTAGAGGTATTCGCGAAGGATAAGAGCGCGGGCCACCTCGATTGCGTCCTGGATGCAGTCGGGCTTAACGAGAGGATTCCCGTCGCGATCGCCGCCGATCCACGAGCCGAAGTGGATGACGTTGGGAACCGACGACTCGTCCAGAGACAGTGCATACACCTCGCGGAACGACTCTACGATTTCGTTGTAGATCCTGGGCAACGAATCGAACAACGAGAGCCGAAAGTAGCGGAGCCCCATCCGGATCTCGTCGCTAACAGTTGGCTTCGCGAGGCGGACTTCGTCCGTTTGCCACAATGACGTCACTTCCGCCTGGATGTTGTTTTCACAAATCTCTGCTTCTTCGGGAGTCAGAGGGAGCCGGTCGAGGCGTTCCAGTTGCCGTGCGATGCGTCGCCGCTTCAACAGCACGGTTTGGCGGGCAACTTCAGTGGGGTGTGCCGTGAACACAGGTGTGATCTTGATGTTATGAAGTGCGGCAAGAGCTTCTTCGGCGGAAATGCCCGCGTCTTTCATGCGCAAAAGAGTTCCGCGAAACGAGCCGGGAAGCGGGGTGAGGTCGGGCTCGAGTTTGCCGGCACGCCGCCGGCGTTTTCGGTGGTTGGTCTCGGCGAGATTGGTCAACTCGAAGTAGGTGGCAAACGCCTTCGTCACTTGATATGCACGAGGCAATTCCATGCCCGAGATCACGGCTTGCAGCTTCTCCATGAGTTCCTGGGAATAGGCCTGGTCCGGGTTTTTGCGCACAACTTCGCGATGCTCGATCAGCAGCTTCCGCAGTTCTTCTACGGTCTCGAACAACTCCTGTCCGGCCTGCTCTGCAAGCACTCGTCCGAGGATCGCTCCCAACGAGCGCACATCCCGGCGCAGAGGATTGTCCTTCAGTGCCTCGTCCGAAGGCGCGGTGAATTCCGCCAACCGGGTCTGCTGGTCGTCCACCTTCCACAGGGGTTTGAGTCGATTCGCCATTGCAGGGTGATGAAACAGAATAAATGAGGCGATGCCAGGCGAGGGATGAAAAGAGGGATTTCGAGCCTGGTATCGGAGGCTTATTTCGGAACTTCGAAACGATATCCGATGCCGCGAAGCGTCTTGAGATACTGGGGATGGCGCGGATCGCGTTCGATCTTTTCACGCAGACGGCGGATGTAAACATCGATCGACCGTGGAGTCACAAAGGGAGTTTCCTTCCAAACCGCATCCAGCAGTTGATCGCGTGTAAGCACGCGGCCTCGGTGTGCCGCCAAATATTCGAGTAAACGAAATTCCCGCACCGTTGTAAGGACATTCCTTCCGTCAACCTGGACAGTCATGGAGGAGACATCAATTTCAAGGTCTCCAAGACGCAGCACCTCGGTACCCGTTGAGGAGTGGCCCAATCCGCGCAAGACGGTGCGGATGCGTGCCACCAGTTCGCGCGGGCTGAAGGGCTTCGTGATGTAGTCATCTCCACCCAGTTCGAGCCCTTTGATGCGATCCGCTTCTGATGTCTTGGCTGTCAGAAAAATGATCGGGGTCGCTGATAAGGCGGGCGTCTGACGGATGTGACGACAAAGTTCGAAACCATCGGTGCCCGGCAACATCACATCGAGCAGAAACAACGCCGGCATTTCCCGCGCCGCTTCCGTGAGAACAGAAGCTCCACTGACAAAGCTTTGAACTTCGAAGCCGGCCGCCTGTAGGTTATGGGAAATAAGCCGGGCGATATCCTCGTCATCCTCCACCACAAATATGACTGGGCGGTACGGGAGTGAGTTTCCGCCGTTGGAGATCCGTTCTGCGGGTCCGGCTGGTAAATGCATGATTAAATGGCGCTATGAGTTCCGGGTGTTCTGAACTAAATGAGATGGATACCCTAAAAATGTATGGAGGGAATGTTGCGCGAATGTTTCCCGTTTGTTAATGAATGATGAATTTGTAGAAGAAGTTCTCAGGTAAGAACCCCAGACGGAGTCAGTTCGCCGCCTTTTTCTTTGGCACGTGGCGCAGGCTGCGCCCCTCTACCAGGCTGTATAGGTCTTCCGCAAGATTTGTTGTATGATCCCCGGCGCGTTCCAATGCTTGTGCCATCAGCAGGATCTCAAAGCCGGTGGTGTCGCCCTGAGAAACTGTCTCGGCGAGGTGTTTCTGAAAGAGCGAATGGCACACGCGATCGATTTCCTTGTCCATTTGCAGGACTCTACGCGCGCAATCCAGATCAAGGTTTGAGAAGCCGGCGTGAATCAGATCGAGCATTTCCCGCAGCACGCCCGCCATCTCCACCAATTGCCGGACGTCGGAAGCCGGAATCTTCGCCCTGCGGTCCTGAACGCGCAGCGCCACGCTCATGACGAGGTCTCCGATTCGTTCCAGATCGGTCGTGGATTTCAGACTGGAAAGGAGCTGCCGGGCACGAAGTTCACTCACTCGCGTGATGGCAGCTGGAAGCCGCTCGTCGATTTGCCGCTCGATCTGGTCGAGTTCCTTCTCGCATTCTTTGATTGCCAGGAAGGCCATACGCGAGGATTGGGTCAGCAGATCGCGCACATTAAAGGCGGCATCGCGCGCGATGAGACAAGCCCTGAGTGAGAGATCCACCAAGTCGTCTGCGCTGCTTCCGGATTCGGCGGCAGATCTCCCTGTACGGGATCGGGTACTTTCATTCTCGGGGAAATCAGTTTTCCGGTTCGACAGTGCTTTGCGTGGCATCTGTATAGCATGGGCCTGGATTCCAGGCCAGCCGAGTCTATTCTCCCAATGTGAATGGACGGTTACAAGCCAGTGGGCTTTGTTGAAATTAAATGATTTGTCACGAGAAACGACGGAGGAATGTTTTGTGAATCTTGCAGACTATTTGCGTCGTGAGTTTGTTTATAACGCTTGGGCAAACGGCGAAACGTTGGGAGCAATCAAGGCTGCTGGAGCCAACGCACAGTCAATGCGGTTCATGTCGCACATTTTGGCTGCCGAGCGGGTATGGCTGGAGCGGCTCAGAGTGCAGCCGCAGAGTGTGCCCGTTTGGCCGGAGCAGGATTTGGGGCAATGCGAGCAAGAGGCCGCGGACCTTGCCAAATTGTGGCGCGATTATCTGGAATTGCTCACGGCCGGCGATGTCGCTCAGACAATTTCCTACAAGAACAGCAAAGGCGAGTCGTGGACTAGCGCAATCGTGGACGTGCTGACTCATGTGGTCATGCACTCTGCCTACCATCGTGGCCAAATCGCCAGTCACATGCGGGCGAGCGGATTCACGCCGGCCTACACCGATTTTATTCATGGAGTTCGTCAGGGATTTATCGAATAGCCTGCCGTATGCCCGATTCAGCGATGAAGCCACTTTGCTGCTGGGCCGCCGAAAGACGTAATATCTCAGCGATGAGCAAAAGAATTCTGTTATTGGTACCTGTATTCCTCTCCTTTTTCCTGTTGGGGGCCGATCAAGCCAAGATTCCCCCCATGCCCGGCGCCGTCACCAACAATGCTGTTGCTTCCCTTAAGAACGGGATCGAGATCTACTCGCTGATGGGAGTCGGCACCAAGAAAACCTGGGATGACATCAGCAACAAGCTATACATTTTGTCGTTGAAAAGGGGCAAATGGATCGAGGGTCGGCCAGTGCCTGGCGTTGCCGGCCGCTTGGACGCATCCGCTGCTGGCGTCAAAGGACAGATCTTCGTGTTTGGCGGTTATGTCGTTGATGGACAGGGCAATGAATTCGTCGCTGCCGATGCCAATTCCTATGTTCCAAACGAAACGCGCTGGTACCGTGCCAAAGATGTACCCATACCGGTGGCGGGGGCGATTGCCGGGGAGACCCACGATCGTTATGTCTATCTGATTGGAGGGAGGTCGAAGGACGGCCCGGTTAACAATGTGCAAGTCTACGACGCCGAGAAAGATTCATGGAGTCAGGCCACGCCATTCCCGGGAACGCCGGTCTATGGACATGCAGGCACCGTCGCCGATGAAACCATCGTTTATGTGGACGGAGCCAAAAAGGATCCAGCCAGCGGGCGTTACGTGGTATCTGATGAATGCTGGATGGGCAAAATCGACCACAAGGATCCGAACAAGATCGAATGGAGCAAAATTCCGGGTCATCCCGGACCAGGCCGCTTCGGCATCGTCGCAGGGGCCGGAGAGCACGATCACCGTATTCTCTTTTCCGGCGGAACGACCGCGCCACATAACTACAGAGGACTGGACTCCGAAGGAAAACAGGCTGAGCTCTCGTCGGTGACATTCGCGTTCGAACTGCATGGAAACAAATGGGAGACGATCGCTGAGGACACGTACGACGTGCGCGCGGATTCGCGCGGCATTTTGTTCACGCCTCTGGGCCCGCTCATCCTAGGCGGCACGCTGAAGAATTCAGCGGTTTCGGCGCGTGTGCTGACCGTGCCAAAGAAGTAGCCGAAGGGAGTTCCGGTGCAGGTGGAATGCTTTTCGTCCATCTGTGAGGGTTTTTTGAGGAACGCCTGTTCTCTTTTCTTGCGTACCTTGGTGATCTTTTCACTGCCCGGGGCTAGGGTTACGATTTCATTGTTTCAGAGAGCGAACATCACTCATACCTCCTGAGGAAGCGGCGAATGGACCTCCGACCATCCGCCGCTTTTCTACTTGGAAGCAAATCCTGCCTTGCGGTAGAATTCGGCAACGCTGTTCGTTTCCCGTGGGGACCTGCATTTAAACGATCCGCGCTGAGGAACAACATGTTCATCCCTCGTTAATTCGCCATCCTGACTGCCCGTAGTTCGGGCGACCTGATTTTCTTCCTTCGTTCTAAAGGCATTGAGCTTGTGCATGCGCACGAGTTCAGGCGGAAAGCTACAGGATGTTATGGAAGCAATTGCTGCAGTTCGTGAGCAAAAGACCTCTTTGTGGTCGTCGTTGGTGGAAGCCGTTCGCGGCTCGCACCAGGACTACACCAGTGCCAGCTTGAATCGCGCCATCTTGCTTCTCGCCGTTCCGATGGTGCTGGAAATGGTGCTTGAGTCGTTGTTTGCCGTGGTGGATGTTGCCTTCGTCGGACGACTTGGAGCGGACGCCGTCGCTACAGTCGGACTGACGGAGTCGATGTTGAGCCTTGTGTTCGCCGTCGGGATGGGCCTCAGCCTCTCGACGACTGCGATGGTTGCCCGCCGCATCGGGGAGAAGGATCCCGAAGGCGCCGCGGTGTCGGCGGTCCAGGCAATCTTCTTGGGCCTAATCATTTCCCTTGCGATCGGCCTGCCGTGTCTCATCTACGCGCCGAATCTTCTGCGCTTGATGGGAGCCACACCCCAGATAGTGGCCGTCGGCAGCGGCTACACGAGGATATGCCTGGGCGGAAGCTTCGCGGTTCTGCTGCTGTTCCTGAACAACGCGATCTTTCGCGGCGCTGGCGATGCGGCGATCGCGATGCGGTTGCTGTGGGTATCGAACATCATCAACCTGATTCTCGATCCCTGCCTGATCTTTGGGCTCGGTCCGTTTCCGCGGCTGGGAGTTACCGGGGCTGCACTGGCAACCTTCATAGGTCGCAGCATCGGCGTGATGTACCAGTTCTATCGATTGTTCAAAGGTACAGAGCGCATTCGAGTGCTGGCACGCCAGATCAGAATCCAGTTCGATGTGTTGTGGCGGCTAGTGCGGGTTTCACTCACGGGCATTCTGCAGTTCGCCATTGCCCACACCAGCTGGATTGGACTGGTACGCATTGTAAGCACGTTCGGCGCTGCGGCTATTGCAGGTTATACGATTGCCATTCGAATCGTGATCTTCATGATCTTGCCGTCGTGGGGACTTAGCAACGCGGCAGCAACCCTTGTTGGACAGAATCTGGGAGCTGGGAAACCGGACCGTGCGGAAGCCGCCGTGTGGCGCACCGGCTTGTACAACATGCTCTTCCTGGGAGCCGTAGGTGTTTTCTTTATTGCATTCGCCGAACCCGTGATTCGGCTATTCATCCACGATCCGGAGGTTGTGCCGCTCGGAGCAGCCTGCCTGCGCATCGTCAGCTATGGCAACCTCGGATACGCCTACTTCATGGTTATGATGCAGGCGTTCAACGGAGCCGGGGACACGATTACTCCCACGATTGTGAACTTCTTTGGCTTCTGGCTGTTCGAGATTCCGCTGGCTTACGTTTTGGCGAAGCCATTCGGTATGAAGTCGAGCGGAGTATTTGCATCGATCGCAATTGCAGAGTCGTCCATGGCCATTGCCAGCGCGATTTTGTTCAAGCAAGGGAAATGGAAGACGAAGAAGATATAAGGCTTGAGTTTCCTAAAAGCGGCAACCACGAAGGACACGAAGGTTCACGAAGTAAGACCTGCGGGCGCAAAGGAAAAACTGGGGCGGGAGGATCGGTTTCGAACCGACATCTCCGGGATGGAGCCCCGGCGCATTGCCTGGGTTATGCTACTCCCGCGTCCGCAGGGCGAGTTGCCGAGGCACTAAGGTAGAGCATGGTGCTTCGGGGTGTCAATACCGCGAATGAACAAACTATCGGGCTCTTGCCAGCACTAGCGTGACATCGTCTGGCTGTTCATTGTCGCCAATCCAGTTGTCGACTGCGGTCGTGACCAGCTGGCTGATCTGCGGCAAGGGCAGGTGGCGATTCTCGCGGACGAGATCAATCAGGCGCTGCTCGCCAAACTCACCAAAATCATTCTCCGGCTCGGTGACGCCGTCGCTGTAGGCCAGGAAGATTTCTCCCGCCTCCATTTCAACGGCTCCCTCTTCGTAGGTCATGCTGTCGAAGAGCCCGACGACCGTGCCTCCGGCTTCGAGTCGCCGCACGGTCCCATCTTCACCGATCAAGATCGGAGGCAAATGTCCGCCGTTACTGTAGGTCAGAGTGTGGGATCGTCCGTCGTAGATCCCAAGAAACAGCGTCGCGTATTTTTCAGGCGGAGTGCTTTCGTACAGCTGATGGTTGAGAAGGGCAAGCAACGCGCCGGGAGAAACTTCAACGCCTTCGGGCCACGCTGCCATTATTCTTCCGGTCCCTGCGACAGCGCCCACGGCAACAGGCTCGCGCAATTGCGGCATGCTTTCCATGCTGTAGGCGCGAACCGCTGAGTGAATCGTTGCCATCAGAAGCGCGGCGGAGATTCCTTTTCCGCTGATGTCGCCCACAGCAAGGATCAGCTTGTGGGAACTCGCCGCCAAAAAATCGTAGTAGTCGCCGCTAACCGTGCGCGCGGGACGGCAGAATCCATGTACTTCAAGCGACTCCAGTTCCGAAATCAGGCGCGGAAACAACTGGGCTTGCACCTCTTGCGCGATGGCGAGCTCGTTCTCCAGGCGTTGCTTTTCTCTCTGTTCTTGCATCAGCTTCTCAATTGAAGCTGTCATCGAGTTGAATGAAATGGCCAGGTCGGCGAGTTGGTCGCTGGACTTCACGGGGATTCGATGGCTGAAGTCGCCGCGATCGATGTGCCGAGTGGCGTCGTGAAGCTGCGCGACCGCGGCTGTCACGGTGCGTGTCATCCGCGTGCCAATGATCAGCGCGATAAGTTCGATAATCGCGAAGAAGATTGCGATTCCGATCAGGATGTATGAAACACCTTTGACGAATGCCCCCAACGCCGCAAACAGATGGCTGTAAAGCACCGCCGGTCGGGTTGTGACCTGCAAAAGAGGACCGTATTCATCGATATTTCCGTTCCTCCAGTCGGCTACGGCCAGCGGTGTACCAAACGTGATTTCGCGGTCGAAGCTTCCAGCAGGTTCCGGGATCTGCCCTACCGTGAAAGCCTGCTGAAAATCTTCGTGTTCGCCCCGCGCCGCACCCTGTTTGTCGGACGTGATGACAATGCTGCTCTTGCGAGGCTCACTGGGATTGGGCTTAGCGCCTGGATTCTGCGCTTTGCCCCGGTCCGACGGGCCTGCCGTGTAAAGCGTGATTTCTCCCAGGTCGGCAGCAATCTTTCCGACGAGATCCTTGTCGAAGGGTTCGCTGGTGACGACCGTTAACTTATTCGAACCTACCGATAACGACGACCCAACCCGCAAATGCAACTCATCGTGATCCCGGACGATGTCCTGAAACCGACCCTTGATGAAAGTCGGTAAGGTGAGCGATGTCCCCTGGAACTCGGTGCAGAGAGGAAGGGGTTTGTCGGCATACCAGGCGCATACCTGTCGGCGGTTCCATGCTGGATCTCGTTTCCTCAATCCAGAGAGAGACTCGGCCGTCGGCTTCTCGCCTCTTTCCAAGTGGGCTGCCAGTTCGTTGCTTGCTGCCGCGTTCACCGCCTGCATACTTCGCAACTGTGCGTTGATCTCGGAGGAGACAACAAACACCGCAAATTGCCCGCCCAATCCGTAAAGCGTAATGATCCCCATCGCGACCAGGAGCACGGCAGGGATCACACCGATGAAAACGTAGGTCACGATCAAGCGGTTGCGAAGGCGCCAGAGAATTCGCCGCTTGACCCAGCGGAATCCCAGAATAAAGAACAACACGCAGGCGAGAAACGTCAGGAAACTTACCCAGCCGCCCAGGTACTGGCCCCACGGCAGGGACAGGACTTTCAAGAATTTCTCAAGTCCGAAAAGAAGTGCAGCGAGACCGGCCAAATAGCAGGCCAGACGGGCCATTCGGCCCTCGGGCCACAAGCCTGCCTGCATCAACCTGTGCCGCAACTCTGGATAAGACCATTGCATGCAGTTTGCTAAACAGATAGAAGATCAGGAATTATACGGCCACCGAAGATCGATTCCCGGCGAGGTCAAATGACCCCCCACTGCCGTTTAGATCTCGGGATAAAGATCGAAAAACGCCTCCAGGCTTGTGCGCAACTGCTTCTCGATGTCTTCCTTACTGCCCTCGAGCACGTGCATGGTGACGTGCGCCTCCCGGCCATTGGTAAGTTTTACCGGGGCCAGTCCGACTTCGGCAACATCCTCGGAAGGCAGCAGCCTCATACCGTAGACCAGCGTCAGATTTGCCATACGCTGATTTTACGCGTTTCATAGGGCAGCTGCGAATTCGCCGTTTTTTCGAATTCAGTATTCCTGCCTGACTCGTTTAGAATGCCCGCGTGCCTAGAATTCGCAGCCTGATCTTCTCCTTAACTCTTGTTCCGTCGCTCTGCCTGGCCCAGGAGCAAGGCCAGCAGCCCGCGAAAGACGCGCAACAGCCCCAGGTCAAGGTCAACATGTTGAACGTGTGTACTCCGTCTGCGGAAGAGCAGAAGGAGATCGCCGTGGCCCTGGCCCGTATTCCGAAGCAGGCATTGTTCGACGCGGACTTTGAAGTCTCCCGTGGACGCTCAACCTTGAGCGAGTTGCCAGCCATGCTGGAGGCAGGGCAGCCCGGCCACGTTGCGGGAGAGCCATCGGTGGCCAGCTACGTTCGTATCCGGCGTGAGTTCTCTGTGCAGGCGATGTTCTCGAGTGTGCAGTACTCTTTTTCCAACGATGGCGTCAACATGATCGAGACGCTAGTGCTGCGTGTACGCGATCCGAAGGACCTGATGCAGGTATCTTTGGAAGATAGCGCTTCGTCCGTCACCAGCTCCGAGACGATGTTGTCCGCCAATACTCCGGTGATGCGCTTGCGGTTGGAGCGCTTTGGAAAATCCTCGGTGGCGCTGGCGCGTTGTCAGGATACGGCAATGGGCCCGGCACCGAATCAGAGTGCGTATGAGCCTTTGTTTCAGAGCGCGTCGGAAGTGTTCACAAACTATCGGGGCCTGCTGGGAGTAAAGCGGATCGTGCCGGACGAGTTGGCGAAGATAAGCGCAGACTCGAAGCCGAATGTTCCGCCGAAGTCGAAGCTGGCGCGTCCCAAAGAACCTCAGAAGTGAGCGTGTAAGACCGGCTTGCATCGTAATTTGAAGACGGCCATCTAATCTGCAACCACAAAAAATTCATCCATGAGCGAAACTCGGAACGTTGTGATCATCGGGTCCGGATGCTCCGGACATACGGCAGCACTTTATACGGCGCGCGCAAACCTGAAGCCTCTGGTGATTGAAGGCCATGAGCCTGGGGGCCAGCTTTCCATGACCACGCTGGTGGAGAATTTCCCGGGATTTCCTGAGGGAATTATGGGGCCTCAGCTGGTTGAGAACATGCGCAAGCAGGCTGAGCGCTTCGGGGCCGAATATCGCATGGCACACCTCACGAGTGCCGACCTGAGCAAGCGGCCATTTGTGTTGCATATCGGCCACCAGCAGATTCATGCACAGACTTTGATCATTGCCAGCGGCGCATCGGCGCGGTGGCTGGGTCTTCCGCACGAGCAGCAATTGATCGGACATGGCGTCTCGTCTTGTGCAACCTGCGACGGGTTCTTCTTTTCCGGTAAGGAAATCGTAGTGGTTGGCGGAGGCGATTCCGCCATGGAGGAAGCTCTCTTCCTGACCCGCTTTGCCACCAAGGTGACGGTCATCCATCGCCGCGACTCGTTCCGCGCATCGAAGATCATGCTGGAACGCGCCCAGAAGCATGAAAAGATCCAGTTCCTGCTCGATACCGTCGTGGAAGACGTCCACGATGTTGGCAAGCAGGAGGTCACCGGTCTGAAATTGCGCAATGTGAAGACCGGCAAAGTCTGGGATTTTCCTACCAGCGCTCTCTTCCTTGGAATTGGCCATGAACCCAATGCCAAAATGTTCGCCGGACAACTTGACATGGACTCCGAGGGATACCTGAAAACGCATAACTATGTTTTCACGAAGGTCCATGGAGTGTTCGCCTCCGGCGATGTGCAGGATCGGCGGTATCGTCAGGCGATCACCGCTGCTGGTACTGGCTGTATGGCGGCAATTGAGGTCGAGAAGTTCCTGGAAGAGCAGGGACATTAGCTTACCTGCGAAGCCCGTTACCTTCGTCATCTGTTGGAGTGCACTTGCATTTCTTAGACTCCTCTCATGATGAAGACCCTGATGCGGCAGGGCGCGGTGACTCTTGTGCTCTTGGCCGTTGTGTTGGTTCTGCTTCCTCTCCAATCCCGTGGTCAAGACGCCAGCGTATCGGCTCGGAAAGTCGTGATCAAAACTCCAGCAGTTTATCCAACCCTTGCCCGTTCGATGAACATTCGCGGAACCGTAAAAGTTGAGGCGGTGGTGGAGCCCAACGGAACTGTAAAAACCGTCGATGTAAAGGGCGGACATCCGCTGCTCACGCAAAGCGCGGTCACAGCCGTCGGGCACTGGAAATTCGAGGCTGCCGCTCACGAGACAAGAGAGCTTGTAGAAATCAAGTTCGATCCTCAATGAGGGATGCGGCGCCCCATCGTTTTTGTAGGGGCAATGCCCATTAACTCATTAGCATCAGGGCGCTTACGGCTCTCCTCAAGCCTTGCAAGAGTTACTCCGCTTCGCGTTCTATCGGAGGTAGGGTGAGTCGGGCTTATTTCAAGCCCAGCAGTTCAAGAACTCAATGGAGTACTCCCGGGCAATTCTCGGAGGGTTGCCTCATGCGCGCTGGCTTTGTCTGCATTCTTGCACTCTGCGGTAGTCTTTTCGCTCAACAATCGTCCCAACCATCACTCACGATTTACAACCAGGATTTTGCCGTGGTCCGGCAGGATCTTCCCCTCGATCTCCGTTCCGGCGTGAATCAGATCAAGGTGAACGACATCACCATGCACCTCGAACCGGATTCGGTGATCTTGCGCGATCCGTCGGGAAAGCATGCCATCAACGTTCTCGAACAGAACTATCGCGCCGATCCCGTGTCGCAATTGTCCCTACTCTCCTTATATGAGGGACGGACGATTGACTTCCAGCAGCCCGATCGCACCATCGTGAAGGGCAAAGTGATCCGCAGCGGATACATACGGCCAGACTACTTCAGCGCCAATCCGTACAACCAGGGTTACCCTGTGCAGGAAGAGCCGATCGTTGAAGTCGATGGCCAAGTCCGATTCGGGCTTCCGGGAACACCCATCTTCCCGGACCTGACCGCCGAAACCATCCTGAAACCACGCCTCGAGTGGCTGATCGCGACAGATAAGCCCGCGAAACTCTCGGCCGAGTTTTCGTATGTGACCGCGGGAATGAGTTGGAAAGCCGATTACAACATCGTCGCGCCGGAAAAAGGTGATCTTGTCGATATCGTGGGTTGGGTCACCATGGACAATCGCACCGGCAGAGCTTTTGAAAACGCCCGCATCAAGCTCATGGCAGGCGACGTAAACAAGATCCAGACAGCGGCGAATTTCATGTACGCCGCGCAAAAAGTCGAGGCGAGCGGGGCCATGGACGCGATTTCTCGCCCGGTCACCGAGAAAGCGTTCGATGAATATCACCTTTATACTCTCGAGCACAGCACCACGCTGCGCGACCGCGAGACGAAGCAGGTGGAATTCATTCACGCCACTGGAGTCGCCACCAGGCAAATCTTCATCTACGACGGGGCGAAGATCGACTACAACCGCTACATGGGCTGGAACTGGGAGAACATCCGCAACGACCATTCTTACGGGACGGAATCAAATCCAAAAGTGTGGGTGATGCGAGAGTTCGTAAACTCAGAGGCCAATCACCTCGGCATACCGTTGCCGAAGGGAAGAGTCCGCTTTTATCGCCACAATGACGACAGCCAGGTCGAATTCACGGGCGAGAACCTGATCGATCACACTCCCAAGGACGAAACTGTCCGCATCTACACCGGCAACTCCTTTGACCTAACAGGAGAGAGGCGGCGCACGAACTACAATGTCGAAATGGCTAAGAGCAGCGCGACGGAAACCTTCGAGATCCGAGTCCGCAACCACAAGAAAGAGGCAGTGGAGGTACGAGTCGTCGAACACATGTATCGCGGAAAGAACTGGGAGCTCACCGCCAAGTCGGACGAGTACAAGAAGAAAGACAGCCAGACGATCGAATTCCCGGTCACGATTGCCCCGGATGGAGAGAAAGTCATTACGTATACGGCGCACTACACCTGGTAAGACTGGCATAGCGGGGACTCGGCCTGCGAGTTCCCGCTGTGACGAAGGTGCCGGGATCACATCCTGCAACGCCCGGTTGTGATACAAAATTCTGTGGTCTTCCTCATTCTGCACGACACTTCTTACCTCACGTTTCACAATCCAATTCATTTGGAGGTCGCAGGTACTCCATGTTGAGGGCCTTCTTCGTCCACCTTTCTGAAAACCGTTCGTTACGCAACTTCGCCGAGCGCTCGTCGATTGGTCAGCGCGTGTCCAGTCGCTTCGTCGCCGGAACCGAGATCGCCGATGCGGTCCGTGTTACGCAAGCCGTCAACCGCGCCGGCATGAGTGTGAGCATCGACAATCTTGGCGAGAACGTCACCAACGCCGATGAAGCTCGTCACAGTGCGCAGTTGTATCAGCAGATTCTCGACGCGATTGCCGCGAATCATCTCAATGCCAACATCAGTCTGAAGCTGACGCACATGGGCCTGGACGTCGACGAGTCGTTAGCTCGGGAGATTGTCAGCGGGCTGGTTACCAAAGCGGCTTCGATGAACCCTCCGGGCTTTGTGCGCGTGGATATGGAAGGATCTCCGTACACTCAGCGCACTCTGGATTTTGTCCACGAACTGCATCGGACGCCCGGTTTTCAGAATAGTGTGGGAACCGTGATCCAGGCATATCTGAAGCGCTCGGAAGCGGACGTTGAAAAGCTTCTGGCTGAAGGGATTCGAATTCGCTTATGCAAAGGCGCGTATAAAGAGCCTGCGAGCATTGCCTTCGAGAGCAAGGCCGATGTCGACGCCAATTTCATCAATCTGATGAAAACTCTGATGAAGAGCGGAATCTATCACGGCATTGCGAGTCACGATGAGCACATCATCCGCGAGGCACAAGCATTCGCAATTCGAGAGAAGATCGCCCGCGAATCCTTCGAATTTCAGATGCTATATGGAATTCGCCGCGACTTGCAGCAAGCGCTGGTGCGCGATGGCTGGCGCATGCGCGTGTACGTTCCATTCGGTACCGAATGGTATCCGTACTTCATGCGGAGACTGGGAGAGCGTCCGGCGAACGTGTTCTTCATTGCGCGGAACATGCTGCGGAGTTAGTTGAGTTTCCAGCTTGTGAAGATGGCCGGTCTTATTCTGGATTCTTCTCAGGTTGGTCGCCGTTGTCCGGAGAAGCCAGAGGCAGGCGCGTCGCGCCGCGCATCAGATCGCGTTCCTGATCGCTGAACATTCCCTTAAGCCGGTCAGAGTTGATGATCTCTTCGCGCTGATCCTGCGGCATGGCGCGCAGATCATCGATGGCTTTGTGGACCATCCGGCGCCGATCCTGAGGAAGCTGTTGCATTTGCCCGAAGAGCTGGCGGGCTTGCTGTTTCTGTTCGGGCGTCAAGTGCTCCCAGGTGTCCATCCGGTTCAGCCTGCGAATCTGTTCCTGGGGTGGCAGATTCGAAAAATGCTGCAGGCGCTCGCGAAGCATTTGCTGCCGTGCCGGCGGCAGGCTGCTGAATTGGGGATCATTTTTTAGCGCGCGTTCTTGTTCTTCGGGGGACAGATCTTTATAGCGGCGAAGCCAGTCCCCAACGTGCCCCTTCACTGGGGGTTGCTGTCCTGCGGGAGGCTGTGCCTGTGGCTGAGAACGAGGTGCGGACGGCTGTGGTGCTGGCGCTTTCTGCGGAGTTCCACGCGGAGGTGGCGGCGGATGTCGCTGAGCCAGGCACGGATTGGAAACTGACAGCACCGCTAGCAAGGCTGCCGCGGCATATCGCGTGAGGTGTCTCCCTTGTTTCATTGCATTGGTTCGCAGAAAACTCTACCGTTTTACGGATTCGCCTGAACATCCTGCTGCAAGTCCATATCGTCCAGTAGCTCGAAGTTCGCGTACAAGTCGTTATTGTTGTCCAGAGTCTGCAGGTCGCTCACGGCCGTGCCCGGTGTACCCATGTCCGCAGTCACAGGGGATCCTCCATCGGGCCCGCGCTTGCTAGGGCCACTCTGCATGAAAAAGACTCCGATTCCCACCCCCATCGCCACCGTGAGAGCTGCTGCCAAGACTGGCCGGCGGAACCACTGCAACCATCCCGCCTGCGGCTTAGCCATTTCCTCCCGCAACTGGGCCTGCAACCGGACGTCAAAATACGGCGAAGGCTCGGGCACTTGCCACTCGTCGAGCAGCGTCATGGTCGAGCGCATCGCCTTCAACTGTTCCGCACATACACTGCAACTTGCGAAATGATTGCTTTCTTCCGCGGTCGGCTCGCTGAAGCCAGAGGCTACATCGAGCATTCTTTCGCGAATGTCATTGCATTTCATAACTGCTTCCCCTTCAACTTCCTTCGCCAATATCGCTTCAATCAATTAGATAAATTCTTTTAACTGTTCCCGCAAAGTCTCGTAAGCGCGGAAAAGCAACGATTTCGTCGCTGATTCGCTCTTCTTCAATACGTCGGCAATCTGTTTGTAGTCCAT
>AR_comb_assmDRAFT_10056054_pt1 | contig 16033 bp, 11 predicted proteins | sample ArasoioldDNA_FD_10543 | JGI IMG/M metagenome (IMG submission 10543) | reverse complement strand
AGGATGAATTTTAGAGCTTCTATCGCTTCATCATCCGAAACAACGATCACATCTTCCAAGTTCTTCTGAGCGATAGCTAGTGTTCGCGCGGATACCGAAGGGGCGCCCAGTGTTTTTGCAATAGATGTTATGGCAGGAAGTACAACCGGATGACCAACCTTTATTGCCTGTGACATTGCATCGGCACCAACTGTTTCCACTCCCCAAATTTTAACGCCGGCCTTTAATGCTTTGACTGCCGTAGATATGCCGCCTGCAAAACCGCCTCCGCCAATGCTCAGAATGATATCCGTTACCCCCGGTAAATCCTCAATGATTTCCAAGCCAACTGTTCCCTGTCCTGCCATCACAAAAGGATCATCAAACGGATGGATCAAAATTCTTCCGGCTGACTCGTAGTCCGGGATTTTTGCAAAGGCGTCAGCTATGGTCGGTTGCAGATCAACCGTCGCCCCATAATTGATGGTGGCTTCTACATAATTCTGAGGCGTGGATTTGGGCATGAGTACCACGGCATCAAGATTCAAAACGCTCGAGGCGTAGGCAACGGCCTGTGCATGATTTCCACCGCTTATAGCAACAACCCCCCGTTTCCTTTCTTCCAGTGATAAACTGAGGAGCTTGTTAAACGCTCCGCGCGCTTTGAATGAACCTGTCTTTTGGAAAAGTTCAAGCTTGACAAAAACATTTGTTCCCAAATGTTGACTAAGTGTTTCGCTATGCTCGAGCGGAGTTCGTTTAACATAGGTCTTAATGCGGTGTGCTGCTTGCCTGATTTCGTCGATGTGCATAATTGCTGATCTGTCGTTTGGTGAACTAAGAGCTAAGCTACAACTAATGGTTTTTTGTTTTCTTCGAAACTCTGCATGGTAGAAATTAAATAGCCTCATTGTTGTGATTGGCATTGCTGTTTGTTTGCGATAACCTGTTGTTTGTTGACAATTGTGTTAACGCATCCATTTTGTGAAGTAGTTTTGCAGTTTTGAGAGAGTGAGGCAGCTACGAGCTATGAGCTGCGAAGCAGAGAGAATGGCACCCCGACAACTCGCCCATGACGAAAGTAGATGTCGCTTGGCACTCTCGTCTCCGGCGCCATTGTGGTTGAACAAAAACCAACGAAACCACAAAACAAACCTCAAACTAAATAACATGGAACCAGAAGTCATGACGCCTCATCAGCCCCCGGTTTCCACTAACAATGTGCAAAGTAAGTCAGCAAAAATTGCCGCCTTAGCATATTTGTTGGGGATAACCATTGTAGTGGTCGCAAATTTCAGCATTAGCGCGAAGCTCAACGTCCCGGATGATGCAAACCAGTCAGCGACAAACATCCTGGCCCACGAATCATTGTTCAGACTAAGTGTTGTCTGCTATTTGCTTTATTGTGTCGCGATGTTAGTTGTCCTGGCGGGATGGTATGTGCTACTGAAGCCGTTGGATCGCACACTCGCATTGATCGCGGCATTCTGCAGGTTACTTTACGTGATAGCGTGGACGTACGTTGTGCTCAATTTTTTTACAGCCCTCCGACTGCTCAGCGGTGCAGCCTATCTGAAGGTTATTGAGCCTGACCGACTGCGAGCGTTGGCGAAAGTGTTTCTTTCCGGATTTGACGGCTATTATGTAGGTCTATTGTTCTGGTCACTTGCCTCAACGGCTTGCGCATGGCTGTTTTTCAAATCACGCTACATTCCAAGAGTATTGGCGGCCTTTGGGGTGATCGCCTCGTTATGGTGCGTTGGCTGCACTGTTTGTTTTCTGATCTTCCCAACGTTCGCCGACCGCGTTAACCTTTGGTGGTTTGATTCAGGGATGGTAATTTTTGAAATAGTGACCAGTATCTGGCTTCTGACCAAGGGGATCAATGTGTCCATAAGCCCGGTAGGTCTTAAGAAATAAATATTTGCATCGAATAACATGAATAAATGTTCGCCTTGATGCAGTTCGCCAGGCCTTCGCATAACCTTACATCGTTGAGCTCCGTCGGCGACGGTGCAGACTTCAGCGAAAATGAATTGCTATTTTTACAGCTTGACGAACTGCTTTTGATACCGCACCCTTTTCCCGATTATATTGAAAATGTAGGCTCCTCTTTGCAACCGGCCAATGTAAATGTTTCCTTGTGTCATTGGAATGGTGCTATAGATAACCTTAGTGAAGACAATTCTTCCGGCAATATCACAAATTATTAGAGTGACGTCCTCCCTGAATGTATTTTTAAACTGATAACTTAGGCTTTGCCGACCAGGATTTGGAAAGAGTTTCAATTCTCCAGAATTCAGGCTTAAATTGTAAACGCCTGTAACAATATTAGTTCTAAAATTAGCGGCAGTAAGATTTGTATTAACGGGCAAGTTGTAGTCGAAATATATACCGGCAGAATTATAAACTGTATCGGAAAGAGTAACAGACGTTATGGGTTTTATCCTGAATTTTATAAAGCCATGGCTAAGCACTTCGTTTCTATTCGAATCGGGCAATAGTAAATTTGGAAAATAAAATTCAAGCACTCCCGGGCGCTTAAAGTTAATTTCAAAAGGATGACTGGAGGAAAGAATTTCAAAAGTGTTAATATCCAATTTTGACGAGATAGTATCCAGGATACGAATGTTGAACGCTGTGTCTGTCCCCGTATTTTGAAAACGTATAGTATATTCCAGGTAGTTCTTGCCGGCCTTTGCGGAATCAATAACAAGACTGGATGGATCTACCATTTTATCATTTGGATCGCGTGAACCTGCGACTGTAAAACGTAACGAATCCTTGTTGTCCGAGGGAATGGTATCATTGATTATGGGGTAAATATATCCAAATTGATAGATCAATTTTCCAATTGGTGCGGTTGGCTTTACTCTGAATCTAACGATATTAACTCTGACTTCTCCTGGTTTTAGATTATTGTAGGACCATGCAACAGAATCCGAATTTAGAAATGTGGTTATTGAATCGCTGGATAAGAAATCAAGGTCACTGGTAAAATTAAAACTGTAAGTCCCCGATAAAACCGTCGTACCTACGTTTGCGTACCAAATAAAATAGTTTACCGGAAATCCAGGACGAGCAGCAGTGGTTAAAGGCACAATATCAATGCGCAAGTCTCTAATGTTCGGGGTTGGCCCCAACGCAAACGTTCTGTTGTCCAGGCTCTGGCCATAATCGGAAAAATGGACGCCGTAAGATGAGGGTGTACAAGTGTGATATCTTGGCACGCTTGGTACTGACATCACAAAAGACCCTGTGTCAGTATATAGGCGAAATTTTCCACCTGGTAAAGTATAGGCAATATTAAATCCGGGTTGGGCAAGTATCATCTGATTGGGTAGACCAACTTCCTGGGCGTCTTGTATTCCGTTTCCATTGTTATCATAAAACAGCGTACCCGTGACAACATTATTCCTTTGAACAATCGAACCGACAAATGGATGCACACTGTCCTTGCCGCCATCAATAACGTTGCTTCCTACTTGAATGTTTCCATACCGCGGAAGAACAGAACCGGTAACTCCAACAATACTATCGCGTATGGAAAACCGAACATAGGAGATCGTGTAAATGTTCAAATTGTTGATAACGGACTGATACAAGAAATTTCCGGTCGAATCATACTTTTGAATCCTGATATTAAAACTATCGCTTTGCGTAGTGGTGTGAACGTTGCTAACGTAACACGAGGAATAAATATTTCCTGATAAATCTTTCCCAAAATCAAGCGCATAATAGTTATCGGCCGGATAAATCTGTTTGAAGGATTTATCAATACCGTTATTGTCTGTAAACACCAAATCCCAACCGCCCCACAGGGTTGCTCCCGTGGAGAGCATGAATACCCCTCCTCTTACTCTTGCACGGCTAATTATGGATCCATCATCTTTCAAAATAACCCCAGTGAGATAATTGTTTGAGTAATCGGAAGTATATTTCCTCGCAATAAAGCTAGCACCCGTGGACGCATCCAACACCGCTAAGAATGGAGTTCTCCCGAGAGGGTTGCTGCTGCCGGATACGCCGGCAAGCGATTGCCCATTAATATTAATAACCGCATCAAAAAAACCAACCACAGCTAGTTTTCCCTGCTTGTTCACGTCAATATCAAAAACCCCTCCCATATAGTTGTCAAAACCGTTCCCCACTACAAATCTCCTCGACCATTTAACTTTTCCCGCAGTGTCAAATTTTGCCACAAACACATCGCCCGATGACACGGCAGGATAAGAATATACCGAATCCAGAAATTGGAAATTCTCTGAATAGATCGAGGCGGCAAAAAAGAGGTTGTTATTTTTATCAATCTTTATCATGGGCTTATGGAAAAGTGATTCATGTATCAATCCTTTATTCAGACCGGACACAGGAGCCGCCCATTTGAATCTACCATTGGGATCAAGTTTCACGAGACAAAAAGGGCCGCCAATATTCACATTTTGGTTGTCAATAGCGGTAAACCTTTCTGATAAAAAATAAATATTTCCTTCAGAATCCGTTTCAACGTCATAAGCGTATTTTGTTCCGTTAAATTCTCTTTGCCATAAGAGGTCTCCGATATTGTCATACTTTGCTACAAAGAAAGAAATCGGCTGGTGGTAGCCGTAGTTAAATGAGTCGACCCCTGTAATAATTATATGATTAAGAAATTTATCGAGAGCGATAGCATTGCCACAGAGGGCCGCTCCCCTGGCACCTGGTCCACGCTTGACCCAGCTCCATGTTTGGGCCTTGGCTAAAGAAGTAAAGAAGAAGAAACAAAAGAAAAAGGCAATACGCTTTTTCATATTTTGTAGTTGACAAACAAATTATCGCTGTCCATTATGTCGTCAAAAATTCCTTCGCACTCTAAAATTGCAACTCCCTGACACAATCGCCGCGGTATACCGCTCCCTCATCGTTCCACTGAAGCTGCCCGATATGTATTGTCCCGTACTACCAAATTCCGTAATCGTAACGGTTATCGGCCCAGAGGCAGCATATTCTACGTGAAATCCTTTTGACACAATAAAAGAAGGACTCAACGCATAGGTGCCGGGCGATGTAACGCCGTCAAAGCCGAATGACGTGTATTGCCAACTTGCTGAATCCGTGAAAGCCTTTGGAAAAGCCTGGATAGTCGTGGTAGGATTCTGACGATATGTAGCGAAACTGTCAGCCGGCGAAACGAAATTCTGGGCGTTACCGCCGATAGTATAATTTATATACTGCAGTGTGGAAACTCCACATGCAATCACATTTGTATTTGGATAATTGCCGGATGTGACGGTTACCGAGGTACTCGCACTTTGCTGATTCGTCTGTAAGTCAGTTGCGATAATTTGCGCGGTTGTTGTTGCACCACTGCATCTATTTATTGTGATTGTGTAAAGACCATTAGTAATCGCAGTCCGATAGATTAGGCCATCTAAAATGACATCTGTGTACCCAGTCGTGACTGTTGAGAGGCTACAATCTCTTACGGTACCCGAAAGGGTAATATTGGCGGGAGTTGGGGCGGTTATCGTGATTACCCCCAAATCGGTGTTAGTGCTAAATGGCCCGATGGTCTGAGAATGCAAAAGTGTATTGCACTTATTATATACGTCGAGTTGAAAATTAGTACCCGGACGAACTGCACCACTTGCGACGCCTGTCGAATCAGTAATTGCATAAGCACTTGAATTGTAGAATATGTCTTTTAGTTCTACGCGGTATCCGGCACCAGCTTGTCCATTTTGATCTTTTAAGGTCAGTTTTAGCCTAATAAAATTGTTCGGAACGTCGCAATTCCAAAAAGAAAAGTGTGAAACTGTGCCTACATAAGCACTACCTTGCTTATTTGCGCTTCCTTCTTGCTTCCATAAACCTTTAGTCTCGTCAAAAAACCATAATGGAATGGTGGCTGGCGCGTTGGGTGATAACGATGAAGGAATCGGCATTGTAATCACTGCTGTTTTGCCGGTTGCAATATTCAATTTTTCGCCATTGGCCCCTTCTAACTCTACCGCCATCATTCCAAACGTTTGCAAAAGTGCTTGTTCATTGTTTGTTGTAAGGCCCGTTAAGTTTCCAGGCATCATTAATGAAAGTTTAGGATTGGTCGGATCTAAATAGGCACCAAACACGTTAACGCTTCCCGTGTAAGTAGCATTTGTGCCAGCATTAATTATTCCCCCAGCAGGAAAATTCACACTGCTCCCGTTTTGAATACTAATTGTCCCTCCTGCACTCGCGGAAAAATTACCACGGTTTGTTTTTGGTATGAGCTGAATTTCGATGTTGTTTATCACACCCGCGTTTGTAAAAATGGTGCGACATCCTTTAAAATACCCGGATTTTTCTGCAATGACAAAACCTCCGTTCTTTGCAAGTTGAATATTAGCAACCCGAAAAAATCCATTAATATCAGTCGTAGTGTTTGATCCTCCTGATTCCACAGAAGCATTATTTACAGGCTTTCCATTTTCATCAGTTACCCGTCCGCTTAAAGAGGCGACTACTTTTTCCGAGAGGGGATCCGTGACAGGCTGTTCGTGGGAGTTTTTCTGACATCCATTGCCAATTAATGAAATAATAACGAGTAAAAGAAGGCAAGATTTCGTATGCATGATTCTCATTAGCCGCAGGCTTGTGCAATATCTAACTTACAAATTTTTTGTGTAGGAATCATTAATTTTTCAATTGAATAATGGCACTGCCCATCGTAAAAACCCGGATATAAATTGTCATTTTTTATTATGTCAAGATTGCGGTTTAGTCTCTTTCGTTCTCCTCTTAGAACTTCATGCTAGTAAAAATTACGGTTTCTGCGATACGTTCGGAATATTCAAGTTTGCCGGATTGACCTATGTACCCCCAGTTGTTTGTTTACGATAACCCGTTGTTTGTTGACATCTACATTAAAGGCATCGATTCATGAAATACACTTGAGGAAACTTCGAGCCAAGGACTCATCGCTCAGGCTCGTAGCTTTCAACAATTCATTATAAAAAATTGGTCAAATGAACACAACGATACAATTCGGGGAAAATTACGAAGGATATAACTTCCGGGTTTTAAATGAAAGAGAGGTAAGGGCTGCGGCGGGAATACTATTTTTAGCAACTTTCATCGCCGCGGCATTTGTCGAGTTTAAAGATAATTTCTTACCGATCAAATATGTGCTGACGGTATTTCTTTGTGACTTCATCATTCGTGTTTTTGTTAGTCCTAAATTTTCACCTACGTTAATAATTGGACGTTTAATCGTCAGTAACCAGACACCTGAATATGTCGGGGCACAACAAAAGAAATTCGCATGGATCATCGGTGTGATCCTGTCTGCCACCATGTTTACTCTTATGGTAATTGTTAATTCCTATAGCATTATTACCGGAATCATTTGTATCATCTGCCTTGCGTTCCTGTTCTTTGAGTCTGCATTTGGGATTTGCCTTGGCTGTTTATTTTATCCATTATTTCATAAACAAAACGCGCAGCGCTGTCCTGGGGAAGTGTGTGGTAGAAAGTTAAGGCAAGACATTCAAAAAATTTCAGGTACGCAGGTAATGGTTGTAATTGCATTTGTCGTGATTGTTATTGTCGGGACGAGGCTGTTTAACGAGCAATACAGCAAGCAGCCGTACGATCTGCTTGAAAATATCCGCGCCTCCGCTACTCATAATTGAAAAAAGATGTTCATTTTATCGTTGAACATTCTCGACAATGAACGCTCAATGTTCAATGCTCACTGATCAATGGTCAACTTCAATGATCAATGGCGGTAAGATACTCATCAGGCATCAACAAATGCTTGCATTGAAACTTTTGTCATATTGTTTTCGCCTTGTTTATGCAATTTCTTTGCTGTATTAAAAACATTATTGCATGAGTGATACCGAATATTGTGAGAAGAAATTTTCCATTTTATTGCCGTGTATCAGAACCTTATGCTTTGATTATTCATCCTTAAACTTTTTAAAAATGAAAGCAATTAACCAAACCTCTCACAACGTGGTTCTTCGAGGATTCCAAAAGCTTCTTGTAGCAGCTTTTGTGTTAATTATGTTTGTCACAACTAAGGCGGGCACAGGCCCAGGCGCAGTTCAAGTAGTCGACTATAAAGAAATAAGTAACGGACAGGCGGTAGAACGAATACAAGTACGCGGAGATATTTCCATCGTTCTGACTAATGCACTGGGCACTAACATTATGCTCGAAGGAAACACGAAAGACCTTGCCCTTGTTAAAACCACCGTGAAAAACGGAACCCTCGAAATAAATGCCGAAAAGAAGAAGACTTGCTCAAAACTCACCGTGTACTTGACCGTGAATGATATTCATTCTCTCATCGTAACCGGGAATGCACAAATATCTTCCTCTGACGTCTCAGTTGACAATCTTGATATAATCCTGAACGGAAATTCCTTTGTCGACGTACACCATGAAGGAAGATTAAGAATTATGGCTGGAGCCGGGTATGAGTTGGCAGATATTACACGGAGGCCGTTTTGATAGGTATGAACATTGAGATCGAGCATTGAATATTCCTTTTAAGCCGGAAAAATGTTCAATGCTCAATCAATTTTCAATGGTAAATTTTTAGCGATCGGAAGGGAAAAAGAAATTAAGTCTGTTCGTGAATCTTGAATATTTTTTTCACCGATGAAACTATTGTAGTGGCGATGATAGCACCGACAACTGCAGTGAAAATGTCTTTTTGTGCGTCCCAGATGTCGCCCTGCGTACCTAAATAGGAGTCTCCTTGCGCCTTGAAAAATACATCGGCCACAGCCCATTCAATCAATTCATAAAGGGCGCTGACCGAAAGTGTGATCTCGATCGGCAACAGCCACGCCACCCATCTTGGATATTTTAGCCATTTTAAAAACATCTCACGCATTGGGTATGCCAGCAGAAAACCAAAACTAAAATGCACAATGCGGTCATAAAAATTCCTGGGCGAATGGAAAACGTCCCGAAGCCAATATCCAAGCGGGTTTTCCGCATAAGTATACTTAGATCCATAGACGTGGAGGCACAGGTACACACAGATCAATAAATAACTAAGGTCACTGAACTGGTACCTTTTGTAGCTTAAAACCAGGAACGACAAGAAAATAAAAACCAATGTATTTTCAAGGAACCAGTTATTCATATCCGTTGTGCCCAGGATGGAATTAGTCCAGCAAAACACAAACATTAGGATGAATGCCAGCATCCACGCATTATTCCGAACAGGTACTCTCAGTTTTGAAATTGCAATCGTAAAAGCCATAAGATTCTTATTAGATAAAAAATTAGAGTAAAATACCGGGAAACCGTTAGCTTTAGAATAGGAGCGTGAATTATTTTTCTTGAGGGCAGATTCGTTGAGCGAAATCAATAATTACTGGGAGCTAACATTGAAATTGGATTTGAATACCCTGATGAAGTTCCCTCCCAAAATTTTTTCTATATCCTTCTTCTTATAGCCTCGTTCCTCCATGGCCTTTGTGATCTTTGGAAAATCCAAAACTCCATTACCCTCCAATCCCTGGCTGATATCGTCCATTCCGTCAAAATCAGACCCGAGACCCACATAGTCGACTCCAACGAGTTTCACTATATAGTCAATGTGATCAATCACCAGTTTTATCGGCACACGATCGATGTCGTGCATTTGTGCAGGATATTTAGCGTACAGATAATGGACCATTGTAGTTTCATCTGACGATCGTATGATGGAATCTTCTTCCTGTTTATGCTCTTGATCAAATTCGTCCGCTTTTCTTTGCCAACTAGAGTCAAGGAAACCAGGGTAAAAATTGATCATAACTATCCCACCCCTTTTTGCAATCGCTTTTATTTGTTCATCCTTGAGATTCCGGTAAACCGGACATAAATTGTACACACAACTATGCGAAGCGATCACCGGTTTGGTCGTAATGCTCATCACATCCCAAAAACTTTGCTCACCTAAGTGCGAAATATCGATCATCATTCCCAATTCATTCATACGTGTCACGATCTGCTTACCAAGATCGTTTAACCCTTTCTTGGGATTGGGCACAGTGCCTCGCGTTTCATCTTTTGCCGAACTCGCCCAAACGAGTGTTTTATTCCATGTCAATGTCATGTAGCGAACACCACGTTTATAAAAACTGTCCAACTTGTTCAAATCATTCTCAATCATGTGACCTCCTTCAATGCCAATCATCGCGCCAAGCTCTTTTTGTTTTATCGCTTGCTCCAAATCGTTCGGAGTAAAAACCAATTGCATTTTAGTTGGATTGCGTTTTGCCCAGGCATAAAGAGTATCGATCTGCTGGTTGGCATAAGAGAAGGCATTTTTCTTGTCACCATCACACCATACCGAAAACACTTGCACATCAATACCAGCCTTTTTCATTCTCTGCAGATCACCTTGAGCTTTGCCTGATAGATTGCTATCAAAACGGTAGGCACTATCCACTCCAGCCGTGAGAATATCATTATGCCCGTCAATTACAAAGGCATGGTCATGGATTTTTTTATACGATTGACCGCATGCGGTGAAAAGTGCTGAGCAAGCTATAGTCAAAGCTAATAACTTCACTACGGGGAAAATTTTTAATCGCTGAATGTACAGGTTTTTCCTGGGTGATGAGGTTGATGTGGTGAGTTAAGTAATGTCCCCTTAATTTTGAACACCGACAAACGACGTGCAATGATCACGGGACAGCGTAAATTAATATGAACTGTTACTCAAGCTTTCATATCTTCATGCCTAAGATCAAATTGACCGTTTTATGAGAAAAAATAATACTGTCTTTTTGGTACTCGCTCTCATCCTTCTTGGCGCGACGGCTCTTCATGCCCAGCAAACCAATTCAAACGAAGACTATTCTGCTTATTTACCGGCACAAATAGCATTTAACAAACAGGTGTCGCACATGCCCACTCCTTCCTTATTAACAAAGGAAGGTTTGGCTGCCGCTAGAAACAGTACGTTTTTTCAACCGCAGCTTGTTTTAAAGCCTGTAGTAAAAACAATAAAAGGTCCGGGCGGTGATCTGCAACTGAGGATCTTTAAGCCGGATACGATTCGTGCAGTGGTCCTTGAGATTCATGGCGGCGGATGGTCTTTGGGATCTGCCGCTTCCAGTGATGGGATGAATGACATAATGGCGAGAACATGCAAAGTGGCGGTGGTAAGTGTTGACTATCGGTTGTCGCCCGAGTATCCCTTTCCTGCCTGTATTGACGACTGCAAAGTAGCCGGCAAATGGCTAGTAAATAATTGTAAGAAAGAATTCGGTACGGACAAATTATTTATCTCGGGGGGATCCGCGGGTGGCCACTTGACGGCCCTAACGACATTGTACATCAGGGATTCTTTACATGCCATTGATAAGGTAAAAGGAGTAAATCTTATTTATGGATGCTTTGATCTCGGGCGCACGCCCTCATGCCGCAAAGCAACAGACAGTACTATCATTCTTACAAAAAAGTATATGGACGAAACCTATGAGCTGGTGTTTCATGGCTGGACGATCGATCAACTGCAGCAACCTAAATATTCTCCTCTTTATGCTGATTTGAAAAATTTACCACCCGCTTTGTTCACAGTTGGAACTGCAGATCCGTTAATAGATGACACATACTTTATGGAAGCAAGATGGAGATTAGCTGGGAACAAGACGTTCCTTGCTGTATATCCTGAATGTCCGCATGGATTCAATTTTTTCCCCACAAAAATGGGAACGCTTGCCAATCAAAAAATGTTTGAATGGATATCGCAATTATGCAATTAGGCTGAGTAACTCGCGGGCTGCTGACCTCGAACGTTTGCTAACGCCGCCAATACATGAGCTTTGCCAACGCTGTCTAACAGGACACAGTTGACAACATAGCTCTCGGTTTCCTCGACGAGTCGGCCAGCCGCAAACTGAATTTGGATTGCATTCAACACATGCAGCCGGGGCCGTATAAAGTGCGATGATGACTGCCGCGGTCGGGTACGAAGCTTGAAACCATTGCATATTGAGCGTTGGACATTTTTTTTTGAGGGCGAATGCTCAATGCATCAATGCTGAATGTTCAATTCTCGGCAGGGTGGCACTAGCCTTAGCTTGTGGCCGTTGGCGTCCATTCAACCCATTAATGTCTTTTTAATCTGCTACCCCCGTCATCGGCCTTGCACATGATTTTCCTGGTATTGCACGCTATTGAAAAAAAGAGGAGAGTGTCACCTTAGAGATTATCCGACGAGGACTTCCCTGCCGTTTGGAAGATCCTTCCGTGAATGCTACTTTAATTTCGAATACAACAATGTTGCACAGGGCTTACGCGGTGAGCAATGGAAATCTGTCAACAATTATTTACAAAAAAAGTGGTAATTTCTCCTCACAAATATCCATCGCACCTTGTTTTTTTATTTCCTCCTTTGATTATTACCATGGCACATTTTATGGCTAATAATCTTTACATCATTTGCCAACCTACGAAATGACTTAGAAGAGCGGATACGTTTAAATATGAATTGGTGTTAAACAATAGCCGGCAGTGCGGTGGCAGTATAAGCATGTGCATTAAACTTTAATTAAAATATGAAAAAAATGAAACGCGTGAATGTATTATGGCTGTGCGCACTCGTCGTAATCGCCTCGTGTCAGAAATCAGACGTTACCTCTGCTCCTGATCAACAGGACATAGCCAAAAGGACCGGTGTACACATTTATTCCGTCAGCATCTCTACGGTAGACCAAGTGAACCCCATGTGCAATGATCTATTCCTATCTGTCAGCGCAAACAAGAACTCAAAAGGAACAATTGCCTTGTATGAGTACTCGGATGTGTATCATCGGAATATGACGCATAAATGGGAGGCTTCAAACACAAACAGCGCCGTGATAAATACCGGCACAAATCAAGTTGCCGAACGGTATTTTGATGCTACGTATACATGGGGAAGCACGATCATCTCTGGAACTAAGGCCCCCATTGAAATGGCGTCATGCCCGGGGAAATAAAGCCAGCGTCTTTGGTAATCTCCTTGATGAATGCATTGAGCATTGAGCAGCGAGCGTATTACTCATTGGAGAATGTTCAATGTTCAATGCTCAATTTTCAAGGGCCGGCAAATTAAAAAGCCGACCTTCTTAGAAACTTTTTATGTCTAAAGGTCTTGTCGTCAGAAAATCTGTTTTTATCGATGCAGATCCGGTGGCCGTCTGGGATGCACTGGTAAATCCAAAGAAAGTCAAACAATATCTTTTCGGCACCGATACCATCTCCGATTGGAAAGTCGGTAGTCGCATAACATATAAAGGGGAGTGGCAGGGAAAACAATATGAGGACGGAGGCACCATATTACAGCTAGTTCCCGAACAAATCTTACAGTCGACGTATTGGAGTTCTATGTCTGGCACAGAGGATAAGCCCGAGAATTATGCAACCGTTACTTATGAGTTAACGAAGAAAAATGGTGGGACGCTTCTTTCGTTGACACAGGATAATTGTAAAACAGAAGAACAGAAAAAACATCTGGAAGAAAACTGGGGTATGGTTCTGGATGGGTTAAAGAAAGTGGCGGAAGGGAACTGAGTAATTCGGTGTCCATGCAAGGTCGTTTTATCCGCAGACAACTCCCCAAATGCTCAATGTTCAACGCTCAATGCTCAATTCCACAATTCAGTACATCCCTTGTTTGGAAAATGCTCCTGAATGTTGGAATGCTCAATTCTTATTGTAGTATGTCGCGTATCTCAAGAGTATCGTTGAATATTGATCATTGAGCATTGAACCTTTTCTCCCACAGTAGTCCTTAGTCACTCCTACTCTTCTCATAGGGTATATATCGCTGCCATTTCCATGGCGTGTATGTGTCGCCGATCGCGAACTGAAGTAATTCTTTGAAAATACTTTCGCCATTATCACTGTTGGTCATGATAAGAATACCTGCGCCTTTTTGTGGGAAAAGAATACTGTAATGCTGGAAGCCGTCACCATGACCTTCTTTGAAAACGCCGTAGCCATAAGGCGTTTGAAGTCTGCCCCAGCCTAAAGCATAACCTAACATAATATTATCATTTTCGCTAACTGTATCCGTCCAGGAGAGATCTTTACCCATCTGGTACATTGTGCGCAAACGAAGTTGTTGTTTGAAAAGCGTATCATACATTGCCGGTTTCAAAAGTTTCTTTTTTAACACGGCTTCGATAAATAACTTGTAGTCATCGGGCGTAGTTTCAAGCGTACTGGCCGCACGTGGCGCATTGTCCTTATCTTTCGGGTAAGGCTTGCCTTCTTTATCGTGACCAAAGCAATAATTGTTTTCAAAGGGAAGCTGCCACGTGTAGGATGAGTTTTTCATGCCAAGTGGTCCAAATATTTTTTCCAGCATTAACTGGTTCAGCAGTTTCCCCGTGATGTTTTCAATTACAAATTGGAGATAACAAAAACCCTCGCCCGAATAGCGGTACTGGGTTCCGGGTTGAAAGTGTACATGCAACTTTTGATCTGGTTCATCCCAACGCCAGTTAGCCAAACCAGAAGAATGAGTGAGACAATGACGCGCCGTGATCTGCCTATATAATGGCTCCTCCTTCAAGGAGGTATAATCCTGGTTCCAGCTTGCTCCTTTTCCATATTCATACACCGGTTTGGGAAGATAATTCTGCAAAGGCGTATCCAGGTCAATAATATTTTCCTCCACCAGTTTCATAACCAATACCGAAAAAACCGCTTTGCTCAACGAAGCACCGTAAAAATTGGTATTTGTCCTCAACACGGACATGGTGGTTGAATTTTTTACTCCAAACACTTCATGGTAAACCGTCCTGTTGTTATTAAAAACGCTAACCGCAAGTCCGGTAACAGATGCTTCTTTCATGAGCCGGCTAATTTTGTCATTCAATTGCCCCACGCTGATGCGACTATTGTCGATCCGGACAATGGTCTGACAACAGAGAGTTGAACTAGTGACAATAAATGCGATGGTGGAAACAATTCTTTGCATAATTAAAATTAACAATTTTACGGTGCCAACCTTTGCGCATTAATTCATTTTGTACTGGAAAACGTACAAACGCTCAAATTGTTCAATCCTGAATATTCAATTCTCAATATTGCAGATCACACTTCGAGGATTCCTTGAACATTGTTCGTTGAACATTTCTCAGCTGGTAGAGGGAATGCTCAACGCTCAATTCAATTCCCAATCTTCAACAACAAATACTCTTTACTCATGCTGTCCACTGGGAACAATCCAAGCAGCATTTAACGGTAAAACGTGTTGCGCGATTGTTAATTAATTTGCCCGTACTTCAAAAATCCCAACCTTGCATTTCGCTATTATGAAAACAATACAATACCGTAAGCTATTGACAAGTCTGTTTTGTGTTGGCATCCTTCTTCTCTCTTCTTGCAAAAGCAACGAAAAAAAACAACCGCAAAGTGCCCCATCAGCAAGAGCAAGCGAACATCCGCATACCGACAGTGCCCTAAAAGACAATGAAGTGAAATCGGAAGCCCCGGATGCCGGAAGCAAAACTGAGCAAGGTTATGCGCTTCCCCGGCAAAGCGCTCAGATGGCGCAATCACCCATCAATATTATTTCTAACAAAGCAGAGAAAGATTTTAAGCAACAGTTCTCATTTGCCTTTCATTCCGATTTTGACGCCGTGGAAAACCTGGGACACACTATCCAGGTTGATTTCAAAAAAGGCAGCACATGCACCGTGAAGGGAAAAGAGTATACAAGTAAGCAATTTCATTTCCATACACCGTCCGAGCATTTGATAGATGGCGTGACCTATCCACTCGAAATGCACATAGTTAACGCACGCACTGATTCCAGCAACCCTGACGAGCCCTCTTATGTTGTTTTATCTGTAATGTTCAAAATGGGCAAGGAAAACAAATTCCTGAAAGAGTTTTTAAATGACATCCCTAACAAGGAAGGAGAAAAGCACCCATTGCAAGGAAGCGAAGTAAAGCTCGATGACTTGTTATCTCAATTTCCAACAAATGATATGAAATCATACTTCGCCTACAACGGATCATTAACGACTCCTCCTTTTACAGAAGGCGTTCAATGGGTTATTCTGAAACACGTGCCCGAGGCTTC
>AR_comb_assmDRAFT_10309638_pt1 | contig 16035 bp, 9 predicted proteins | sample ArasoioldDNA_FD_10543 | JGI IMG/M metagenome (IMG submission 10543) | reverse complement strand
AGAGGCACTGCACCGGCAATACTTGATTTTACTCTCATCTCAATGTTATGAGGTACTGCAGGCTTCAACACCAGTTGGTTCAACAAATAATCATTCAGTTGACTTTGAGAAATGGAAAGAGTTAGATCACCACTTAGTGAAATTGATTTTCTATTTGGGTTAGTGAAATTGGCCCCCGTTGTATCAATTTCTAAAAGGTAGGTCACATTCTGTGAACTGATGCCTGTTGTAAACATATACTCGGGATTCGTCCACACGAGTTTAATCGCCTCCTGATCTTGGGTAGCAAAAGAAAGTGGAATGGTTCCTGTTTTCGATGCACTTAGCGCAGGTGCTGCACCTCCTTCGAAATAATCTTTAGTTTCAGCTTTTTTACAGGAACAAATATTTAAAGCTAAAACGGCAAAGGCAAGTAATCGAAATATATTTTTCATAATTAACTGTATTAGAATTAGTAGCCTGGATTTTGAATGAGGTTAGTGTTTGAATTTATTTCTCTCGAAGGAATAGGATATAGTTTCCGGATTGGTGAAACACCTGTGCCTGAGGCTACGCCGCCTTTCCATGGCCATAAATAAGTTGCTTCAACGAATTTATTATACCGAATCAAGTCTGTGCGGCGAAAACCTTCCCAATATAATTCGCGGGCTCTCTCATCCAAAATGAAATCAAGAGTTAACTGGCCGGAAGTAATATTCCCCGAAGTACTGTTAGGATCATTCGCATAAGCCCGGCCTCTCATTTTATTTATGTAACTAAGCGCTGTACCAGCATCGCCGCCAGTGCCCCCTCTAAGGACCCCTTCAGCATATATCAAATACATCTCGGACAAGCGAAACAATGGCATATCTATATCAGAAAAATCCTGGCTGGATCCCGGTGAGCCATCCCTTTTTATATTTTTATATTTTGTAACGCCGAGCCCGTCTGTAAAAGCAGTGATGTTACTTATCTCAAGATTTTGACCGGCGGTATAGAATTGCGCGCGTTTATCTGTGATTGTTGTGAAATTAGGATAGCCAGGGAAAAGTTGAGGGAGATTTTTTGTCGCCCTTGTTCCACTCCATCCACCGCCTACTCCAAACGAAGAAGCAGGCATAGAGCCACCTACACACGCATGCGTCAAAAAAGTAGTTCCCCCATAACCTTGTGTATGAATTCCATCATAATTAATCGTAAAAATAAACTCCCCGGTGTTACTCGTATTGAGATTATTATCTGCGCGCATTAACCACGTATAATCGGTGATCAATGAATAACCAGCATCAATAACCTTCTTGGAATAAGTAATTGCATCAGTATACTTAGGTGTGCCCGTATACACTTCCGCATTTAAGTACAAACGAGCGAGCAGGGCCCACGCAGCCGCTTTATCTGCACGGCCATATTCATTAGTGTGAGGTGCAGGCATATTTGCTTCTATTGCCTTTAACTCCGATTCAATGTAATTGAATAGGTCGGTGCGGGTGATACGTGGGGGAGGTGCACCACCAATTACAGTTGCCTCGGTAGCAAACGGAGGATTGCCAAAAAGATCCATCAGTACCCAATATTGAAACGCCCTTAAAAATCTTGTCTCCCTCGCAAATTCCCGAATGTTGTCCGCGTCATTGCCTGAAATGCCTCTTTTACTCAGTTGGTCGTCGGCTGATTGTCTGATGAATTCATTACATAGAGTTATTTGATACATGGAGCGATAATAAAGACCCGTCAAAAAACTATTATTGGATGTCCAGTTCATGTTATGGAAGTCCTGGATGCCAACGTCCCCCCATGATATTACCGCCTCGTCTGTACTTAACTCCTGTGCTTTCCAGAACAACCGGAAGAAGTCAGAAAATCCTTCGTCAATTCCCTGCACATCACCATTGCCTGCCGGCCCTTGGTTACCTGTAAGGGCAAAGCTGCCGTATACCTTCGCCAGCACAGATTTATACCCCGCGAGATTAGCATACACGGTCTCTGATGTTATATCATTTGTCGGCGTTAAATTTGGATATTTTGTACAAGACTGGATAATTACAATACCAAACAAAGCGGCAAGAAAACTGGTTGATAAGATCAATTTTTTCATATGCAGTTTTTGTAGATCGTTATTTAAAAATCAAGACTCAGGCTAACAGTAAAAACTCGGGGCCTCGGGTAAAAATTATTATCAATGCCACCTGATACTTCAGGATCAACTCCTTTGTAGTTAGTAACGGTAAAAACATTCTGGACGTTGGCTCCTATTCTCAAATTGGTATCCCTGTGTAAAACACCACCGGCATTGTATCCTACATTGATATTGTCCATTCTGAGGAAAGAAGCATTTTCTACATAATAATCGGACAGGAGGTACTGATCGCCATTCCCGGTGAAATTAGTCTCGAGCAAGTTTCTCGAGCCGTTCGCCAAAAATCCCAGTGGATCAATAATATTTCTTTGTACACCTGTATTGGAAAACCTGTTATTGTACATATAATTTCCAATGTTTGCTCTCAATGAAAATCCTGCGCTCCACTTCTTCCAGTTCAGATTTGAATATGCTCCGAGGAAGGCTTTCGGGTCAGGCGATTTGAAACGATATAGATCATTGTTATTGATTAAACCGTCCCGGTTTCTGTCCTCAAATAAACCTTCAATTGGCTTTCCGCTTTTGTCATAAATCTGCTGATACACATAAAAGGAACTTTTGGGGTAACCCACGGAATGTATCTGGATGGTACTTCCAACGCCGCCGGCAATGCCTCCTACCAGATTTCCTGGAAAGGTTGGATCGTTGACAAAGGTGAGCTTGGTAATCTTATTCTTATTATACGTGATATTGAACCCGAAATCCCAAATAGTAGTTTTATTCCTTACAGGCTGCAGATTAACAGTGAACTCAACACCGCGGTTTTCCATACTTCCGATGTTAGCAATAACCTTGTTTCCAAAATTGGTGCCTGCGGGCTGGTCAATCACACTGAGAAGATCTGTTGTTTTCTTTACGTAAAAATCAACAGAACCACTAATACGGTTGTTCAAAAATCCGTAATCAATACCAATGTTGGACGTCGCTGTTTGTTCCCATTTTAAATTTGCATTGTAGGGCGCAGGCCTGTAAGCCGTATAAAACGTATTCCCGAATTGGTATTGTGCCTGCGCATTTGCGGCTGAGTACCTTGCCAGGTAATCATAATTACCAATGCCATCTTGTTGACCTGTTACACCATATCCCAACCGCAATTTTAAGTCACTCAACGTGTGCGAATTCTTGAGGAAATCTTCTTCTTTCATTCTCCATGCAAACGCGCCTGAAGGAAACCAACCAACCCAGTTCTTCTCCGAAAAACTAGTCGAAGCATCCCTGCGAATGGTACCTGTGAGAAGGTATTTCCCTTGGAAAGTATAGTTCAAACGACCAAAGAAGGAGACCAATATTTTCTCGGGTTTATCAAAGGGATTGCTGGGAAACCCTGTTGGCATAAAATAACCATCGGCCCCGTAATCGCTATAAGGTTTCCACCGCTGACCGCCATTAGGAACCGTATCCAAAGTATTACCAACAGGATTTTGGTAGAGAGGTCCTGCGGGATCTTTATCGGCATAAATATTATTGGTCAGGAATTTCTGGTAAGAATAACCAGCTGTTGCATCTATGTGGCTGCTTATTGATTTAATATCTTTCACATAATTTAAGTAAAAATCGAGGATTGTATTTGTCTTCTTTTGCAAGTATTTGTTATTCACTCCTCCGTGCTTTGCATCAGGCGAACGCTTGTAACTTGAGGCTGCACTGTCAGGGATATAAATGGTACCTTCTCCTTGTGATACGTCATATCCGAGATTTACATTAACGTGAAGGTCTGGAAGGAAATGTACCTTGTAGTCTAATTGTATATTTCCAATACTTCTTTTTACATCACTCTTATCTGTTTTTTGTTCGAGAAGCCCTACAGGGTTTATTGGAGCAAGCTTTCTTAAACCGGTAGTTGAATTCGGATCTAACCATTCGAAATAACCGCCAAATCTTTTACTTGCGCTAGATACCGACTGAGTGGGATCGAATCGCACCGCGTTGCCTATTGCACTTTCATCCGCAAATCTTGAGTGACTAGCGGATCCTTTCAAATTCAAATCAACTTTTAAATGATCATCAAATAACCTGGGATTTAAAGTGACCGAAACAGATGTTCTTTGCAGATTTCCTGTTTTTAACATACCATCCTGGTTCAGGTAACCAGCGGAAACTCTATAAGGCAGATTTTTGTATGAACCAGATACGCTTAAATTGTTATCCGTACTAAATGCATCATCATAAACTTCCTTTTGCCAATCTGTACTCGCCTGACCCATTATGGCAATTTGCGAAGGAGTTCCATGCGCATTCACATAAGCCCTAAATTCAGAAGGGGAAAGAACATCAGCTTCCTTTGGCAGGGTTGATAACGAATTTTGAGTACTAAAATTGAATTTTGGTTTCCCACTTCTTCCTTTTTTAGTAGTTATGATAATAACGCCATTTGAAGCCCTGGATCCATAGATCGCCGTTGCCGATGCATCTTTCAAAACATTGAACGATTCAATGTCGTTGGGGTTAATTAAACTTAAGGGATCCGGCGATCCAGCAATAGACGGCCTTCCGTCAGAATTTCGGTTAGGGCCAACCGGCACCCCATCAATTACAATCAAGGGATCATTACTTGCATTAAGTGACGCGCCACCACGGATGCGAATAGTACTGCCAGAACCCGGAGCGCCGCCGTTGGATGATATCTGCACACCGGCGACCTTTCCTGCAATTAATTGTTCAGGTGTCGTGATGGGCCCTTTATTAAAATCTTTTGCGGTAATGGCCGTCACAGCGCCTGTGAGGTCCTTCTTCAGGCGGGTTCCGTATCCAATAACCACAACTTCATTAAGGGACGAAGCACCGCCTGACAATGAAACATTCAGCGTGCCACTTGCTGGAATTGGAATTTGCTGGGTGGTAAAACCAATCGACGTAAATATTAGGGCATCGACCGATGAAGGTACAGTCAATTTGAATAGACCTTCATTATTCGACTGCGTAGCTATTCGGGTACCTCTTGCGGTCACTGTAACGCCGGCGAGACCATTACCCGTGGAATCCGTCACCTTACCTGTAACTACGCGATCTTGAGCAAACGCAAACTGCGATAATAGCAGCATGCTAGTCAAGACAATCGACTGAAGCAGTTTTCTGCATGACATAAGCAATCATTAAGCGTTTTGATTAAATCAATTTTCCAAAAACAATGTGTATCAAACACACAATGTTAGAGCTTTTCTTAAGAACTCCAAAAATTTTTAACTAAAAAAGTCTACAAAGAACTATCCGATGCAAAACCATACCCTTCCTCACCTGGATTTGCCCGCCGAGGACTCCCGGCAAATTAGCACTGGATCCAGGATCACTTTTTGTTTCGGCTCGTGATTTGTTCCCCTCTTGTCTATGATATTCAATAAAAGCTTTAAGGCGGACTTGCCCATCTGTATCGTCTGCTGATCTACGGTCGACAAGGTCGGCGTGATGTGTTCTCCAAATAATTCATTGGCGAAACCTATCACTCCAAAATCCCTTGGAATTCGAACCCCCTTTTCTTTTAGTTCTTTTATTACGCCCAATGCAGTGAAATCCTCCGTGGCGAAAATCGCATCCGGCGGATTACGCATGGATAGAAAATGGCGCGTGCCTTCTCTTCCTGATGCAATGGACACATTACCCTTATGAATTAATTTTTGATCGACTTTTCTTTTTCTCGCCTTAAGCGCATCTTTATAACCCTGTAACCGGTCGTAAAAGTTTTTTAAGTGCAGCGGCCCAGAGATGTGAGCAATGCGCTTGTAGCCTTTAGCAACAAGGTGTTCTGTTGCCAAAAAAGCGCCGCGGTAGTCATCAATGACAACGGAGTCTATATCCAGGTCGTCTTTTATGCGGTCAAAAAAAACAATGGGTATGCCGCGCGACTTGATTTCCTTAAAGTGAGAATAGTCCTTGGTGTCCTTTGCAATGGACACGAGGATCCCGTCAACTCTTGCGGACAAAAAGTTCTCGAGACCTTTTTGTTCATAGATCCTTTGCTCATTGGATTGAAAGAGCAAAACTCCATAGCCATGCAAATTGGCAATGCTTTCAATGCCGTGCACTACTGATCCAAAAAAATTGATTTCGGCGCTGGGAATAATCACTCCTATCAAATGGCTCTTGCCGGAACGTAAAGAAGAAGCAATCCGGTCTCTTTTATAGTTCAGCTTAACAGCCGCTGCATGGACAGATTTTTTTGTTTTTTCGCTGATGCGGGGATGATTGCTTAATGCACGCGAGACGGTGGCCGCAGTAGTGTTGACCTCCTTTGCAATGTCAGTTATGGTTGTCCTGAGCATTTTGTGCAATCGTTTACACAATTTAAGTCCTTTTGCCTTTCAAAAAAAATATTTTACGGCATATGCCCAAATAAATAAAGAAGAACCAAGCACCAAGGTCCAAGTTCCAAATAAATTAAAAATCGAAAATCGAAAGCGAAAAGGCTTCGTCAGGAAATGCCTTTTTAATTTTTCCTTGAGATTCTATCTGGTTCTTTTGGAGCTTAAAGACAGTGTCAGGCAAGGTCTTTTAGTGTCACATCCTTTACTTTTTTCCTGCTTTGTTTTTTCCTTACCTGTGTTTTCGCTTTATAAAGCTTACCGGGCCTGTGTGGCACATCATTTTCCATTTCCTCGAGATCGATGAGCCAATCTTTGTGCGCTATTTTTTTACGGAAGTTGCGTCGGTCGAGATCAACCCCTAATATGGCCTGGTAAAGATCCTGGAGTTCTCTCAATGAGAATTTTTCCGGCAATAAGTTAAATATGATTGGATGTTCCATCACCTGCTCGCGAAGGCGTTCCAGGCTTGTATCTAGAATCCTCTTGTGGTCAAAGGCGAGTTTCCTGATGTCGTTTACCTTATGCCAGTGAAGTTCGTTGTGAGTGAGTTTCAGCTTGTGATGTTTTATATCAATCAACGAATAATAGGCTGCGGTGATAACTCGCCCTGATGGATGACGGCCAAGCTCACCAAAGGTGTGTACCTGCTCGAGATATACATCATCCATGCCCGTTCTCTCTTTCAACACACGATAAGGAGCACTGTCCAGGTTTTCATCCGGGCGGACAAGATCCCCCAGCAACGACCATAGACCTATAAATTCTTCGAGGTCTGATTTAATAAGTAGAACTTTCAGCTCTTTGTTATCGTATCCAAAAATTACGCAGTCAACGGAAACAGCAATATTGAAATACTCACTATGGCTGATTTTTTCTATCTCAGCAGTCTTCAGTGATTTAGGCATAGGCAAACAGAGGTTGTTAAAAATAGTTAGTCTAAGATAATTTTTATAGTGGTCCTCGAAGTTTTTGTGCTCGCTTGCAAAAGGTATAATCCTGCGGGCAATCTGCCACTGTTTTCAAAATTCATCGAATGATCGCCCTTTGCAAGGAATCCCGAATATACGGTCATTAGTTTTTGTCCGGAACCAGTTAGCAGGGTAATTTCAACCTTTCCACTTTCGGGCACCGTAACATTGACAACTGAATTCTTCAAAATCGGATTGGGATTCGATTTTAAGGACAAGCCGTTCGCAGTTGTTCTTATCGAGGAAACTGGCGTTGCAATGTTGCTTACGACATTCCGGTTCAGGTATACATGATATTCTCCGGGCTGTAACGTTATGCTTTGAGCCCCACCAGTTGCTGTGATGGTACTTCCATCAATATAATCATACCATGTTCCTGAACTTTGAAATGTAACGTTCGCTGTTTGAGAAACGACGTCGAAATTTCCAATCACGCAGATCTTGGAAGTATCCGTTGTTACCTGTAACCACTTAAACCCACTGGCCAGATCCCGATTGATTTGATTTGTAATAAACACGTCCTTGTACAAACTTTGAAAGCGCAAACCGATCAGCGCAGCAAACACATCATGTAAACGCTTACGCTGAAGGTCCTGTAGATAATCCCATTTGATCGGCTTTGGAGACAACCGGCAGCTGTTATCAATGGTTCCGTTTTCACAGCGATTGATGGAGTAATCATAACCCAATTCGCCAAATTCCCAAAGCATTTTTGGTCCAGGTATGGTGAACAAAAATGCACCGCACATTTCAATGCGCTTCAGTGCTGTAGTAACATCCTTCACACTGTAATTGCCTGAACTGTTGCCGAACTGAAGATTTTTATACATCAGTCTTTCCTCATCGTGGCTTTCCATGTAGGTAACGAGATTCGGCTGGGTCCATCCTCGAATAGTGTAAATCCCGTATGAAAAATCCCATCGGTCTGTGTAGCCCATTGACGCCTGGGCGTAGCTGTCATTCAGATTTCCCCATAATAACATTCCATAGTTCGAAAGTTCTATCTCTTCAGTGTTGTCAGCAAAATGTTCGAGGATGGCATAGCTACCCGGCGATTTGAGTTGGAGCGTGTCATAATATCTCTTCCAAATTGCTACGCGGCTGGCATCGTATGCACTCCACGCGGACACGTTGCAATTATCGCCGTTGTTATCGCATGTTTGCGTTTGGGTAAAGCCCTTAGAAAGGTCAAACCTAAATCCATCAATTTTATAATTGGTGAGCCAATGCTCAACCACGCGGCTCACAAAGTATCTTGTTGCAAGACTTTCATGGTTCATATCGTACCCCACATTAAATGCATGCTTTGCTGCTGGGTTGAACCATGGGTTATTCGCCGCAGGGCGATTATTGGCAGCATCCCAATACAACTGTACCATCGGCGACAATCCAAAAGAGTGATTGAGTGCGATATCCATTACTACCGCAATGCCCTTCTTATGGCATGAATCAATGAATCTTTGCAACGTCAGCTTAGGCCCATAGTATTTGTCCGGTGCAAAATAAAAATCCGGGTTGTATCCCCAACTATTATTGCCCTCAAATTCGTTTAAAGGCATAATTTCAATTGCATTCACACCAAGGCTCTGTAAATAATTCAATGTATCCTTCAATGTATTCCAATCGTGCGCAAGCAAAAAATCTCTCACCAACAGTTCATAAATAACCAACTTCCGTTTATCGGGTCGTGAGAAGTTTGTTACCTGCCACGTGTACTGCGGTGCAGCGGTTTGAAGAAGGCTTACAATGCCTGTTGTAAATCCTGTTGGATATGCTTTCAGATTGGGATAAGTTGAATTGGGAATATTTTGATCGTTGTTATTGTAGGGATCAAGAACTTTTTCAGCGTATGGATCCGCGATTTTTAAATTTCCATCAACTAAATATTGATACGCGTACTCTATCCCCGGTGTCAGTCCTGTGATTCGAAGCCACCAATAATTTCCATCGGGTGTTTTGTTCATTTGGTATTGCGTCTGTTCAACCCAATTGCTTCCCGCAAATTCGCCAATTACTGTTACTCGATTTTTTGAAGGAGCATATAGAACTAAGGTGACGGCTGTGTTGTCAGCCTCGTAATTAATTCCGTCTCTTACACCGGCAGGAAGTGGAGCAATTGTCACACCACCTGTCACGAAGAACCTCAGTGTATCTGTCTTTGTAGTTGTTCCGTCATTTGCTTCAGCAACAACAACTGTGTTCCCACCGGTCGTGAGAATCGGATTTGCTGAAATGGATGTTGTATTGCTTGCTGTTTGAATAACTGTACCGTTCAAATACAGCTTCATCGTGGAAGTCTTATTTGCGATAGCTCCAAGGCTGATATTATCACCAACTGTTTTTGTCAATGGTTCCGGTTGAGGAACATAGAACGGTTGGGTTAGAGGATCCGTGAAACGAACAGCTACTAGGGTGTTGTCATAAACCGGCACGTACATATCGCTGCCATCTGCATTGCGTTGAGCTTTTGAGCCATCACCGTTGCGAAAAAGAATTGCAATTTTCAGGATGTGCTCTGTCGCATCGCTAATACTAAAAAAAGTTCGCAGGCCGCCAGCAATGGTGAATTGCCATTTGTTGCTTCCCAAATAAGTACAATGGGCTGCCGCGAGAGTAGTAGCCCATGTAAATGGAGCATATTTCCAATCTGTCGCGTTGGTACTTTTGGTCGTGATTACGCCAATATGAACATACACGTCATTGGTGGAGGCGTAATTTAATAGTCCCTGGTTTCCTTTGGTGGCATCGACCGTGATTACCACGTTTGTTGCCGCATCATTTTCCACAGGGAATGAAGGAGTCCAGCTTAATAATTGTGCCCATGAAAATGAAACGCCTGATGAGAACAATAGAAGGAGTACAATCTTCTTCATAAGCAAGCCCTTAATCGTTTCGGTGCCTTTTTGGCAAAAAGGGAATCTAAGATAGCAATTATGTACTTACCACACATTAAAATGCAGGGAATTTTTACCGGCGAGTGGCGATTCATCGGCACGGAGCAATCTAACCAATAGTCGGGGGATTGCGTCGCACGCCTCGCTTCGCTTGGCGTCCTCGCAAGTCAATCGTTTGGATGTATCTGGTATTTGTTGATAAGAGCGAGGATTACACCATTTGTCCAACCAAATCCATCTTGCCCAGGGTATTCACCGCCTCCTGCGTCAAGATGGGTGTCAACCACATTATATTTCTCCATAAGTTTCCCCGTTCTGGCAAAGACATCCGTATTTAATTTCACCCACCGCTGGGCGATATCTCTTGCCAATGTCTGTTGCCCACATCGATCCAAGCCCCAAATGGTCATCCATTCCAATGGAGCCCACCCATTGGGCGCATCCCATTGTTGATTTGTATTTTTTTCTGTTGCCGTTACACCACCCGGCTGAAGTAATTTCTTCTTGAGTGTTGACACTGCTAATGCACATTTTTGATTTAATGCAGAGGTCTTCTTCATCATACAAAATGGGTACATGCCCGCCGGCGTGGCTACTGGGTTTTGTTTCAGCTTTTTGAAATTGTAATCCGTGTAATAATTCAGTTGCTTATTCCAACAATATTTATTAATGGCCGCTTCTCTCCTGGCTATTTTATTCATCATCAGATTCGCTCCCTTTTCATCATTCTGCATTTTTCTCCCCCTCTGAATCATTTGCTCAAGATGGACCATCAGTGCATTCAAATCAACGGGAACAAAATTGATCACTTCAATCGTTGTCAGATTCTTCTGATCCGCGAACCACCTGTTACTAAAATCAATTCCGCTTTCTGCGCCTGCGCGGAGATTTCGATACATTTCTTCTTTGTTTCTGCCTGAACGTCCTGCAACCGCCACGTCTTCTTTAAATCCTTCAGGACGGGGAGTCGCCGCATCATCCCAATAGCGATTCAGCACAGTGCCATCTTTCAACTTTACAACCCGGCGATAAGCCTGGCCGGATTTCAATTTATCTGCTCCTTCCATCCAAAAAGCATATTCCTTTTCCAACGCTGGCAAATATGTTTTGAAAACATCATCACCTTTTATCGATGCAAGCAGTTCCACCATCAAAGAAAAGAAAGGTGGCTGCGAGCGGCTAATATAATAACTACGGTTGCCATTTGGAATATGGCCATATGTATTGATGAGATACGCGAAATTGTCTACCATGTTTTCAATCATCTGTACTTCGCCGCTCTCTTTTAGACCCAACATTGTAAAATAGGAATCCCAATAGTACACTTCGCGAAATCGTCCTCCTGGTACTATGTAGGGTTGCGGCAATGCGAGAAGCGAACTTCCATTCACAGGAACATCCGGTTCTCGCCGCAAAACATTCCACAGATTTTTGACGTGCATCACAACGTCCTTTTCTTGTGTGATGTAATTTAATTGTGGCGTTTTTGGCAAGTCGAAATTGGCATTTACAAACTCATCCAATTTAAACCCCGAGCTTTTCTTCTTGGCCTGGTAATCCTTCACAATTTCAGTTGGATCCCTTTTGGGCACGCAGTCAGGAAAGGTTTTGCTGTCAGGAAACACAGCGTGCATCTGCACGTCGGTAAATAATTCGCCATATATTTCTGCAGGAGTTTTTACTTGTTGTGCGGAGATGCTGAATACAGCAACGAAAGCAAACAGTAGTGATAGAAATTTTTTCATGAACCGAATATAAAGAGAAAAATAGGCAATTGGCAATAGGCAACAGGCAATAGAAAAATTGTTACCGTTGTGGTGATCGAACGCCTTCAAAGACAATTATTTTTTGGTATCTGGATAAAAGGTTCGCCAGCTATGCCAGAATTCTTGTGATGCTTGCAAAGGTTTGAGTGAAACGGATGTGTCGATTGCTTTCCCATCTATGCGATAATGATAGCGAGTGTCGGTTAGCGTGTCGTGGCTCAAATAAAATCGGGAGTTGTCGACGGGTCGTTCAAGCGCGAAGAAACTTTTGTTATCATTTGCAAGGACAATCATGACTGGTGTGTTGTCTATTTTATCCAGAATAATTCTTTCCGACTTTAATTTATTCCAGTCATACACCTTCTTATTTTTTCCCGCCTTTACACCAATCACCCATGATTTGTCTTTCCATGAAAGGCTATCAGTTCCTGTCAATAGGTTTTTGCTTTTGCCCGATTCAAAATTTCCTGTTGTGTCAAACGATTTTATGTACGTGGAATCAGCTTGCATAATGAGTGTATTCGGGTGCAGAGACGTCCACTGGGCAAGTGAAGTTTGCGTGCTGAACACTTCAGGCAATTGTTGCCCTTTTAATTTTCCTGCAATCGCTTCGCCAGTCACCTGCCGCCACCAGCTTTTAGTGGTAACGTCTTCAAACATGGCGTTGAAATGATCCATGCCCACTAGTCTAAACTTTTCATATTTCCCATTGACGATAGGTTCATATACGCGACCGGTCCTGCACACCGTGCAATAGGTGATCAGTACAGGTTTGCCGCCGATGGTATCCTGCACCTGGTGATGAAAACCTAAGAATCGTATGGGATAAGCTTTTGCCTGGCCGTTCATCTCCACGCCTATCACCAGCCGCTCGCTATCAACTTTGTTTTCCGCCGCACTTGCCAGCAATAATTTCTTTGGTTGATAGAACATGTGGTCGGCAGCCATTTTGAAATTGGCGAGGTAAAAAACAACTAGTAGCAAAGCAATGGGTACCACAGGAATCCAGCTTCTTTTCCATGTGGCATTCACAAGCCCTATAACTAGGATGAGCGCTAAGAAAATCCGGATCTTCCAACGCGAATGATATAGAAAATAGGCAAAGTCGACGCTATTCATTTTCTGGCTTCCGGGCATGGGCATGATGAAATACACATTTGCAATCTCAAACAACAATAGTCCAATAACGGTGAGCCAAAAAAGTGCTTTCATAATACCTAAGATAAATACATTACCAAAAACTAAAAATTCCTCCATTGTGGAAACAACGGAGGATTTTAGTAAGATATGCTTTATGATCTGCTTAAAAAATTGCTTCACCAACTCTCTCCCCCCGTAGAAACGGAGGGAGGTCATTAGTTTGCGTTATGAAAGATCTTTGGTAATTTATTCTGCTCCATCTGTTGTTGCTCTTTGAATGGCGAAATTCCCAACCTTCTTACCGCAGTCAAAGCCCACTTCGATATCGCTCCTGTAGTGAATGGCGCCGTACAACCGTGAAAGCTTTGCCTCCTCTGCCATGCCGAGATAATCATTCGCTCTCGATGGAAGGATGTGCCCTAAAATGGTTGCCGCCGCGGCACTGAAGGTAGAATGCCCTGAAATGTATGATGGAAAATTCGGTAGGCCCGTCAATGTCTTTATGCTTGGGTCAACCTGCGATGGCCGCGGGTTGAAATAAGCATATTTCCCATCCCAGCAAACGATGGCAGCATCCATCATCGCCATATTCAGCAAAGCCAAATTTCTTGCCCAACGCACTTCACTAAAATTCTGTTTCAAAAAATCCTCTGCTGCGATATCATTCCAATGACCTGGAGGAGTAACTGTGGCCACTCCATCGGCCCAGAAATCAATTGCCTTCATTCTTTCCCGCGTGGGATGGTCGGCGTAATATTTTACTTCGGCTGTTTCATCTTGGAATTGTTTTGATGATGTAGACGGCGGAGGCCCGGGACGAATTTGCGTGACCATCGTCGTCGAGTCAAACAAAAATGTTTTTACCTTCCCAAACAAAGGAAGCATCGGTGGACGCTTTGGAGACTCCTGACTAATCCACGGAGTTTCGCCTCTCGTGATACAATCCTGCTCCATTTGCGACCAGATCGCCGGTGTTCCCACAGCCGCTCCTGCCCTGTCTCCTCTTGCCCTTGTGATGAATTTTTGTGCTACCAATTTGCCCAAGGCTTCACCCGCATCTAAATCGCTACGCACATTGGCACCCGCGATCAAACGAGCATGTTTGTGCTCTTCAGCTTTTAACTGGATGAAGTCCTGGTCACCAGGAAATAGTAGTTTCATCATTTCAGTAGTCACACCTTCCACTACAGCATCTTCGGACGGGTAGGATGGCAAGTCAGATTTTGGGATCAAAACATTTACCGTGGCATCGACGACATAAGGTGCCGGTCGATTGTATAGTTTTTTATAGTACCATGCGGCGACCAAGGCGTCATATTGCGCAGCGGATACATAAGCATACGCCCTTGCCGCATACGGAGGATTTGCAAACGGAAATTGTGGATATGCCAAAGGATTATTTGCATTGGGCACCGGGTAAGTACCGTCTGCATTTTGGTACGGCGGTAAGTTGTGCCTGGCAACAAGCTCCCTCAGAATTTCATTCCAACGAAACACGGCTCCGGCACTCCAATACCTGACTATATCTTTTTCTTCCGGCGTGATGTTCGCCTGGAAACTTTTTATTTCACTGACCTGGGCAATGTAATCCGGAGTATTTGTTGCAATGGGAGCTGCTACAGCAAACTCAGTTGGCCCTGTCAATAAGATTGGCTTCCATGCGCCAGCATTGACATCGGTATTAGAGGGGAGCAGCGCGGGTGCATTGTCCGTTCTTCCTTCAATTGTTTTGGAGCAACCGTAGAAAAGAATCATGGCCCCACAAGTTATTATCGATATAGAGAGAAATATTTTTTTCATGATAGCGATTTATTATTTGAATCACGATTTTCCTTTCTTGCCAAAATAGAATGCATAGAATGCACCCACGTTGAAAGCCCTCGATTGACCGACGTTCCTGCCAGCCACAGTGTAATTAGCGCCTCCCACGAAAGCCAGATTCGTGAAGCGCTTCAAAGTATACTTTATGTTGGCTCCGACCATCGTTGCATTCATTCGCAGGTTTGGATACAACTGGCCATTGTTTTTTGTAATATCATAACCCCCCAGAGTAGTAAAATTTGTTAACAACGCTTCCGCGATAAGATATTTTCCGCGGTATCCAGTGCGCAATTGGTACTGTGTGGCGTTCGGCATTTGCACTTCATCTGTCATGTGTAATTCTGTGTCGTAATAAGAGTCTTTATCTAGTTTCACGTTGCTGCGCCAGATGTAAGCGGCAGATCCGGTAACTGTAAAATTTCCTCGTCGAAAATCTACCATGCCTCTTGCTGAGAGATTTGTTGAACCAAGCCCGATGGACATCGGCAAGAAATCAATTACATAATTAGATAAAGGGGTTGTGAGGCCGCCAAGGACAAAGAAGGACAATTTGTCTTGCCCGATTTTTTTCATGTAGGCTCTCCACTTAACGACTACAGACATGTCCTGGAAACCCTTCAGGCCGTGAAGAGTCCCTGCGCTGGCCTTGGTCCAGACATAAGGAACAGAAGCCATAACGTTGAGATTATTTGTGATCCCGTAGTTCGGCATGTACATCAACATTTGTGTAGAGACGGTGCCGAGATTAGCATTATCTCTTTTGTACGTACCTTCCCAATATTGATTCCATGAAGAGTAGTCATACGTGATTCCCTGGCAGAATTGTTTTTTGTTCATCATAATTGCATCCATGTCTGTTTGAGCCAGTGCAACGCCAGGGAGCATTACAACCAGGATAAATAAACAGGTGAGCAATTTGTTGATTGTCCACATTTTCATTTGAAAAAAGTTTGAAGCACAAGATTACCACGGGGCACCAGGCCGCGTTAGATGAAGCGTGTATTGACTCCATCTAACGAAGCGATGCGACAG
>AR_comb_assmDRAFT_10193275_pt1 | contig 16041 bp, 9 predicted proteins | sample ArasoioldDNA_FD_10543 | JGI IMG/M metagenome (IMG submission 10543) | reverse complement strand
TTTTTCTTTTACGGCTCGTTCCAGCCACTCAAATGCCCCGTCGTTCTCATTCCGCATCGAATAGACCTCTGCGATCTGGTACGCGTTTCCATCCGTATATTCATCAGCTAATAGGTTAAGAAATTCGTCGGACTTACTTATATTTCCGACGACGGCGTGAATTATCGTAAGCGACCATGTTCTCCAGAACTCGTCCGCCTCATTTTCAGCCTGTTCGATCGCATCCTCAGTTCTTCCTTCATCCAACAAAACAAGGGCCAACAGCGCAGCCGATACAAATCGCTGCGGCGCCAACTCCAGCGCGTGGCTGAAAGCCTCTTCGGATTCCTTCAACCGATCCGCCGCATGACATGCAAGACCTAAATTGTGCCAGAATGCTGCGCTGAGTGGATCTTGAGCGAGAACCTCGCGGCTTAAATCGATCGCCCGATCAAACTGTCCAAGTTTGTATGCCAAAACGCTCGCGCCATCGAGGACAGGCAAACTACCGGGCGCTAATTCAAGGGCTCGCCCGTACGATTCCTCTGCGCCGGTCAGATCCCAATCATGAACAGCCTTTATCCTTCCCATTTGCGCATGGCCCTCGGCAAGATCCGGCTCGAGCTCTAATGCGCGTTTGGTCGCATCCCTCGATCTGTCGAAGCCCTCGTCCACATTTACCCAACCTCGTCCGGCCTCAACAGCGTACGCGCGCCCAAGTTCGGCCCAGCCCAAAGCAAATCCGGGATCCATATCTATTGCCTGTTGAAAGTAATCGATAGCCTTTGAGGTATCGTTCCGTGTTGTCCTGTCAAGAAGATACCGACCAAGCAGCATCAGGCGCAGCGCCTCGGCGTTCGACGGACGGCCGCGTACGGCCGCGGCAACCTCAGATATCGCCTTCTTACTTACGTCTTCTCTACTTTCTTCGCCTAATAGCAGTGTCCGCAATTCCTCTACCACTGATTGAGCAATATCGTCCTGGATAGCGAAAATATCGTCCAGATCCCTATCATACGTTTCCGACCATATTTGAAATCCATCAGATACATTTACGAGCTGTACCGCGATCCTAATCCTTTCACCGACCATTCGGATGCTGCCTTCCACGATCGATCTGACATTAAGGACCCGTCCGATCTCACCAACTGTGGTGGGTTTCCCCTTAAATGAAAAGGCAGAGGTGCGGGCAGCAACGCGGATACCTCGGATCTTTGAAAGAACGTTAAGAAGTTCCTCTGCGAGACCGTCGGAGAAATATTCGACATCTTCGTCCTTACTGATATTGGCGAACGGGAGAACGGCGATCGAATTTGTGCGAACGATCGTCGGGGCCAGGTTTGAGCCGAAGATCTCAGTAGGTTGATCGCCCGAGAACCCGGCCGTTGCCGCAAACCCGCCGGTATCCCGTAACTCGTTTGGTGATGTGAGTGTTGCCTGCTCGAGGGTTGCTGGCCCGTCAAGCAAAGCAACCCCGTCGTCAAGACAATAATTCAGTGAATCGTCGGCGTAATCCCGCCTGCACTCAGGGCATCGTTTCATATGGGTCGCTCAGCATTCAGGGCAGCGTTTCATAAATTATTCCGGCATATTCATCCGTTTCATCATCGCCGCAAATCGCGGGTCGTCGCGAAGCGGATCCAGTGCCGGATCAATTCGGGCTCTGGGGGCGTAGCAATCCTTCTCATCGAGCGACTGGCCAAGTTGGGCAAAGGCCTTATCCTTATCACCAAGCGCTGCATAGACGCACGCCAAGTAGTACGGTCTTATGTATTGCGTTTTGCCTATCTCTCGTATCTCTGCGACGAGCTTTTCTGCCTCGGCCTTGTGGCCGGCCCTCGCATGGGCGTAGGCAGTGACATAAAGCGAGACCCATCGGGTAGGCGATTGCACCGGCACATCGTTGTTCAGGCCAATGGCTTCGTCGTACTTGCCATTCGCAACATAGGCCAAGCCGAGCCAAAGCCGTGCCAACGGAAAATTTGGATCCAGATCAAACGACCGATGCGCCTGGATAAGGGCCTTGTCAAACTGACGCGCGTTCATATAGGCCGTAGTAAGCACGGAGTTGTTAATTAGGGACAACGGTTCGAGTTCCACAGCGCGCTGACATTCCGCAAGGGCCACGTCTGAACGGCCGGTTGACGGCAGAAAGCTCCCTGCATACACCAAGTGGATGTATGCGACGTTTGGATCGAGTTCCATCGCCCGTTTGAATTCACGTTCCGACTCGGCCCAGTTCCAATCGTAGATCGCTAACACATCGCCCATCGCCGAATGGGCCTCGGCGAGCGTCGGGTCGATCTCAAGAGCCTTAACCGCGGCAGCTTTAGCAAATGGGATGGCGTCCTTGGGCGCAACGTCAGGGTCCTTGCCCATGGAGTTGTAAGTCTCGGCCATGCCGACATACGCTAACGCGAAACTCGGGTCAAGCTCGATGGCCTGTTTGAAGCAATCAACGCTTTTGAAAAGATCATCCTTGGTCCGCTTCGCCCAATAGAAGCGCCCTTTCAGATAAAGTTGGTACGCTTCGTTACTGCTTGTGTATTTTTTGGTGATCGCTTTCTCGTCGCCTGAGAGCCTCAGCTCCATCTTCTGCGTAAGAGTCGTCGCGATCTCACGCTGAGTGGCGAGCAAGTCGGCCATTTTCCGATCGTATTGTTCGGCCCAGATCAGCTTCCTGGTTCTGGCATCGATCAGCTGGACGCTGATCGTCAAGCTGTCGCCAAGCTGCGTTAACCGGCCGGACAACACGGCTTCTACGTCCAATTCCTTCGCTATCTGGGACACATCGGTTGCGGTGCCTTTGTAGCGCATAACCGAGCTCGTGGGGCTCACTTTCAGATTCGGCAGCTGCGAAAAGCGATATATCAATGAATCCGTCAACCCGTCGGACAGGTAATCAGTATCTGTGCTGCCGCTGCGATTCTCGAACGGCAGCACAGCAATCGAGCTTATCTGTTCAGAACCGCCACGGGAGTTAAGATATCGATAGCCGACAAAACCAGCGACCAAGAGGGCGGCAACAATGCCGGCGACGATTATGGGCTTGTGGCCACGCGATCCGTTGCGGGCAGTTTCCTCTTGCTTTGACGGGGCAACGATTTGATCGGTCGCTTTCATCTGCAACCGAGTGCGTGCTTCGGCTTGTGGGTCAGTTTGCAGGATCGCAGTTGCAGCTTCATCAATAGATGCCGGACCATCGACCAACGCGGCGCCATCATCGAGACAGTAATTGAGCGTCTCGTCAGTATAATCTCGTCTGCATTGGGAACAGCGTTTCATTGGTGTATCTGTGGCTCAGCCGCGCGTGCATGTCACGAGGCAATACCGAAATTTTCTTCGACTTAATCCAATCATCAATGTCAGCAAAGATGCCTTGAGATTGCTTCGGCTCTCTCTGCTTAATCTCTGTCCAGCCAACAGCTTTTTCATTAGAAACGAAGCAACGGCAAATGGCGCGTGCGCAACCGAGACAGCCGCTCGCCACGACAGATCTTCCACCATTACGTTCTCGAATCCATGCTCTTTCAACGCTTCGACAAAGGGCTGAAGCCCAGGCATTCCGGGAACTGCCCAGTTCCGGCACGCTGTCTCATGACATCTTTTCAAAAGTGGACCGAAGCTCTGGTCTACAGCGAAGCAATCGACGACGACTAGCCGTCCGCCACGTTTGAGTACTCTTGCCGCTTCTCGAACAAAATCGTCTTTGCTCGGGCCCGCACCATAACACGCGCTTTCTACGGCCCAAGCCGCATTTACGGTTCGGTCGGCAAATGCTAGCTTTGTGAAATCTTGCTCCAGAACCTCGATCCGGCTATCCAATCCGCAATCGTGATTGAGTTCGGACGCGACTCGTACCTGCAATGGCGACAACGTCACGCCTTTGACGGTTGCCGTTCGACTTTGACGGGCTACGGTTCTACTGACCGCGCCAAATCCGCATCCCAGATCTAGAACGAGCGCAGGATCATTGGTTCCAACCTGTAGCCGTTCCGCTACCATGAGGTTCAATTCCTCGAACATCGCATCCCGATCGAACGGGTTCAGACCCCAACGATATAAGCCAAGATGTATGTTGAGTTCTTGGCTCCAATGGGCGAAATCAGTTGCTGACCCTTCGTAGAACTGGACGATCCGCTCGGTCGAAGCCGCCGATACAACCCCGCGTTCGAATTCAACAGTATTCCTGAGAGCAATCGAATTGCCGTTCGTCATTTCCATCAAGATGTTTGGGTTCGCTAGGGTTAGACAGTCAACTGTCTGGTTTCTGTTACCGCAATAGACTCTCTCTGCAGGTCAGCGGCTTTATCTGTTCCGTTAGCCAACAGGACGATAGACTTTACGTTCAGGTCCGATAATATCTCAGCTGCCGCCCTATAGTCTCGGGCGTCCGCCACGTAACCGGCCTTTACGTAAGCGTCCGCCTGGCTAAAGCCTGCCTTTTTATACTGAATACTCTCGACTAGCGCAAGATGGCCATTTCCCTTGCCTTCCTGGTCGAGCCAAATGACAATGCCGCTTCCCGCTTGCTGAATCAAAGCTTGCGCCGCCTCCATCTGTTCGCGGCAATCGCATTCTACGCTGTTGAAAACATGAGCTCCGATGCAATGCGAATGAACTCGACAAAGCACGTTCTCCCTGCCCGCGACATCGCCCATTACGATTGCGACCGATTCCTTCTGTCCGTCGTAATATAGGATCTCACAGTAGTCTCCGTACTTTGTCCTAAGTTCTCGTTCACTCAGCCGTTTTATCATTTCATTAGAAAGCAGCGTTCGATCATTCAAAATTCTCCATCATCCAGATGTCGCCGCCCATCGGTCGAAAACGATCGAACAAGACCCAGTTCCCGTCCGGCGACCAGACTGGATAGTCGATCCGAACGTCGGAGTCGTCGAACTCGAAAACTTTTTCTGGCTTGCCGCCATCGAGCGGCGAAACCCAGAGTGCCTTGTGACCAACGACGTCCATGATCCGCGATCGGTCTGGCGAGAATGACATATGAGCACCACCGACAACCTCCGACATGTCGGTTACCGAGCCGTTCAGATCGACCTGCATGGACCGCAGCACACCCCCGGCTGGACAACGGAAAACGATCTTTTCGCCGCTCTCATTCCAGCGCAGAAAATGCCCCATAACTCCCGTGTCGGTCAATTGCCGCGGCTTACTGCCATCGGCATTCATGACCCAAACTTCCGGCCGACCGGTTTGATCGGAGTTAAAGGCGATCAATTTGCCGTCCAAAGAGAAAAACGGATTGACGTTAACAGCGCCGTTAGTTGTAAGCTGCCGAAGTTCCCGGCTCTCAACGTTTGCAGTCCATATATCGGCCGTTCCCGCGCGTGAGGAAAAGAAGGCTATCGTTTTTCCGTCGGGAGACCAATTGGCCTGGTAGTCGCCGCCCCTGCCGCGAGTCAATTGAGTAGATTTGCCGGTTTCCATCGACCGGAGCCAAATGTTCATGTCGCCGGTGCGATCTGAATTGAAGGCGATCGTTTTGCCGTCTGGTGACCAGGCTCCTCGGCTGTCTTCGCGGGTGGTCGTGATGACCTCCTCCGGATCACCGTTCGGCATTCCCGTCTCGGGGGAAACTGGCAGCCGCCAAATATCGGCATTCTGCCGCAATGTAGAAAACGCCAGGCGCCGTCCGTCGCGTGAGACGGCAATTTCGACATCTTGGCCGGCTCCGATGGTCATCTGTTGGGGCGGGCCGATAAAACTGCCGTTTGGCGACATAGCCGCTCGCCAGATGTTAATGCCGCCGCCACGATACGAAGAAAAATAAACGAATTTGCCCAATGGCGACCATACAGGGTTCAGGTCCTGGACCGCGTCGTTCGTCACCCAAAACGATCGCGAATGTGTGAGATCAAAAACGCGAACATCAAATTTCGTTTTTTCGATATTTTGGAAAGCTATGCGAGTTCCATCAGGTGACCAACGCGGCCGAACATGGTGACTGCCCTCGGAAGTATCCGACGTGAGCTGTTGCGGGTTATGACCGAGCCTATCGACGGCCCAAATACGTCGAGGTCCGGCCCACGAGGCATCCACCGCGATGCGATTTCCGTCCGGGGAAAATGCGGGATTAAATGCTTTCTCGACTAGCCTCTTCTCAGTGTTAGCCTCGAGATCAAGCGTCCAAACGTCACCGTCAAGAAAAAGTCCAAACACGTCGCCGGGTTCAAGCCGCGAACCGGCCTCACGCGACCGGACAAACGCGATAGTCTTGCCGTCAGATGACCATACCGGCTGAATATCATCGTTACGACTCATCGTTAACTGCCGCTCGTCTCCGGTCTCAACCTCTTTAACAAAAACGCTTCGAATGCCGTTCTCCTCGCGGCAAAAAAGTAGCTGCGAACCGTCCGGCGACCAAGCCGGATACTGTTCGATCGCCTCCGAAAAAGTTAGCTGTGTAAGTTTGGGCGGTGTGAAGCTGAGGACCGAGACACCAGTTTCCACTATCGCCTGATAACCTGTTCCCGTCTGAGCTCCCGGGAAGATCACGGTTTGGGCTTCGGTCGCCGGTCCCTCCAACAGCCGTGCACCATCGTCGAGACAGAACAACAGACTGTCGTCGTAATAATCTCGCCTGCAGTCAGGACAGCGTTTCACTACTTATTCACTTTTCCCGGGCCCCAAAGAGCTCGTCCTGAAAATTTGCCGGTGTGCTCTCCATTCTTGAGCACTTGAACGCCGTTTACAAACACGTCCCGCACTCCGACGGCGAACTGATGAGGCTTATCGAATGTCGCCTTGTCGGCGATCGTATTCGGATCAAAGATAACGACGTCAGCGAAAAATCCCGGCCTCAGAAAACCACGATGATCTAGTCCGAGGTTTGTTGCCGGCAAACCGCTGAGCCGGCGGACCGCTTCCTCGAGGGAAATCACCTTTTCTTCCCGAACATATTTGCCGAGCAATCTCGCAAAATTTCCGTAAGCTCGCGGGTGCGGATTGGATTTCAAAAACGCTCCTTCCGGTGCTTGCGATTCGGCGTCAGAGCCGAACGAGACCCACGGAAACTTGATCTGTTTCTTGATGTTGTCCTCGTTCATCAGAAAATATACGGTACCAACACGCGAACCATCTTCCAACATCAGATCCAAAACCGTGTTTTCCGGATCAGTGGCGCGCATCTTTGCAACTTCAGCAAGAGTTCTTCCGGTTAGCGGCTTTAGCTTTTCGTTCTTAAAACTGACAAGCAAAATACGATCGGGTGAACCTGCCGCCAAACGGAGGTTTTCCCACTTATTAGTCTCCGTCCGCATTTCAGCCAGGATCTTTTGCCGCATCTCGGGGTCCTTGATCCGTTTGAATAGCTCGGGATATCCGCCGCTCAAACTCCAAGGCGGAATTGACGCATCGAGCCCGGTCGCGCCCGCCGGATATGTGTACATATCGGCAGTGATCTTGAGTCCGCTCTTGCGCGCATCCTCGACCATCTTGAGGACCTGGTCCATTTTCGACCAGTTGTCTTTTCCGGCCGCCTTCAAATGGTAGATCTCGGCAGGAATATTCGCTTCACGCGAAATGCGGATCAATTCGGTTACTGCCTCGATCAGCTGATTGCCCTCGCTGCGCATGTGCGAGATGTATTTTCCCTTATATTTCGAGGCGACTTTGCACATTTCGATCAACTCATCGGTCTTGGCATAAAAAGCTGGCGCATAGATTAGTGATGAACCAATACCGAGCGCTCCGTTCTCCATTTCCTTTCGAACGATCTCGCGCATCTGGTCAAGCTGCTCGGGTGTCGGAGCCTTGTCCTCGTCGCCGATCACGTAGCGCCGAACTGTGGTGGCGCCGATAAACGATGCCACGTTTTGCGACACGCCTTTCTTCTCGAGGTAGTTAAGATACTCGCCAAGCGAAGTCCAGGTAATATCGTATTTGAGATCGCCCTGCTCGGACTTCATCCAGGCCTTCATCCGGTCGTTGAGCGGGCCCATCGATTCGCCTTCGCCAAAGATCTGCGTCGTAACGCCCTGTTTCAGCTCGCCTAACGAACGCGGGTCAATGATCAACGACTCGGTCGACCACGACAGCATGTTGACAAAGCCCGGAGCGATGGCCATTCCCGTCGCCTCGATGACAGTATCGGCCGTAGCTTTGCTCAGGTCTCCGACTTTCACGATGCGGTCGCCTTTGATCCCGACATCAGCTTTCATCGGCACTGCGCCGGTTCCGTCATAGATTGTGCCGCCGCGAATGATCGCATCGAATTCTGCTGGTTTAGCAAACACAACTGCGTTCAAGAGCGTCGTCAAAAGAATAATTGCTGCTGACGTCTTCATAATCTATCTCCCGGCCTGCTTTGGCTCTCTCCTCAACGTCGTTCCGTCGATGCTTACCGACTGCACATCGGCAGCTATCGGACTCAACTGAAATGAAAATAAGCTGTCGCTCCACCAGGCTTTGTTCCAAGTGCCCATAAAAGTATCGAATTGCCAGTGGCCTAGTTCCGCGCTCAGTTCGTTATTGAACGATGCCTTTAATTTGCCGTCTGAAACAGCAATATCGAGCGAGCCGTAAAACGGATCCGAATACCGGCCCGCATAAGCCTCAAGCGGCAAACTCGGCTTTGTGTTCAAGGCTCGACTTGCACGTATGGTCTCCTGTCGTTTCGTACCTTGTTCCCTAATGCCATCGTAGAGCTTCTTAAATTCTGTGCTCCAGTCCTGACTGTTATCACCAAACGCCAAAAGATCGAAAATCTTGTACATCAACGCATGACGAACCTCGGCGTGATCGAGATTGCCAAAAACATAAACGCCGAGTTTTTTGTCTCGCATCAATCCGATGATCGCTGTTCGCCCGTCGAGGCTGCCGGTGTGAAAGTTGATCATCTCGCCGCGATAATCCTGTTGGAACCACCCAAGCCCATATGTCATCCAATGCGGCTTCGTGATGGCGATTGTCGGATAGAATTGTGGCCCGGGCACGATCACCTGTGGCCTAAAGATCTCGTTCATCGTCGCCGGTTTTATTAACACTTTGCCCTTCCAAGTGCCGTCGCCGAGCATAAATGTCACCCATTTGCCGATATCGTCCGCGGTCGACCATACGGCGCCTGCGGGAGCGATCGAATCGGCAGGCATCTCGGGAATCACGGTGATCTTTCCCTTTATTTCAAAATGCGACGAGGAGCGATCTGCATAACTTCTCGACAATGTGAGATCGGGAAACGAATTCATCATCCCGAGCGGCATGAACAAACGCTCTTTGATGAACTGTTCCCAGGTCATGCCGCTGACCCTCTCGATCGCATCACCTGCAACGAGATACATTATGTTCTGATAGATAAAACTGCTGCGCAAAGAATAGGCTGGATTCGCGTACTGCATCCGGCGCAGGACTTCTGCATTCGAGATTGTTGGCGTCCACGCCCAAAGAAAATCGGCGTTTCCCAAGCCGGCGCTGTGTGTCAACAGGTCGCGAATTCTCAGTTCGTTGGTGACGTATGGATCGCCTAAACGAAAATCGGGCAGGTATTTTACAACTTTGTCGTCCCATCGCAGCTTGCCTTCATCTACAAGCATTGCTAAACAGGCGACTGTCATCGCTTTCGTAGTCGACATCGCACCGAAAAGTGTTGCGTTCGTTACCGGATCGCTCTTACCGAGTTCGCGAACGCCATATCCTTTCTCAAGTACAACTTTGCCGTCTTGAACGACAACTATCGACAGACCCGGGACGTTCCACTGTTTGCGCGCCGACTCAACATACCTGTCGAGCGTTTCGACATTCGACTGCGCAAAACCAACAGCAGCAAGAATCAAAACTTGAGAGATGATCGTGAAAGTTTTTTTCATGAGGTTTTGTTTATCGAGAGCCGGCCAATTCTTTCGCATTACATAGCGCGCAGCAGTCCACCCTTATTTTCTGCAGCCTTCGAGCGATCAAGGAAATCCTACCTTTCTGAGCAATTCACACGATCGGCCCATCACCTAAAATCCTTCATCAAAACAACATCACTGGTCACTGTGCCGCGTGACATGGCGAGCGATTTGCCGTCCCGCGAAATGTCGAACCAGAATATTCGGCCGCTTGTAAAATCGGTCATCTGTTTTGGCGGACCACCGTCGATCGGCTGGAGCCAAATATTAGACACGCCACCCTGCGTAGCAATATAAGCGATGGACCGACCGTCGGGCATCCAGCGAACCGCAGGCGAACCGGATCCTGCCGTCTGGATGAGATCGAATTCTTTTACAGGGTCGCCGCCGTCGATCGAAAAGATACCGATCTTTGTCCCTCTCGTCGCCTCATCGACGTCGTAGCACGCAATGAATTGTCCGTCGGGTGAAACAGATGGAACTAGAGCGTATTTGTTGATAAGTTGTATCGGCTCTCCGCCATCGATAGAAACTTTCCAGATGCTGAACCCACCCGCGCCGAATGTCGTATAGACGACCCACCGATCACTGCGGGAGCAATCGCCGGCGAAACCCGGCCCCAGGGTCAACAGCTTAAGGTCTGATCCGTCAGTGTCCATTCTCCATAGCTGAATAGAACCCGAGCGATAGGAATCGAAGACAATGTGACGGCCATCGGGAGTCATGCATGGGTACCGGCCTTTGGAAGTTCCGTCGTTCGTAAGCTGGCGCTTGTCTCGCCCATCGGCACTAATGCTCCACAACTCACTGTTGGCACTTTCATTTGAACGGTAAATTATGCGTCCATCCGGTGTCCACGCGACCCCATAATTCCCATTCTGTTTGCTTGAGGTAAGCTGCTGTCCTCCGCTCGGCTGGGCTAACGGTGCGACCCACAAATTCGAGGTTGAATCCTGCACATTGGCCACCAGTGCGGTGGAATCCGCGGTCAGGCTCACGTTCCTGTAATCGCTAAGGTCGTTTGTCAGCAGCCTCGCGTCCCCCGTGGGGTAGGGCACAAGCCAGATCTGATATGGCTCTGTCGGTTGGTCATCAGCTGTCGTGATGACGCCGCTACCATCCGAAAGCCAGGCTACTCGGTCAAGGTTATTCCACCTATGAAACGGGAGATGTTGCTCCGCTCCATCAGATACCCGGATGAAAACAATGCTGCGGTAGTATCCGTCTTCAAAACCTCCAACGGGACACGCGATTGTTTGCCCATCCGGCGACCACGCCGCACCGGCCAAGTAATAATCCGGGTGCTTTCGAACTGAAAGCACCTGCTCCCCACTGCCATCCGCGTTTGCGATTCTCACGGCGTCTTCGCCCTTTGGATCGCGTCGGGTAAAAGCGAAACGGCCGCCATCGGGAGAGAAGCTGATGCGGCTCACGTCATCTAATATCTTTTTTGGCGAAGCGCCGAGCACTGGCACCGCGTAGAGAGCACCCGGAGTATTCCGTTCCGTTCGAATGAAGTAAATGTAATTACTGTCAGGGGAAAACGTGGCTTGACCAAAGCCGATCCCTGGGCCCGCAGGCATAACGATCTGTGCATTGCTCGATGTCGCAATATGTCGAAGCCACAGGGTCGACTGTCTCGTTGCTTCATCGATCGTGGAATACACCACGTACTTGCCGTCTGGCGATATCGTTGCGGACCCGATCGTACCCGTTGTGGTAAGCCTCGTGATCTTTTTTGCAGCCGAAGTGGTTGATGCCTCTCTTCCTTTGAAGTGGTAGATCGCATAGGCAATTGTCGAAATCACGGTGATGCAAACAACCACGATCGTGACGACAACTGGAACGGTAAAGATAAAGCCTCTCTTTTGCGTTCCTCGTTGTGCCCCAGATTCGCCCGACTGCAAATCGCCGTTAAAGATCGCTGTCGCCGGTTCGTCCATCGAAGCGGGACCATCAACAAGCGCGGCTCCATCGTCGAGACAGAAATTCAACGTCTCGTCCGTGTAATCTCGTCTGCATTCAGGGCAGCGTTTCATAACCTTCAATGATGCGGAGTGCCCTTTGTTAGTGGATCGTGTCGTACACCAACGAGCCTACTGGAACCGTTAGAAGCGGAACTTCTGCCTGCCGCAGAACTCTTTCGCTATGACTCCCGCGCAAGCCGTCCAGAAAGCCGTTCCTTCCGTCCGTTGCCATGACGATCAAGTCAGCGTGAGATTCGTCCGAAGTGTCGATGATGGTTTGTATCACGTCACCAGATACCGTTTCTTTGTTCCAGTTCCAACCTGGAACTTCTGGTGTATTAACGGAGGGCATCGAGCTGGCGTCTCCGACATGAAGAAGTGTAAAGGTCCCCTGATCGCGCTGAAGGCTTTTAACAAACCTTGCGGCAGCTGCGATCGCAGGTTGCGGATGCGGAACCGAAGCGATCGGGATAAGGATTTTTTCCAACGACACCGACCCATCATCGGCCGAGATGAAGCCGTGGCTCTCGGCCGAGATAAACAATGTCATTTCGGTGGCCCGACGCGCTATCGGCTCGGCCACCGAGCTTGAAAGCCAACGAGACACGCCACGTCGCTGGTGCGTAGCCAAAACTATCATCTCCGAGGGATGGCGTTCGAGGTAGCCCACGACCGCTTCAACCGGATCCTTTTTCTGCATGATCTCTTTGCGCACGTCGATACCCAAATCAATAACCGCCGATTTAGGACTGCCTGGCGGCAACAACTTCCACCTTTCCAGTGTTTCGCGGACACCGGGAAAATCTGACCAACGCGCCGAGGCGTCCGGCGACACATTTAGCAGTGTTAGCTTCGACTTAGCAAGTAGAGCCGCTTTCAAGGCATGGTAAAAAGCAACCTTACTGCCCTCGGAAAAATCAGTCGGATGCAGGACTCGTTCGATCAATCGTTCCATTTTCTAATTCTTACCTCCGAAAAATGGTTTAGCCTCCCTGTTCGGTCGCTGAATCATTTGAGATTCGTAGACATCATCATCGGCCGACGCCGGACCGAAGGGCAACTCCACGGCGTCATCAAGACAGAAGCCCATCGAGTTGTCATACTCCCGGCCGTACTGTTCTTCATAAACTCTATTCCGGAAACTTCAATCTCTTTACCATCGCATCAAACCGAGGATCGTCACGCAGCGGGTCCATAAATGGATCGACTCTTATGCGTTGCAGGAACCAGTCATGTGATTGAAACGCTTTCTCAAGCTCGGCGAACGCAGCATCTTTGTCACCGTAGGCGGCATAGGCGATTGCAAACCAGTAACTGGATATATATTTAGTTTTTGCCTCTTGTTTCCATTTGCTTAATATCGCTTCGGCTTCCTGCCGCCGGCCCATTTTCGATAGCGCCACCGTCAGATCAGCATTAAAAGGGCTCAATGGGACCGACGAATTTGCCTGCATTGTTTTCGTGGCTAACGCGAGGGTTTCATCGTACCTTCCGATGGCGTTATTTGCGTGACAAAGCCAGCTTTGGCCTCCGACAAAGTTTGGGTCAAGACCGTAGGTCTTCTTCGCCTGTTCCACGGCTTCGTCAAATCGTCGCGCGTAGATCAGCACTCCCGCAAAGTTTGCGCCCTGAATCAAAGATAACGGCTCCTTTTCCATCGCGAACCTCATTTCTGCGACCGCTTCATCGTGGCGGCCCAATGGACTAAGGAACATCCAGCCATAGCGGTAATGGGTGATCACGAGATTTGGGTCCAGCTCCAGTGAACGCTTGAATTCGCTCTCCGCCCTCGCCCAGTCCCAATCATATGCGGCAGCGATCATTGCCGATACCGTGTGCGCTTCGGCAAGATCCGGATCGATCTCCAGCGCTTTTTGAATGGCGGCCTTTGCCTTGGGAATGCATTCTTCGGGAGAGGCGTACGGAAAAGATGGGATCACGGTCCACGATTCGGCTATACCGACATAACCTAGAGCGAACTTCGGATCTAGCTTTATCGCCTGCTCATAGATCTCGATACTTTTGAACAGCTCTTCTTTTGAGCGTTTCGCAAAATGGAACCGGCCGTTAAGATAGAGCTGATATGCCTCGTTGTTATCGGTGTATTTCTTAGTGACGCCTTTTTCATCACCGCTCAACTTCAGTTGCAGCTTTTGCGCGATGGTCGACGCGATCTCGCGTTGCGTCGCGAGCAGATCGGACATTTTTCGCTCGTACTGCTCTCCCCAAAGCGAAGTGTTATTCCTCGCATCTACAAGCTCGACAGTGATGTTCAAATTGTCGCCCCGTTTCAATAGGCGGCCAGTCATGATCGAATCGACGCCAAGATCGGCGGCGATCTTTTTGATATCTATATCGTTTCCTTTATATCGAATGACGGATGTGGTCGGACTCACCTTCAAACCGGGAAGCTGCGAGAGCCGAAAGATCAACGACTCGGCCAAGCCGTCCGACAAATAATCCGTGTCCGGATCGGAATTCTTGTTCTGAAAAGGCAAGACAGCGATCGAATTGATCGTCCCCGAGTTCGAAGGCTTAAAATACCCGTAAAGGTAAAACCCGGTCAGGATCATTACCGCAAGCAAAACGGGAGCCGCTAATAGCCGTCTATCGAGTTGACGCCGGCCAACAACATTGGCTGTTGACCGTATTCCTGCATCCTCCGTATCGCTGATCTGATGACGCGTAGGAGCCTCTGACAAAAATGCCGTCGCTGCTTCAACTGCGTCGACAAGCCATTCGCCGTCTTCCAGGCAGAAATTCAGGGTCTCGTCTGCGTAGGAGCGTTCGCACTTAGGGCATCGCTTCATAAAGAGAAACTACTCCGAAAAACCTATCTTCTTCATCAGTTCAACAAACCTGGGATCCCCGCGAAGGCTGTCCCATTTAGCATCAACCTTCAGGGCCAGGCGCCCGATCTCGTGATTCTCATACGACTTGTCAAGCCATTTGAGTGCCTCGTCGCGTTGTCCCGAGCGGGCACAGAACGCAGCCATCAGTGGAGCGGATACATTTTCATTGCCCCCGCCCTGATTGATCTCAAGCAGCCCCTTCCAATAGCCGACCGGCCCCCACTTCTTTACCGCGTCAAGCAATCGTTTTCGATTGGCTTCGAGTTCTTTCGCCGGAAACCCGCTTTTGCCCAACGCCTTCGTAAACTCACTGGTGGCCTCGTCAAATCGCCCGACGTCCTGATACACGGCAGCCAAATAATAAGGGGTCCGCTCATAGTTAGGATCCATTTCTTCGAGCTTCTTCAGGTGTTCTATTGCCTGGTCATACTGCTTTGCCCAACGATAAGCCATGCCCAGATCAGTGTTGATGGCGAGCGAGTAAGGGTCGATCTCCAATGCCTTGCGATACTGCGCAAAGCTTTCGTCAAATCGCCCCTGCATCGCGAGGAACTCGCCATACCAATGATGGCCCGTCGCATAATTTGGGCTAAGCTCGATCGCCCGTTTGAATTCCTGTTCTGCGCGCGGATAGTCCAACTGATATGTATTGGTAATATTTGCTAAAGCAGCATGCGGCTCCCCAAGCGTCGGGTCAAGCTCGATGGCCTTCTGTGCCGCCGTGGTGACCTTAGGAAACTGTTCAGCGAGTGATGTTTCCGCGGTGATATAACACTCGGCCAATCCCGCATAAGCGAGGGCGTAATTCGGGTCGAACTCGATCGCCTGTTGGTAGAATTCGATGGCTTTCTCTGTTTCCTTGGCCTCTCGTTTATTCCAAAAGTATCGACCTTTCAGATAAAGCTGATATGCATCAGGGTTCGCGGTGAAGCTCTTGGCGACTTTCTGTTCGTCGGCGCCTGAAAGTTTCGTTCTTAGTTTTTGCGAGACATCGCGTGCAATATCGCTTTGCAGGGATATGAGATCCGTTTGTTTCCGGTCGTACTTGTCGCTCCAGATGACGTTCTCGTTCTCTACGTCGATCAGCTCTACATTGATCGCGAGCCTGTCGGCACGCTGGGCCACGTGCCCGTTCAAGATCGCTTGCACATTCAGGTCTCTGCCGATGGTCTGTGTGTTTGTCTCTTTGCCTTTGTACCGAAAGACGGACGATCGGGCCTTTACGTTCAGATTAGGAATTTGGGACAGACTGCTGATAAGGGTTTCAGTTATTCCGTCCGACAGATAGTCGACATTTACATTTCCGCTGTCATTCACGAACGGCATTACCGCGATGGACGAGACCTGTTTTGTGCTTGATCGTCCATAGTAGATGTAGCCGCCTATGCCGAGCGC
>AR_comb_assmDRAFT_10062451_pt1 | contig 16060 bp, 10 predicted proteins | sample ArasoioldDNA_FD_10543 | JGI IMG/M metagenome (IMG submission 10543) | reverse complement strand
ATGGCCTACAACCACAAACAGAATTTCCTCTACGAGCGCTTCGACGACATCGTCAAAATTTTCAAGAAATACGACGTCAGCTTTTCCCTCGGCGACGGACTCCGTCCCGGCTGCGTAGCCGATGCCAGCGATGAAGCACAATTCGCCGAACTCAAAACGCTAGGAGAACTCACCAAGAAAGCCTGGGAAGAAGACGTCCAGGTCATGATCGAAGGCCCCGGCCACGTCTCCATGGACAAGATCAAGGAGCAGGTCGATAAAGAAGTCGAACTCTGCTACGAAGCTCCGTTCTACACGCTAGGGCCGCTAGTCACCGACATCGCCCCTGGCTACGACCACATCACTAGTGCCATCGGTGCGGCCATGATCGGATGGTACGGCGCCGCCATGCTCTGTTACGTCACACCCAAAGAGCACCTCGGCCTTCCGAACGAGAAAGACGTGAAAGACGGCATCATCGCCTACAAGATCTCCGCCCACGCCGCCGACATCGCCCGCCAGCGTCCCGGCGCCCGCGACCGCGACGACGCCCTCAGCTACGCCCGATACAAATTCGACTGGGAAAAACAGTTCGCCCTTTCTCTGGATCCCGAAACCGCCCGCAACATGCACGACGAAACTCTTCCCGACGACTACTACAAAGAAGCCGCCTTCTGCTCCATGTGCGGCCCAAAATTCTGCTCGATGAACTATTCGTCCAAAGTGGATGAATACAACAAGCAGGTTCATGGCATCGAGAAGAAAGACTATTCCGATCTGATCGAAAAGTTAGTCACCCTGAAGTAAACACGACACACGTAGGGACAGCCGCCTCGGCTGTCCCGCGACCCTGAGCAAAGCGCGGGGGAGCAGCAATCCTCACAAAATTGGGAGCCGCGCTAAGTTGCCGCTCAGCAACTACGTGCCTGTGCTGGCACTGCCCGCTCTCCGCACGATCAAACCTCCAAAATATGAAATCCCATAAGTACTGCACTCAAAGTCTCCCGATTTCTGATGGATGCTGCTATCTCCCTCTCGAAAATTTCTTTTGATTCAACGTCTTAACCTGTGCATAAGATTTGGCCTATCAACTGCCATCTGTTAGGCACAGTTGTCTAACGATGTTTCTGTGACTGAGGGTCGACCCTTGCCGTTTGGGTCAAGACCACCCGCCTCGACGTTTTGGGCGTGCCAGTGAATGAAGCCGCAAAGGCTCCAAATTTACCGGGGGTAAAACGAATGAAACAAACTAGTAGAAGTGTATTCGCATTATGGATAGCGCTTTCCGTGACGCTCTGTGGCGCCACGTATGTGCTCGGCCAGGCCACTGCCGCCGGCACAATCCAGGGCACTGTAACCGACAAATCCAATGCAGTAGTAGCGGGTGCGCAAGTCGTCGCCACCTTCAAAGCGACCGGACTCAGCCGCACCGCAACAACGAGTGATACCGGCACCTACCGCTTCGACCTGCTCCAAGCTGGAACGTATGAAGTGAAGATCACGAAACAGGGCTTCGCCACTGTGGTCCAAACCACCGACTTGCTCGTCGGGCAGACGGCGACAGTGAACGCAAACCTCAGTCCCGGGGCGGCCGCTACCGTCATCGAGGTGACCGGGTCAGCTCCCGTGGTCGATCTCGAAAAGACCAGCGTCAGCCAGAACATTACTCCCAGCGAAGTGTCGGAACTCCCACTCGCGGGACGCGACGCAGCCAACCTTGCCTACTTGGTTCCCGGCGTGAAAGCGGCGGATTCTTACGATCCCACCAAGAACCGCTACGCCATCCTCTCCGTCAACGGCTCCGATGGCCGCAACGTCAACACCACCGTCAACGGCGTCGACAACAAGGACAACACCGTCGGCGGCGCTGTCATGCAACTGCCTCTTGAAGCCGTGCAGGAATTTCAGATCAGCACGCAGCGCTTCTCTGCCGAAAACGGACGTTCGCAGGGCGCAGCCATCAACATGATCACCAAGTCCGGCACCAACAACTATCACGGTTCGGCCTTTGGATATTTTCGTGATAGTGCTTTGAACACCGATGAGAAAGATGCAAACGGTGACGGCACATCTACTCCTTCGCACCCGGATTACAGCCGGCAATTCTTTGGTGGTTCGATTGGCGGACCGATTAAGAGAGACAAACTCTTCGCCTTCTTCGCCATCGAGCGTCAGCGCGAGAGCCAGGGTCTGGCAACGTCAGGTGACGCCTACCCCGAGCTCGTGCTCGCACAGGAGAATGGATTCCCACAAGTCGAGCCCGCTCAGGTAATCCCGCGTCCCTTCCACGAATGGCGCTACAACGGCCGTCTCGACTGGACGATCAACAATCGCAACTCCGCTTATGTCAGCTACAGTTCGCAAAACAACGACAGCCTCAATGATCAGGCCGATGGCACGCAGGATTTGACCGCCGGCAACTTCACCACCAATCATCTTCAGGTTGCCAACGTTACCCTCACTTCCCAGTTGACAAACAACGCAGTCAACCAGTTCATGGTCGGTTGGCAGTATTGGAATAACCTCATCGACAGCCACATCAATGCCCCTCTGATTACCTTTCCGAGCGCTCAGTTCGGCACCAACGGCAACGTCCCTCAGCAGTCGTTCCAGCGCAAGTGGCAGTTCCGGGATGACTTCTCCAAGACGATCGGCAAGCACACACTCAGGGGCGGAGTCGACTTCATCCACAACCCTGTCGAGGGCGGATTCTTCAAATTCAACTCCACGCTGGAACTCGACTACGGAGCCAATCCGAGCGAGATCTTGGCAGATACGGCGACCTATCCTGAGGGCTTCGCGACGCCAGGAGCGGTCGTTAGCATGTCGTTCTCAACAGGCGATCCGAAGTTTATCGTGGCCACGAAACAGCTTGGCTTCTACTTCCAGGACGATTGGAAGGTCACGCCGCGCTTGACCCTGAACCTCGGCGTTCGCTGGGATAGGGACTACAACGCCCTCGGCCAATCTGACATTCCCGATAGCCGTACGTATCAGGAACTGGTGGCCATATCGCCCAACCCCGTCTCCGATCCGTTCATTAGTCACCTGCCACACGATGACACCAAGGACTTCAGTCCGCGCTTTGGATTTGCCTATGACGTCACTGGCGCGGGAAAACACGTGGTGCGTGGCGGTTTCGGCCTTTATTATGGCAACTCGTTCCAGAACATTCCGCTCTTCATGGAACAACATGCCAACCCAACTGTCTTCCAGACGGTGCTGAGCCTTTCTGCCCCGAGTGATCCCGTGCCCTGTGCTGCGACGCTGGGTGAATGGGCCTACAGCGATGCAGCGGTAGCCAGCCTGCAAGCTTGCTTGCCGGGCCCGTCTTCAACTCTCGCCGATGGTGCCGTCGGCCGCATCATTGACCCCAACTACCAGAACCCGGTCGCCGAAGAATTCAACCTCGGCTACAGCTGGGCTCTGAATAACAATTCAGCCGTCGAAGTGGAATACACACACGTTCTCAGCCTGCACGAGAATAGGACAATCAATATCGATCAAAAGGTAGTCGACGGAACCGACGGAGACGGGAACGTAGTTCTCATCCGTCCACTCGATCAAGCGTTTGTCGACGCTGGAGTGCCGAGACTCAACAGCGTGCGCAACGAAGAATCCATCGGCCGCGGGCGCTACGATGGCTTTAACTTTAGCTATCGCCAGCGCATGAACCGCCACTTCTCGTTAAACGCCGCCTACACGCTCTCGTGGGCCGGTGGATACAATATGGGCGGGTTCAGTGCGTTCCGCAATTACGCCCGTGACGGCTACAACCCGTTCGCTTCCTATGAGTGGGGCCCCAGTTCGCAGGATGAGCGCCATCACATCACGGTCAGTGGACTCGTCCAACTGCCCAAAGGGTTCGACTTCGCTCCGATTCTCCAATTCGGAACGGCTCGTCCCTACAACACGACCAACTCTTCCAGCACGCTGAATACCGGTGGAGGAACCAGCAATGCCGTTGTCGTTCCCAAGAGCGATCCAAGAGATTGGTTTGCTTTTGCGGGGGATAACGTGGCGGCACAGAACTGCTACTACCTGACGACCGATTGCGCCATAGCCGCATTCGATCCCCTCCGCGGACAAGCGTTTTTTGAATTGGATGCCAGACTCGCCAAGAACATCAAGATCGGCGAGAAGATGAACATCCAACTCGTTGCACAAGCGTTCAATCTCACCAACCGCGCAAACTACGGGAACAATTTCGGCGGCAGCATCGCAGATCCCGGATCTTTCGGCAAACCCGTTGGATTCATTGCTCCCACCGCCACCTTCATCCCGCGTTCCATCTGGGGTGAATTCGGCGTCCACTTCACCTTCTAACCACGGTCAAGAAGTCAAAAGGGGCTGGCGTCAATCGCCAGCCCCTCATTTTTTCCTTAGTGAACCTTCGTGCCCTTAGTGGTTCAAGCCTTTAGCTGCCATGATTTCATGACGAACCCGTGTGCAGAAATGACCTATCTTCCCAGATGAATGTCGCCGACGCCGACGTGCGCGCGCAACTCGTACTTTCCATCCCCGTGATATTTGAGCGTCTTGCCCAGCCAACCGTGGCTTTCGCCATACCCATCGGCGTGAACATCGCCGATTCCAGTGCTTGCATTCAACACACGATAGCCGCCATTTTCCGCTAACACGCGGATATCGCCAACGCCGAGGCTCAGATCCTTGTCGCCATCCACGCTGTCAACGGTAAGGTCTCCGACCTTTTGGTGAACGTCTACGTTGATCGTCGCGGGAACTTCCAGTTCCACTTCAAAATTAGTATCGCCGCTGGTTCGCGCGTGGAATTCAATCGTCGCGTCGTTTCCATGAACATCGAAGTCCACGCGTGCGTCTTTCAGATCGCTCTCGTGGCGCGACTTGATTGTGTAATGCAGTTTGATCTTCGTGGAATCACCGCGCTTGATGCGCATATCACCGACGCTCATGCGCACATGCAGGAATCCACCAGCCGCGAAGTCCCGGACATCATCATGAGACTCCTCATATTTCCAGTCATGAGCGGCGCTGAACGGAACCAGCGCAAGACACAACACAACCAGCCTGTAGATCTGCTTCACACCGAATGGGAATCGTCGAGACATCGAACACCTCGCAGGCGCACCAGCGCTGTGTATGGATACGGAACGGCGCAGCAACTTGTTCCAGAATGTTCGACGTGAGGAGTCTCTAGCGATATCCGTCGAGCGTCTTCGCAGCCCTTTCTAATGCTGCTGTCAACGTCGCCAACTGCTGCCGCGCGCGTTCGCTGTCACTCTTGTCGAGCGCTTCGTTCACTCCCGGAATCACAACCGCTGCGTAGCCTGTGTATTCGCCTGGAGCGTAAATCGCATGCCGATACCACGGTCGATGTGGAAGTCCTTGTGGCACAAGCAGCGCTCGTTCCGCTGCAATCAGCACCTGGTTGAGCCGTGAAGCATCCGCTGGCGGATTCTTCTGCTTCGCGAGAATCTTCGCGCCCGCCGACTCGAAGTGTCGAGCCGCTGCATTCACCGCATCGAAGTCGAGTGCATGCTCTCCAAACTTATCGTGAGAACGCTTGCGCGCAGTATCCAGGTAAGCCGCAATCTCTTTGCCGTACTCCTCGTAGTCGTAGGGCAGGACGTCCGCATCCGCCATGCGCACGGCTTCAAGGCCGAGCACGCGCGCCATCTGTTGCTCGTACAGGAAATCCGGGTCGCCAAACTTCTTGAACCAGGCAAAGTTGTCGAACGCCGAATGGTACACACCGTAAGGACCAGTGGAACTGACATCGGTCGAAGGAATTCCCAGATGCTGCAAGAATGCAGTGTAGTCGGAGCCGCTTCCAAGGTCGCCGACAGGCACATCGCTCTTAGTTTGCGCGGCCGGAAGGCGCCTGCTGTCTCCGATCGCCTCCGTTGGAGATTGCGATGCCAATGAGCCCTCGGGCTGCAATGCCTTCTGCCAAGCCTCGTACACGGTCCCGCCCTTCGGGCTCGGAACAACCTTGGTGATATCGCGCAGGAACTGCTTGAGGCTGGGAACAGCAGACGCACCAAACTTCATCCCGGAAACGGCCACGTCGACGTTAAAGTATGCCGGGGCGTTGCGCAGTTCGGCCTCGTGCTGCTCCACCCACTCAGTTGAGCCCATCAGGCCTTCTTCTTCGCCGTCCCAGCTGCCGAATACCAGTGTGCGCTTAGGTTTCCATCCACTCTTCAGGAGTTCGCCGATTCCATGCACGGCTTCGAGCATTGCGGCCGTGCCGCTGTTCGGATCGACAGCGCCGTAAACCCACGCGTCGCGATGATTCCCAACGACGACCCATTCTTCTGGCATCTCGCTGCCTTTCACGCGGCCGATCACGTCCCATAGCGTGCGAAATTGATAATCCTGCTTCAGACTTACCTTGAGGCGCGATGGTCCCGGACCCACGTGATAGGTAAACGGAAGCGATCCCTGCCATTCACGTGGCGATGCGGGTCCTGAGAGGTGTTCCAGTGCAGGCCATATGTCCTGGTACGAAAGCGGAGTCACCGGAATCTTCGGCATCTGTGCCGACTGGTTCGGCTGAATTCTCTGTGAAGCCGCCAGAGACGGGATTGAGGCAACACCCGGAGTTGTTGGATCACCGGGAAACTCAAACATATACCCGATGGATCCGCGCTGCACTCCGCTATCGGGCCGCCACGGACCATCGGGATATTTATCGCCTCGCCGCCAACCATCATCGGCGGGATCGGAGTAGATGATCACACCCGCAGCCCCATGCTCCTGCGCAAGAAATACCTTGACGCCCCGGAAGTTCTGTCCGTATCGCACCACAACAATCTTGCCGCGGACATCGACTTTGAGCTTCTCGAGTTTTTCGAAATCCTCGGGCGTTCCGTAATTGGCGTAGATGACGTCGGCTTCAACTTCGCCGGAAGGCGACATGCCGTTGAATGGCAGAACGATTCTGGGATCGTCTTGATATGGGTCGGTACTGACGTGCTCTCGCGCTGGACCATGCATGGCGACGCCTGATGGAGCGGTCATATCCACGGCGATCTCGGATGGATAGTTGATCCAGACTTTGTATTCGACAATCTCTGTTTCCAGGCCCGCTTCACGGAACTTGCTCGCCACATAATCGGCGGTCGCTTTGTCTTCAATCGTGCCCGCCATATGTGGGGCTTTTGTGAGCTCGCGCAGATGCTCTTCTGCGCGCCCAGCATCAGGAACTGCAAGAAATTGCTTTTCGATCGCAGCTTCGGATATTGCGTTGCGGAAACCGAAGATGGCTGGAGGCAACGGCGCATTTCCATCCGTGGTCGTGGAGGAACTGGAAAACAAGATTGCGGACGACAGTAGCCCCGCAAAGAAAATGTTCATGGGATTCGAGCAGCCAAAGTCAGTAAGGTAACACAGAGGGTTGCCGTGTGCGTCCCGCTTAGGGCCGAACCTGGCCTGTTCCAACGATCTGATACTTCGAGGAAGTCAGTTCCGCGAGGGCGAAGGGACCGCGGCAATGAAGCTTCTGCGTGCTGATGCCCATTTCCGCCCCGAAGCCGAATTCGGCACCGTCGGTAAAACGGGTGGAGGCGTTCCAGTAGACAGCAGCGGAATCTACCTCGTGAAGAAATTTGTGCGCATTCGTTTCATCGCTGGTGATGATGGAATCCGAATGCTTGGTCGAGTACTTGTTGATGTGGACGATCGCATCCTCGACGTCGGAGACAACGGCGATCGCCATGCACAGGCGCAGGTACTCTTCATACCATTCCTGTTCGGTCGTCGGACCAACGGGCAGTCCTGCGGCAAGGCTGCGAGCTTTGCAATCTCCCCGAACTTCGACCCCGGCTTCAATTAGCTTCTTCGTGACCCGCGGAATGTACTCTGCTGCGACTCGCTCGTGTACCAGAAGCTTTTCAGCCGCATTGCAGACCGATGGGCGCTGCGTCTTGGCGTTGATCACGATTCGGTCGGCCATCTCAAAGTCAGCAGAAGCGTCGACGAAAATGTGGCAATTCCCTGCCCCGGTTTCGATGACCGGAACTGTGGAGTTCTCCGTCACAAATGTGATGAGTCCCGCACCGCCGCGAGGAATGATGACGTCGACGAGGCCGCGAGCTTTGATGAGTTCCTGCACAGTCTGCCGCGTGGAGGAGTCGAGTAGTTCGATGGCACCCTCAGGAACGCCAGGAACGCTCGCCATTATTTCGACCAAGCGTTGATTGCTATGGGCCGCTTCCTTGCCTCCGCGAAGAACAATTGCGTTCCCCGTTTTGAGCGCCAGCACGGCAGTGTCAACAGTCACATTGGGGCGTGATTCATAGATGATTCCCACGACTCCAAGAGGCACGCGTACTTTCCGGATTTGCAAACCGTTCGACTTGGTCCATTCTCCGAGAGTTTCTCCAATGGGATCGGGCAGAGTGGCAACCTCGCGTACGCCACTCGCCATTTCTTTGATTCGCGCTGGAGTAAGCAGCAGACGATCGCGCATGGCCCCTTCGAGGCCGGAGTTCTCGATGTCTTCACGATTCGCCGCGAGGATATCGCGCTCGTGTGCTTCAATGGCATCGGCGATCGCGAGCAGTAATCCGTTCTTCTCCTGAGTCGACAATTGTGCCAACTTCGCAGCAGCGTGGCGGGCACGGAGCAATTTCTCCTGCGTGGAAGAACCGGTCGTGAGGGTCGTAGCCATTAGCTTGTCTTCTGAGGCGGAAAGTATGTACCGATCTTACGCGCCATCCCCTGGAGGATCGCTTGCGGGTGCCGACCGTTGACGATTGCCACGTGGACTCCGCCTTCGCTCGCCAGTTTCGCGGCACGAAGCTTCGAGATCATTCCACCTCTGCCTAACGAACTCTTACCGCTGCATTGGGCTTCGAGTTCAGGAGTGAGCTTGCGGATCACCCGTTGAATCTTAGGCTTCTTGCGTCCATTCGGGACTAGGAATCCATCGACGTTAGTTAACAGGAGGAGCCAGTCGGCCTTCACAGCTGTGGCCAATAGCGAACTGAGTTCGTCGTTATCGCCAAACGCTCCTTCCAACTCACGCACGGAAACGCTGTCATTCTCGTTTACGATCGGGACCACTCCCAGCGCCAATAGTTCGGCCAGCGCGTTCCGGAGATTCCGATATCGAACGGGAGACGTGAAGTCATCACTGGAGAGCAACAACTGAGCGACGACCTTCTTCCCGAAGAACAGGCGTTCGTAGGTGTGCATCAGCTTGCTCTGGCCGACGGCGGCGCACGCCTGCATGCGGGGGACACCACTTGGGCGGCTACTGAGAGCCAGGCCCGACATGCCGGCAGCGATGGCACCTGAGGTAACGATCAGGTATTCGTTCTTCGAGAGATCGAACTGGTCCACCATTCCCCTAAGCAGGTTGATATCGATCTGCCCCCCGGGAGCAATAAGACTGGTGCCGACTTTTATGACGACGCGCATAGTTATGCAGGTTCGGCCGGGATGAATTCAACTTTCGTTCGCTTTTGCTCTGCGCCGACCGGAAGTCCGGCGCCCCGGCGGGGAGGGACAACACCTCTATCCTGCCGTTAGAATGGCTCTCTTGGCAAGGTGAAAAAACTTGCCAGGTTGGGCCTATGCCAGCTTCCGATGCCACCAGTCGCTTCTCGGATCGCGTTGAAAACTATGTGCGTTACCGGCCGGGATATCCCTCAGAGGTTATCGAGACGTTGAAGTTGGAGTGCGGGGTAAGTCCGGAACATGTGATCGCCGACGTTGCCTCGGGCACCGGTATCTGGACGCGGATGCTATTGCAGAACGGCAACGCCGTCTTCGGAGTAGAACCTAATCCAGATATGAGGCAGGCGGGCGAGCGATTGTTAGCGGCATTTCCGAAATTTACGAGTCTCGCGGGCACCGCGGAGGCAACTTCACTTGCGGATAGTAGTGTCGATTTTGTAACCGCGGCCCAGGCCGCGCATTGGTTCGATCGAGAACGGGCGCGACGGGAGTTTGTGCGGATTTTGAAGCCAGCAGGATGGCTGGTGCTGCTGTGGAATGAGCGATTGACCGACACGACTCCATTCCTGCGTGACTATGAACAACTGCTGCTGACGTTCGGTACGGATTACAACGAAGTGCGCCACGAACGGACCACCGATTCTGTGAACGAGTTCTTTGATCCCGCACCGTACCAGGAGCGAGTTTTCGCGATGCGACAGGAGTTCGACTATGTGGGACTCGAAGGACGGCTGCTGTCATCTTCGTACGCACCGGGACCGGGACATCCCAAGCATGAGTCCATGTTGAGGGAGTTGCGGCGCATCTACGACTTGCATTCCGCTAGTGGGCTCGTCGCATGCGATTATGCGACTCGCGTCTACTTCGGAAGATTGGTGTAGCCGATGTATTCCGCCCCGAGTTCGCTAAACCAGGCTCGCGAGCAGTTTTCAATGTTTCTCGTGCAGAACGGTTATCCGGAGCGAGTGACGCTCGTAGGCCCTAAAGACTTGATCTGGACCAGAAAACGTCTGTGGGTCAAGGAACCAGGAACGTTCGACGCAGAGAAGTCTTACTCTTCCGGAATCGACCGGGGCTTGGGAGTTTGTCTCCACGCATTTGGCGTAACTCGGGACTCGACCATTGCAAACATCTTCATCCCGAAAGATGAGGACGAGCGCCAGCGGTCTCTCATGGGCAGGGGACAGCTCAAACTGAGCGCCGCCATCAACAAAATGCACACTTGCCGTATAAAGAGCACTTTGGCGTGGTGGCTAATGTCACTACGACATCGGGAGCACACTGAGTCCCTTCTTGATTTTCTACAAATCCGTGCGGAGGCATAGTGTCCGACGAAAAGTCTTTTCACATGACGCCCGACGAATTCCGGCGCTACGGTCATGCCGTGGTGGACTGGATCGCTGATTACCAATCGCGAATAGAGTCTTTTCCCGTGTTGTCACAAGTGAAACCGGGGCAGATCCGTGCATCTTTGCCTGCGAATCCTCCTGTGCACGGCGAGCCCTTCGATGCCATGCTCCAGGACGTCGATCGGCTAATCGTGCCAGGCATCACCCATTGGCAATCGCCGAATTTCTTTGCCTACTTTCCCTGCAATGCGTCAGGACCGGGGATCCTCGGGGATCTGCTTTCTTCCGGCCTTGGAGTGCAAGGCATGCTCTGGTCGACCAGCCCTGCGTGTACAGAGCTGGAAACTCACGTCATGGATTGGCTGGTCGGAATGCTGGGTCTGCCGGAGAAGTTTTTTTCGACGAACACCGGCGGCGGTGTCATTCAGGACACGGCTTCGAGCGCGGTCCTGTGCGCACTTCTAGCCGCTCGCGAGCGGGCCACCAACTACACCATTAACAAGAAGGGGGGCAACGGACGTCTGGTCGCCTATGCCTCAACGCAGACCCATTCGTCGCTGGAAAAAGCTGCAATGATTGCCGGCATCGGAACGGAGAATCTGAGGTTGATTGAGGTCGATGAAAACTTCGCGATGCGGCCGGATGCACTTGAAAAACAAGTCGAGGCTGACCGCCGCGCCGGCCTGACTCCGGTCTTTGTGTGCGCGACTGTCGGGTCGACATCTTCGAATGCCATGGACCCGGTCGCAGCGATCGCGGAAATTTGCAAGAAGAACAGTCTATGGCTCCATGTGGATGCCGCGATGTCAGGAACGGCGATGGTCTGCCCGGAGTTTCGCCATCTCCAAACCGGAGTGGACCTGGCTGATAGCTACAATTTCAATCCGCATAAATGGATGGGTGCCAATTTCGACTGCAGCTGTTTCTGGGTCGCGGATCGGAGAGCTCTCATTCAAACACTGAGTATTCTGCCGGAATACCTGCGCAATCAGGCAACGGAATCAGGAGCCGTGATCGATTACCGCGACTGGCACATTCAACTCGGGCGACGCTTCCGGGCGTTGAAGTTGTGGTTCGTAATCCGACACTACGGCGTCGAAGGATTGCAGAACAACGTTCGCGAACATGTGCGGCTCGCGCAACAGTTTGCAGAATGGGTAACTGAGGATAAGAACTTTGAGCTAGCGGCGCCGGTACCGCTCAATCTGGTCTGTTTCCGCCACAAGGGTGGCGATGCGGTAAATCAGGGCATCATGGACCGGTTGAACCAAAGCGGAGACCTCTTCCTGACCCACACAAAGCTGAACGGAAAGCTCACGTTACGGTTGTCGGTGGGACAGATGAATACGAAGGAGCGACATGTGAAGAGCGCTTGGGACAGGATCCGCCAGGAGTCTGAAAAGATCGCGGTTAAGGGTTGATAACTGTCTTCGAGGGTTTTCAGCTCATTCAATCCGCAGGCATGGGCGCGGTGCGTGGGGCGGTACGGCGTTCGACAGCGGGATAGGTCACTTCGGCAGCTGCCTCAAGCCATTTGCGGACCTCGGGCAGAGCTTTCCGCATTGCTTCCTCTCCGACCTTGATCAGGTCGGCCGCGCGCTTGAAATCGTCGTACGCGAATCCGGCGACGTCAGGTTCGACTACAAGGTCCGCAGCACCGCGCCACAGAGAAGACATGGCGTCTTGCGCGATGGCGAATGACTGTCCGATCACGTCAAACAGGTGACGCGGTGGTCCACCGTTTGACCAGGTTCCTTTCAGGTGTACGGCGATCACACGATCGGCGCCCATCTCGCGCACCGGGCGCGATGGAACTGGATGCGACAGCATGCCGTCCACAAGATATCGGCCGCGAATCTGCACGGGCAAAAACATTCCGGGATAAGCACAACTGGCACGCACAGGATCAATAATTGATCCAGAGTGGAAGACGACGGCCTCGCCGGTGTTGAAGTCCGTCGCAGTAATCCCCAGGGGAATCCGGAGATCTTCGAAAGTCTTGCACTTCAACGTTCGCGTCAAAAACGAAATCATGCGGTCGTTCGAGGCGAAGCCGCACCGGGAAAGCGTCCAGCGCGCGAAGGTTGTGAAGCGGGTGTTCCGGGCAACATCTTCCATCTCGCTTACGGAAAGCCCGCTGCAGTAGCAGGCGCCGATTAACGCACCCACGCTGGTGCCGGCGATCACACTTACTGGAATACCTTCTTCTTCGAGGACTTTCAGAACTCCTATGTGAGCGATCCCGCGGGCGAAGCCTCCGCCCAGGGCAACTCCGATGGCGGGAACGTGAGCAGCATTAATTGGTGCGGGCTTACGAGAAAGTTCGCGGCCAAAGGCTTGTACCGACCGGATGATCTTCCCCAGACTCTTCACGGCAAACCCCACATCTCTGGCTCGAATAGCCAGAACCGCTAGAACCCCTGTCTACTATGTAAGATGCCACAATGGGGCGGGGGGCTGTAAGGGCACGACGGTGCCATCTGAGGTAAGTCGCTCGAAAGTAACCAGTTACTGGGAATCCGTCAGGTAGATGACGGAATTCCAGTATTCCTGCTAAGTTGCCAACAGTATGGTGCGCGAGATTTCCGCTGGAGGCGTGGTCGTCCGGCACAAAGACGGGGTTTGGTGGATGGCGGCGATCGAGTTGCCGGGCGACTCTTCGGCTGTTCCACGTCCATCCAAGCGTGGCGGACGGGCGAAGGCCAAAACCGTTTTGTGCCTGCCGAAGGGTTTGGTCGATCCCGGAGAAAAACCGCTGGACGCAGCACTCCGCGAGGTGCGCGAAGAAACGGGCATCGCCGCCGTTCTTGTCACCAAGTTGGCAGATATCAAATACATGTACGTACGCACCTGGAGCGATGGTGAGCGTGTATTCAAGATCGTCACCTTCTACTTATTGCGGTATGAATCGGGAGAGATCGACGACATCTCGGAGGCAATGCGTATTGAGGTGGCGCGCGCCGTGTGGATCCGGCTGGATGATGGGCCGAAATTGCTGGCGTACAAAGGTGAAAAGCAAATGGCGCGGCAGGCCCTGGAGTATGTCACCAGTAGGGGCGAAGTGTGATTCCAGTGGTGGAAATGTTGCCGCCAGAGCGATTACCATAGCCTCGGCGCGAGCCCAATCCCTGTCACCAGGGAGCATTTCTCATGTGCGTCGCCCTTCTCCCGATATCCAAACTTATCAACGTGGTTTTACTCTCGAGGCCTGATCATGAAAAACATCCATCGAGTTGCCATTCTTGGAGCGGGCACAATGGGCACGCGCATCGCCGCTCACTTCGCCAATGCCGGAGTTCCGTGCCATTTGCTCGACATGGTTCCGCCAGACGCTGACGGTGCAGCGCGAAACAGAATTGCGGCAGCAGGTCTTGACGCGGCGAAGAAATCGAAGCCTGCCGCGTTTATGGATTCGTCGCTGGCCCGATTCGTCACCATTGGCAACTTCGAAGATGATCTGAAAAAACTAGCCGATGTGGACTGGATCATCGAGGCCGTCGTCGAGAATCTCGAGATCAAACGCAGTTTGCTGAAGAAAGTCGAAGCGATCCGGAAACCCGGAACCATCGTCACCACCAACACGAGCGGCTTGCCCGTTGGCAAGATCGCCGAGGGCTTTTCGGAGGACTTCCGGCGAGCGTGGTTCGGCACTCACTTTTTTAACCCTCCGCGCTACATGCGGCTGCTGGAGATCATTTCGACACCCGAGGCCGACCCTTCCGCCATCGACACTATCTCTCGTTTTTCTGATCTGAGATTGGGGAAAGGAGTGGTCCTCGCGAAGGACACGCCTAACTTCATCGGGAATCGCATTGGCACTTTTTCCGTGCTGAACGTGATGCGGCTGATGCAGGAGATGGGACTCACGATCGAAGAGGTGGACGCGCTCACCGGGCAAGCCGTGGGATGGCCGAAGTCGGCTACGTTCCGCACCATCGATCTGGTCGGACTGGATATATTGGGCCACGTTGTCGGCAACATGACCGCCAATGTCCATGATGAGCGCAGTGACCTGCGCCTGCCGGAATTCTTTCACCAGATGTTGCAGAAGAAGTGGCTCGGAGATAAGACCAAGGGCGGTTTTTACAAGAAAGTAAAAGGCGGCGAGGGGCAAGAAGATGAGCGGCTGGCTCTGGACTGGAAGACGCTCGAATATCATCCGCGCCAGAAGCCGAAATTTCCTGCTCTCGACATGGCGAAGAACGTCGAAGACACGGGCCCCCGACTACGGATGCTGCTGGGTCTTGAAGGCGGCGCTCCACAGAAGGCCGATAAGGCCAGTTCCTTTTTCTGGGCAGCCCTGAGCGACTTATGGAACTACTCGGCGAACCGCGTGCCGGAGATCTCCGATTCGATTGTGGAGATCGATCGTGCCATGAAACTCGGCTTCAACTGGGAGCTTGGTCCGTTCGAATTGTGGGACGCTGCCGGGGTTGAGGCAACCGTGGCGCGCATGAAAAAGGAAGCGTGTACCGTCGCTCCGAATGTCGAGAAGTTGTTGGCCTCGGGCCAGAAATCCTGGTATGCCGATGATGCGAAGTCTTCCTCTGGGCGCAAGTTCTGGGACTTAGCGACGGGCACCTTGGCGGCCGTTCAAGTCCCGGCCGGGGTGTGGTCGGTGAGTGTCGCCAAGAAGTCGAAAGGAGTGGTAAAGAAGAATTCCGGAGCATCAATCGTGGATCTCGGCGACGGGGTGGCCTGCATTGAGTTACACAGCAAAATGAACACGCTCGGAACCGACATCGTGGGATTGATTGCTCAAACGCTCAAGCCCGGCGGAGCCGGCGACAACTTTGACGCATTTGTGATCACTAACGACGCCACGAATTTCTCGGTCGGCGCGAATCTCATGTTGCTGTTGCTGAGCGTCCAGGAGGAAGAGTGGGACGACGTTGACCTGGCCATCCGGCAATTTCAGGGAATGACACAGGCCATCAAGTTTTCGCCCAAGCCTGTCGTCTCCGCCCCGTTTGGACTGTGCCTTGGCGGTGGAACGGAGCTCTCTCTGCACGCGGCGGCACGCCAACCACATGCCGAACTCTACACCGGACTCGTGGAGGTGGGAGTAGGCCTGTTGCCGGGTGGCGGAGGTTGCAAAGAGATGCTGCTGCGTGCGGTGGACGCCGCTTCAGCGTCGCGCGGTAAGTCATCACCCGAGGCTCTAGCGGGATCGGTAGAAATGATGGAGGCCATGAAGAAGACTTTCGAGACCATCGCCACCGCAAAAGTCGCCACATCGGCGCATGAGGCTCGCGGACTCGGTTTCCTTTCCGACTCGGATCGCA
>AR_comb_assmDRAFT_10213950_pt1 | contig 16061 bp, 12 predicted proteins | sample ArasoioldDNA_FD_10543 | JGI IMG/M metagenome (IMG submission 10543) | reverse complement strand
AGCGACTATCATGTGGCGCAGAGACGGACCGTCGGACTCGGGTAACGAGCCGACGATCCGAAAAGAGATCAGCCTATGACCAGACGTCTCACCGCCGCACAGGCCCTCCTTGCTTTTTTGAAGAATCAACTGGTGGAGCGAGACGGCCAGCAAAAATCTTTCTTTGCGGGTTGTTTTGGAATTTTCGGCCACGGCAATGTCGCCGGTATCGGACAAGCCCTGGAACAGGACCCGAAATTTCCGTATTACCTGTTTCGCAATGAGCAGGCGATGGTACATGCCGCCGCGGCTTTTGCGAAAGCAACGTTTCGCACACGAAGCATGGTCTGCACCAGTTCGATTGGCCCAGGCGCTACCAATATGGTGACGGGAGTCGCACTCGCCACGATTAACCGCCTTCCAGCGCTCTTACTCCCCGGAGATATTTTTGCTAGCCGGAAGGTAGCACCGGTTCTGCAACAACTCGAGTCAGCCCAAACGCAGGACATATCGGTGAATGATTGCTTCAAGCCGGTATCGCGCTATTGGGACAGAATTCAGCGTCCCGAACAGTTGCTGACCTCGTTGCCGGAAGCACTCCGAATACTGACTTCGCCGGCAGACACCGGTGCGGTCACAATCTCCTTGCCCCAGGATGTGCAGGCGGAGGCATTCGATTTTCCGGAAGAGTTTTTCGCTTCCCGGATTTGGCGTATCAGCCGGAATCGGTGCGATTCAGAGTTGCTGCATCAAGCAGCGCAGTGGCTTCGTGCTGCGAAAAAACCACTAATCGTTGCGGGCGGCGGAGTTTTGTACTCGGAGGCGAGCACGGCCTTAGCGAGCTTCGCAGAACATACCTCGATTCCGGTCTGCGAAACCCAAGCCGGCAAAGGATCGCTTCCCCACAACCATCCGCAGAATGTGGGCGCGCTTGGTGTGACGGGAACTTCGTCGGCCAATCTGCTCGCGCGAGAAGCAGATCTGATTCTGGGGATCGGGACGCGATACAGCGATTTCACAACTGCGTCGAAAACCATTTTCCAGAATCCCGAAGTCCGCTTTATCAATGTCAACGTATGCGAGTTCGATGCGTTCAAGCACGCCGCTCTGGCGCTGGTGGGAGACGCGCGCTCTACCCTGGACGAGTTCAGTGCAATTGCAGACTACAAGGTCGAAGATAGGTACCGTGCCAGGGTTGACGAACTATGCGCGAATTGGGGAAGGGAAGTGTCGCGCATCAACAGCGCCGCAAGTTCCATTCCTCTACATCAAGCCGAAGTCATCAAGATCGTGAACGATTTCACTGCTGATACTGACATTATGGTTTGCGCGGCGGGAAGCTTGCCCGGTGACCTTCACAAACTCTGGCGCACATCAGTCCCGGGCGGATACCACATGGAATACGGGTACTCGTGCATGGGGTACGAGATCGCCGGCGGGCTAGGTGTGAAGATGGCTCATCCCGAGCGCGAAGTCTATGTGCTAGTGGGCGATGGCTCCTACTTGATGATGGCGCAGGAGATTGTCACCTCTTTGCAGGAAGGATACAAGATCAACATTATCTTGCTCGATAACCATGGATTCTCCAGCATTGGCGGGCTGAGCCGGAGCTGCGGCAATGAAGGGATGGGGACAGAGTATCGCTACCGTCTCAACGGAAGATATGACGGTGCCCCTATCGCAGTTGACTTCCAGGCCAACGCCGCCAGCTTAGGTGCCTGGACGATGCGTGCTCGCAGTGGCGAAGAATTCAAAGCGGCACTCGTCGCCGGGCGAAAGCAGCCTTGCACATCGGTGATCGTGGTCGAAACCGATTACGACCAGAGAGTGGGCGGATATGAATCGTGGTGGGACGTTCCTATCGCAGAAGTTGCCGAGCGAGAAGAGGTCCAATCTGCGCGCAAGCGCTACGAGGACGGGCGGAAGAAGGAACGCTACTTCTTGTAGCAGCGAAAGGGAAGATGCCGACCACCACCACGGAGACACAAGCATCGCCGCATCTGAAACGGGTTCTCAGCCTGTGGGATCTGGTCTATTTCGGAATTATTTTGACGTCGCCGATCGCTGCCGTTCCCCTCTTTGGCGAGGCGCAAGTACTTTCCCACGGACATACGGTAACCACTCTGTTGCTGGCGATGATTGCGATGTCGGTGACGGCGGTGAGCTTTGGACGTATGGCCACCGTGTATCCGTCTTCCGGTTCGGTGTATTCGTACATTAGTCGCGCCTTGAATCCGCATGTGGGCTTTGTTCTTGGATGGGCCATGGTGTTGGAGTATCTATTCCAGCCCATCCAGAATGCCCTTTATGCGGTTCTCACAATTCAGCGACTGGTGCCACGACTTCCATTCGCGATTCTGGCAGCCGTTATTGTGGGCTTCATCACGGTCATGACAGTTCAAGGGATCAAGTTCAACGCGCGAACCAATCAGGCGCTACTTGGATTCATGGCCCTGGTTACCGCGGTGTTCCTGGTTCAAGCGTTTCGATACGTTGTCCTGCACCAATCGTTCTCGGGCCTGTTTTCCTTGAGTCCGATTTACAATCCGCCATCTTTCGATTTGCGCGCACTGGCAGCGGGCACATCCTTCGCGGCTCTGGTGTTCATCGGCTTCGATGGAGTCTCGATTCTTGCAGAGGAAGTGAAGAACCCCAAGCGTAACGTGCTTCTGGCTGCTGTGCTCGTCTGCATCTTTACCGGACTTTTCAGCGGCTTACAGGTGTATCTCGCACAGAGGGTGTGGCCCGATTACACGACGCTCAGGAACCCAGAGACCGCCTTCATGGATGTCGCGCGCACGGCGGGCGGGCCAATCCTTTTCGCCGCCTATGGGCTCGTTCTATTAGTGTCGAGCTTTGCCTGTGGACTGGCTGGGCACGTCGGTGCGGCTCGCCTCTTATACAGCATGGGACGGGACGATGTTCTGCCCAAAAAGATATTTGGTCATTTGAATCCGACGAAAGGAAATCCCTCTTACAACGAGTGGATCGTAGGAGTCGTGACCTACATCGCTGTTCTGACGGTACCGTGGCAACTCGCGGCGGAAATCGTGACTTTCGGCGCTCTTCTCGCATTCACCGCGGTAAATCTTGTTGCGTTACTGCATTTTTGGTTTTCGGCAGCGGCGATTGGGCGCAGGAGATTCTTCGTCGATGGATTTCTCCCTGCCTTTGGCTCAGTATTTTGCTTTGTATTGCTGATGGGCCTGCAGGCGTGGACGAAATATGCGGGAATGATCTGGCTGGGAATCGGTCTGCTCTATGCCAGTTACCGAACCCGCATGTTTACCGTGCGTCCGAAGCTGGTTAACTTCAACGAAGGGTGATGTAAAGAGAGGCTGCTCGTTAGTGCTGCAGTGAGTGTTCTGCTGCGGAGTCCGCGGCTTCGGGATGTTGGCCGCTCATGACAAACTGCGCGAAGCCGCACGACTCGCGGATCCGAAGTTCGGGAGACAGCTTTTTTAAAATGGGCTTTCCTTCGTCACCGCCTATCCGCTGAATCAATAACTCGGTGGCCTCGCTTCCTAACAGGTGTTTTGGCAATTCCACCGTCGTAAGCCTGGGTCGGAATACGCCCAGCCATGGATAGTCATCAAAGCTCACCAGCCCGAAATCTTCCGGGCACTTTAGTCCCATCTCATCCACCGCTTTTAGCAAGCCAATCGTCATGAGGTGGTTAGCGACATAGATGCCATCGGGCCGATGCGACAGAAGCGCATGCCCCGCCCGAAACCCAGATTCGATCCGATAGTCGCCCTCAGCCACCAACTCAGGGTCGAACGGCAGATGATTGATCTCGAGCGCGTCGCGAAACCCTCGCCAGCGCTCTTTGGCATTGCTGATTTTCAGCGGTCCGCTAATGAGACCAATGCGTCGGCGGCCCGCGCGTGCCAAGTGACATACAGCTTCATAGGCGCCCTGGTAGTCGTCCGTAATAACGGCGTCTTTGGTGAGTTGTGGAAAGGTTCGCATCACCAAAACGAAAGGCGTGTTCACCTCTTTGATCATCTGCTTAAGGCCCGGACTGAGGTCGCCCGCAGCTTTAGTCAGCAGAATTCCATCCACTCGCTTCGAGAGTAACAACTCGATCGCCCGTTCCTCTTTAGCAAGATTGTCATCGCTGTTGCAGAGGAGGAGGTTGTAACCGTGCTTAAGAGCCGCATCTTCGGCGCCGCGCACCACCATCGGGAAGAACGGATTCGCGATATCGGGCACAATCATGCCGATGGTCTGGGTTTTTTGCTTGATCAGACTTCGAGCGATCAGATTTGGCCGGTAGTTCAGTTTCCGTATCGCATTTTCAACCCGCTCGCGCAGATTCTTGCGGACGTGGCTTTTGTTGTTAACAACCGCGGAGACGGTGAAGATCGAAACGCCGGACTCACGGGCAACATCCGAAATGCTGGCTGCTTTCGTAGGAGCTTTCGAACTTCTTTTCTTGGCTGGGGCCATACGTCGACAACATCAAGATAGCAGGATTTTTGCACACTTCAAAACGTTTAGTCTCTGGTGTGTATGTTAGGGCTATGCATCGGGGTCGGGGATCATGACATCGCGAACTAGTCCGTCCAGATCGTGGCAAGCCGCGATGAACTGGCGAAGAGTTCGGCGTGTCGGTCCAAATGAATCAAACTCCGTCAAACTGAGCCCTTTTTCAGAATACGAGCGCTGAAAATCCGGGAACTTTCGAAGCAGTTCATCCACTATGTGTTGAGGCACCGCCTCGTCAATCCGGGGTCGAACACAGATATCGCTTGCATTGAATCGAACTTGCCAGGCGTGCGGAGGCGAAATTACAACATCTCCCCCAATGAGTTCGCTCCAGTGCATGTGATTCCGAAATGCAGCTGACAAGAGGCGAATGCGATAGCCGCGTTCCTGAAAGAGCTTATAGGTTTTTTTGAACACTGCCACCCCGGCCCACTCAAGGTAGCCGGGATCAATGGCCACGTTGTTCTTCTCGGTTAAGACTCGGAGCCAGTCATCGAGGCGCCCTACCATGATGGTGCACACGGGGCCCATGGCACGAACATCTTTCCCTTCCTGTTCGCGGCGCTTCAGTCCACGTTCAACCGCTTCGGCCACGGCGAGACATTGCGGAGTCGTGAAGCATACAGTCGCGTTGATACTTATGCCTTGGTAAGTAGCTTCCTCAATCGCCTGAATGCCGGCCTGCGTGACCGGAATCTTCACAATCATATTCGGAGCAAGTTGGCTGAATTCCACGGCCTGCGTTAGCAAAGCCCGACGGTCCCGAAATAGTCGGGGATCGGTCTGGATGGAAAGCCGTCCGTTTTTCCCCCGGTGTTCTTTGAAAGCCGGCTCCAGAAGGGAAGCCGCTCGCACGGAAATTTCGCGTACGATCTGCCATGCGATTTCGTCTTCGGTCGCAGCTGGCCGCTCCTGCAGAAGCGATTGGATTCGTGGCCGCCAATCAGCCATTTCCTTCTTCAGCACGCTTACAACGATAACCGGATTACAGGTCGCACCCACTGCCCCATGTTCGATCGAATATGTAAGCTCCTGCAGGGAAGCCGAGTCATTCCACAAACATGTGGGAGTAGTCTTCGTCATTTCATGCAGAGGGCTTTTGTAACTAGAGGCGGTTGCATGAACCACAGGTTCCTCCGAGACGTGAGCCAAAGGTTTTCTGCTTGATCGAAGGTCGCAGGCGCGACCGGGTTATGACACTACAACCGGTGTTGCGGATGAAACTGCTATCGGTTTTCCCTGCAAATAAGAGTTTTCCGCCGCAACCGCTATCGCGAGCGCGCGCAGTCCATCTTCTCCCCCAATGCGAGGCTGATCATCGCGGAGCATGCATTCCACAAAATCCCGCATCTCTGCCAGGTAGGCATCGGCGAATGTTGTCAGGAAGTGATCTGCCGTGGTCTGACTGATCGAATTCACGGTCAGAAGCGTCTTTGAAGTCTGTGACAGACTACCTATCAAGATCGAGCCCTTCGAACCCACAATCTCGGTGCGCACGTCATACCCGTATGCTGCCTGTGCGTACGATTCGATGTTTCCAATGGCGCCTTCGTTGAATTTCAGATTTACGACGCTAGCCACGACATCGCCGAATTGTGTCACCTCGGGTCGAATCATTGAAGAAGTGTAGGCGTGGACCTCGGCAATCTCGTCCTGCATCAGCCAGCGTGCCAGATCAAAATCATGGATGCTGTTCGCGTAAAAAAGCATTCCATTCACGTTTGATTGATACGTGGCAAGCGGCGGGCCGTCCTTGTCGCGGCCCACTGACTTAAAGATGACCGGAACTCCAATGTCGCCCGCTTCGATGTGCTTCATCGCGGCCGCGTACGCCGGATCATACCGACGCATAAAGCCGATCTGCATACGTACTCCAGACCGTGCAACCGAATCCAGAATTTCGTGTGCCTCGGCCATGGTTAGCCCCATCGGCTTTTCGCAAAATACATTCTTGCCGGCTGCCGCGGCGAGTTTTACCGAGGACGCGTGAAACTTGTCGGGCGTCGCCACCACGACGGCTTCGAGCCCCTTGCACTCCAACATTGCTTCCAGGGAGCCGTACGAGTGCTCGATTTCAAGGGCGACTGCAGCCTGACGCGCCCGTTCGGGAGCGACGTCGGCGACCGCAACAAGTTGAGCTCGCGGTACGAGTCGCCGAAGATTCTCGGCATGGCGGAGTCCCATCTCCCCAACTCCGAGAACACCCACTCCGAGTTTTCTCACGATGCCCCCACCGAATCAGATTATGTCCATCGTGCGCTTAGCGGGTCACCGTGTCCAGATTGCTGACCACGCTCTTTAGATAACAAAGACTCTCGGCGACGCTCTTCGCAGGCGAAATCGTCGGGTCTCCAAATTTGACGTCCTGCTCCACCACCGACCAGCCCGAGTACCCGATCTCATCCAGCGTTCGGAAGAAGCCGAGAAAATCAATGTCACCTTTCCCAATCACGGTAAAAACCTTGTGCTCGATCGCGTCTTCAAACGTCCATTGGTTCGCGCGGGCTTTTTCCAGCACGTTCCGGTCGCAGTCTTTCACGTGTATGAAGCGTAGCCTGCTGTCATACTTCTTGGCTTCTTCTATGGGATCGCCGTTTCCGTAGAAGCAATGTCCGGTATCGAGGCATAGGCCGACATTCGTGTGGGATGTGCAATCGAAGAAACGCTCGCATTCCGCGGGTGTCTCGACGTGGGTCGCGACATGAGGATGAAAAACCAGATCTAGTCCGAAATCGTTTGCCATTTTTTCAGCGTTGGCCACGAGGGCACCTACGTGTTTCCACTGGTCCGCTCCCAGCGTAGGGCATTTTGGATGGTCAGCGCGGCCAGAGAATGCATTACGGCCGTCCGATTGATCGTCTGCCAAAACGAGAAACGGAGCTTTCAGCGTCGCCAGCAGGTGGCCGACTTTCCGAATCCGCTCGAGAACGGCAAGCTCGGCGTCAGGTTGGCCCATCTTCACCGGCACGAAGGACCCGAGAAGCGTCAGTTGCCGTTTAAACAGTTGTGCTGCGAGCGTGTCAGCATCGGTAGGAAAGAAACCATAAGGTCCAAGTTCAGTTCCAGTGTACCCAGCCGCTACCATTTCATCGAGCATCTGCTCGTAGGACTGGTTCCATGAAGGTCCGGGATAGTCGAGGACTCCCCAGCTGTCGGGTGCCGAAGCGAACAGAAACTGTTCATTCCTTTGCATTAAACTGTTCCTGTCGATACTTTCTAAACGCTTATCGCTCCTGCTTATAGTACTTGAGATAGGATCTTGTCAAGCGCTTCAGACACGAAGTATTCTTCTTCCGTTGTGTCTAAACGATTAGCGATAGGGCGCGGACTGGCAGACTGATGGCTCGCACGGAAGGGGGCGCAAGCGCACCGCGATCAACGTATCTAAAAAGCGCTTCGTTTCTGCTCGAATTCTTTGTTGGCGTGCTCGATATTTTCCAGTCTTCCTAAATCGCGCCAATCATATCCATCTGCTCGAAAACTTAATATCTTGTCTCCCGCGGCTGCGAGTCGAAGATAGGTATCGATGATCGAAAATGTACCTTGCTCGGTCATCTTCGGCAGCAAATGTGGAGAAATGATGTGAATGCCACAAAATGCCAAGGGGTGCAAGCCCGGTGGAAGCGTCGGCTTTGGGACATCCTCCGCGGATTTCCTACCACTGAGACAGCCGCCGTCGTCGAAAAGCAAATATCGCGAAGTTCTCCGATTCTGAACGGCTAGAGTCGCGAGCGCGGACCGCTCATTGTGCGATTGCAACATTCGTCCGATGTCGAGGTTGCTGATGACATCGACGTTATGCAGAACAAATGGCTCCGCTCGAAGGCCCGTCTCAAAAAAGAATGCCGCCTTTTTCAACCCGCCACCCGTATCGAGCAGAGTTTCCTCTCGCGAGATCTCGATGTTCATCCCGAAATTTGTATTCTTCCTCAAATAGTCTGCCATCATGTCCGCGAAATGATGGGTGTTTATGATGACATCGGTGATCCCGAAATTACGCAATCGGGTGAGAGTGATTTCCAGCAATGTTCGGCCGGCAACTTCCACGAGAGCTTTCGGCCGGTTATGTGTGAGCGGCCGTAGACGCGTACCCAACCCGGCGGCCAGGATCATCGCTCTCATTGTTTTTTCTTCTCCAACTCAAGATGACGCAAGGTGATGCGAACGTTTCTGTCGTGCAGGTGCTTTGCCAACTGCTCGGCGAAGTAGACAGAACGGTGTTGCCCGCCTGTGCAACCGAAGGAGACCATCAGATTCTTGAATCCGCGGCTCTGATAGTTGCTAACGGCGGCATCCACCAGCGCCGACGCGTGCGAGAAAAACGTCGCGGCCTCCTTCTGTTGTTGAAGGTATTCAATGACCGGTTCATCTTTGCCGGTGAGTTGCTTGAAGCGCTCTTCGCGGCCTGGGTTGGGAACCGACCGACCATCGAACACGAATCCACCGCCATTCCCCGACTCGTCTTTTGGTACGCTCCCTGTGTGAAAAGAGAAGCTGAAGATCCGCACCAGTAGAGTCCCTTTCTCAGCGTCGGCCCCGGCTGAATCCGACGAGCCTACATCGGCCAAGTTGTGCAATTGTTCTGAGCCCAGCATTTTGGTGAAGGCGTCGAGGAGGGTCGGCAGTTCAATCGGCAGCTGTGCGTTGTGAAGAAGCCAACGGATGTTTTTCAACGCGAAGGGCACACTTTGCAGGAAATGTGCTTTCCGCTCGTAAAAGCCTCGAAAACCATATGCTCCGAGGGCTTGCATGATGCGCACATAGACGTAAGCGTAATAGTGCCGCATGAACGCGTTGCGATCGACATGGATGAAGTTCTTCAGTTCGCTCAAATAGTGGTCGAGAAGTTCTTTGCGCGCCCTGGGCGGCAGATCGGCCTTGGCATCGTACAAAAGGGATGCAACGTCGTATTGCAGGGCGCCTTTGCGTCCGCCTTGATAGTCGAGAAAATACGGGTGCCCGTTGTGCCACATGACATTGCGCGACTGAAAGTCTCTGTAAAGGAAGTAGTCGCGGTCGGCGGTCAAGAGGAACTTTGTTAGGTTGGCGAAATCTCGTTCGAGGGCCTGTTCGTTGAAACGGATATCTGCGAGCCGCAAGAAATAGTATTTGAAATAGTTAAGATCCCAGGTAATCGACTGACGATCAAAACTCCCGCGCGGGTAGCACATTTTGTAGTTCAAGTCGCGGCCAGCCTCGATTTGAAATCGTGGCAATACAGCGAGGGTCTTGCGATACGCATCCATGACGACAGGTGCAATGTCGTCGCCTGAGCGATTTCGGGACAGTAGCTCGAACAATGTAGTGTCACCCAAATCCTCTTCGAGATAAGCATCATGGTCGAGATCTTCCCCAAAGATGTCTGGGACTGGCAAACGATGACGCCGAAAGTGCCGGGAAAAAGCCAGGAAGGCGTTGTTTTCTTCACGCACCCCATACAGGATCCCAATTGCACTCAAATGATCCGTCGCCAAGCGCACAATGCGACGTCCTGAGCCACTCAGTTGACCTTGGAGCGGTTGCACGCGGACTGGGGGCGTGTGGAAGTATTGCTCGAAAAGATTTTCGAGAATGTTCATAGGCATGCAGGCCAGCAAACACGACCACCATATCACTGGCGGTTTCCTTAACCTTGTGGCAGTGCACTCGGGGGGACCGCGGGTCCTAAGAAGTTGTTATAACAGCATTCAAAATATTGCCAGTGACCTCTGTAACCCTGCTCCCGCGGCGGGGCCATTATGGAATTTCGCGGAGGCTCCGATGGTTCTCTTAGGGAGCTTATGCCATTCCATCGACTCACGATGACCTCAGACGGAACGCTGTCCACTGAGTTGCAGTTCATCCTGAATGCCATCGTTGAAGGGCTTTGCGGCGTTGATGCTGTAGGCAGAGCAACTTTCTGCAACGAAGCGCTGTTGAAGTTGACCGGGTATAGCCAGGAAGAGGTTCTCGGGAAAAACCTGCACAAGCTCTTGCACTACCGACGTCTAGATGGTGCGTACTATCCCGAAGAGGCGTGTCCCCTGCGTGCAGCCATCGGGGCACAGCGGCCAGTTCATGTGGTGAATGAATACTTGTTTCGCAAGGACGGAAGTTACTTTCCCGCCGAGTACTGGGCGCATCCACTTCGGCAATGTTTGGGCCGTACTACCCACATCGTGACCTTGTGTGATCTGACGCAGCGCAAGACGAGTGAGGAAGCGTTGCGAATTAGCCAGGAACGTTTTCAGCAGATCAGCACGCACGTGAACCAGATTTTCTACCTGCTTGACATGCAAACTGAACGCCTGGAGTACGTCAGCCCGGCGTTCGAAACCACCACGGGGTACAGCTGCGCAGAGGCATACGCAGACTCAGGCCTGTGGCGCTCGATTGTGCAGGCTAACCATCATGCTCGAGTCGAAGAGGACTTGAAGGTTCTGTATCTCGGGCAGGAAGTCAGTAACGAATATCAGATCCGGCACATGAATGGGGGCACGCGCTGGATCAAGAATCAGGTGAATCCGATCCTCAACGCCGATGGCACAGTTCATCGAGTGGCGGGAGTCGCCCAGGACATCACGGAGGCGGTGCAGTCGAAAGAGGTTCTCCGCCAAAGTGAAGAGAAGTTCCGCAGAATTCTGGCCAGCGTGCCGGATGTACTTTGGACTTCAGATCAGTTCGGACGGACCGCGTACATAAGCCCGAAGGTTGAGGCGGTGATGGGCTATACCGAGCGGGAATTGTATGCGGCGAATGGAGAAATCTGGCGCACGCACCTGCATCCCGAAGACGCAGGCCGCGTCCTGGCTGCCTATCAAACCTTATTTGAAAGGCACAGCGCATTCGATGAGGAATACCGCATTCGCCGCAAGGATGGGGAGTGGATCTGGCTGCATGATCGGGCGATCCGAACTCATGAGCAAGACGGGGTTCTGTATGCTGATGGAATTTTTTGCGACATCACGCGCCGAAAGGAGGCAGAGGTCGAACTGCAGTCGAAAACCGCTTTCCTCGAGGCGCAAGCAAACTCGACGATTGACGGGATCCTCGTGATCGATGACCAGGGTAAGAAACTTCTTGCGAACCAGCGCTTCTACGAACTGTTCTCCGTCCCGCCCGAGATTCAGGCCATCGATGATGATCGCGCTTGAGTATGCAATCAAGCTCATTGAAAATCCGGACGCCTTCTTATCCAAAATCCGTTATCTGTACAGCCACCCTAAAGAAACAAGTCGTGACGAACTCGAATTCCGCAATGGCATGGTGCTCGATCGATACTCCTCCCCCGTCGTCGACAAGAGCGGACGCTGTTACGGAAGAATCTGGACTTTCCGCGACATCACCGATCGCAAACGGGCTGAGGACATCTTCCAGCAACTCTCGCTGGCAGTGGAGCAGAGCCCCGTCTCGGTGGTGATTACGGACCCAAATGGCGACATCAGCTATGTCAACCGAAAGTTTACAGAGTGCACTGGATATTCGCTCGATGAGGTAGCTGGCAAGAATCCCCGGCTCTTAAACTCGGGGCGTGCCGCCGCTGAGACTTATGAGGGGCTGTGGAAGGCCATTATGCAAGGGCAAGAATGGCGTGGCGAGTTCTGCAACAAGAAGAAGAACGGGGAACTTTTCTGGGAAGCCGCCACCATCACACCGATCAAGAATCCTAAAGGTGAAATCACTCATTTTCTTGCCATAAAAGAGGACATCACCGAGCGCCGCGTGCTCGAGAGTCAACTACGACAAGCACAAAAGCTGGAAGGCATCGGCCAGTTAGCGGCAGGAATTGCTCACGAAATCAACACGCCCACTCAATTTGTCACCGACAATCTAACTTTTCTACGGGACTCCTGGACAAGTGCGTATCGCCTGCTCGAGCTTTACCGAGGGATCGTTCGCAAGCGGATGGACAGTCTGCCAGCGGATGTGGTCGCCTCGATCGAAGCTGCGGAACGCGATTGCGATCTCGCGTTTATCGCAACCGAAGTTCCAACCGCGATCGACCAAGGTCTCGACGGCGCCCGTCGGGTGGGAAAAATCGTGCGTGCCATGAAAGAGTTTTCTCATCCCGATTCGGCGGACAAGACCGCAACCGACATGAACCGTGCGATCGAGTCGACGATCACCGTTGCCCGCAACGAGTGGAAGTATGTGGCTGACATCGCCCTCGAGTTCGATTCGGCGCTGCCTCCGGTCATTTGCTATGCCGGCGAGATCAACCAGGTCATTTTGAATTTGCTGATTAACGCTGCCCATTCCATTAAGGAACGGGTGAAGGAGGGACAGAAAGGTCGCATCACGGTGCGAACCCGAAGCGCCGGGCCATTCGTAGAGATCACCATCAAGGACACAGGCACTGGAATTCCTGAGGACATCAGGACGCGCGTCTTTGAACCTTTTTTCACGACCAAGGAGGTTGGGAAGGGAACCGGCCAGGGATTGGCGCTTGCTCACAGCGTAATCGTAAAGAAACACCACGGCCGAATCTGGTTCGAAACTGAGGTTGGCCAGGGGACGACTTTCTTCATCGACCTGCCGACGAACCCGGAACTTTACAAGGAGAACGCGTGAAACGATTACTGTTTGTCGATGATGAGCAAATGGTTCTAAGCGGTCTTCGGCGAGCCTTGCACGACATGCACATGGCATGGGACATGACGTTCGTCAACAGTGCCACCGCCGCACTGGAGGTTCTCGAGACAGCCGAATACGACGCAATCGTCAGCGACATTCGAATGCCCTTGATCGATGGAGCCCAGTTGCTTGAGCAAGTGAAGGAGCGTTATCCCGCTGTCATGCGCTTCGTTCTGTCTGGACAATCCAGCCGGGAAACGGTGCTGCGTTCCATCGCGCCGGCACATCAATTCCTTTCCAAGCCGTGTGACCCTGAGGAGTTAAAGCGCCGTCTGAAGCAGGCATTTGCGATGCGGGATTTGCTGCTAAACGAGTCGGTGAAGACTTTGGTTTCACGCCTCCGGTCGATTCCGAGCCTACCCGCGCTTTACGATGAGTTAACCGCTGAATTACGCGGCGATGACATTTCCTTAACCAGAATTGCAGCCATCATTTCGAGAGATGTGGGTATGGCGGCGAAGATTTTGCAGCTCGCCAACTCAGCGTTCATCGGCGTTCGCGGCCAGGTTTCCAACGTGGTGCAGGCGATCTCGCTCATTGGCACTGAGACTGTGCGCACGCTGGTGCTGTCTGTGCATGTGTTCTCTCACTTCGACCGCTCGTCCGATGCTACGGTGTGGTTGCCACCTCTTTGGGAACATAGCGTTGCAGTGGCAGCGCTGGCGCAACGCATTGCAAATTGCGAGCACGCGACGAAGGCAATTGCCGAAGAGAGCTTTACTGCGGGCCTCCTTCACGATGTCGGCAAAGTAGTCTTGCTCGCCGAAATGGGGCGGAACTACCGGCAGCTTCTCGAAAACAAAGACGTTTCGCCGAATGCGATCGCGGATTTGGAACGTGAGCTTCTGGGATGCACGCATGCTCAAGTCGGGGCATACCTGATGAGCATATGGGGTCTTCCGGCCCCGCTCGTGCATGCGGTCGCCTTTCACCATCAACCCTCCGAAGCCGGAGAGACGGTGTTCTCCTCGCTGAGTGCGGTGCACGTGGCCGATGTCTTTGCGAGCGAAAATGAATCTTCACTCCTGCTCCACGATGTCGAGCTGGACTGGATCTACCTCGACCAGACCGATCTGCGTTCCAGATTGTCATCCTGGCGCGAACTTCAGCTGGATCCCACGGAAGTCGAGGTAAAAGGAGAAAGCAGTGAACGAAAAAATCCTGTTTGTGGATGACGAACCGGCCGTTCTCGATGGTTACAAGCGAGTGTTGTACAAAGAATTCGACATCGATACCGCCACTTGCGGGGAAGTTGCTCTAGCCCGGATTGCATGCGGAGCCGAATACGCCGTCGTCGTCTCAGATATGCGTATGCCCGGAATGGACGGGGTAAAACTTCTATCTGGTGTTGGCGAAAAAGCGCCAAACACCGTTCGCGTCGTCCTCACCGGACATGCGGATATGCAAAGTGCAATCGATGCCGTCAACGAAGGTCGTATTTTCCGTTTCTTGACAAAGCCTTGCGAGGCCGATGCCTTAAAAAAAGCCCTTACGACCTGCCTTCTTCAACATCGGTTGATTTTCGCTGAGAAAGAACTTCTCGAAAATACGTTGATGGGAAGCATCAAGGTTTTGGCAGACGTTCTATCGTTGGCAAATCCAGCCGCTTTTGGCAGGGCCATGCGGATCCGTCGTTACGTTCAGCACCTCGTTCGCGAGGCCAAGTTGGACGCCCCCTGGAAGTACGAGATGGCTGCGATGCTTTCGCAACTCGGCTGTGTCACTCTTCCCCCGGAAGTCATCGAAGCCGCCTATCAGGGAGAAGAGTTGGGTCCCGAGCAGCAGCATGCGTTCGACGCACACCCAGCGGTAGCACGAAATCTATTGAGCAACATCCCGCGACTCGACGGGATTGCTTGGATTATCGGAAATCAGGCGGCTGCAGATTCGGATCTCAGCAAGGACCCATCGGATAATCTCAGGATAGGGGCGGACATTTTGCGAGTCGCAATTGCCTTCGACAATCTGAAAATCAAAGGCAAGAGTGACGCAGAAGCGCTTACGATCCTTCATTTCGACAAGAATCTTCGTCAGAATCTGGTCGAGAGCCTCAGCACGTTGCCCGACGATCCCGGCGCGACCGAATTGCGGACAATTCGAATCGCGGATCTGTCAACTGGCATGATCTTGCAGGAGGAGATACGCACCAGTGTCGGAATGCTCCTGGTGGGGCGGGGACAGGAAGTGACATATCCGCTCATCGTCCGACTTAAGAACTTCAGCCACCGCAAAGCGATTCCGGACAAGGTGCTTGTTCTTTGCCCGACGGTTGGAACCGCACAACTCCAGAAGTCGGCGAACGCAGCATCTGCACCTTAGCACTCGACTCCGACTCAGCTCGACCGCGCTTATTTCACAGGGTAGCCGCGCATCAGGATAGGCTTGATCACGACATTTCGACCGCGACCGAGAGTCACGCCCAAGTTTCGCCCACTCGCGCAGCAGGCGCATCTCCGCGTAGTACACTCCCTTCGACACGTCCCAATGTGAGTGGTTCCAGGAGATCTTCGACAATGCCTCGGGCCCTATTTTTCCTCCTGTTTGCTTCACTCTTCGCACCAGCTCAAACGAACTCAAATGCGTATGCTCCAGATATTCCGGAGAACGGTTCTGTGGAAGCAATTGCAAAGGCGACGGGCGATCGTCGCTTCCTTTCTCCTTGGGTCGCCTACGTGCCGCAGTCCACGACCGTGCCATCACCGCAGGCCTTCTTCGGCCGCATCGCGGGCGCACCGGGTGAATTCGTGAACAGCGAAAAAACATTTGAGTACTGCCGAGCCTTGGAGAAAGCGTCGTCGCGAATCAAGGTCTTTACGATCGGTCACAGCGAAGAGGGTCGCGAAATATTGATGGTCGCGATTGCGGACGAAGCAGGAATTCGTGATCTCGATCGGCTAAAAGCGGCAACCGCTGCTCTATCGGATCCGCGTCGAACCGATGCGGCCGCGGCCGCCAAACTTGTGGAGCAGAGTCGCCCG
>AR_comb_assmDRAFT_10674886_pt1 | contig 16070 bp, 10 predicted proteins | sample ArasoioldDNA_FD_10543 | JGI IMG/M metagenome (IMG submission 10543) | reverse complement strand
GAGAAGGCAATCTAAAAAATGGAATAATTACAGTATTTGTCGCAGGATCTACTGCGGCGGTTACTACAATTGAATACGAGCCAGGATTAAAAAGCGATTTTCGAAATATGTTATCACGTATAGCGCCTCATGATATTGATTATGAACACGACAATACTTGGCATGATGGAAATGGACACTCTCATGTTCGTGCATCCTTAGTTGGGCCAAGCTTGACGATCCCTTTTAGAAACCGCAGTTTAATGCTAGGTACATGGCAGCAAATAGTTTTAGTAGAAATGGATACACAACCTAGACAACGCAGCGTCATAATTCAGATTTTAGGTGAATAAGCTTAACCCGAAGATTATCTGATCTATTCAACTTACTGCTACTTGTGTAATGACGAATAATTTAGATCTTCTTGACAACCACTGCAGAATTCAATTGAGAGCCATAGTCCATAGAGAGATATAACCCATGTCGACGTGATGCTAACCCAATTCAGGTGATAGATTAATCTGTTTAAATATCGTTTGCCTCTAAACCGTTGAGTGAGGTTACCCATGAATGGATAGGCGGAGAGAATCATAATGCTTAGAGCATTTTTTGGGTACCCGTACGCATGATGAATGGCCTAGTGTTCTAGTCCTGAAATGTTGCACGAAAAAATCTTGAACATTCCTCAGTGGTAAGTCATGGCATAGCAGTTATTGACGTGTGGAAACCTAGAGTCCCTGCTTCATAATAAAAAATGATTTATACAACCTCAAAATATCGAAGGATATTGACGTCATATGTGTCAACTCGGATTGAAAGGGATGGGCGTATTGCCAGGATGAATAAAATTAAAGCAGAATTGCGTAAACAGCCTGGGATCGAATTTCCTGCTCCTCGCGATCAACCTCATATACTGATCATAAGAATTAATTTGAGTCGCCACGTGGACTTTGGCCACAATAGTCCAGATAACGATCAAGTAAGAAAAGGACTAAAGCGTATATGCGGGCTTTTTGAGCGAATTTGGAAGGGAGAAAAGACAATTGACGAGTTTGGGCAAGATGGCATGCTTCGACGCAAAAATTTAGTAGATGACTATGGATTCTCAGCTACAGTCGGATTCGGATTAGGATTTTTTGACCGGTTAAGTATTAGTGACGAGAAGCGGCCCAGGCACCTAAGAGAGATGCCCGACCATGTCGGACTAGGGGACGTTAGTCCATATAGCCTTACCCAGACCGATCTTCTTATTCAGATCGCCTCCAAATCTGACCATATTAACAGATGGGTCCTTGAAAACACTTTACAAGCGCCTCTACAAAATGATATCGGCGAGGAACAAGACATAAAAAAAGACTGCCCAGAGGGAATAGATCTAAAGCCAAACCAAAGATGTTGTCCAGATGGACAAATTTTAGAACTAGGCCAAAAATGTACTCCTGATATAACAAGCGCTTTGGAAGGTTGGGCTACGGTGGAAGATGTACACGCAGGATTTCAAAGACTTGACGGTCGAAACTTGTTAGGGTTCAATGATGGTGTTTCCAATCCATCTCCAGGTACCGGAGCTTATTTTGACAATGTCGTATGGGTAACGAAACAAGATGAAGGTGAGGTTCTAAAGGACGGAACATATCTGGTGTATCAGAAGATCGAACATGACTTGGATCAATGGCGCCAATTATCATTGGCTCAACAAGAGGATTGGGTGGGAAGGAAAAAAATTACAGGATTACTGAAAGGAACTCTAACTGATGAACAAGACAAAAAATTAGCCCAGAACTTGCAATCACCTAATCAGCGTGTTCGCGAGCAGGCGGAGAAATGTCTTAAAGAACTCACGAAACAGCAGCGGGACCCAACATATCGATTCTATGATGAGGATAGATTTAAAAAGGCTGTTCCGGTGTGGTCTCATGTTAGGAAAGCAAACCCTAGAGAGGAGCTAATCGATATAGCCAAAGGCAGCAAAAATGGAAGAATTGGGTCTCATTTGATCTTCAGAAGAGGATTTTTGTTCGTAGAAAATGATGAAAACGATGACGTCCGATCTGGACTTCACTTTATCTGTTTCCAGAGGAATATTGACGAGGGATTTGAATTCATAAAGCGAAATTGGTTGAACAATAAGAATTTTCCGACTCCATTTCCTGCCCCCGGCCTCAAAAGGACTTTCACCCAACAGGAATTGGACAGTCGGCGTAGACGTGGACGGTTTACGGGCGACGAATTGATTAGAATCAGATATGACCTGGGTAAAAGAAGATTGATAGGCCTGGAAGCTGAAAAAGATTTTAATCAGGCACTGCATGACGCTGGATTCAATTCCAAAAGATATCGGGAAGATTCTACAAGGGATCGCTCTTCTGGCATTCCTATAACTGTTGATACTCAGAACACCGGTCGTGAAGGGCTAGCAGGACCATCTGAACTAGGTGTAAATCCAACTGGCCAATTTTTGGCTATTAGTCCGATGGGAGGAGGGTACTACTTTGTGCCTCCGATTCCGAAGAAGAGTATAAAAGACATTGGTCAACAATTCTTTGAATAGATAATTTTACGGGAGATTATATAAATATCCAAAAGAGGAAAAGGCTTTTTTCTTAGCGGTTTTTCTCCGCTTGCATTTCACACAAGTTCCATTCAAGGGGTTTTGTTAGATTATCAACGATCTAGATAAGGTAGAGTAATGTCAGTGGATATGCACTATCAGTGTATTGTAAATTCCGAAAAACTGTATAGGATCTGAGCACATCACATGTACTAGTATTCCACGTTCCTGTTATATGCATTCTGATGATCCGATTGGCCCCTTGACTGACATTATTGTTTAACTTGGTTGCAAGGTAGAAATTGGAGTTACACATTCCAAACTCTGACAATCTTATTCGGATGTCTATTGTTGCCAGTTAAGAATAAGGTAGATGAGGCAGAATAATAACATGTTTATAAATGATGGACTTGATAACTCTACAATGTATTCTGTTATCCATCCAAAAGAATTGTTTCGTGCCAGAACGTACGCAGATTATCTTCAAGAATTTTGGAACTGGCTATACTCTATTAATTGTGATAGGTATAACGTCGGAGATGTTGCCTTCTTGCGAGGTATAGCAATCGGAACCGATCCTGCAAAAGGCTACATAGGGGGTCCCGTCATAAACGTGGCGGACAATGCTCTGACTGTTTCAAAGGAGCAGGGTATATTCTTTTGTAATATTACCACGAATACTGAAGCTATTAATGATCGGGAGCAATATTCAGAGGCTCAGCTTCGAGGTCACTGTATTGCTGACCTTAATCAATCAACCGTGCCTACTGAGAAGCAGATCCTCATAGACGGATCTCCAATCGAGTTACCTAGGAATAGTGTTCCAAATGATTTTCGGACTATTACCTCCGAGTTTACTCTGGCTGTTCCGGAAACTGCATATGGAGAATCTGTGGCACCATATTTGGATGTAGTACTTAATCCTGGCCAATATCGTTGTGTGGCTGCTGCAATCTGCTTCATAGTCGTTTTTGATGAGCCTGGATTGCACACTATATACTCAATAGGAAAAGGCAAGCCATGGATGCGAGGTGATTATTTTTCTGAACTTTTGTACGAGATTAATGTTTTGGGAACATCGATTAATCGAGTACCACTGATAGCTAAACCACACGAAGGACCAAGATTTTTAGTTACTCAGGAAATATATTCGGAACTTGAAAAATTGAAAAATAATAAACAAATAGATGATGAAAAGCTAGAATATCTAAAGGAAAAAATTAAGGAAAGAGTGAATGTCTAACAAGGTTTCTTGGCTCTCATGATTAGATTAATCCAATACATGACATTCTCATAGAACAGATTAGCTGCAGTACAGTAGAACTTTATTCCGGTTAATAATGCTCTACTTTAGACAATAAACCTACAGACGTGGCTATATATAGCATCATAAGCCTGCTAATGCTCTAAGTGATTTTATGCAACGATTAAGTCAAATAATTCAGATTCAAAATAGTAACGACAAAATGTTTGATCTCCAAGAAGTTTCCGTGCGCTAGAGTTAACGTTTGATATATCTGTGTGCGAAGCTGTTTGTAAGTATTTCAAGAATTCTATTATAGAATATACTGGGAAAAAGATCAAACTAATTCCTTTTTTGATTGAGTAAAATATTCAAAATTAAAGCGATAACAATCTAGTATGTTGATAATACCAAGGTCTAATGAAGATTAGAATCAGACGTTGTAATCTAATTGAGCTTCCGTGATAGCTTATTTTGACTATAAAATAAGAAATTAACCTGTGGTATGTTCACAAGTCTACGCTTGAAGCATAGATGACGTTGGTATAAATGCGTAGATCTTTTATTCGGGATCTATTCAAAGTATGAATAAGATTTATTCCATTGGTTTTCAGTCATGTGGAATAAAGTTGATTTTCTTAAGACAGTAATCAGTATGCAAGCTGAAAATTCTAGGTATAGAGTAAATTTAGAGTTATATGCAATTAACGGCTTCCTATTTATACAGATAATAGGATAGTGGTTTCTAACTATTGATCATTAAGCTACCTAATGAAATTTATTCACTTTATGAATATGGTATAGAATCCGTCCCTTTTTATCAGTTCAGACGTAGGTCCAGCTAGGTGATCCGTAACATGGAATTCTATCGTATGTTTTCCTACCGGTAGAGGAGACAAGAATAGAACATATGCATCAGCAATACCTCTAGACTTGCCAGGAGGTCCAAAGTCAAAGAGATTTTTAACAGCATTTGATGGTACCGTTACGTTGTAAAAGCTTGTCGTAACCCTATCTAATTTAGACGGATCTATATTTGTCCCATCTATTTTAACTTCAGAATGATTAAAATCCTGAGGTGAAATTGCACATGTTTTAAGAGCTTGATCAGCACTGGGATCAGGTGCCAGCTTGTTATTATATTTCTTAAATTCTGGGTTAGCCAGCCAGCACGAGGAGGTTGAGAGTGGAAAGAATATTGCCTTATCTCTAGGTATTTCACATGAATACTTCACAGAGGCATGTGTTAGTTGACCTTTCGGCTCAACGTCAGGTAGAAACCAAACTGGTCCCCGTTGATGAACCATACATGTTTTAGGATCGTAGTTTGGAAAAGGATGTTCATTATTCGGCATACCTATCCACCACTGCCACCAATTCTTAAGCCATCCCCAGTATGGCGTCCCATAAGGTGAAGAACCCTTATGAAAGAGCATTGGTGCATTACTAGAGGCATTAATGTAGGATGGCGTTAAAATTATTAGCGAAAGGACTAGAATTAGACAGCCAGATATCAAGGCATTATTCAAATTGTTTAACCTACTATTACTAATAGCCGTTATTAAGGCTTTAAAGGCATGGAGAATATAGTTCTATCGAAACTACTTATTGAAAACTGTTAGTTACTGATTGTTAACCAGATGATTAATCTGTGTACATTAACCATCATTGTTATTATTTCTGGGTTTAGATCTGTACCTTATTCCTCATTTTTATGATACTGAATGGCTTTACAGACACTGTTAGCGAGCCGAAAGTGATATATCACTCCTATCTAATACATCGATTAATAGTCAATGGAGATTTCCCATGAAGACAATTTATTAAAGGTCATATGAAATGAGGCTTCTGTTTCATGTTCGTAGCATTGGTAATAGTTTATTAATTGTAATTTTACTAATCATCGTGGTTCTCCTCCAAGTTCTGGATAAAACCTTTGGTAATACATTTACAATATCCCTTGGGAATATATTTCCCCAGGCTGACCTAATGGTCTTCGGTTTGATGGTTATAATTTCTATCGCCATACAAATAGTATTAATGAAAAAGACAAGGGGATCGGTAAAGGTAGGAGGATCTAAATCTAATCTTGGAAAGAGTGTCCTTATAATCACGAACTTACTCCAATATGCTGCCTCAGGCATTCTTGCGATAATTCTATTAGAGACTCTATTAACTTCAAAATATTATGTCGATCTCTTGGAGACAGTGGTAGGAATAAATCTAATCACTTCCAGTGTATTATTAGCAGTTCTTTCAACGAGATTTGTACGTACATATAGAAACTATCCGAATAAAGTTGTACTGGCTTACATGGTAGCTATTACAATTCTTTCGCTGAGCGGCATTATTACCCTCATATATGTTGACAACTTCCTTCAGGGAAAGCCTGATTATATAACATCTGATTTTAATCCGTTTATCTCCTACTCTCCAACAATATCGTCCGATCTTGTTTTCGCATACCAATTAATCTTATTAATATCTTTCCTAAGTTTGTGGATAGCCACCATATTTTTGACCTATCATTATGCTATAAGATCTAGGAGGATAAAATATTGGGCCATAGTTAGCATCCCACTTGTGTACTTTGCAAGCCTATATATGATACCGATTCTAGATCACCTGGATCTACTAGGGGTCTTAGGAGTTGAGGACAGTCCTATATATACCTACTTATACAACTTTTTCCTGAATACTGTTAGAACAGCTGGTGGGATAATGTTTGGTGTTGCTTTTTTTGTACTTTCTAGAAAAATATTGCACACTCAACTAAAGAAGTCTATAATAATGATTGGGATTGGCTTAATTATTCTGCTTGGCGCAAATGCTTCATCCCTTATAATATTGACTTCCTATCCTCCATGGGGTGTTATATCAATGACTTTTTTGATAACAGGTTCATACTCTTTAATAATTGGTTTGGACTCCGCCGCACTCTACTTAGCGACAGATTCTTCATTACGAAGAATAATTGCAAAATCTTCCCAAAAGGACTATGATATTCTAAAGTCATTAGGCCGATCTGAGGCTGAACGCATTGTTACCGATAAGATAGAGAATATCAGCAGTCAAGTATACAAAGAAATTCAGTCTGATAATCTCTTCGCTATATCATCTGAACCAACTAACGTTCGTGAGTATATTAATGAGGTATTTGAAGAAGTTTGGAAGAAAGACCAGAATTCTCTTAGAAAAGCAAAAGACTAACGTCATTCAGAGGATCATGGATAAGCAGGAGGATCATTAGGTGTGATTAGGCAACATACATTATTTTCGAAGAATCCTTGCTAGAGGATATTCGATTTATCTGGACTTTCAATCGAAACCGAATTTTCTTCATGGCTGGAGCTAAAGGCCCATTTCTTGCAGTTAAAAGAGATTGTTCTGACACATTCTAATAATGATGGATTAGGTCTTAGCATGGTCTAGAATCCTTTATGGTGCGTCTACCAGTTTTGTCATCTCATAGCTTATCTTCTCTCTACATGGTCTGTAACCTACTAATTTTCAATCAAATCTATTTCGGATTCCCTTGATGAATATATTGAAAGCAGACAAAACATTGTCGGCAGATTCTAGTCTTAAAATATGCTAAATGGAGCATGAAATTTTTTATGCTAGCTTGATAGCTGTATTTTTATTATGCCTCGTAAAAGTGTCACATCCTCTCTTCCATCACAAATTTACAAACATATCTTTCGATATACCACCGATGAGAATTATTTATAGATAGTTTTTCTTGATCGTTATTATCATAATTTCTGCTAGTTAATAAATGATGATTCTTCTCATAATCACAATAGCAAAAACAAATTGAGTGAAGTAACTTCACCGCTTCAATTAGAATGGACAGGATACTATTTGCTGAAGTTAATCTTTTTATTGACTCAATAAATTCGTTGTAACAAACCGCATTTCTTCTCATATTAGATATGGTTACAATGATGAATGTGATAATACCCATCTATTTTGAAATGACCTTTTTGGAAATACGTATTTTACCCTGAGGTGCATCTAAATCAGATGCGAGATATAAAAACCTCATTTGCTCGAAATAATAAATAATCTCGGAGTTTTCACACGAACTAAATATAAGCGATTAATATTAATGTTAGTCTAATCAATGCGAGCTGCGCCGATCCCGGTTTATTCTTTACGTTCAAGGCCATTTGGTCAGACGTATGGAGAATGGAGCGCCACATGGTGGCAATGGTTACTTTCAATTCCGAAATCTAGAAATCCTTTAGACGATCCTACTGGTGTTAATGCACATTTGAATCAAAAATATCAGAATATATTCTTTCTCTGCCAAACTCATGAGAACACCGTACCGCATATCCCATCTCGAACAGTTACTTTACCAGCTGGTGTATCAATATTTATGCCAATCATAAATTGGATCTCTATTTTGAATATTGATGGGGTAACCGATCAAGAATTAACTGAAGTTGCTAATAAAAGAATGGATGAAGTAGGAAATTTAGAAATTACAATAAATGGATTAAACATAAGAAATGGGCTCGAAGAATATAGGTCTCTTTCCCCCTTTTTTGAAGTTTGGTTGCCCGAAAACAATATTATAGGATCAAGGCCTGGAGTGGTACGGGCAGTATCGGATGGATATTGGCTTTTTTTGAAACCATTGAAAAGTGACACCACAATATCTTCCTTTGGTTCGTGTTCTTCCGGATTAACTAAGATTGGAGTGAATTACAACTTGTATATAGAGCAAAAGGACATCTAACTATTTGGGTACAAATCTATCTTAGATATATACAGTAATCTACAAAATGATTGACTTTTTTTGCGATCGCTCTGTCTTTGGTTGAGATTTTTGCTGAGGGGGATAAGTCAAGTTGGATTGGCCTTGAAAATGCATAACGAATGCATATAGTCGAGTGCTATTTTTCTTAAACGTAATTGTTTTCATTTTTCTAGTACTACATAGCGAAGCAGGTTATGAGGTATTTCAGCCTAGTCGCTATGCCAAAATTTACAGGTAATAGCGGTGTGATTAGCAATACGAATTGTCATATCTAACAAGGCAACTTGGAATTCAGCTAGTTCTTGATCCTACCCTTGCCTAAGGAACCCCGACTCCTTCCTGTAAGATTAAGAATTTTTACAGATATGAAAATAATCTGTGAATGACATTATGGCTTAGGAATGTTTTGATCGGTTTCTCCAGTTTTAATATCAGAGGCTGGAGCATGGTGAATATACAGCATGTTTGCATGTATGCCATTAAATCATTCATGAATAGACTACCGGTTAAACCGTTTTGGAATACTAGGGCCATTTCATTGACTTATCATATGGTGAATATATTCGGAGTCAAAAAAAATATTTTGACCTTATACTAGCGATTTAAAAAGAGTTCAACGACTACATGTTTGTAACTGTACCTTCAGTGATCGAGTTAACCTGACCTACATCACTTACTGAAGGCAGAGTTGTACTTGAATCTGTATCCTAAGACAAGACTCAGACTAGACTATATAGTTGTAATAAAAGTAAAAAAGACAGGTAGCCAATGAGACTAAAAGCTTTTTTTATTTTGTGATTTAGATCAATAATGCATAGTTGATTCCATCTTTCATTCATCTATATTAAGGAGACTATTTGCCTATATTATTGCCTGGTTCAGAGTTTCGATATTCCTATAGTAGCCTATTAAAATGAGAAAATGTTAAGCTAGGATGATTAGAAGCTATGGATCCGACTGATATTTTTTGAGACAGCCAGTTAAACGCACTAATTACGATCTCCAATGACTGGGTCGGAATAATGGATTACGATCATAATTCGATAATACAGTACTAAGATGTCTTACAATACAATTTGACGCTCGTAACGTAAAGCCCTAGGTAGCTAGAGTTGGTAAGAATCAAATATATCGCTATACCAATATTTTTGAGCTCTTAATTGCTACGACTTAACAGTGTGAAGAAGCATGTTACCGATGGTGGTAATACGTTGACCAGGATACGATCTTCAAAGGATACCATTGTCGAAATTACTCCTCTTTGCAAAAAAATTGGTGTCACAAGAGTTTCAGACATTACACATTTGGATAAGTTGTGTATACCTAACTATTCCGCTATATTGCCTGGCACAGAGGATTCGATATGGGTTTATAGCGGAAAGGGAATTACGAGAGCAGACGCCGAGGCAAGTGCTTTAATGGAAGCGATTGAGAGATATTCATCTCTTTCCACAACCTATTCGATGGCTCCAATCCGAGGAACGTTTGCGGAACTATCAAAATCATACAACAGAGTTTTGCACCCTGAAGAAGTAATTGAACCTGTTAACAGTATCTACAATGACACAAATTCAATCACTGATTTTCTACCGGGATTTGATTTAATGAGTCACGAAATGGTGTTGGTTCCAGCACAACTTGCGTTATCAAGATATTCTGCCGAATTTCCGACAACCGACGTGTTTCCATATTCTCATACTAATGGGCTTGCCTCTGGCAATGTATTGGAAGAAGCAGTATGTCATGCTTTGTATGAGGTGATTGAAAGAGACGCAACAAGCATTGCGGACCTATGTGCATCTTCTATACCGTATAATATTATAGAAAGAATAACAGATTCATTGAGAACTGCCAAAAATGGTGGATATGCCATAGAACGCGTACAAGCCGCCGATAATTTTGTCGACGATCCTACTATTTTTCCCGAGGTCGATATTTCTGAAATTGCAAATGAAATAGATCCGATTAAAAAGTTAGTCAATAGATTCATTAAGTCAGGAATTTCTTTAACAATAAAGGAGATAACACAAAATGATATTGGAATCCCAACTTTTGTTGCAAGTAGTATTGAATGGATAACACATGAGTATGGTTATTTTGCTAAAGGGTACGGAACACACAATGATGCTAAAGTTGCACTGATTCGTGCAATCACAGAGATGTCACAAACTAGAGCAGTCAACATTCAGGGGGCACGAGATGATCTCAGAAAAATACAATATAAAGAAAATGATGAGATATACAAACGAAAGTGGCCGTTTATGGCCACGCCCCCGCAAACAACAAAACAAATCTACGAGAACAAGTGCAAGATCAAATTCGATGAGATCAAGACCTACGAGATGGATGACATATTAGATGATATCAATCTGATTCTAAATAGATTGAAACTGGCTGGATTAAAAAAAATAATAATTATTGACTTAACAAATCCTAACTTGGGAATACCAGTTGTTAGAGCTATCGTTCCAGGTCTCGAAACTTTTGAAGTCACACAAACAATAATGGGTACGCGAGCAACCAAATATTTTAACGAGCGTTACCATCATTAAAACTAAATATACCCAGTATGGCCTTTGTAGAGAAGCCCAATGTTAGAATACTTAGATATTCTAGGCGATCCAAATATGTCCTAATCCATTTAGGAATATATGATCAGGGGATACAATTCTTATATTAGCGACCGTTTCAGAATAGTCCTCGTAAATAGAAATGTCACTGATAACGTTTGAGCGGCAGTGGATAAGAAGATTGGCGTCCTAAATGTTCATACAGAGTATATTCCGTTATACCATAACTAACTAAGCCTTCATTGTTTACATTAAGGCCCTAAAAGGGGTTTTGTCGAATAAAACTTTCTACCAATCTGCGTTTAACCGAGATAATACGCCTCATGATCCCTCCAGCGGTTTAATAGCACTTCCAGGCAACCATAAATACGGCTTGTTCAACGTGTCTGGTATGTGAATATTTCACATACCTATCTTAGTTGTGTCCCACCACAGTTACGTCACCTGGAGTACGTTTTATGGCAGTTTTGCCGGTGTAGTGTATTGAGGCACTGCCAGTAAGTAAGCCCTTTAAGATTACAAACTTCTTATGCATATTATTATGAAAGTATCCGCAGTAATAAATAAAGTAATCTGTAGCTAGGTCTTAATAGCGGCTAACTACTAGTTAAATTATTAGATGATTCGGTATTGTATGTGAATTAAGCGAGAAGAGTTCAGCAATCACTCGACTATAATATTCGAAAATACAGACAGATTCAAGGTCGATGAAACATTTATGACCGGTAATAAGAGTCAAACTTAAGATATAATTATGGTTAATGTGCCAAATTATAGAAATAGTCAAAACGAAAATTACCTGATACCCTCGAATTCCATCAAATAATTTTTTGATAGATAGGATTTAAATAGAAAGTTCAATATAAAAGCGAGAGGTTGAATCCAAAGATATTTCATCTGACCATTGGATAAGAGTGGGAAACACCTATTTAGATCGATATGAATAAAGGTTGAAATATTTGCTGAATACAGGAGCATATATTAAGTAAAGGAATGCAGTTGAAGTTACTGATTGCGCACTTGATAGAAAGTTCGGCCGCAAGAAAGTGTTATGCATCGTAAAAGAATTACTGGACCTTAGTATAAGGACTCAATCTGGCTGGAATTGGAAGTAGTTGGATGAGAAGTCATATTCACGCTATTTGCCCCAAGTTAGTATATGAGTCGGGCATAAAATAAAATCAATAAATTTTACGAGAATAAACTTCATTGAGAACCCCTTCATTTTAGTGATACTATCCTGTTTAACCAAAGGCTACTTTAATGACTCAGTCAAGTTTTCAATCAGATCCTTAAGCAGTTCCGTCTATATTGGAAGATGAATCAAAACAAATTGTACCATAGAAACCTGTCCATATTCTCATGAGTTTGACATCCTATCTGAAGCGTGATAATTAGCAATCCTATTGCTAGCGATTCCCAAGCACTTTTGCACCCACTTTATCTCACTAGCCATTTTTCACGGTTGCCATCTGTCCGAAACTGAGTATCTCAATTTCTCATAAACTATCGGAGGAACCATAATTATCATGGTTCAATATATAGTGCATCTTTGTTCTGGAGATGCAACAGGTCAAATCACACACAAAAAGCGCGGCTTGGCCAAGTTTGATCGCAATAGCAGCAACTTCATATTGTATTGTAGACCTTGACTAAAGGCTTGATATAGCGCATATCCTTCGAAACATGATACTTGTACATACGGCAACCCTCAAGGTCTAGAGTTTGCGGAGATGTCTTAAGCATGTTATCGCGAATCTGCGATGTCGCTACGGTCTTGCCTCTAGTACCATGTTAAAGTTGTTTTTCAGAGCACATCTGAATTTCGTAAAGCCACAGGTTCGTAGTAAACTTTCGATGCTATTAGCACCAGGCATTCCCCCCAATGGAAGATCGACTACTTCGCAATCTGTTTTGGCAAACTTAGCCGATTTTTTCATTTGTGCAAAGGCGGTTGGCAAACATACCAATATAGATCCAGCATAGCCATTAGTTCCAACAGGGCTCTCTATATTCTCTTCCAATTTGTCGCTAGATGCCGTCTCTACTAACATCAAAGTTCCTTCTGGCTTGAGTACATCTTTCACATGTCTAGCAACGGCAAATGGATTACCCATATCGTGGAAGCAATCAAAGAATGTAACAAGATCATATCCATCATCCTTTGGGAAGGTTTCTGCTCTAGCGGTGATAAACCTCAATCTATCTTCATTATCTAAGCCCTGTTCTTTTGCGCTTTTACGAGCTACTTTGATAGAGGGAGCATGATTGTCAACCCCAATGAAGCTTGAATTTGCGTATGCTTTAGCCATAATAATGGTGGAAACACCGTAGCCACAGCCAATGTCGGCCACTTTTGCTCCTTTAGGACTACGCAGCTTATCTTCTACATCCATTAGAGATGATATCCATTTGTCTGTTAAATTAGCTCTGTATTGATTGCTGTTAAGACGTGCTTGGCCTTCAAATACTCCATTGTCGTGATCGCCCCATTCAAACCCTTCTCCTGTACAAAATGCTTGTGCAATTTTAGGCTGCTGTCTTAAAATAGAAACCAACAACTGAAATCCACCAGCTAAACAATTGTGACTGTTTTCATCAGCCAAAACCGCGGCGTGCTCTTCTGGTAATGTATATTTGCCCGTCGACGGATCATAGAAGATATAATGCTTAGATGCTTGTTCAGCTAGCCAGTCTCTAATGTATCTTTCATTAGTACTAGTAATATTTGCGAGCTCTCTAGATGTTATTCCTTTGTCTTCAGCCTTGGCCATTGCTTTGTAAAGTCCTAGTTTATCTCCAATATATGCTAGCGCGCAGTGCGCAGTTGCATCCAAATCGTGCATTACTTCCAAAGCAAATTCATCAATCTTATGCTCATCTATAGGCTTCCGGGAGCCCTTAGGGCTACTTAACATCTGACCTTCCCACTCGAAAAACTATCGAAATCTGATATATAAGCAGATCTTCGGCTCTAGTTGCTCTAATCCTAAGGGTATTTAGGAGGTTTGTAATCCTTCTGGTTCGTGGGTCTAGCTTACGTTGGTAGAAATGACTTAATATGTGAAATTAGAAATGATGTAAATACCTGTGGATACTATTAAATGCAGTATGAATACAATGTCATCTGCATCGGTCTCGCTGTTTCCTATAGACTCCAAGCCGTACGGCTTAACTTACGGCCAATGGAGCGCAAAATGGTGGCATTGGTTGCTCTCAATCCCGAGGTCAAAGAGTCCGGCTATTGATGAGGATGGTCAAAATGCTAATGTAAACCAACACGACTCGAACGTCTTCTTTTTATGTCAAACAGTTGAGAGTATGAGAGGAGGTAAAACTGCTCAAGATCGTACAATATTCATGAGAGCCGGTAGATCTGTTTTCATGCCGATTATTAATTGGGTATCCGTTTTATACATAGATGGTCACACTGACGAAGATTTGGTTTCAATTGCCAAGAAAAAAATGGATGTTGTATCAGAACTAGAATTGATGATCGATGGGATGAGGATGAAAGAAGGCCTAGAACAATACAGGGCCCGATCTCCTTTTTTTGAAATGATGCTGCCTAAAGATAATATTTTCCAGCTGACTCCTGGAATTATACGTTTAGTTGCTGATGGCTACTGGTTATTCCTTAAGCCGTTAGAAAAAAATATTAAATTAACAACCTATGGTTCGTGTTCTTCTGGCTTGAATAAGTTCGGAATAAATTATCAAATTACTTTAATCTAGTTAAGTTCCAATTAGTTCTAGTATTTTTAACTCACAGTAACGATCCCATAGCCAACTACATTTTCTTTTTACGACAAGTTAACACTAGGTCCCAATCGATAATGTCTTTTGTGCTTAATCTTGTCCCATAATTCTGAGGCAAAACAGACAACAATTGATAATGTTCCCTTTGGATAACAGATGAGCCTTGTCTGGCATTTAAAACCATAACGATTATTTCTAGCCATACCTCGAGTTAGTCTCTCCTGATCATTAAGTTATGCATCCCGGGCTGTCTCTTTTTAGCAGCTAACACTAATGATATTAAATTAAGATCCTTATTCACTAATATATTATTCCGTAATTTCTTAGTATTAGCAAAAAGGCCGCTGACCTTCTTGATTTAACGAAACAACAGTATAAACACTGCCATAACTCAAATACAAAAAGGAGACGTCTACGGCAATTTAAGCCGCCTTAATTTTGTAATGTTTCCAGATCTCTATCAGGGTTCCCTACCATGTTTTCAGGCACAACCACTCTATCATAATCTTTCTCAGTAATACACCCAGTTGATATTGCTGCGTCACGCAGCGTCAAGTTCTCTTTGAATGCTTTATGTGCAATTGCGGCTGCCTTGTCATAGCCAATAACAGAAGTCAATGCAGTTACAAGCATTATTGATTCATTAACGTATTTGCCTATCCTATCCTTGTCAAGCATCACACCTTCTATGCTATATCTTCGAAGCTTGTCACAGGCATCGCCTAGGATACGCGATGACTCGAGTACATTTTTGATTATTATTGGTCGCATAGCATTGAGTTCGAAATTTCCCTGAGACCCAGCGATGGCCACGGCATTGTCGTTTCCAATAACTTGTATGCATACCATAACCATAGCTTCCTCTTGAGTTGGATTAACCTTACCTGGCATAATAGACGATCCTGGCTCGTTATCAGGTAGAATTAGTTCATGAAAACCTGCTCTTGGACCCGAGCCTAGCCACCTTAAGTCATTTGCTATCTTCATTAGTGCTACAGCTAACAGGCGTAATGCTGAGCTAGCATTAACCATTGCATCAAGTGATGCTTGAGCAGCAAATTTGTTTGGCGCAGTTACAAAAGGATGAGCTGTTAATTTGGAAATTTCACATGCAATCTTCTGATCAAAATCCTTTGGAGCATTCAATCCAGTCCCAACTGCAGTGCCGCCAACTGCAAGTTTGTATAGTCCTCCCATTGA
>AR_comb_assmDRAFT_10122399_pt1 | contig 16072 bp, 9 predicted proteins | sample ArasoioldDNA_FD_10543 | JGI IMG/M metagenome (IMG submission 10543) | reverse complement strand
TTCGAGGCGGGTTCGGCGCGGGAGCGCGAGCTCTTCGCCGAGTGCGTGCTGTCGAACGAGTCCCGTGCTCTCAGGTACTTGTTCTTCGCGGAGCGCGAAGCGGCGAAGATCCCCGATGTACCGAAAGACACGCCGGCGCGCGACATCACGCGCGCGGCGGTGGTCGGCGCGGGCACGATGGGCGGCGGCATCGCGATGGCGTACGCCAACGCTGGCATCCCCGTGCTGCTGAAAGAGGTCGATCAGGCGGCTCTCGATCGCGGCCTGGCGACGATTCGCAAGAACTACGCATCGTCGGTCTCGAAGGGCAAGATGACGGCGGAGACCTTCGAAAAGACACTGGCCCTGATCACGCCGACGACGAGCTACGACGGCTTCGGCGAACTAGACATCGTGGTCGAGGCCGTGTTCGAGAACATGGATCTGAAGAAGTCCACATTCGGCGAGCTTGCGCGGGTCGCGCGGCACGATGCCATCCTCGCGTCGAACACGTCAACGCTCGATATCGACGAGTTGGCTCAGGCGAGCGGCCGGCCTTCGCAGGTCATCGGGCACCACTTCTTCAGCCCGGCGAACGTGATGAAACTGCTCGAGATCGTCCGTGGGCGCGAGACGAGCCGGGAAGTCATCGCGACGTCTCTCAAGCTGGCGCGGAAGCTCAACAAGGTCGGGGTGGTGGTCGGCAATTGCTTCGGCTTCGTCGCCAACCGGATGCTCGCGTACTACATGCGCGAGGCCTACCTGCTCTTGGAGGAAGGCGCGAGCGTGTCGCAAATCGACAGGGCGCTCACCGATTTCGGCCTGCCCGTGGGCCCGTTCGGCATGCAGGACATCGCCGGGATCGACGTCGGCGCCCGCATCCGTCAGCATCTGAAGTCGACCGGCAAGACCAGGGCGGAAGGGCCGCAGTCGGAGGTCCCGGATCGGCTGTTCGAGATGGGCCGCTACGGGCAGAAGACACAGGCAGGTTGGTACCGCTACGAGGCCGACAGCCGCAAGGGGATCACGGATCCGATCGTGGAAACGCTTGTCGCCGAAGCAGCGGCAAAGCGCGGGATCACGCGGCGTGCGATCGCTGACGACGAGATCATCGCGCGGATCACCACCGCGCTCGCCAACGAGGGGGCGCGTGTCCTCGAAGACGGCTTCGCGATTCGCGCCAGCGACATCGACGTGATCTACTGCAACGGCTTTGGCTTTCCGCGCCATCGCGGCGGGCCGATGTTCTACGCTGACACTGTCGGGCTCGCGACCGTCCTGGCGCGCGTCCGCGCCTACCGCGAGCAGTTCGGCGACTACTGGCAGCCTAGCCAGCTGCTGGAGCATCTGGTCGCCGAAGGCCGCGGGTTCCACGAGCCGGCATGATCGCGATTCCGAATCTCGAGCGGCTGCGCGAGCTCGCCGGGCGGGAGGTAGGTACGAGCGACTGGGTGGTGATGAGCCAGGAGCGCATCCAGGCTTTCGCCGACATCACGGGCGATCACCAGTGGATCCACGTCGATCCTGAGCGGGCGAGGGGTGAGACGCCATTCGGGGGAACCGTCGCCCACGGCTTCTTGACGCTCTCGCTCCTGAGTGCGCTGATGCAGAACGCGCTTGCGATCGGCGGCCTGCGGATGGCGATCAACTACGGCCTGAACCGCGTCCGCTTCGTCTCACCGGTGCCGGCTGGTGCCCGGATTCGTGCGCGTGTGTCGCTCGACCAGGTCATCGATGTCGAAGGCGGCGTGCAGGGCACCTGGTCGATCACGGTCGAGCGCGAGCACTACGAGAAGCCCTGTCTGGTGGCGGAATGGCTGGTGCGGTACTACCAGTGACGAAGTCCAATCTCACTGCTCGTTCGAGAGCCCGTGAAGGGTGAGGGACCGAGTGGAGACGATGAGCGGCGCTGACACGCGACCTGTGCGGGACACGGAACGGCTCGACTGGGGACGCCTCGAAACGTGGCTGCGCGAGCGGTTGCCGGCGTGCGGCATCGAGGGTTTGGACCTGACGCAACCGATGCAGGTCGAGCAGTTCCCTGGCGGGCACTCGAACCTCACGTACCTGGTTCGGTTCGGCGACACGCCGCTCGTGTTGCGGCGTCCGCCCTTCGGGCCTGTGCCGCCGACCGCCCACGACATGGCGCGCGAGTTCCGCTGGCTGTCAGCCGTGAGCCCGATCTATCCGCTCGCGCCGCGCACCTACACCCTTTGCGACGATCCGTCGATCGTCGGCTCGGTGTTCTACGCGATGGAACGCCGTACGGGGATCGTTGTGCGACAGGACGAGCCGACGGCCATCCGGGATCGGCCAGAAGTGCGACGCCGCGTGAGCGGCGCGGTCGTGGATGCGCTCGCAGATCTGCACAAGATCGATATCGAACGTGGTGGCCTGGCGCACCTGGGTAAGCCAACTGGTTTTGTCGAACGCCAGGTGCGCGGATGGTCCGAACGCTGGCAGCGCGCGAAGACGAGCGAGTTGCCGGAGATGGACGCCCTGGCGGCATGGCTCGTAGAGGCGCTGCCGCGCAATCCCGAGCGCCCGACAATCGTGCACGGCGACTTCAAGCTGGACAACCTGATGCTCGACGCCGACCGGCCCGATCGTCTCGTAGCGGTCTTTGACTGGGAGATGTGCGCGCTCGGCGACCCGCTCGTCGATCTCGGGATTCTGCTGGCCTACTGGGTGCCGTCTGTGCCGTCCGGGATGAACGACGCGCTCACCACCGTGACCAGCCGCCCCGGCTGGTTCACGCGCGACGAGGTCATCGAGCGCTACTCCGCCCGGAGCGGCCGCGACGTTTCGACGCTGCGCTACTTCGAAATCTTTGCCCTTTTCAAGATCGCTGTCGTGATTCAGCAGATCTATTTCCGCTTCGTCAAGGGTCAGACCGACGATCCACGATTTGCCGCCCTCGGCGCTCGCATCTCGCACCTTGCCGGCCGGGCGACCACGAAGATGAGAGATGAGGGTTGTTGATCGCCTTCGCGGCTCACGATCCCGGAGGCACGACGGTGAACGCAAGCTCCCGCTTCACCTCGTGCTTTCCAGCGGCTGCCGTCACGATGAGCCGATAGCTGCCGGGCGCGAGCGCTCCACCAAGCGGTATGCGATAGACGCTCCCAGCGTCAGCGAGATACTCGAATCCCTGCGAAGTCGTCCGATCGACGTCGGTGATCCGGCCATCCGAGTCGACGAGGGTCGTGCGAATAGTGATCTCGCCTCCCGCCTTGCGCGTGATCTTCACCGGCACCAGTGCGCTGAGTGATGCGGACGGAGGAATGCGCCGCGTCGCGATCGGTATCGACGGGAGCACGCCGCCGAGACGTTCGGCACTGGCTTCGGGCACGGGGGCCGACATCGTGAGTGTGAGACCACCGAGCGAGATTGCCTTGTCGAACGGTGGCACCTCCACCTCGGTGAACACGCTGCCCTGCATGCCCTTGGCGGCGGCTGCGATCCGCACTTGGTATCGTCCGGCCGGCACGTCGAGGCGAGCGGCAATACGCGCGACGCGCGCCCCGTCGCCGGCTGTCCGTGCGAATCCGGTCGCGAAGTTCTGACGCGCGCGGACACTTCCGTTGACGTCCACAGCGACGGCGGCAAATGCCACGTCGCCGGCACGGGTCGCATCCTCGGCGTCGAGCTCGATCGAGAGCGCGATCGTTGACCCCGGGCGTCCCGCGATCGGCACGGGTACGGCAGCGACGTGCATCGGCAGGCCACGGGTCTGGATCGGCGCGGCGATGAGCGCATCAAGTGGAAGCGCCGTGACCGCGGGTGCCGCCTTCCGCGGAGCCACGTAGCCCTCACGCGCACGGACCCTGACCCCGGCACGATTCACCTGGACCTTGATGCGGTGCCGTTTCCCATCGTTCGGCGGGGCGGGCGAATAGTAGGCGAGCAGATAATACGTGCCGGTCTCGGCCATCATCCGCTCCACGCCTCGTTCCGGTGCATTCGTGTTCAGGACCGCGAATCCGCCAGTGCCTTCCGCGATGCTGCGCAGGTTCTCCTGCGTGTCAATCGAGCAGCCGGCGTCGCGGCTCAGGCCGCACGGATCGACCGGGTAGATGGCGACGTTACTTCGCTGTGCGGTCACGATGAAATCGCGCAGGCCTTGAAACGCGCCGAGCGCGTTGGGATTCGCGATGATCTCTTCGAGCGACACCGGGATCCCCTGACTCACCAGCAGCACGGCCTTGCGCCTGTGCGGAATCTCGGCGAGCGCCTTTGCGGCGCCGGCCATCGCGTCGGTGGCCCAGCGAGCCTTGATCTCCTGGACGTAGCCGAATTTCTCGCGGCCCTGGAGCGGTCTCGACACCTCGGCCACGCCCCCCGCCGCAACCTCCGACTGCGGAAAGAATCCGTCGAGGGCCTGGAGCAGGCGCGCCTTGTCCGAGGTGAATTCCGCCTGCGACGAGTTTCGGCCGCTCGTCGCCATGACCGCCGCCAGGTCGGACGGACCCATCCGCTCGATCATCCGTTTGACGGCCATCCGCGCCGCCCCCATGCGACCCGCGTCGAAGCTGACGTGATAGTCGTCGAGAATCACCAGTACGACGCGGCCGTCCTCGGGTTGGGTGTTGGTGCCTGCCGCCGAGGCCGAGACGTCCGGTGGTGGAATCGGGGTGTCGGGCGGTGCCAAGGGGAGATCGATTGCCGTGAACGACGCGATGTCCACCGGCCGGCCGTCTTCCTCGACGTGAAAATCCTGCTGCCGCAGCTCGCGAATGGGCACGCCGTTGTCGTCAACGACGACGATGTCGACCTCGACAACGTTGATGCCGGTGCGGATTCTCGGCGGTTGCGAGACCTGCCCACCGAGCACCAGTACGAGGAGGGTGCCGATGGCTGTCTTCACGCGATGCTTCCGCTCATGTCAGGCTGACGCGTCGGTCCGTGCTCAAACGTTACACACGTCGTATCCCTCGCGCAGCGACGGCAGCGGATCGCGTGCGGGGACGAACTCCTGCGCGACAAATCCCGTGTAGCCCAATTCGACGATCGCCCGCATGATTGCGGGATACTGCAGTTCCTGCGTCGAGTCGAGTTCGTGACGTCCCGGGACACCACCGGTGTGAAAATGCGCGATCGCGTTGAAGTTGTCGCGGATCGTCCGGATGACATCGCCCTCCATGATCTGCATGTGGTAGATGTCATACAGCAGCTTGAACCGCGGTGAGCTCACGCGCTTCACGAGCTCGGCGCCCCACGCTGTGTGATCGCACATGTAGTCCTTGTGATCGACTTTGGAGTTCAAGAGCTCCATGCATACGGTTACGCCGAGCCGTTCGGCGAGCGGCGTGATGCGTTTGAGGCCGCGGACGCAGTTCTCGAGTCCTTCACCGTCTGACATCCCGTCGCGATTGCCAGAGAACACGATCATGTTCGGCAGCCCGGCCTCGGCCACGAGCGGCAGCAGGCGCTCGCTTTCGGCAACGAGGCGATCGTGCTCGTTCGGGCGATTGAAGCCGACCGGAATCGTCGACGGCCCGTTCGCCATCGCGCAGGTCAGCCCGTGTTGCTTCACCGTCGCCCAGTCCTTCTCGCCGAGAAGCTCGACCGACTGAAAACCCATCGGCTTGACCGCGGCGCAAAACTCGTCGAGCGGAATCTTGGCGTAACACCACTTGCAGACACTCTGCTTGATCTTTCCTGAACCGCCGGACTGCGCCGCATCGGCGCGCCCGGTCGTGGCAGCGGCAGCCGCACCAAGTCCTAGAAGTTTCATCGCGTCACGTCGTTCCATGTGGACATTCTCCCGGCACAGTCTACGCCTCTTCGCTACGCCCACGTCCTCTCTGCCGCTCGGGGTAACATCGAGCAGAACCAACCATGGGCACACTTCGAAAGTCTCGCCGCGCGTTCTTACGGCAGGCAGCCGCTCTGGCAACATCGGGCGCCGGCACACTCGTCGTGAGCCACAGTGTGGCACGGGGCGAAGGGCGGAGGCTCTTTGCTCAGGCTCCGGCAATCGTGACGCCGGAGCGCGCCCGGCCGTCATCGGCATTCGGCGTCGCATCCGGCGATGTCGATGTCGATCGGGCGATCGTCTGGAGCCGCACCGATCGCGCCGCGCGCCTGATCGTCGAGTATTCGACGACCGAGTCGTTCAAGGATGCGCGCCGGATCGTTGGCCCCGCCGCGCTCGAGTCGAGCGACTTCACGGCGCGCGTCGACCTTTCTGGCTTGCCGCCAGGTCAGCGCATCTTCTATCGCGCGACCTTTCAGAGCTTGCACGATCTTCGGGTGTCGAGCGAGCCGATGACGGGCACGTTCACGACGCCTCAGGCGCGCGGTCCCTTGCATGAGGTCGCCATCGCGTGGAGCGCCGACACCGTCGGCCAGGGCTGGGGTATCAACGCCGAGATGGGCGGCATGCGCCTCTACGAGACGATGCGCAAGGTTGGCGCCGACGTGTTCATCCACACGGGCGACACCATCTACGCCGATGGCCCGCTCGTCTCCGAGGTCAAGCTGGACGACGGGCGTATCTGGCGAAACCTCGTGACGCCAGAAAAGAGCAAGGTCGCGGAGTCGCTGGCGGAGTTTCGCGGCAATCACCGCTACAACCTGCTCGACGACAACGTGCGCCGCTTCAACGCGTCGCTGTCGCAGTTCGTCATCTGGGACGACCACGAGGTTCTCAACAACTGGTATCCGACCGAAGTCCTCGCCGGCGACTCGCCGTACACGGAGCGGAGCGTTGCGCTGCTCGCGGCGCGGGCGAAGCGCGCGTTCATGGAGTACACGCCAGGGCGGCCAGACCCGACCGATCCGGAGCGCGTGTATCGTGCCTGCCGTTTCGGCCCGCTCGTCGAGATCTTCGGTTTCGACATGCGCACTTATCGCGGCCCGAACACCGCCAACCGGCAGACGACGTTGTCGGACGAGTCTGCGATCCTTGGGTCAGCGCAGCTCGACTGGTTGAAGCAGCGGCTGCAGACGTCGACCGCGGCGTGGAAGATCATCGCCAGCGACATGCCGCTCGGTCTCGTCGTCCCTGACGGTCCGCTCTTTGAAGCCGTGGCCAACGGAGACGACGGTCCGGCGCTTGGACGCGAGCTCGAGATCGCGGCGCTCCTGAAATTCATCCGCGATCGGCGAATCCGCAATGTCGTGTTCGTCACCGGCGACGTCCATTATTGCGCCGCGCACCACTACGACCCGTCGCGCGCGTCGTTCACGGAGTTTCGCCCGTTCTGGGAATTCGTCGCCGGTCCGGCGCACGCCGGTACATTCGGGCCGGCGCGGCTCGACAAGACGTTTGGCCCCGAGGTCAGGTTTCTGGGAATTCCCCCGGGCATGAAGCCGAACCGGCCGCCCAGTGAGGGCCTGCAGTTTTTTGGCACGCTGACGGTCGACGGTCGGACTCGGGCGCTGACGGCGAAGCTCTTCAACCTTGCGGGAGACACGCTATACAGCGTCGAGCTGCCCCATGAGCGGTGATGCCCTGTAGCTGATCCGCGTCCCTCATGATCCGCGTGATCCGCGTCCCTCATGATCCGCGTGATCCGCGTCCCTCCCGTGATCCGTGTGACGTCCCGTGGGATCCGTCCAATCAGCGCTAGCTGCCGCCGACCTTCCGCGGTGTACGCGATCGCTGCACGAAGCCACGATTCGTCGATGTGCGCCACGGCTGGTGGGTTTCTGGCTTCGGTGGTCGTTTCGGCTTGGCCGACGCCGCGTCCGCCTCTGGTTCCGCTGGCGCCTCAGCCGCAGCAGCGGCCTTCGCGCGCGCGGCGCTTGCCGCCTTCTCGTCCTTCTCGAGACAGCACTGCTTGTACTTGCGTCCCGACCCGCAGTGACATGGCTCGTTGCGCCCCGGGCGCGGCGATGTGGCAGTCATTCCGTGAGTGTAGCGTACGGTTTTGAGCCGCACGCTGTCGGCTGCTCGCGGTTCGCTGTTGCTAACTCGACGAGCCATCTTTCCGCGAGCGGGCAGCCGCGAGCCGCCGATCGCTCCCTCCTCAATGCCCAGATGCGCGTGTACGCCACGCCGGTCGCGAGACCGAAGACCAGATGTGTCGCGATGCCACGCCCGATGACGAGCGCTACCTGCCATCGCCGCGCGCCGAGCGCCATGCGGATGCCAATCTCCCGCGTGCGCTGACTGATCGCGTAGCGCTGTGAGCTCGGCTCTAGAACGTGGCTCTGACTCCTAAGCGCACCACCCGCCCGGGTGAGAATCCTTCAGCGTTTCCTATAGCGCCTGCGCCCAACACACCGGTTGTGCCGTTGGCGGGATCGCCGTCTATCAAGAACGACGTGAGATCGACGAACCCGCTCCCATACGTTGGGAAGAACTGCGGATGGTTGAACGCATTGTCGAGGAGAGCCGAGAACTGCAGCCGAAAATCGCCCCGCACGATCACGTCCTTGTAGAACCCAAAGTTCGCCACCCACGTGCCCGGACCCTTCAGGCTGCCCTTCTTGGCGTTGCCAAGTTGGCCCGGGCCGGGAATGGCGTACGCCGCTTGATTGAAGAACGCTTCGCGCGGTCCGCCGCTGTTGGGATCGCCGATCTGATCCGGCCGCCACGCGCAGCAGAAGAAGTTGCCCAGGCCGTCGAGCGGCTTTCCCGTATTCCACGGGCTGGTGGTGTAGAACCCGCTGAAGAACGGCGTCAGGTTCTGGCCGCTCCGGGCCTGAACGATCGATGAGACCGTCCAGCCGCCGAACAAGGCGTCCGCCCACTTCGCCATGTTCGCGCCGTGCGCGCGGCCGTGGCCCACGGGAATGTCCCACGTCGCATTCGCAACGACGCGGTGTTTGACGACGTTGGGATCGGGACCGCGATCCTTTTCGATGTCGTAGGGATCGAATTGAACCGGTCCGATCGTGCTGTTGCCGGTGTCCGGGGCGTTGCTTTCAGAGTTGGCCAGCGTGTAGGCCACGTTGAACGCGAGACCATTCCGCCAGCGACGGAGGAGCTCGATCTGGGCCGAATGATACTGGCCGCTCCCAGCATTCGAGACGATGTCCATGTAGTAGCCGTAGAGCGGGAAGGGCAGCCGCGCATAGTCCGCCGGGTTCTCCGGGTCGAACGGGACTGTGCTGGCCTGCAGGGTGTTGTAATCCCGATCGACGAGCAGCTTGCGCATCGTCGAACCGATGTAGCTCACGCGCAGCCCCATGTAGTTGGTCAAGTCACGCTCGAGCGTGAGGTTGTATTGATAGATGTCGGGACTCTGGAGGTTGGGGTCGATTCCCTGATTACCAAACGCGGCAAGATCGGGAGTCGGCGTGCCGCCGGAGAAGCCGTTCCGAAGGCCGCCGCCGGTTGTGGTGTTGACGAAGCGGAACTCGTTGGTCGCGAGCAGGTCGCGGATGCCCTGAACTGCCACGGTGGGGTGGAACAGCCCGAAGCCGCCACGCAGCACCGTCTTGCTGCTCTCGTCGAGGCGCCAGGCGAAGCCGACGCGTGGGCTGAAGTTGTTCTTGTCCGTGTTGATCAGCGTTTCGGGCAGGCCCACCTCGTCTGCCGTCCGCGTGCGATCGAGTGCCAGAAGGCCAGGTGGCAGCAGCGCCGCGACCGTGTCGTTGGCTACCACGTGATATCCGCCATCGACCGGCCGGAAGTTGGCGAGCGTCAGGTCGTTCTCGTGCCAGGCACCGACGACCTCATAGCGCAGGCCCAGAAACAGCGTCAGCTTCTGGTTCAACCGCCAGTCATCCTGCGCGAACAGCGCGATGTCGTTCGAGTGTCCCTGGAGCGGTCCGCGGTTGGTCACCTGGTCGCGCACGTCGGCGGGCCTCCCGAGGAGGAAATCGGTGAACGCATTGCCAGTGAAGGTGCCGCGGAACCGATACTGACCGCGGAAATTGACGCCGAAGCCGAACCCGTCGCGGGCGGTGTTGTGGGTCCAGAGGCCGCCGCCTTTGAGCGTGTGGGCGCCTTTAATCCACGTGACGTTATCGCTCAGCGAAAAAGCGTTCTGTCGAAGCGTCCGGTCGACGTTGCGCCCGGCATCGGCGATGTTGGTTGGCCGGTTCGTTCCCGCCGTGAACTGGAACGACGGGAAGCCGCGGCGGTCGGCGCTGAGGCTTGGTGCGTTCTCGATGCCGAGCTGGGCCGTGACGTCTGACGCCAGGAACGTGCTTTCCCGCGCCGAGTTGTCGTAGTTGTAGCCGGCGCGGAACTCGTTGACGACCGTCGGCCCGAGGATCTTGGTCCAACCGCCGATGAGCGACGCGGTGTTGAGCGTGGCATCCAGGATCGGCAGGTTGGTGAACGCGTTGCCCGCCTCGAAGGTGATGTTGTTCGGATCGCGGTGCTGATAGCTCCCGCGGACAAATACGGAATCGTTGCTGCTCGGCTCGTAGTCGATTCTGAGATCGCCGCGCTGACGTGCGCGAGTCTGGGGCACGAACTGCTGATAGACGCCGTATCCGTTCGCCATCGTTCCCTGATTGGGCAGAGGGTAGAAGAAGTCCATGATGGCCCGCGCCGCCGGATCGATGCGAGCGGTGGGAATCACCTGGTCGGCGAAGGGCAGCCCAGTGGCTGGGTCCCGAGGCGCGATTGCGGTGCCGCGGAAGTCGCCGTTCCGCATCGCAGCCGTAGGAACGGTCGCGCGTGAACCACCGAAGATCGCCTTGTTGTTCGAGCCCTCATAGTTCGCATAGAAGAACATCTTTGCGCCGACGAGCGGTCCGCCGATGCTTCCACCCCACCGCTGTTCGTGCGTGTCGGACAGGGGATCGCCGCGCTCGACGCCCGAGAGCGTCTGGTTGTAGGTCAGCGCGTTCAGGCTGTCGCTATTGAAGTCAAAGAAGCTCGTCCCGCGGTAGCTGCTGGCGCCGCGCTTGGTCGTCACGACGACTCCCGCCAGGCCCCCGTACTCGGCGCTGTAGGAGTTCGACAGCACGGTAATCTCCGAGATTGCGTCGAGGCCCGGCGCCGAGTTGCCGATTGTGCCGAAGATGGCGTTCGTCGAGGCCTGGCCGTCCTGGATGTACGACACGCCGTAGGTCTTGGCGCCCAGGAACTGGACGTCATCGGCGCCGCCGACCACGTTCGGGTTGAGCAGCAAGAAGGACTGGATGTCGCGGCTGTTGCGCGGAAGGTCGTGGAGCTGCTGCTCATCGAGACCGCGGACGATGGCCTGACTTTCGAGAGTGATGTTGTTCTGTGACTCTCCTGCGACGGTGACCATTTCGTTGACGCCGCCCAACTCGAGAGTGACGTTGACCAGCGCGGTGCCGGCAGCTCCCACGAGAACGCCCGTCCTCTCGAACTTCTTGAAGCTCGTCGTTACGACCTGGACGCGATACGTCCCCGGCCTGAGGTTTGATGCCTCATACCGGCCCTGCGAATCCGTCTCGAGCGTCCGGGGCACGCCAGTCGCGTCGTCGATGACGATAACGGCAGCGCCTGAGACGGCCTGCCCCTGGGGATCGACGACCGTGCCGCGGATTGTTCCGAGAAAGGACTGCGCGAATGCGGGTGTGCCGAGTGTGAATGCGAATGTGCAACAAACGAGTATTGCAAGAAGTACCGGGGCAAGGGTGTTCTTTGACATCTGCATCCCCCTCTGACAGCTGTCAGGCACGCGGGCACCGAAGGCTCGCCTTCAGGCCGCCTCGTGCGAGTTGCAACGAACGTTCCGACTTTCGAGCGTTGCGTGACGACTGTCAACTGGTTTTTCCCGCATAGCTTGAGCTGGCTTCCGATTGCCGATACGCTTCCGAGGGTCACTATGCGGCTGCTCGTGACGCCCTCCATCGTTCTTACGATTCTCATCTTGACGACCGGTTGCCGCGCGCGCAGCGTCGGATCCGGCTCAGCAGATCGGCCGAATGTGCTCCTGGTCACGATCGACACGCTGCGCGCCGATCACGTGGGGAGCTACGGATACCAGGCTGCGTCGACACCGACGATAGATGCTCTTGCCGGGCGCGGTGTCCGGTTCCAGACGTCGGTGGTTCATACGCCTCTGACTGGACCGTCACACGCGTCGATTCTCACCGGTCAGACGCCGCTCGGCCACGGCTTCAGGAACAACAGCGGCTATGTATTGGCGCCACAGGTGAAAACGGCGGCCGAGGATTTCCGCCAGGCGGGCTACCGTACTGCGGCCTTCGTGTCCGGATTCCCCCTCGATCGCCGCTTTGGTTTCGATCGTGGGTTCGAAACCTATGACGATCGGCTGCCCAAGGGAAACGATCGGCGGCGCACGCCCTACGTCGAGCGGTTCGCGGATGCGACGACCGATGCAGTGCTGCGCTGGCTCCCGACATCCGGTCCGACGACGGGCCAGGTGCTGACTCCATGGTTCCTCTGGGTTCACTACTACGATCCACACGCGCCATATGAGCCCCCGGCAGACTTGGCTGAACGCTTTCGCCAATCGCCCTACGACGGGGAGATCGCGTTCGTGGACCGCCAGCTCGAGCGTCTCCTTCAGGCCCTCGACGATCGCGGCGAACGGCCGCGAACGATTGTGCTCGTCACCGCCGACCATGGCGAGAGCCTCGGCGAACACGGCGAAGGCACTCACGGGATCTTCGTGTACGACGCGACACTCCGAGTGCCATGGGTCATGGCGGGGCCGCGCGTCGCGGCGGGGCGCGTGTCCCAGACAGTCGCCCGATCCATCGACGTGTTGCCGACACTCGCCGACTACGCGGGGCTTCCTCCGCGCAGCGATGTCGAGGGGCGGTCTCTCCGTCCCGCCGTCGATGGGCACGAGATGGAGGACGAGGGGACCTACGCCGAGTCGTTGTACCCGGAGCTCGAGCTGGGGTGGGCTCCACTCCACGCTTGGCGGACGCGGGGCCTCAAGTACATCAAAGCTCCAACCGCCGAGTTGTACGATCTGGAGACGGATGTCTCGGAGACAACGAATCGCGTCCGCGAACAGCGGGAGCGAGTAGAAGATCTAGACCGGAAGCTGGAAGCGGCATTGCGTCATTCGACGACGCCTTCGGCCGCAGCACCAACGGTCGATGCCGAGACCGCCGAGCGACTGCGCGCGCTTGGTTACGCAAGTGGAGGTCGCATCTCGCGCCCCCGCAACGCTGTGCTGCGCGATCCCAAGGACGGCGTGCGCCTCCTGCCGCGCCTCAATCGCGGCATGTCCGCGGCGCGCGCGGAGCCGGAGCTCGCCATACGAGAGCTGACTGCGGTGCTCAAGGAAGACCCAGGACTGTTCATGGCCCTACGTACGCGCGCCGTCGCCTACGCCGCGGCGGGACGTCACGAGCTCGCCGTCGCTGACCTGCGGCTGCTCGACAAGGAAGGACAACTTACACCCGAAGACGCGGTCGTGCTCGGCGACAACCTGAGGTTCGCCGGTCGTCTGGAGGAAGCGATCCTCATCCTCGAACGCGCCGCACGCGAGAACCCGAGGTTCCCGCAGCCCCTGATTTCCCTGGCCGAGGTCCGCATCCAGGAACGCAAGTACGATGAAGCTGCCGCGGCGTGCGAGCGGGCGTTGACGCTTGCGCCCGACCACATCGAGGCCCTCCGCCGGTTGGGAGACCTCGCGCTGCTCAAATCCGATCTCGATGCAGCGGCGTCCCGCTACGGCCGCATCCTCGAGCGGGACGCTGGCGATGTCAGTGCCATGACGAAGCTCGGCGTGGTCCGCGTGCGGAGCGGGCGCGCGGATGAGGGGCTACGCCTGTTCCGCCAGGCGATTGAGCACGAACCGATGAATGGCGAAGCTCTGTTGTACCTGGCTGGCGCTTTGGCATCGGGAGGGCATCCCGCGGAGGCCTTGCCGTACTTCGAACGGGCGCTCGAGGCCGACCCCGCTTCCACGATGGTGCTGAACGGACTCGGCCTGACGCGCCTCGCCGTCGGGGACAGAGCAGGTGCGGCCGCCGCATTCCGCGAGTCGCTGCGGCTCGATCCGAAGCAGGCCGACATCGCCCGCACGCTAGCCGAGGTGCGCCGCGGCGGCGCGTCCGACTGAATCGCGCGCACAGGAGACTGTCCTAGAATCACCAGCATGCAGATCGATCGGCGGGCGTTTCTGGCGAGCGTCGCAGCGGCCGCTGCGGTCCCGGTTGCGGATACACAGCCACCCGACATCCCGATTATCGATACCCATATCCATCTCTTCGATCCCAATCGCCCGCAGGGCGCGCCCTACACCGGGCCCAAAACGTCGAGCCCGCCGGTGGCCGCTCTTCCCGCTCGCTATCGCACGCTGGCGATGCCGCTTGGAGCCGTCGGTGCCATCAAAGTCGAGGCGAGCCCGTGGGTTGAAGACAACCTCTGGGTGCTCGAGGTCGCCGAGCGAGACCCGATCGTTGTCGGGGTCGTCGGCAACCTCGAACCGGAAAAGCCGGAATTTCCTGAATACCTCGACCGCTATCGGAAGAATCGGCTGTTCCGGGGCATCCGATGCGGGAACCTCTGGGGACGCGACATGACGGCGCAGGTCGAGTCGCCTGCGTTCATCGGCGGCCTCAAGCGGCTCGCCGACGCCGATCTCGTGATGGACACAGCCAACCCGCGACTGTCGCTGTTGCAGGCAATCGTGCGCGCGACAGATCAGGTGCCGACGCTGCGGGTGGTCCTCGACCACCTGCCGGCGCTTCCCCAGCCGGAGACTGCGGCCGACCGCGCGACGCTCGAGACCGTCCTGCGCGAGCTTGGCGCGCGGCCGCAGATTTTCGTCAAGCTCTCGGCGATCATTCACAACGTCAGCGGGACGATCTCGACTGATCTCTCGAGCTACAAGGCGTGGCTCGATCGGCTGATGGATGTCTTTGGGGAGGATCGCGTCGTCTTTGGAAGCGATTGGCCCAACAGCGACGGCGTCGCGCCGGTGGACCAGGTCTTCGCGATGGCCAAAGCCTACTTCGCGACCCGAACGAGACCCGCAGCCGAGAAGTACTTCTGGAAGAACTCGATTGCCGCCTACAAGTGGATCCGGCGCGATCCCATGCAGCCGCAGCTATGATGATCACCTTCGAAGGAGTCGTGTGATGCGAACGTTTCACTCGTTGCTCGCCTGCCTGCTCACGGTCGCGCTCGCAGGGGCAGCCGTCGCGGCGCGTACACAGGGCGCACCGTCCCCGAAAGCGGTGCCGCTCTTCAACGGCAAGACGCTTGACGGCTGGGAGGGCGACACCAAGATCTTTCGCGTGCAGGACGGCGCGATCGTTGCCGGAACATTCGACAACAAGATCGCCAGGAACGAGTTCCTGTGCACCACTCGCACGTTCGGCGACTTCGAGCTCCGCCTCAAGGTCAAGCTTCTCGGCGGTGACCAAGCCAATGCCGGCATCCAGTTCCGCACCAAGCGGATACCAAACGACCACGAGGTTTCGGGCTACCAGGCAGACATGGGTGTCGGCTGGTGGGGCGCGCTCTACGACGAATCGCGGCGTAAGAAGGTTCTAGTTGGACCCGATCAGGCAAAGATGAAGGGCGTCATCAAGGGCGACGACTGGAACGAGTACGTCGTCCGTGCCGAGGGCAAGCACATCCAGCTGTGGATTAACGGATTCCAGACGGTCGACTACATGGAGGAGGACCCCAAGATCGAGACGACTGGGGTCATCGCCGTCCAGATTCACGCTGGCCCACCAAGCGAAGCGTGGTACCGGGACATCACGATCGTCGATCTGACGAAGTAGCCCGGACAATGAGTGTCGGCTTCGTCCGCCGCCGAGTTGCGCTGATCGCGATCACCGCGGCGCTGACTACCGCGTGGCTCCCCGCATATCAGGTCCCGCAGTTTCCGCCACTGGGCACGGGACTGACGGCCGAGGAGAAGGCGTCGCTGCAGTCCGGCGTCGATCGATTGGCCGCTGCGGTCGCGTCGCTCAAGCAGAAATACCGCTTCGACCCGATGTCCGAGCGGGTGGCCGATGTGGAGGTGTACCTCGACGCCGTCAAGCGGCCGCTCAAGTACGACGAGCGGCTGTGGTCCGGCCGCGAGAGCACGCCGGTGGCCGTCGCGTCTCAGACCCTCGCGACAGGGGCCGAGCGGGCTGCGCAGCTCATGAACGGGCAATCGCCGTGGATGGCCGAGAGCGGAGTGCGTGGCTTCTACTCGCGGCTCGACGGGTCTGCGCAGCCGTACATCCTGACGATGCCGGAGCACTACGATGCCGCGGCCAAACG
>AR_comb_assmDRAFT_10096469_pt1 | contig 16078 bp, 12 predicted proteins | sample ArasoioldDNA_FD_10543 | JGI IMG/M metagenome (IMG submission 10543) | reverse complement strand
CTCAGATTACGATAATTCCACTCGGTCTTGACCTGCAGCCTTTCTCAGGACACGCCACGCGGCGCAAAGAGTTTCGCCGTGAATTGCAGATCGATGACGATACAACGCTCGTCGGCATCGTCGGCCGCTTAACCGAGATAAAGAATCACGATTTGTTCCTAAGATCGATAGCTGCTTTCAGGACTCTTGAACGCGGCAAAGCGCGAGCTAAGTTTGTAGTTATTGGTGACGGGTCGCTGCGCGCTCAATTGGAACAACAGGCTCAGACTTTAGGTTTGCGAGATGATGTTGTTTTTGTCGGTAGCCGAACCGATCCCGAGTATTTTTATCCGGCACTAGATCTAGTTACACTCACGTCGCGCAATGAAGGGACGCCCTTAACGCTGATAGAAGCGATGGCCAATGCTCGTCCCGTTGTTGCCACCAGTGTCGGCGGCGTGGTCGACTTGCTTGGACCATCCGTTGACGAGTCTGACTACAAGATTTGCGAGCGAGGAGTAAGCGTGCCGCCGAATAATCCTTTGGCTTTTGCGAGAGCTATGAGCAGGGTTATCAACGATCGGCAGCTACAAGAACAACTGGGAGAGCGCGGCTATCATTTTGTCCAATCATCCTATCAAAAGCAGCGATTGCTTGATGATATTCAGAATCTTTACGACAACCTGATGGATGATCGCCAGGTGGCTGTGGAAAGTTCGGTATCACACACCAGTATTCATTCCGGAGTTTAGGAAGAGAGAGTTCAAAAGACTGATTGAAGGAGTTTAACGATTGCGCGTACTTATCACAGGCGGAGCAGGATTTATTGGATCGCATCTCTCCGATGCCTATTTGCAGCGTGGAGATGAAGTCTATGTGATCGATGATTTATCGACCGGTCGAATTGAAAATATTCAACATCTTAAGGGCCATCCGAATTTTCATTACACGATTGAAACAGTTCACAACCAGCCAGTCACTGCCGAATTAGTCGACCAGTCAGACGTGATCTTTCACCTCGCAGCTGCGGTTGGAGTCAAACTCATTGTTGAGAGTCCGGTTCGTACTATCGAAACCAACGTGCGCGGAACTGAAGTTGTTTTGTCTCTTGCCAATAAGAAGAAAAAGAAAGTGCTCATCGCGTCAACCTCTGAAGTTTATGGGCTGAGTTCGGATGTTCCGTTTCGCGAAGATGGCAATCTCGTCATGGGTGCCACTACAAAAGGGCGCTGGAGTTATGCTTGCAGTAAGGCGATAGACGAGTTTTTGGCACTTGCCTACTGGCGCGAGAAAAAGCTTCCGACCATCGTCGTCAGACTCTTTAATACTGTTGGGCCACGGCAAACTGGCCAGTATGGAATGGTAATTCCGACGTTCGTCAAACAAGCGTTGGCTGGACGACCGATCACTGTTTACGGTGATGGTCAGCAGAGCCGTTGCTTTGGATACGTAGGCGATGTTGTCGGCGCCCTCGTTAAATTGATGGACCATGAAGAAGCAGTTGGGAAAGTATTTAATATTGGGTCTAATGAGGAAATTTCGATCCTCAAACTGGCTGAGCGAGTAAAAGAGTTAACAAAGTCGACTTCCGAAATTGTGTTCGTTCCTTATGACGAGGCTTACGAAGAAGGCTTTGAGGACATGCCGCGTCGAATCCCGGACATTTCGAAGATCAATAACCTGGTGGGATTCAAACCCGAAATGTCCCTGGATGGCATCCTGGAAACTGTTATCGATTATCAAAGCGGCAGACGTTCAGCGGCGGGTTGAGGCCGACGCCGGATTGGTTATCGGGCGATGGTCGGTGAGTTACCGGTACTGTAAGGTCGGGTCTATATTTTCTGCAGAGCTATTGGCGGTACCGCCCGTTGCCAGACCTCGCCCTGCTTGGATCTTTTCGCTGACGCCGCTTGCTTTGCCGCTGCATATCGAATAGTTTTCCTACGAATCTGGCTCGTTAGCACAGCACCGGATTATCCCCTGGCCGATATTGAATATGCCTTTTAGCCCGCGCACGCTGCTGCCAGTCGCAGCAGCTTTTGGTCTGGCCCTGGCGCTTACTCCGCTGGTAAGAGCGTTCGCTCGCCGTTTCGGCGTTGTAGCCAAGCCCAAAATTGATCGTTGGCACAAGAAACCAACCGCCATGTTAGGCGGTGTGGCTATCTGGTTCTCCGTCGTTATCAGCATTCTGCTTTTCATGCCGGAAACCACTTATGGTTGGGTCATCGTTCGCGCCACCAGCCTGCTTTTTCTCGTCGGTCTAGTCGACGATCTGATTCACATAAAGCCTTATCAAAAATTGGTTGGTCAGATTCTTGGTTCCGTTTTTATTGTTTATTACGGACTTGTTTTGCCATGGACCGCATCGCCGCTCCTGAACATGGGGCTGACTATCTTCTGGTTGATCGGGATCACGAATGCGATCAACTTGTTAGACAATATGGATGGGTTGGCCTCGGGAATTTCAATCATTGCCGCAGGGTTTCTCGCCCTCGGTTTTGTAAATACGGGCCAGTACATGGAAGCACTGATGCTCCTGATTTTTGCCGGAGCATTGCTCGGTTTTCTTGTCTTCAATTCGAATCCGGCGTCCATCTTTATGGGTGATTGTGGTTCGATGTTCGTTGGTTTCTTTCTGGCCAGTTCAGCACTTATAAAAGTGACTGGCGGACGATCGCGAAGTTTCCTTCCGGTACTAGCCGTCCCAATCCTCGTTCTATTTATTCCGATATTCGACACGACTTTTGTAACTGTATTGCGCAAGCTATCGGGCCGTGCTGCGTCTCAAGGTGGTCGCGATCACACCTCGCATCGATTGGTCGCGTTGGGCATGTCGGAAAGACATGCGGTATGGATGCTTTACGGATTTGCGGCACTTTCAGGTGTGCTGGCAATTCTGGTCCAACGCGCCCGACTTGATGTAAGTCTGGCAGCGATTGCCGCCTTCACCATTCTGCTAACGCTAATCGGCGTCTACCTGGCAGGCGTAAAAGTTTATGACCAGACGGAAGAAGAGATTGCCTTCAAGGATAAGCCCCTCTATGCGTTTCTGGTAGATGTTTCGTACAAACGTAGAATCTTTGAAGTCTTGCTCGATGTAATACTGATCGTTCTGTCCTACTGGTGTGCTTACGCAATTAATTTTCCCAGCAATAGTCCTGCCTGGAACCTCTTCATTCGCACTTTCCCGGTGATTGTGTTCATGAAGATGCCGGTCTTTCTGGCGATGGGCGTGTATCGCGGACTCTGGAGATACACGAGCATCGACGATCTAATTGTTTTTGCCAAAGCCGTGTTTGTAGGCTCGATCGCAAGCGTGGTGATGGTGCTGTTTACTTTTCGTTTCGAGGGATTCTCTCGAACTGTTTTTGCAATTGATGCCGTCCTGCTTTTCCTTTTTCTTGCTGGAAGCCGTTTGGCCTTCAGATTGTTCCGCCAGATTTTGCCGGCAGTGCACTCAAAGGATGGGCGCCGTGTGCTGATTTACGGAGCCGGTGACGGTGGTGAACTCTTATTGCGAGAAATCAGAAACAATCGCGAACTAAACTTATCGGCTGTTGGTTTTCTGGATGATGACCCGGCAAAAACCGGAAAAGTTATTCACGGTTTAAAAGTGTTCGGTGCAAATGGTGATCTGGGACAGGTCTGCGATCAACAGGAGATTCATGAAGTAGTCATTTCCAGTGTAAAAATGGATGCTGGACGAGTCCAGGAAATCGTGCAGAGTTGCAGCGAACGACAGATCGCCGTGAGGCGGATGCGGATTACCCTGGAAGAATTGAGTCACGATTAATACAGAACCCCATCGAATGTCATGCCGCAGGAATTAATACAAATCGATACGCGCAAACTGGCCGTCAGGATCGTGCTCCTGGTGCTGCTATTGTTCGCGTTTGTCTGGTCGTTTTTTGTAATTCGATGGTACCTGGGAAACACCCTCGCCGAGTACTTCAATCCTGCTGAGAGTTCCATCGACGTTGCTCAATTCGCGAGCTCACTCGCTCCAGGCGATCCTCTGTCTCATTGGCGATTGGGCCAGGTCTATCAGCAGAAGCTTCGAATGGACCAAATTGGACAGGCGATCGCCGAGTATGAGAAGGCCATCAGCCTGTCACCCAACGACTACCGGTTCTGGCTGGCACTGGGAACGGCTCAAGAGCAAGCAGGAAACGTCTCCGAGGGCGAAGTCGCTTTGCGGCGAGCGGTAGCTCTTGCTCCGTCTTATTCCTACCCGCATTGGTATCTGGGAAATCTGCTACTGCGAAATAATAAGTATGACGAAGCTTTTAACGAATTGAGGATCGCGGCCTATGCTGATAACGAACTGCGACCGCAGCTCTTCAATTTCGTCGCAGCTATTTACGGTCGTGATTTGGAATCTATCAAGACCGCTCTCGGTAAGGACCCGGCGGTTCGTGCAGCGTTCGCTCTTTACCTTGTCCAGCAAAAGAGTTTCGATGATGGACTCGCTTTGTGGTCCAGTCTGGATGCCGACTCGAAACAGGCAAACAGACTTAGTGGCGAAGAGATTGTTAATAACCTGGTCACGGCTGGGCGTTTTCATAACGCACTCACGGTCTACAATGATCTGGCTGCGACTGAAGCTCATCGGGCTGAGATTGGCAAGGTGTTTGATGGCGGCTTTGAGGAAAGTCTGGGGCGCGATGCCTCGTCGGTTTTTGGCTGGCGAGTGGGGACGGTGTCGCAAATGCAAATCGGAATTGATCCTGCTAAAGGTCATTCCGGCCATCGCAGTTTGAGAATGCTTTTCCAGGTCAAGACCAAACTGGATGACATCAGTGTTTCACAACAAATAGCTGTCCTTCCCAACACTGATTACGATTTTGAATGTTTTGTGAGTACTGAGAAGCTCGAGACCGGTTCGACGCCGCTCGTACAGATCGTTGATGCTTCGGATCAATCTGTATTGGCTATATCAACTCCGGTTGCGACCGGTACGAACGATTGGAGTCGGATCGCTCTTACCTTTAAAACAAAGCCCAAGTCAGAAGGAATAATTATCAAAATCGTCCGGAATCCGTGTGAAGGCGACGTTCCCCTGTGCCCAATCTACGGTGTGATGTGGTATGACGACTTCAATCTCAAAAAAAGAGCTTAGCGTCGATGTAGTCGAGGGTGTCGAAGCCCCGGTGGCAGCCGAAGCTAAGGACCATAGCGTCTACAAGATACGCCACACTTTGGCGAGTCGCTTCGCTTTCCTGGTGATTTGCGTTGCTATTGTCACCACGGCGCTCGCGTATGGCACTGTTCACTACTGGGCCCTCGGGCTATTCAATCTCGGTGCGTTGACGATTTTAGTATTGTGGGTCGTCGACGCCTGGACACTTCACAGTCTGCGAATCAGTAGGAGTGTGCTTCAGTTACCATTGCTGGGTCTGATCCTGTTGGCAATTGTGCAACTGCTCCCTTATGGACCAGTTGATTCAACGGTCAACATACCGAATATTTCCCACACCCTCTCATTCGATCCATATTCGACTCGATTATTCGTGATTCAGGTCTCGACACTCTTCGTCTACTTTGCGGCAACCCTGGTGTTTATCGATACCCCTCATCGTTTACAGGTGATGGTGAGGACCATCATGATCTTCGGCTTCCTGTTGGCAATCTTCGGGCTAACGCAATCGATAGCCAGTCCTAATAAGGTCTACTGGATGCGTGAGCTCAGTCAAAGTACGGCATTCGGACCTTTTATCAATCGACATCACTTTGCTGGTTATATGGAGTTGACGATTGCACTCCCGCTTGGATTGTTGTTCGCCGGAGCAATCGATCGCGAAAAGATACTGCTGTACGTTTTTATTGCCGGGCTGATGGGCGTAGCGCTGGTGATGACTGGTTCGCGCGGGGGAATTATCAGTCTCGTGCTCGAGATTCTGTTTTTCGTCATCGTTACCGGATTGTTGCGGCCAGCCGGTGATGATCATCATCATCATCGACATCAAAGCAGCCGTCTGAAGAGTGCTGGTATTAGAGTCGCTCTAGGGTTCGCCTTGCTCGCCGGCTTGTTTGCAGGTGTCATGTTGATGGGTGGCGAATCTTCAATCACGCGCTTTATTGATACGGTGAATACCGATGACCCATCCACGGGCCGTACGCATTTCTGGTCGGTGACATTAGAGATCATCAAGCACAACCCGATCCTGGGAACTGGCCTCGGTGCTTTTGGTGTCATTTATACGCGATTTGATTCTCGAAATGGTTTGTTCAGGTTAGAACAGGCGCACAACGATTACTTGCAGATTTTGTCAGATGCAGGAATTGTAGGAGCTCTGCTTGGGCTTATATTTTTGGTGCTGCTGTTTCGCCGTGCTTTCCAAAGAGCACAATCTGAAGATCCGTTCCGAAGAGGAATTGCGCTGGCCGCGGCGGGTGGATGTTTTGCAGTTTTGATTCACAGCTTTTTTGACTTCACACTGCACACCACGTCCAATGCTTTGCTGTTTCTGATACTAGCCGCCCTTGCAACCTTGAATGGTCGTGTAGAACAGGTCGCGCGAAAACGAAAGAGAAAGCGCCGGTCCTCTTCGAATGACGTCAAAGCCGAAGGTGTCTTGATCTAGCTTTTCTTGCAAGTGCACCCGCAGCTTGCTTGACGCAGCGGTTCAAGCATTCGTGTGCGGCGAAACTATTTGCAGCAGGACGGTTGTAGTATGATGGCTTCACTCCGCACTAATCAGATTTCCCGATAACGAAAGTAAGGAGACAAAATAAATTGGCTTCGGCAGCTGCTGCCAAAACGGGCGATAAAAGCATCACCGCGAAAGAGCCGACGTCAATACCCGGCCTCTGTTTAGGCGCAGCGTTAGCGCACGGCAAAACGGACGCCCTGAATCACAAGGTAGGTGACACCTGGGTCAACATCTCGGCGGCAGAATTCGTCGAGCGGGTCAAAAATGTCGCCCTTGGCCTCGCGACACTTGGAATTAGACCAGGTGACCGCATCGCCCTCTTATCGGAGAATCGCCCGGAATGGTCCATAGTAGACCTTGCGATCTTGAGCCTGGGCGCCATCAACGTGCCGATCTATACAACTCAGGCAATCGACCAAATCGAGTTCATTCTGAGTGACTCAGGCGCACGAGCAATCTTTGTTTCAGGTAAAAAGCTATTTCGTCACGCTGAGCCGGCGTTAGCTCACCGAGCGCTCGAGCACACTATATTTTTTGATCCTGGTGTGTCTGCCGAGCTGGGAAAGGGGATTCAACTCGATCAGCTTGTAGAGAGTGGGAAGGAACAGATAAGAGTTCGTCCCGACGCTTTCGACGCATATCTGCAGGTTGTTAGACCAGACGATATGGCAACCATCATTTACACATCTGGCACTACGGGTGAACCCAAGGGTGTTATGTTGACGCATAACAACTTTATGTCGAACGTGCTTTCGATTACACGTGGCTTGCCAATAGGGCCTACGGATGTCGCGCTCTCAGTGCTTCCGCTTTCACATATTTTTGAGCGCGCCGGTTTCTATGTCTTTTGCTACAACGGATTGTCCGTTTACTACGCCGCCTCATTCGATCAAATCGGAGAGAATCTGCGCGAGGTTAGTCCTACGGTCATGACTGCCGTTCCGCGACTGTTCGAGAAGGTCTACCACCGCATTATCAAAAAAGGAATGTCGCAAAAAGGTTGGAAGAAACGAGTTTTTACGCAGTCTCTGGAGGTGGGCCAACGGTACGGCGAACTGAAAGATACCAGACGTTGGATTCCAGCCGGCCTCCGTCTCAAACAAAAAGTCGCCAGTAGTTTGGTCTTCTCTAAATGGCGCGAAGGAGTGGGCGGCAAACTTAGATACTTCGTGTCTGGTGGCGCCTCACTTGCTCCTGCGCTTTCTTATGCCTATCTGGCGGCCGGCATTCCGATTCTGCAAGGCTACGGTGCGACCGAAACTTGTATCGTTTGTGCGAATCGACCGGGTAACAATCACGTTGGTTCTGTTGGTGTGCCTTTTGAAGGCATCGAACTCCGGATTGCGGAAGACGGAGAGATTCTGGTTCGTGGTCCAAATGTGATGAGGGGATATTACGGCCAGCCTGAAGCGACCGCGGCCGTACTTAAAGACGGTTGGTTCTACACCGGAGACGTCGGTCACATGGATAAAGAGGGCCGGCTTTATATAACCGATCGGAAAAAGGATCTTTTTAAGCTTTCCAACGGCAAATATATCGCGCCGCAATTGCTTGAGAGTTTGTTGAAGGAAAGCGAGTTTGTCAGTCAGGTCGTGGTGGTGGGAACAGGTCGAAAACAACCAGTCGCCTTAATCGTTCCAGACTGGGAGAATCTGAACCAGGCACTAGCTGCCACCAAAGAGGCAGTACCAAAAAATAGAGCGGAACTAAGCAAACATCCGGCTGCAATCAAAATTGTCCAACGAGATATTGCGGCCTTGACTGCTTCGCTCGCGGACTACGAACGTATTCGCCGCGTCGCTCTTCTGCCGAATGAATTCACCATCGACGGTGGTGAATTGACGCCTACCTTAAAAGTAAAACGTCGAGTTATAGATGAGCGCTTCGCTGCCGTCATCGACGACCTCTATTCGTGAACGATTCAATGGGGCGTCTTCTATTAATTGGTTTTGCTGGCTTAGTGGGAACGCTTGGCCGCTATTGCCTGGCAGGCGTCTTCGGCAGACGATTTGGTGAAAGCTTTCCAGTCGGAACGATCGTTATCAATGTGGTCGGATGCTTTCTGGCGGGATTTCTTTTTTACGTATTGCAGGAACGGAACCTGGTAAGTGAAACCGTAAGACTTGCCATCATGGTAGGTTTCCTGGGAGGCTTCACCACCTTCTCCGCGTTCGGGTTGCAGACTTTCACACTCTTCCGAGATGGAGAGATGTTCCTCGCATTGGTGAATTTAATTGTGACGAACGTGACGGGTCTGTTTTTTGTTTGGGTTGGATTCTTACTCGCGCGCGTCGCTGTGAATTGAATTTTTCACCGGTTTTCTGACCTTAACGAGCGAAACCAATTCTGCTTTTTCGACTGCAGGATCGACTCTGCCAGTATTTTCAGGTCGGCCGGAATTTCCGGAGTCTGATTATCGCCACGAAAAGAGCTGTGATAATGCGCCAGGAGCGGTAACTCACAATTACAGAACTCACAGCCACTGAGGTGATAACTGACGAGATTCGATATAGATGCTGATAGTCTCTCAGTTCGAAATGACAGGAGCGTGCGGGACGACGGGCATGCTGTCGATTTCTGAAAAGGCGGACTCTCCTTCAAGCCTTTCATCATTGTTTCCAGGTCCTCACACGTCCACGAAAAGTCCAACGGGGCTCAGCCTGCGAGTCAAAATGAGGATTTGCCTGGGACAAGGACAAACACCAGCTTCCACCGGCGACTAAACTTCCTATCGATCAACTGTACAAAATACGCAATTCCTAAGCATTTCCAGATATTTCCAGTAATAATCCCAAGTTTTCTCATATTCTTTATCTGGTAAAAACATGTTGCCCATTCTTAAAAATGTTGTTACCATGCGGTTGTCAGTCGAGTCGAAGGATTCCAACTGACATATCCAGGAATCACCGCATCCATAGCGGTGGAAGATCGTCAGGTCAACAAACCTTGTCCAGCGCTTGCCTCGAATGGCAGCTCCTAACGCTTCCATAACGAAAGTTTGTTAGTCCCCCAAGGCCCAGCCCCTGGTAACAATCTCTGTACTCACGATCTTGCCAATTAAGCTTGAAGCGAACACCTGCTTCACGTCGAGAACAGCCCAGACGATCCAGTACTCGCCCGATTCTTGAGACCAAACAGAGACACCACCCCAGAACCAAGTGGCAACTCGGACAATCCTGTGAAATCCATTAGTGAAGATTACGAACAAGTACTCGAGCCCGGCGCTGAAGCTAAGTCTCCCCAGCCACCGCGTATTCGCCGTAGCGCAGAACGCAACGCTAAAAACGCGAAGTGGGTTGAGAGTTTACGAGCCTCAGACGTTAATCGACTGTGGGCCGAACTCCATCGCATAGTCTCGCATCATCCCCTGGTGCGAGCGTCTCGAAGTGCTGGTCTACTTATCGAAGAGGGCGGCGGTTCAGCCTATACCGATCTCACTCAGGAATTGTTTGTCCAGCTCCTTAGTAAGAACCGGTTTGAACATTATCTCGAAACAGCGATGACTGATTACGAGATAGAGTGTGAGATCAGCCAGATTGAATTAACAAACCTGCTCACTGCAGAATTGCGCAAGCGACATCCTGAAAGTTATCGCCTTGCACGTCGAATCTCAACTCTCATTCAATCGAGTACGAACTTTCGCCGCTTTGATTCAAGCGGTCTGGACGATGAGCCTCATCGGCGCCTCGCCGATCGAGTTTACGGCTTGAGCGAATGGAACGACAAAAAATCCCGTCGCGGTGCTCATGAAGTTGAACAGCGAGTACAGATAATCGCGGTACGACAACGTGATACTCGAATGGTTGGATGTACGGGCGATTCACAAGTGGTCATTAGCAATCCTGACCTTGAAGATTTGATTGTTTCGGTGCTTGATGCGGTTGACTCACCGGTTGACGTGCGGACGCTGCGCAGTCTTGTTATGTCTCGCCTGCCAGTGATGGATATCTATCTAGTGCCGCTCGATGGTGATGATAGTGACAACGAAAACAGTAATGCTTACGAGCCGGTTGATAAACGCGAGAATCCGGAAGAAGGATTGCTGAAGCGTGAGTCAGAGCGCGAGGCGGCTGGTTCGGTCGATCTATTTCTAAAGAATTTGAACGAAGCGGTCCGAGGCAAAGTTAAGCAATACAATCGGATACTTGGCGTACTCTGGTATTGCTACTTGAGTCCTGATCATTCGACACAATTGGAAGTTGCGGCATCATTAGGCGTTTCTGATTCCTTAGTTTCAGACTATCGCAGACGCATCGAGCATGAACTGCGAGCGCTGACCTTCACCGAAATTGAAGAGGCCAAACAGTTTGAACTTGCCCTGCGCGACCACGTAAGAGCCTTAATGTTTGACTTAGAAAAGGAAGATATAGCGGTATAGGAGTTTCTTTGTAAGTGGGTGTAAGCTGTGCGTTAACCAAAGGGCGGCTGCCAACTACGGCGCCGCTTCTGTTTTTGGTAACATATCCGCCAATATTGAGGGGGTCAGAGTAAAGCGTGGAGGTTGTTTTTTGGCTGAGCGTGGCAGTGGTTGCGTATGCCTATTTTGGATATTTGCTGTTGCTGATTTTGCTCAGCAAAGTACGACCAAAGCGCCTTATTACCAAATCTTGGACACCGTCCGTAAGTGTGATTATTGCGGCCTACAACGAACAAAGGGACCTCGCCGCTAAGTTAGAAAACACTCTCTCAATTGATTACCCCAAGTCCCATCTTGAGATCATAGTAACGTCCGACTGCTCAAGCGACCGTACAGATGAGATCGCCCGAGAGTTTGCACCGCGCGGCGTTCGACTGCACCGTCAGCAGACGCGGTTGGGCAAAACTGCAGCTCAGAATGCTGCCGTCCTGCAGGCGAACGGTGAGATCATCGTCTTCTCGGACGCCACCACTCACTATCAACCTGATGTCTTGCGTTTGATGATGCCGGCGTTTGCCGATCAGAGCGTTGGTTGTGTAACCGGTCGGGTGATTTACCGAGACGATAAAGAATCGAGTGTCGGATCGGCGACGCAATCTTACTGGAATTACGAATTCCTGCTGAAGCAGCATGAGAGTAATGTGTGCTCGCTAATTGGTGTTTGCGGCTGCATGTACGCCGTGCGGAAGTCAGCATACGTTCCGTTGTACAACGATGCTTGTAGCGACTTCATAATCGCAACCACGATGGTAGAGCAGGGGCTCCGAGCGGTTTATGTTCCCGAAGCAGTTTGTTTAGAGCAACCAAACCGGAAGGCAGAGAGGGAGTTGGCGACCCGCGTTCGCATCATTTCCCAAACGTTTGCAGATCTCTGGCGCAATCGATCGGCTTTGAATCCTTTTCGCAGCGGTTTTTACGCGGTGCAGTTGTGGTCGCATAAGATTCTGCGTTATCTGGTCCCGGTGTTTTTGATTGCAATCTTCATTAGTAGTGGATTTCTCGCAGCGCGTCACCCGCTTTACGCGGCAGTATTCGCGCTACAAGTTGGCTTTTACCTGGTGGCGCTGGTTTCGGCGTTGCTCGAGAAAATTGGTTGGAATGTTCGTTTGCTGGCTCTACCACAGTACTTTGTGATCACGAACCTTGCTTCGTTGATTGCCTTTGTAAAGTTTATCAGTGGTGAAAGCTATACCCGTTGGGAGCCACATCGCGAACCTGTGCTACAGGATGTACGGGATCTTCGCGATTGACAGAATTTCAAAGCGTTTCTGTTCTCAATAGACCACGGCCCACGGATTGCTAGAGTGTCTTTATGAAGAATGCCCTATCGATAGATCTCGAGGACTGGTTTTGTGTACATAACCTGGCTAGGGCCATCAAGCGCGAGGACTGGGACAGTTGTGATCTGCGAGTGCGTAATAACACGCTGCGGATCCTCGATTTACTCGATCAGAACAAAGTCAAAGCAACATTTTTCGTGCTTGGCTGGGTGGCAGAGCGTGCGCCAGATCTAATTCAGGAGGTTGAACGTCGGGGACACGAGATCGGTGTACACGGTTACAACCATCTTTTGCTCACCGAAATCACAGCTGAAGAGTTTGATGCAGATTTGCAGCGAGCGCTGGAAGCTCTTGCAAAAGCCGGCGTTAAAACCGCCCCAATTGGGTTTCGCGCGCCGTCATTCTCGATGGTGAATGCGACGAAAGGATGGGCGCTCCCAACCCTGGAAAAGTACGGGTTTCGTTATGATTCCTCGGTCTTCCCGGTGGGCTTTCATCCTGATTACGGCATCGCGGACGCCCCGCTAACGCCATACAAGATTACGGACCAGCTGTATGAGTTTCCGATGAGCGTACTGGAAATGTACGGCCGGCGCTTCCCCTTTTGCGGTGGGGGTTATTTCCGCCTGTTTCCCTATGCCTACACGAGCTTCTGCATGCGAAAAGTCAATCAACAGGGCCGGGCTGCAGTCTTCTACTTGCATCCGTGGGAAATTGACCCCGAGCAGCCGCGTATAAAAAACCTGTCAGCTTCGCAAAAATTTCGTCATTATCGCAATTTAGATCAAACAGAAAAGAGATTGACGCGATTAGTAAACGATTTTGAATTTACCACGGTGAGAGAGGTGCTTCAGATTTGAATAACGAGATTCAGGCTCAAAGAGCGTTTTGGAACAGTGAAGCCGATGCCTTCCAGAAGATTTACACCCACCGCAAATCAAAATTTGCGGTCGCGCTGGACCAGATCTTCCGGCAAGACATGTATGAGCGTTATACCTTTACGATCAACCATTGCGAGCCGATTAAAGATCGAAAATTCCTCGATGTGGGTTGTGGCAACGGCATGTATTCGCAGGAGCTCGCGCGCAAAGGCGCGGGTAAGGTCGTCGGTCTGGACATTTCCGAAGTAATGATCGATTTGTGCCGAAAGTCGACCCAGGAAAAGAACCTTTCGGACATTTGTACTTTTATTCAAACTGATCTCCTCGACTACAAACCTGATTCGACGTTTGACGTTAGCTTCGGCATCGGATTGTTCGACTACATCAGCGATCCGCTGCCGGTGTTGAAACGCATGAGAGAAGTCAGCACTGACAAAGCGATTTTGGCGTTTCCCAGACTCTGGACCTGGCGGGCTCCAATCAGAAAGGTAAGACTTGCTCGTAAGGGCTGTGACGTTTACTTCTACAGCAAAGCCAGCATTGAGCGGTTGCTTTCCGCAGCAGGTTTCAGTCGCCAGGAAATCTTTAGAGTCGGAAAACTCTACTGCGTCGTGGCCTACGTATGATGACGGCTTCTGGTTGATTTTTAATGCAGTCTTGCGGTCATTGTCGTGTGATCAGTAGCTTTGTCTCTCGTTGAGGATCAGTTTTGAATGAACCTGAAAAAATCGGTCTATCTTTAACAGTCCGTGCGCTTTGGCTGCTCGTCGCCAAGATTCTAGCCTTCTCGTTGAGTATTGCTCTGCCGCTGCTTCTGGTTCGCCGTCTAAGTCAAGAGCAATTCGGCCTATACAAACAGGCCTTCCTGGTGGTCGGAACAGCCCTCGCCTTGCTTCCACTTGGCTTCCAGATGAGCGCCTTCTACTTTCTGCCGCGAGAAAAGGATCGGCAGGGCCACATCGTCCTCAATATTCTTTTATTCCATCTTTTGATGGGCGGGCTGGGCGCGCTGGTTCTGGTGCTATTTCCGCAACTTCTCACCTCGATCTTCCACAGTTCTGAACTAGTCAATTTTGCTCCGATAATTGGAGCAGTCATTTTCTTTTGGGTTGTTTCCTCATTCCTGGAAGCAGTTTCGGTCGCCCACCAGGAAGCACGCCTTTCGACAGTCTTTATCGTCTGCGCACAGCTAACAAAAACCGGCTTGCTGGTTCTCGCAGCGATTGTGTTTGGTTCGGTGAAGGCACTTATTTATGCGGCCCTGATTCAGGGGATTTTGCAGACAATCATCCTGATGTTTTATTTGCGATCCCGTTTTCCACAGTTTTGGGGCAGGTTCGACAAAGCCGTGCTGCGGATGCAGCTATCTTACGCGTTGCCTTTTGGTGTGGCTGGACTGCTTTTCACCCTACAAACGGATCTCCCGAACTATTTTGTCTCTAACCGATTTGATGCGAAGACCTTCGCGATCTACGCGATTGGCTGTTTCAACATTCCTCTGGTGGGAATGTTGAGCGAATCAGTGGGTGCGGTGATGATTCCGCAAGTAAGCCTGTTGCAGAAACAAGGCGCTAATCGCGAAATCTTTGCGCTCGCCGCGAGGGTTGCCAGGAAGCTGGCGCTGGTCTATCTGCCGCTGTACGCGTTCCTTATTGTGATGGGGCGTGATTTCCTGACGGTATTATTTACCCGGCAATACGCTGCAAGCTGGCCGATCTTTGCGATCAATTTGACAATGCTACCGTTAAGCGTCTTCGTTTCCGATCCCATCATGCGGGCACATGCTGAACATCGCCAGTTTCTGCCCAAGTTGTACACAGCGCTGATTGCGCTGCTCTTTGCCCTCTTATGGATTGGGACGAGCCGCTACGGTCTGATATGGGCGATCTCAGTCGTCGTGATCGTAAGCATAATTGCCAGAACTGCTACCTGGATCAAGATTGCGAGTGTATTAAAAATTCGCTGGCGTGATGTTGTCTTGTTGAAAGACGTCGCTAAACTCGCAATCGCGGCGGCCACAGCGGCGTTGATTACTGCCTTTGTACGCACCTTGCTATACGGGCTGTCGCCTCTAAGTCGGTTAAGCGTTTGCGCGGTTGTGTTTGGGGTCCTCTTTCTAGCTGGCATCCTTGTACTGGGTCTGCCCACGATTGAAGAGAAAAACTCTTTTAAGCGGCAACTGTCTCGTTTATGGCGGCCGACACTCCAAACAGTTGGCGAGCCCGTGACAAGGAGTTGATGGTTGTTAGTAGCGGTGCAAAAAGCACAGGCCCTTAACAGGGCATAGAAACGATACGGGGTCCGCGGTGTGCTCCAGGCCCTGGCGCAAAAACTAAAGTCGACTTGGCGTCGTGGAGAGGTCTGGCAGCTGGGGAGATTCGTAGGTATGTCGACGGATATCGTGCGCCTCGATGGCTGCAAATTCACGATCGCTGAAGATCAGGTCCCTCCAAATGTTATCGATTTACTGCTGTCTAATCTTTATGAGGAACCTGAGCGGGCGGCGGTGAAAGCGTTTGTGAATCCGGAACTACCGGTTGTCGAGTTGGGTGCCTGTATTGGCGTTGTCTCTTGCATCACAAACCGTCGCTTGCGTAATCCGGAAGCCCAGGTTGTAGTGGAAGCGAATCCAGCATTGTTACCGATTCTAAAAGGGAATAGAGATCGCAACGCTTGTCATTTCAAAATCGTCAACGCGGCTGTTTCATATGGGCGCGAGACGATCAAATTCAAAGTCGACAACAATATTCTTGCGAGCAGCGTGCATAACGGGGACAACGCAGGAGTGGTTGTTTCCACAACTACACTAGAACGGCTCTTGAACGAGCATGGCTTCAAACACGCAACGCTGAGCTGCGACATCGAAGG
>AR_comb_assmDRAFT_10074166_pt1 | contig 16082 bp, 13 predicted proteins | sample ArasoioldDNA_FD_10543 | JGI IMG/M metagenome (IMG submission 10543) | reverse complement strand
ACCAACCGCACCAGCGGCGAGGCGAAGCTGGCGATGAAAGAGATGGGCAGCCGCTATCTCTTCATCGTGCTCTACGTCTGGCTGGAGAGCGTGCTCAGCCGCGGCGACTACCGGGTGCACAAAGCGGAGCGGCGGCGGCCATCTCGGGACGAGATCGCCCCCTGAGCGCATCCTGGCGCGGCTAGACTTGCGCTTTGCGACCGATCACCAGGAACTGCTTGCCGAAAATCCTCCAAGCCGCGGGGAGCCGCAGGTAGATCCTGGCCAGGGTCGGAGAGGCCCGCAGGTTCCCCCGAAACGAGTAGGGCAGGTAGCGGGGGATGACGCGATCGATCTCGAAGCCGGCCCCGTAGATGTGCTCGCAGATCGCGACGTGCGTGAGCGCGACGAAGTGGTCGGCGAAGTCCCAGTAGCGGTCGGAGCAGTACCGGTAATTCGGGCCCATGATCGCGATCCGTCCCCCGCGCTCGATCCTGGTGTGCATCTTCTCCAGGAAGTCGGCGATCTCGTTGTGGTCGCGCAGGTGCTCGAGGAAGTTGGAGACGAACACGCCATCGAAGTGCGCCTCGGGCAGCTCAGCGTCCATGATCGGAGCGGTGATCACTTTCGTATCGGGCTTATGGGCCGCCTCCTCGTAGCTCACGGCGTCCACCGCCCAGGTCTCCCGCGCCGGGACGTGGCCGATGAACTCGCCCCGTCCCGCGGCTGGGTCGAGCATCTTTTGGGGATGGCCCATCAGCTCGTGGACGTGCGGGGCGATCTCGCGCCAGACCGCCGCTCTGCGGCCCTGGTCTATGTCGCGAAAACGGTAGCTGTAGATACGCTCGTGGTTCATCGTTCGGTGCAGTTTCGAAGGCTTTAGGCCGCCCGGGGCGGCCGGGAGTCGGGGCAGACTATCGTGACCTGCAGCTCGCGACGAACGCCTCGACGTCGGAGCCGTTGAGTTCATCGACCCGTGCCTCGACCAGCTCGTCCGGCCAGTCCCACCAGCCGATCTCGAGCAGCGCCTCGACGATCTCGTCGGAGAAACGGCGGCGAACCTCGCGGGCGGGGTTGCCGGCGACGATCGCGTACGGACGAACGTCGTGGGTGACGACGGCGCCCAGCCCGACGGCGGCGCCGGAGCCGATCGTGACGCCGGAGAGGATCCGGCACTCGGCGCCGAACCAGACGTCGTCGCCGACGACGATGTCGCCCTTGGTCGCGGGATGACCGTCTTCGAGCGCTCCGGGCAGCTCGAGCGCCGCCCGCAGCGGATAGGCGGTGACCCAGTCGGTGCGGTGGTTGCCGCCCGGGACGAAGGTGGTCCCGTTGGCGATCGAGCAGTAGCGGCCGACCCGGACCCTTGCGGCGTCGCCCGGGTAGAGCAGAAGCTGGGGATCGCCATAGCTTCGGTGCCCCACGGTGAGGAACCCGCTCGCTTCCGCCTGCTCTCTCGATAGCGCCGAGGAGCTCATTTCCCGGCGAGCAGCCCTCGCACCCGCCGACGATGCCGCAGGCGCGGACGGCGGCGGGGCATCCACAGAAACGGGGCGAGGGTGCGGGGGATGCCCTGGCGCAGGTTCGGGTTCGAGTACGGGTCCGGGTCGGTCATCCATTGCCAGCGTTGCCGGAGCCGGTCCTTCTCCCAGTCCTCGACCTCGACCGAGCGGCTCGAGGACTCGAAGTGGAGCATCACGAGGTCGGGGTCGTAGACGATCCGGCGCCCGCTGTGGCGCAGCTTCAGGCAGTAGTCGACGTCGTTGTAGTTCACCGGGAAGACGGTGCTGAGGCCGCCGAGCTCTTCGAACAGATCGCGCCGCGTCATCATGCAGGCCCCGGTGACCGCCAGCGCGTTCTGGGCAATCCGGACGTCGTTGGAGTAGCCGGGGTAATCGCCGTTGAAGCCGTAGTAGAGGTGTCCGGGGAGGCCGTCTTCGAAGCGGACAGCGATGTGCTGCAGGCGGCCGTCCTCGAGCAGGAGGCGGCCGCCCACTGCGCCGACCTCCGGCAGGGAGGTGTACATCACCATCCGCTCGATCCAGTTCGGAGTCGATACCTCCATGTCGTCGTTGAGCAGCAGCAGGCGCTCGCCCCGGCTGCGGATCGCGCCGACGTTGATCTTCGCCGAGAAGTTGAAGGGACGGTCGTACTCGACCAGCCGCAGCCGCTCGTCGCCAACTTCGCGCAGCTCCCGCGGGACGTTGGCGGGGGTGTCGGCGTCGAGCACGCAGACGATCTCGTAGTTGGCGTAGGTCGATTTCTCGACGATGCTCTGCACGAGGTGCTTGACGAGCAGCTTCGGCTCGTAGCGGACCTCACGGGCGGTGCCCCGACTGGGCACGATGATGCTGACCAGAGGTTCCTCGCGCAGTGCCGGCTCCAGGTGGTAGACGCCCGAGTCGGCGTCGTCGTGGCTGACCGTCGCCTGCAGCCCGATCCGCTCGCAGTGAGCCTGGACCGCGCGCTTGCCCGCCTCGTAGGCCCACGGCTTCGCGGCCTCGCCCCTGCCCGCGGCGGAGGTCTCGAGCATCCGCCAGTGGTAGAGGACGCGAGGCACATGAACCACGGCTCGGGCCCGCTCGGTGACGCGCAGGACCAGGTCCCAGTCCTGGGATCCCTCGAACTCGGGGTCGAAGCCGCCGACCTCCTCCGCCAGCGAGCGGCGCAGCACGCTCAGGTGACAGGTGTACATCTGGGTCCGCATCCGCTCCGGCGACCAGTCGGGCTTGAGGAAGGGGCCTAGGTGGTGGCCGTTGGCCTCGATCTTGTCTTCGTCGGTGTAGACGTAGTCGGCCTCGGGAGTGCCCAGAAGGGCCTCGTGGACGTGGGCGAGGGCGTCAGGGTGCAGCTCGTCGTCATGGTCCAGCAGCGCGACGAACTCCCCGCGGGCCATCGCCAGGGCGTCGTTGGAGGCGGCGACGATGCCGCCGTTCTCGGCTCGCACCTGCAGGCGGATCCGCGGGTCCTCGGCCTGCGCATCCTCGACCAGCGCCCGCACCCCGGCATCCGGCGAGGCGTCGTCGACGATGCAAAGCTCCCAGTCCTCGAAGGTCTGGGTGCGCACGGACTCGATCATCTGCCAGAGGACCGGGGCCGGCGTGTCGTAAGCCGGCGTGAGGACGGAGAAACGGGGACCGCTCACGGAGGGGTTAGCTCCGCCGTCCCTGCAGCCGGCGCAGGAGCTTGCCGCCGAGGCGCATCCCGCCGGGAATCCGCGACTGGACGCGGGCGATGGCGCTGGAGAGGCTGCGCGAGGTCTCCTGCATCGCCGCCAGCTGACCCTTCACCGCGCCGAGTTCCATGTCCTGCCCGACCAGCCTGTCGCGCAGGCGGAGGATCTCCTCCTCGCGTCGGTCGAGCTCCTTGATCACGTCGCGGCGATCCTCGATCCGTCCGCTGTCCTCCAGCTTCGCCAGCCGCTGTTGGGTTGCCAGCAGCGAGGATCGGACCTCGCCGACCTCGCGACGCAGTCGCCACCAGGCCCGGTCGTATGCGCGCACGGTCTCGGCCACCGGACGCTCGGCCCTGAGGTACAGGCCGGCCCAGGGGGAGAGGAAGCTCATGTCGCGGTCGAGATCGCGGAAAAACCCCTGCTGGGCCAGGAGCGCCGACCAGTACTCGGGCGGCTGCACGTTCAGGTGGGTCGGCTCGCCGTAGTCCTGGTGGGTGGTGGAGAGCAGCAGCTGGTCGGTCGCCTGGCAGAGGTTGGCGATCACGGCCTCCGTCTGCTCCGGCGGAACGTGCTCGACCACCTCGATGCAGGTGATCAGGTCGTAGCGCCGGGTCAGCGGCTCGGTCAGCGAGCCGACCCAGCAGCGCTCGCGCACGGAGGGGTCGACCTGGGAAATCGCGTACTCAGAGATGTCCACGCCCCAGGCATCGACGCCCTGCTTGGCCAGGCCCTCGACCAGGAATCCCATCGCACAGCCCGCGTCCAGGGATGAAAGGGGGTGGATGTCGCGGACGATCCCCGACGCGACGCCGTCGAAGAACTCCAACCAGCGCTCGTTTCGCTCGTAGGGACCGCCGCCGCCCCAGTAGTTCTCGTAGTAGGAGGCACCGTAGTCCGCCGCGTCCTGCCCGTTTGCGCTCTTCGGCAGGGACGTGCTCTGCTCGCTCATCGTCCGCGAGTGTACCCGCCGGCAGGCGCAACACGTCCGTCCCCGATCCTCTGTAGAAAGGGTCCCAGAGGTGACCGAACAGGGGCATATCTTCATCCTGCTCGTCGCGCATCTGGCGATGACCGGGCTGCCGATGGTCGCCGCAACCCTGCTCGCGGCGCGTGCAGGGGTGCGCCGGATTCCCGTCCTGCTGGCGGTGGGGCTGGCGGCCAGCGGCGTGATCGCCATGCTCACGTTCTGGGCCTACTTCGCCGATCCGACGATCGGCGAAACGCTGTCCTTCTTCGTCCTCTTCGGATCCCTGCTGGCGACGATCTGGGTGCTCTACGAGCGCCGCCTCGACCGGGAGCTGCTGCGCGGTCTGGCGACGCCGCTGGCGCTCTGGGTGCTCGGCTCGGCCTTCCTCGTCTTCCTCGGCTTCGTCCATGGCGGCGACGACAACCCGCTGCAGACCGCCAGCGTGCGTTTCAACGCCGCCAACCTGCCCTCCGACAACGACATCCCGCACTTCTTCACCGAATGGTTTTACGCGCACGGGCACAACGGGACGCCACCGATCTTCCAGCCCGACTGGCATTTCAGCGATCGCCCGCCGCTGCAGGTCGGCTACATGCTCGGGCAGCGGCCGATCCTCTGGGACGCCAAGCTTCTGGACTACCAGCTGATCGGGGTCGTCCTGCAGCAGCTCTGGATCGTCGGCCTTTGGGCCCTGCTTGTGGCGGCACGGTTGGGACGCGTGACGCGGGCGCTGGCGATCCTCGCGGTGCTGACCAGCGACGTTGCGATCGTCAACGGCTTCTTCGTCTGGCCGAAGATGCTGCCTGCCGCGATGATCCTCGCCGCGGCGGCGCTCGCGATGACGGTCGAATGGTCGGAGGTGCGGACGAGCCTCTGGGGCGCGGCACTGGTCGCCGCACTGCTTGGCGTGGCGATGCTCGGCCACGGCTCGAGCCTCTTCGGGGTCATCCCGATCGCGATCATCGCCCTTCGCCACGGCCCGCCGAGCTGGCGCTGGATCGGGGTCGCGGCGGCGGTCGGACTCGTCCTGCTGGCGCCCTGGTCTTACTACCAGCGCCACGGTGACCCACCGGGCAACCGCCTGAACAAGTGGATGCTCGCCGGGGTCATGGACGTCGACCCGCGCTCGACCAGGGAAACGATCTTTGACAGCTACGGGGAAGCCGGCTTCGGCGGAGCGCTCCATAACAAGGCCGAGAACTTCGTCACGATGGCGGGAGGCGGCCCTGCGTGGCAGAACGTCGAACACGCTTGGAACGCCGTCACCGATGGGCATCCTGGGGACGCTCTGCGCGAAATCCGGACGATGCTGTTCCTCTATTTCGTCCCCTCGCTGGGGTTGCTCGCCTTTGCGCTGGTGGCGATGGCATTTGCCCGTAAACCTGGGCGCAAGCGAGCGGAGGAGTGGCGGTTCGCGCTCAACTGCCTCTTCGTCGTGGCGGTCGGAGCCCTCTTCTGGGGGCTGATCCTGTTCGGTAACTGGCCTTCGCGCACGGTCTTGCACGTGGGCAGCTTCGTGCTCCCCATACTCGCTTTCTGCGCCTGCGTCGTCGGGCTCCGAGCGGTCTTCCCCCGCTTCGCGATCTACTACGTGGCGATCAGCTCCGTCCTGATGCTCGCGGTGTACGTGCCCATGCTCGAACCGGGCGGCAGCTACTCGGCGACCGGCTTCCTGCTCTCTGCTGCCAGCCTCGCCTGCTTCGGTCTCGTGGCAGTCGGCGCCGGAGGGCCGGCCGGTGCCCTTGGTCGGATCAGACCCCTGACGGTTCGCCTGCGCCCTTCGCGCAGCGAGGTCTGAGCCGGCGACAGCCTGTCTGGGGTTGTGCGAGAGTGCCGCGCCGTGGGTCGACGAGCAGCGGGGCTCAGAACGGAGCAGGGCGTCATGCTGGCGATCTGGGCGCTGGCGGCGGCCGCCTGCCTGCTCGGGATCGCTGTTCCACCCTCGCTCGGGTCCCATGCGAGCAAGGGTCAGGAGGTGATGGATCTGGCGCGAGTCTTGACGACGGCGGCGCTCGCGATCGCGCTGTTGATGGGGCCCGGCACGGTTTGGAGGGCCCTGGGCGGGCGCCGGCTCAGCCTCGCGGTGGTGCCGCTTCCGGGCCTGGCGCTGCTCGCCCTGAGCGGCCTCCTCGCCTGGGTCTTGGCCGGTTCGGTTGACGTGAAGACGACCTGCTTCGCGGTCTGCGGCCCGGTGCTCGGGCTGATGCTCGGCGTCTTGCTCGGATGCGAGGAGGACGTCTTCGACCCCGAGGAGCAGCGGGTTCTGGCCGTCACCTCCCTTGCGCTCTCGCTCGGCATCGCCCGCTCGCTCTGGTCGCTGGGGCCGGACGCCGAACTGTACGAAGGCGGGATCTCGCGCACGCTCGTCCCGGAGGGGAGACCCGACAGCCGCACGTCCTTTTTGGTCACCGGCCTGCTCGCCAACGGGGCCGGCCCCTACGCGCAGAACGGAGGAGCGCTGCTCTTCATCCCGTACAACTTCTCCAGCCGCGGCCCGGTCCCGGGGATCGCGAGCGCACCGATCGTCCTGATGAGCGGCGCCAGGCCCCCGCTCGGCCCGCCGGAATATCCCTGGCAGCCGTTCGACGGCCAGGGCTTCATGGCCTACCGGATCGCGATGATGACCTTCTCCTGCACCGCGTTCCTCGCCCTCTGGCAGCTGGTCCGCAAGCTCGGCGGAGCGAGGGCCGCCCGCTTCGCGCTCCTGCTCGCGGTCAGCACCCCCTTCCTGATCGACGACCTGCTGTTCACCTGGCCGAAACTGCTCGCCGCCACCTTCATCCTGCTCGCCGGGATCTGGGTGATCGGACGCCGCTCCTTCCGAGCGGGACTTTCGATCTCAGCTGGATACCTGATGCACCCCGGCGCCCTAATCGGCCTCCTCAGCCTGGCCCCGATCACGCTGTGGCCGCTCAAGCGGCCGGCATGGAGGCATCCCCGCGTCCTCGGTCTGGTGCTGCTCGGCGCCGGGTCGGTGATCGGGGTCGTGGCCTGGCGCCTGTACAACGGGTCCCACTTCATGCAGGACGGCTTTCTCGAATACCTCTCCTGGGCCTCCGTCTACAACCTCCACCCGACGATCCTGCAGTGGCTCGAATTCCGCTTCGCCAGCCTCGGCGGAACCCTGGTGCCGATGTTCACGCCGATCTTCCACGCCGGCTCGCCGTGGAACAACAACAAGCTCGTCGGCGACTCCCCGTTCATCGTCCACGTCTTTCACCAGTACTGGACCAACCTCGCCTTCGGCCTCGGGCTGCTCTTCTACCCGCTGCTGCTGCTCAGCCTCTGGCGCGCGGTCAAGCGCTGGCCGTGGCCGATGCTGGCGACCGTGATCCTGCCGTTCTGCGCCTTCGCGATCTACTGGGGCGCGTCGCTGACCGGCATGCTGCGCGAGGGTCTGCAGTACTGGGTGCTCCTGGTGATCGCGGCGGTCGCCCTGCAGCAGGGCGCGGCCGGCTTTCCTTGGCTGCGCTCGGTTCCGGTGCGGCTGATCCTCTGCGTACGCGGCCTCGAGGTCTTCGCGGTCCTCGTGGGGATGACCTGGGGGACGCGCGGCCTGGACCTGATCAGCGCGACCTACGGGCTCTCCGACACCGTCGCGATGGCGGCGATGGCCGCCCTTTCGGCGCTGCTGATCGCGCTCGTCTGGTCGGAGACGGGCAGCGAGCTCGGATCCTCAGCGGGGACGTAGGCGGCGCTTGGCCGTGCGCAGGGGCGCGGTCAGCCTCCAGGAGGCCGAGCCTTCCAGCCCAGCCAGCGCGGCTTCCACCTCCTGCAGTCGAAGCGCCTGCTCCTCGTAGCGCTGGTGGTGCGCGTGCAGCCGGGCGATTTCCCCGCCCAGCTGCACGGCATGGTGCTGCAGCGCCCTGATCTCGCGTGGCTCGTCGAGATCGACCTCGCACAGCTCCTCGACGGTCAGGCTGACCGGCTTCTTGCGCGCGAGGACGATTCCGTGACTGGGATCGTCGCCGTCGCCGACCCGAGGCATGAGCAGGTCGATCTCGAATGCGCGGCCCCAGTGCAGCCGGATCCACCAGGGCGAGTTGATCGCGATCGGGCCGCCCAGGCTCCAGGGATAGCCGTGCATCAGGGGGTTCATGCCGATTCGGTCTTCGTCCCATTTCTCGCCGGTCAGCGGCTCCAGCATCCCCTCGCCGAGGAAGGTCGCAAACAGGAGGCCGCCGTCTGCCAGCACCCGGTGGTGCTCGAGCAGCCACGGCGCCCAGTTCTCGGTGAAGTGGGTGTAGACGCTGAAGGCGTAGATCAGGTCGAACTCACCGTCCGCCTGGGGAAGATCGGCTTCTTCGGCAGATTGGAACACCCGAAAGGGCGGGCAGAACCCGTCCTGGAGCCACTCGACGCTGCGGCCATCGAGCTCGCAGCCCCAGAACTCGGCTTCCTCCGCCTCGGGCTCGAACTGCCGCAGCATTCGGCCGACGCCGCAGCCGAAGTCGAGGACCCGCTTCCCCTTCCAGGTCCAATCGTCGGGCAGGACGCTCTCGAGCAACTCGCGATGCGCACTCCCGCTCTCCAGATATACGGCGACCGGGTCTTGGTCGCCCATCGGGCCGATTCGGTCGAGCAGGTCGGGCGGGGGAATCGGGAGGGAGCCGGCCATCGGCTAGAGCTCCTCTGCGATGCGAGGTGCATCGCGGTTGAAGATCCAGACGCCGAAGATGCAGGCGCCGAGGAAGATCGCGGCCGCCGGCAGCAGCCAGACGGCCCCCCCGGCGAGGGTCGCAGCCGACGGTTCGCCCGGATCGATCACCCAGACCTGGATCTGACGGAAGATCGGGGTCAAGGGGTTGATCATGACCAGGTGACGGGCGGCACCGGTGACGATGGACAGGGGATAGATCACGGGCGTCGCGTAGAGCAGCACCTGTGCGGCGACCGCCCAGATGATCGCGACGTCGCGGAAGCGGACGTAGAGGACGGACAGCATCAGGCTGATCGCAGCCGTGAGGACGAAGATGAGGCCGAGCGCGAGCGGGAAGAGGAGCCACGTCCAGGTGGGATCAACGCCGAAGGCGAGGATGAAGACCAGCACTACGATCAGGTTCAGGCCGAGGTTGAACGTGCTGGTCAGCACGACCGAGAGCGGGATCACCAGCCGCGGGAACTGGGTCTTGCGGACGATGCCCTCCTGCGCGGCGACCGAGGTGACCGAGTTCGTCGTCGCTTCCTGGAAAAAGGTGAAGAGGACGATGTTCAGCAGCAGCAGCACCGGATAGTGCTCCACTTCCCCGCCCACGCGGATGATCTTGGTGAAGACGAAGAGCATGACCGCGAAGAGCAGCAGGGGGCGCACGAGCGACCACAGGTAGCCGAGCACGGTGCCGAAGTAGACACGCTTGAATTCGGTCACGGACATCAGCCAGAGCAGGTCGAGGAAGCGGCGCCGGCCTCCGCCGAGCGCGGAGGGGCCCTGGACGTCGCGCAGCTCCCCAGCCCCAGCGTGCACGCTCACCGGTCGCCTCCCCCCTCGACCGCGGTGATGATCGTGTGGGGGAGCTTGATCGCTCCGAGGTCCGGCTCGAGGCCGAAGACGTGGAAGTCGAGGGCCCGTTCGACGTGCAGCACGGTCGCACGGCTGTCGGGCTCGCGCTTGACGCCGAGGTGGAAGAAGTACCGCCCGGGGGTGAGCAGGTTCTCGATTCGGGCCTCCAGCGTCACCACCTGGCCGGGGCGCAGGGGGCCGGTCTCCGAGGGCTCCGTGGTGGTGGTGAACTGGGACACTCCGAAGCCGTTCTCGTCGACCAGCGTGTAGCCCACCCTGATCGCCGGCGTCTCGCACAGGATTTCGACTCGCGTCCGCAGGCAGAGCTCCTCGCCGGCCTCGACGTTCACGGTCTCCTTCCCGTCACCGCCCTCGAGCCAAGCCCCGTCCAGCCTGAGATCGTCGCTGCCCTGGGTCGTCCTCGCCGAGGCACTCCCCCCCTCGAAGTTGAGTCGCAGGTACTCGCGGCTGACCTCGCCGGGGTCGCCCAGGCTTTGGATCTCGCCGTTTGAGATCAGCATCGCCCGGTCGCAGAAGGACTCCACGGTCGCCATCGCGTGGGTGACGAGCACGATCGTCTTGCCCCTCGCTTTCATCTCGACGAAGGCGTCGTTGCACTTCTGCTGGAAGGCGGCGTCGCCGACCGCGAGGACCTCGTCGATCAGCAGCACGTCGGCATCGGCCTCCATCATCACCGAGAAGGCGAGGCGCACGAGCATCCCCGAGGAGTAGTTCTTCAGCTTCAGATCAACGAAGTCCTGCAGTTCGGCGAACTCGATCACGCCCTCCAGCCGATTCCGCATCTCGGCCGGGCTGAGGCCCATCATCACGCCGTTCAGAACGACGTTCTCGCGTGCCGTCAGGTCCAGGTTGAAGCCGACTCCGAGCTCGATGAAGGGCGCGAGGCGGCCGGCCATCCGGATCCTGCCCCCGTCTGCCCGGTAGATGCTCGCGAGCAGCTTGAGCAGGGTGCTCTTTCCGGATCCGTTGCGTCCGACGATGCCGAAGAACTCGCCCTTCCTCACGTCGAAGGTGATCCCGTTCAGCGCCTGCAGGTCTCGGTACTCGCGAGGCCGGAGCGGGTGGACCACCCGCTCTTTGAGCGAGTCGATCTTGTGGGTCGGGATTTGGAAGCTCTTCCTCAGGTCACCCACCTTGATCGCCAGCGGAGCGCCTGGGCCGGGCGGCCGACGACGGCTTGCCTCCGTGAGGTTGGCGGTTGCGTCTTCGGGCAAGGCTGCGGTGGTCAGTCGTCGGTGGTGTCGGGCACGGTTCGCCGCAGCTCGCGTCGGGCGCTGCCGAGGGCCCTGCGTATCCGTCGGCGCCAACGGTTCCGGCCTTCCGCCTCCTGTTGGGTGATCCGGTGCGGCGGAGGAGGCGCAGGGACCGCGATCGGGTCCGGCATCGGTCCCACCTTGCGCAGCACGACGATGAACTCGAGGCCCTGACGCGCAGCGGCCTCGATGTCCACGGCGCCCCCGAATCGCTCGCGACAGGCGAGGACCAGCTGCAGGAACTCGGCCTGCGTCCAGACGTGCATGTGAATCGAGTACCGCAGGGCTTCCAGCTGCCGCGCCCTGCGGGTCGCCCACTCATCGGAGGAGGCCTGTTCGGCGGTGCCCACCGAGGGCGACTCCTCGCCGGTGACTAGGCGGGTCCACTCGTCGTAGTGGTCGGCCCGCGAGCGCTCCGGACCCTCGTCGTGGTCGGCGATCATGTGCTCGAGCGGCGTAACCGGCCGGCGGAAATCGAACGTGAAGCGCTTGTCGGGCACCGCGTAGAAGAGGAGCCCGCCCGGCTTCAGCTTCCCGAGGTGGGTTTCGATCGTCCCGATCGGGTCCTCGGTGTGCTCGAGGAAGTGGTTGGCGACAATGAAGTCCTGGGATTCGGGCTCGATCGAGTCGAGCTTCTCGCCGTCGTCGACCACGTCGACCTCGGTCAGGTCCCACTCCGCCAGCTCCGGGTACTCCCTGCGCAGCTCGTCCTCGCGCATTCGGTCGACGTAGCGGACGGTGACGTGCCCGGGGACCGAAAGCGGTTGGTGGAGGGGCCCGATCTCGAGTCCGCTGCCGAACAGGAAGTGCTCGGCGAAGGCCCGGCGCGCGTCCAGGTAGGTCGGCGGCTGTGGGCGCGGGACGTCGGGCTTCTCCTCGACCGGTTTGTCCGCCTCGGTCTGGGACGGGTCGGGCTGGCTCATGGCCTCAGCCTACTGGCGGTGGCCGGATCGCAGAATCGTCGCTGCTCGTGCGGGTAGACTGCCCCGCCGATGGCAGTGCGCCGGCGTAACGCGCCAGACGCGCTGTTCGCCGCAGCCCTTCTCGCGGCGGCGGTGCTGCTGGTTGCGCTCAGTTGGAAGCTCACGTTCTTCCAGGACACGTGGGCGATCCTGATGGAACGCCAGGGCCACTCGGCGCACGACTTCCTCGCACCGCACAACGAGCATCTGGTCGTCTTCCAGGTTGCGCTCGAGAAGCTGCTCATCGGCCTCTTTGGGATGACGACCGCGCGGCCCGAATACCTCGTGATGGTCGCCACCCTGATGGCCTCCGCGTCGATGGTTTACGTCTACATCCGCCGGCGAACCGATCCCTGGCTGGCCCTGCTGGCAGCGCTGCTGCTGCTCTTTCTCGGCCCCGCCTGGCAGGTCCAGCTATGGCCGTTCGAGATCGAGTTCGTCGTTCCGCTCGCTGCCGGCCTGGGCGCGCTCCTCATGCTCGAACGCGAAACCCGGGGAGGGGACAGCTGGGCCTGTCTTCTCATGACCCTCGCCCTGGGTTTCGGCAGCCTCGGCCTCTCCTTTCTCCTCGCGGCCGCGGTCGAGGTCTTCCTCAAGCGGCGCCGTCGAGGCTGGGCCAGGATCTGGATCGTCGTACTTCCGCTCGTCCTCTACGCAGCGTGGTACGTGGGCTGGGGCCGGGAGGCCGAACACCATCTGACTCTTCACAACGTCCTCGCCTCCCCTCCCTACCTGTTCGATGGGTTTGCCACTGCGGTCGGCTCGCTGTCAGGGCTGGCTCCCTCGAACGTCACCGCCGCCCCCCAGTCGGACTGGGGCCGCGTGCTGCTCGTCGCGCTGCTCGGCCTCGCGGTCTACTTCTGCTGGCGGCGCCCGCGTCTCCCGGATTCCTTCTGGTTGATCGCCACCGCGGCGGTCAGCTTCTGGCTGTTCGCCGCCTTCAATTTCATCCCGGGCAGGGAGGCGGTTTCTCCTCGCTACGTCTACGCGGGCGCCGCCTTCGTCCTCCTGCTCGCCGCCGAGGTGCTGAGAGGGGTCGAGCTGAGCACCCGCGCCCGGGTCGCCTGCGCGGTCGTCGTCGGGGTCGCCCTGCTCCCCAACCTCGTCCAGATGAAGGAAGGCGCCGACTTCCTGCGCGCCCAGTCGGTGCTGACGAGGGCCGATACTGGCGCAATCGAAATCGCCGCGAGAACCGTCGATCCCTCGTTCGGGCTCAGTCCCGAAATCGCCGGCACCCCTTCTTTGATCAACGTCAACGCCGAAGGGCTCCTGAAGGCGGTCAGCGAGCACGGCTCCCCGGGGTACTCCCCGTCTGAACTGGTCGGTGCCCCGGAAGCGGGCCGCCGCCAGGCCGACGTCGTCCTCGCGCATGCCCTCCCTCTTGCCACCCAGAGCGGCCCGAATGCGTACCGCGCCCAGGGGAGGCCAGGATGCACCGACGTTCCTGCCGGAACGGAAGCGGATGTGCCCATCCCGCCCGGGACGATTCGCGTCGAACTCGCGCCCGGCCCGGCGGTGACGTTCCACCTGCGGCGCTTTGCGGTCAGCGAATATCCCGTCGACACCGAAGCGATCCCCGGCGGGTCGATGATGCTCGTGCAGATTCCGGCCGACCGTGCGCCCCAGCCATGGCAGCTCCAGGTCGCCGCGGGACAGGCGGTCCGCGTTTGCCCATCTGGCGGCTAGATGCCCCGTCGCAGCAGCTTTTCGCAATGAGTAGGGTTTGCGCCTTGCATGGAGCCCCTCAAGGGACTGATCCTCTCCGGCGGTGCGGGCACCCGGTTGCGTCCGATCACCCACACCTCGGCCAAGCAGCTGGTGCCGGTCGCGAACAAACCCGTGCTCTTCTACGGGATCGAGGCCCTGGTCGACGCCGGCGTGAAGGAGATCGGGATCATCATCGCGCCGGAGACCGGCGAGGAGATCCGCGAGGCGGTCGGCGACGGCTCTGAGTTCGGCGCCCAGATCACCTACATCGTCCAGGACAAGCCCGCCGGCCTCGCCCACGCCGTGCTCACTGCCGAGGAGTTCATCGGCGGCTCGCCGTTCGTCATGTACCTCGGCGACAATCTCCTGCGCGACGGGCTGCGCGGGCTCGTCTCGACCTTCCACGACGAAGAGCCCGACGCGCTGATCCTGCTCACGCCGGTCGAGGACCCCAGCTCCTACGGGGTGGCCGAGCTCGACGGCGAGCGGATCGTGCGCCTGATCGAGAAGCCCAAAGACCCGCCCTCCAACCTCGCCCTGGTCGGCGTCTACCTGTTCGGGCCGCCGATCTTCGACGCCGCCCGCGCCCTGGAGCCCTCCTGGCGCGGGGAGCTGGAGATCACCGAGGCGATCCAGGGGCTGATCGACGACGGCCACCGGGTCCAGTCGGAGGTCGTGCGCGGGTGGTGGAAGGACACCGGCCAGCTCGCCGACATGCTGGAGGCCAACCGGCTCGTGCTGGAGGAGCTCGAGACGCGGCTGGAGGGCGAGTGCGACGAGGAGTCGCGGGTCGAGGGCCGGGTCGTGCTCGAGCCCGGCGCCAGCCTGACCCGCTCGGTCGTCCGCGGCCCCGCGGTGATCGGCGCCGGCGCCTGCATCGAGGACGCCTACATCGGCCCCTACACCTCGATCGGCGACGACGTCCACGTCCGCCGCTCGGAGGTCGAGCACTCGATCGTGCTCGCCGGCTCGGTGGTCGAGGACCTCGGCACGCGGATGGAGGCGAGCCTGCTCGGCCGCAACGTGAAGCTGACCCGCAGCGACGGCGTGCCGAAGACGCTCCGCCTGCTGGTGGGGGATAACTCAGAGATCGAAATCGTCTAGTGGGAGGCGCAGTTTGAAGCTCCTGGTAACCGGCGCCGCCGGGATGCTCGGCCACGACGTGATGCTGGCCGCGGGCAACGCCGGCCACGACGTCGTCGGCTTCGGCCGCGCCGAGCTCGACGTCACCGACCCCGCCGCGCTGGAGCGGAAGTTCGACCTGGAGCGGCCCGACGTGGTGATCAACGCCGCCGCCTGGACCGACGTCGACGGCGCCGAGGGCGCCGAGCAGGAGGCATTTGCGGTGAACGGCACCGGCGCCGGCAACGTCGCCGCCGCCGCGGCGGCGCTCGGGGCGAGCGTCGTCTACGTCTCCACCGACTACGTCTTCGACGGCGCCAAGGGCTCGCCCTACGTGGAGAGCGACCAGCCGGCGCCGCTCTCCGCCTACGGCCGGACCAAGCTCGCCGGGGAGGAGGCGACGGTCGCCGCCAACAAGCGCCACTTCGTCGTCCGCTCGGCCGGGCTCTTCGGCGTCGGCGGGCCGAACTTCGTCGCGACGATGCTGAAGCTCGCCGCCGACCACGGCGAGGTCCTGGTCGTGCGCGACCAGGTCACCTCGCCGACCTACACCTGGCACCTCGCCTATGGGATCGTGCGGCTGATCGAGGGGATCGAGTTCGGCATCCACCACATGGCCGCGGCCGGGCAGTGCTCCTGGTATGAGTGCGCGCGCGAGATCTTCGAGCAGGCGAAGGTCGAGTGCAAAGTCCTCTCGAGCACCAGCGAGCTGCTCGGCCGGCCGGCGCCGCGTCCGGCCTGCTCGGCCCTGATGAGCCAGCGCGAGCACGCGATCCGGCTGCCCTCCTGGCAGGACGGGCTGGCCGGTTTCCTCGCCCAACGAGAAGCGGAAGGATGAGGCAATGAAGCTCCTTGTCACCGGCGCCGCCGGATTCATCGGCTCCACCTACGTCAGGCTGGCGGGCGCCGAGCACGAGGTCGTCGTCCTCGACAAGCTCACCTACGCGGGACGGCGCGAGAACCTGCCCGAGGGGACCGAGCTGATCGTCGGCGGGATCGAAGACCCTGCTGTCGTGCGTGATGCCATGGCCGGCGTCGACGCCGTCGTCAACTTCGCCGCCGAGTCCCACGTCGACCGCTCGATCGCCGACCAGGACGTCTTCGCCCGCACCCACGTGATCGGCACCGGCACGCTGCTGGACGCCGCCCGTGAGCTCGGGGTCGAGCGCTACGTCCAGGTCTCCACCGACGAGGTCTACGGCTCGATCGAGTCCGGCTCCTTCACCGAGAGCTCGCCTCTCGATCCCTCCTCGCCCTACTCGGCGACCAAGGCGGCCGGCGACCTGCTCGTCGCCGCGCACGTCCACACCTACGGGATCGCCGCCTCGATCGTGCGCGGGTCCAACAACTACGGCCCGCGCCAGTACCCGGAGAAGCTGATCCCGCTGATGGTCCT
>AR_comb_assmDRAFT_10318050_pt1 | contig 16084 bp, 8 predicted proteins | sample ArasoioldDNA_FD_10543 | JGI IMG/M metagenome (IMG submission 10543) | reverse complement strand
CTTATAGCGCGAGCCGTGGTGGCATTCGGCAGCTGACGATGAGCCTGGCCGACGACTGGGGACCTCACGGCATCACTGTCAATTGTCTCGCGCCGGGCTGGTTCAAGACCGATCAGAACAAAGTGATGTACGACGATCCCGAATGGGTCGCCGCTCTGGTCGATCGCATTCCCGTCCGAAGGCCAGGACGGCCGAGCGATCTCGAAGGGCCGATCGTGTTTCTCGCATCGGACGCAAGCGAGTACATCACGGGGCAGACGCTGCTGGTCGACGGCGGGATGTCAACTGGCGCAATTCGGGCGTTGCCGAAGACCTGACCGGGCGGGCCACTTACCGCGACGACGGCCGAAGGCCCTCGCCACTGAACACCAATACCGCGCCGCGTGCGGTGCGAGTAAAGGTTCGAAGCGTCTCTCCGCGGCGCAGCCGCAGCGGACCACCGACGAGCGAACGCACGCTCGCTCGGTCGAGCGTTCCGTTCTTCCACGACATGTCGATCTCAAACCCGCCGCGCGCCCTGAGACCCGTCACGCGGCCTGCCGGCCACGCCGTTGGCAGGGCCGGCAACAGCCGGATTTCACCGTCGTCGCACTGCACGAGCATCTGCACCATGCCCGACGCGCCGCCAAAATTGCCGTCGATCTGGAACGGTGGGTGGGCATCGAACATGTTCGGATAGGTTCGCTCGGAACTGAGCAGAAGCTTCAGGACGTCGTGGGCATGGCTGCCGTCGCCGAGACGAGCCCAGAGATTGATGCGCCACGCTGTGGCCCAGCCCGTTGCACGGTCGCCGCGGATCTCGAGTGACCGCTTCGCAGCTGCCGCAAGCTCCGGTGTCCGTCGGATGTCGATGTCGCGCCCAGGAAAGAGGCCGTAGAGGTGCGACACATGCCGATGATCGATCTCCGGCGCTTTCATGTCCCAGTCCTCGAGCCATTCCTGGAGCTGGCCGGCGCTGCCAACTCGCATCGGTGCGAGCCGCGCACGTGTGGCTGTCCACTTCGCCTGCAAAGCCTGATCGACGCCGAGTTCACGGGCAGCGGCCGTCACACTTCGGAACAGGTCGCGCAGGAGCTGCTGGTCCATGGTCGGGCCCATCACGAGCGAGGCACCGTAGGGATGTGCGTTTTCCGGCGACAACGAGGGCGAGGTGACTAGCCAGCGATGCGAGGGCTCCTCGACAAGCGTCTCGAGAAAGAACTGCGCCGAGCCCTTGAGAAGCGGATAAATCGTGCGGAGGTACGCATGGTCGCGCGTGTATTCATAGCGATCCCAGAGCGCCATGGCGAGCCACGCGCCACCGGTCGGCCAGAGCCCCCACTGTGGGCCGTCAATCGGGGCGGTCGCACGCCAGAGATCGGTGTTGTGATGCACCACCCACCCGCTGGCTCCGTACATCTGGCGCGCGGTCCGTGCGCCGGTCACCGACAAATCCTGCACGAGCGCCGTCAGCGGGTCCATCGTCTCCTCGAGATTCGCGGAGAGCGCAGGCCAGTAGTTCATCTCGGTGTTGATGTTGAGCGTGTACTTGCTGCCCCACGGTGGCGACATGCTCTCGTTCCAGATCCCCTGCAGGTTGGCCGGCTGCGAACCAGGTCTGGAGCTGGCAATCAGGAGATACCGCGCGTACTGGAAGTAGAGTGCCGCGAGGGACTCGTCACCGCCGCTGGCGTACTTCTGTATGCGCTCCTCGGTCGGTAACGCGGCAGATGGAGAGCGGCCGAGATCGAACGTGACACGGTCGAAGAGCTGCCGGTAGTCGCGGACGTGCGCGGCACGCAGCGCATCGATAGTCTTGCCGGACGCCCGGCCGAGCGATGATGCGACGCGCGCGGCCGGATCGCCGCTGACATCGTCGTACGACGTGTAGCTCGTTGCCGCCGCGATGATCAACGTGACCGCATCCGCGCCGCGGACGGCAACGGCATCGCTCGACGCTGTGCGGCGACCACCGGTCGCGTCGATGTGCACGCGGACCTCGAAGCGAAGCGCGCCCGCGATACGCCGGCCCTCCGCCGTCGTGCCGCTGCCGTCACCGTTGGTGCCTCGCATCACGAGATCGCCGTCGGTCGTCGCTTCCACAGTCGCGCGCTGCGGCGTCTGCATGCGCGCCTCGAACGAGATCCGGCCCGGTTGGCTGGCGGTGAGACGCACGACGATCACCTGGTCGGGCCCGCTCGCGAACACCTCTCGCTCGAACCTGACATCGTCGATGGTGTACGACGCGCGCGCAGTGGCCGTGGCCAGATCGAGATCGCGGCGGTAGTTCTGCACAGTCGTCACGTCTGGAAACGTCAGGAGCAGATCGCCCACCGTCTGGTACGGCATCTGCGCGAGCGGTTTCGCCATCACTTTCTCGCTGGCCAGCGTCGCCGCCGCTACGTATTCGCGAGCAGAGATGAGCCGCCTGACTTCGGGCAGCGCGTCCTTGGCGTCCGGATTGACCGGGTTGTACGGTCCGCCCGCCCACAGCGTGGCTTCGTTGAGTTGCAGCCGCTCGTTGATCACGCCGCCGAATACCATCGCGCCCAGACGGCCATTGCCGACGGGCAGGGCGCGAACCCACTCGGCGCTGGCAACCGCGGGCGCGGGCCGCGCCGCAGCGGCCGGACGATCGGCCGCAGGCTCTCGATACCACAGAGTCAATCCGCCCGCCGGTGGTGACGCCTCGCCGACGAACTGAATCGAAGCGGGTTGCAGGGACGAGGCCGGCAGATTCGCGACGAGCAGCACTCGACCCAGCAGCGCGCTCGCCACAAGCAGCACCGCGGCAACGCTCCACCGACTCGTCATCCGCTGCCCCGAGGATCCGCCACTCGTGAGACGTCGACCACGTACTCGCGCTCACGGTATTCGAACCAATCGAAGTCAGCCGGAATCGCCGTTCCGGCGAGATCCTGACACGCCATCCCGACGAACGCCCCCGTAAAGTTCGGCGACCCCGGCGCGCTGGCCTCGTCTGAGAGGATGCTGGCATCGAACGGCTGCGGCAGCCGCTGCCACGCGCCTCCGCCGATTCGATACGCAAAGTGGAGACGCTCGTAGTCCACTTCGACACGCAGCTCGATGGGCCGGCCGCCTTCGATCGCGATCGGTAGCGTGAACGCGTCGGCGACGACCTGATCGGGGAGAGCCGACATCACCCGGAGATGCTTGCCACTGTCGTCTCGTGACACGTAGAAATAGTGGAACTTGGCGCTGTTGTAGTAACACACCAGGCCCGCCATCTGCTGGAAGTGCTGCGGCTCGAACTCCACGCACGTCGATGCGCTGAAGCAATGCGCTTGCTGACGCCGCGCGACGAGCGCTTGCTCGAACAGACTCCCAATTGTCTCGCGACCGTAGAGGCGCAAGTGACCTTGGCGCGCGCGCAGGCTGAACAACCTGTCCGGCCGCGGTGACCGCAACCATTGAAAGTCGATTGGGAGCGTGTCCGTGTCGAACTCCTCCCGAACGAGCGGCGCGGAGTGTGACTGCGGCGTCAGACCTTGGGGCGCCGGCGCGTCCACCATCGGCACGCCCTCTTCGTCGATCGTCCGCAACCAACCATCCGCGCCCCATGTCATCTGTTGAATCGCTGTCTCTCGTCCCAGCGTGCAGCGACCTCGGTTGCTGAGCGGCCGTCCGCACAGGTAGACCATGTAGGTCTCTCCTGACTGGGTCTCGACCAGATCGGCGTGGCCCGCACGTTGAAGCGCGACGTCCGGACGATGACGTGCGGTCAGGATGTGCACATCGGGATGCAGCTCGTAGGGCCCCAGGAGCGTTTGCGATCGCGCCATCGTGACGGCGTGTCCCCACCCTGTACCACCCTCGGCGGTGATCAGGTAGTACCAGCCGTTACGCTTGTAGAGATGCGGCCCCTCGGTGAAGCCGAGTGGAGTGCCGGTGAAGATGTTGTGCCGCTTGCCGACAAGCCTCTGCTCCGCCGGCGAGTACTCCTGCAGCACGATGCCGGCGAAACGGTTCTGTCCCGGCCTATGGTCCCACAGCATGTTGACGAGATACTTCCGGCCGTCCTCGTCATGAAAGAGCGACGGATCGAATCCGCTGCTATTCAGGTAGATCGGGTCCGACCACTCTCCGTCGATGCGCGTGCTCGTGATGAGATAGTTGTGGAAATCCCGCAACGACGCGCCCGACACGCCAGCCGTCGTCGTGCGCCCGTACCGTTTCACGTCGGTGTACACGAGATGAAAGAGCCCGTCGGCGTGCGTCAGGCACGGTGCCCAGACGCCGCACGAGTCGGGATCGCCGCGCATGTCGAGTTGACTCGCCCGATTGAGCGGTCGCGTCAGCAGCCGCCAGTCCACGAGGTCGCGGGAATGATGGATTTGCACGCCTGGGAACCATTCGAACGTCGATGTGGCGATGTAGTAGTCGTCGCCGACACGAACGATCGACGGATCCGGATTGAATCCGCGAAGGATCGGATTGTGAATGACGCGATTAGGCAACGGCGGCCATGGTCTGTGGCGGCCGCTCACGCACGACCGTCCAGAGGATCACCGCGCCGAGCAGATCAAGCGCGGCGAGGCCGACGAAGAACGGTGTGTAACCAATGCTGGTGACGAGCGCGCCCATCAGCAGCGAGAAGATCAACACTCCCGCGTTGCCACAGGTGCCCGCCATGCCCGCAACGGTGGCGACTTCGCTGCGCCTGAACAGATCGGAAGCCATGGTGATGACCGTCACCGATAACGTCTGATGTGCGAAACCGGCCAGGCTCAGCAGCGCGACCGCCACGTAGGGATTCTCGACCGTTCCGACCAGCGCCACTCCCGTCATCATCAGCGCGCCGACGGTAAAGGCGCAGCGTCGTGCGTTGATCAGACCGATCCCGGCGTACTTCTGAAGCGTGATGCTGACAGTACCGCCGAACAGACACCCGAGATCGGCGGCGAGAAACGGGAGCCACGCGAACATCGCAATCTGTTTCAGATCGAATCCACGCACCGTCGTCAGATACAGAGGCAGCCAGAACGTCAGGGTGCCCCAGGTCGGATCGGCGAGGAACCTGGGGATGGCGATCCCCCAGAAATTCCGCTGCCGCAGAATCGTCGCGATCGACGGTCTGCCCTGTCCGGCCAGGTGCTGCTCCTGCCCCGAGAGAATGTAGTCGCGTTCGACCGGCGATAGCGCGCGGTGTTTCGACGGGGACTGGTAGAACAGCAGCCACAGCGCAACCCAGGTGAGACCGATCGCGCCGGTAAGGACAAACGCGAACTGCCAGCTGTGCATCAGAATCGCCCACGCCACCAGCGGCGCAGCCAGCATCGAACCGAGCGAGGCCCCCATGTTGAAGAATCCCCCGGCCAGTCCGCGCTCGGTCGCCGGAAACCATTCCGACGTCGCCTTCATGCCAGCCGGATTCGCGGACCCTTCTGCGAATCCCAGGAGCGCGCGAAGTCCGAACAGCGTCTGCCAGCTGCCAGCCACGCCATGCGCCATGCTGATGAAGGACCAGACGGTCGCGAAGATCGCGAACCCGAGCTTCAACCCCACGCTGTCCATCACGTAGCCGCAGATCGGCTGCAGCATGATCGCGAACTGGAAGGCGCTGAGAATCCATGAGTACTGCTGCGTGCTGATATCGAGATCTTTCAGCACGGTGGGTGCCGCGACCGCCAGTGTGCTTCGAGTGAGGTAGTTGATGATCGAGCCCACCATCAACAGGCCCATCATCCACCAGCGCAAACCTTTCATGACGCTAACTCCCAATTACCAATTTCCAACGCCCAAGCCACTCCCAACTCCCAACTCTCAATAACTTTCAATTGGGAATTGGGAATTGGGAGTGGTTGGTCGTTGGGCGTTGGTCGTTGGGACTTCAGAATGAGAACTTCACGCCCAGCTGCAGTTCGCGCATCGGCGATCTCGTCGTGTTGATCTGCCCGTACAGCGGGCTCGTCAACGCCATCACGGGGTCGCCCCACACCGGCTGGTTGAACGCGTTGAACGCTTCCAACCGGAACTGCAGCGACCGCAGTCCACCGAGCCTGAAGTTTCGGATGAGCGACAGGTCGGTGGTGAAGATGCCTGGTCCGATCACCGAGTTGCGTTCAGCGTTCCCGTAGGTGAAGGCGTCGGGACGCGCGAAGGCGGCGGTATTGAACCATTGCTGCACCGTCTGTGGCCCGTCGTTGGGATCCTGGCCGCTGACGACATTCGGACGATAGGTTTGCGAGCCGGTGTTCGGGACATCGACGCCGACCGCCGGGTCTCGCGGGAAGCCGCTCGACTTGTTGACGATGGCGCTGATCTGCCATCCACCGAAGACCGAGCCGGCCACGCCATCCTGTGCGAACGGCTTGCCTGGCCCGAACGGCAGCTCATAGAGCACTGACGTCACGAAGCGGTGCCGGACGTCGAAGATCGACAGCCCCCATTCACACTCGAAGCAATTGCTGTTCTGCGGGAACAGCGCGTCGCCGGTGAGCACGCGAATGCCGCTGCCGTTGTCCTCGGACTTCGACAGCGTGTAGCCGACGAGTAGTGAGAGCCCCTGGTTCAGCCGTCGTGTGAGTTTGGTGGCCAGCGAGTTGTACTTGGCCTCGGCGACGTTGCCGATCTCCTGGATCTTGGTGAACTCCGGATAGGGACGCCGGTCCTGGAGGCTGCCTGGCCCCGGCGTGACCTCGTTGGCATCGAACATCCGTTCGAGCCGCTTGCTCCGCGATCCGAGATAGCCGATTTCGACCGCCGTGGCCCGATCGAGCTGGCGCTGGAAGTTGAACACGTACTGCACCATGTACGGCGTCTTGCGGTCGAACTCGTTGCCAAGGACATAGTGGTTCGAGATACACACCAGCGGCGGCTGCACACCGCAGGCATTGGTGCCTGATCCGGCGAACGGCGCGGTCCAGTTCAGATTCAGGCGCAGCGGGTCAGCCGTGTCCTGACGACGGCCGGCCGCGTTGCGCGCCATGTCGAACCGAGGATTGCCGGTGTCCTGCATGTAAAAGACGCCGGCGCCGGCGCGAATCGACCAGTTGTCGCTCGGCGTCCACGCGTATCCGACGCGTGGTGCGAAGTTCAACTTATCGTCATTGATCAGACGGCCACCCAACTGGCCGCCCCGCGACGTCGCGATGTTGGGCGCGAAGCGGATCGGCGAGTCCTCGTAGAAGTCGCCCTCGCCAATGCGCACCAGCACCGGATGGCGCGACAGGTCAGTCACCGGCATACCGGTGTCGCGATACGGCAGATAGGCATTCATCAGCGTGCCGCCCTGGTCGAGCCATGGCGGAACGTACTCGTAGCGGAGTCCGAGATCGAGCGTCATGTCGTCGCGGAAACGCCACGTATCGGTGAAGTAGTACGACTGGCTCGCTGCGCGGAACTCAGTCCTGGCAAGCGCTACTGCGACTTCGGACGTTCGCATGTAGCCAAGCAGGAAATCCGCAAACGCAGCGCCGCCTGACGTCGCTGCACCAGTGGCCGATCCCGTGGCGCGGCCGTCGAAGGTGAACGCACCGCGCGCGAACTGGTTGCCGACCTGGTTGTAATGATCGAACCGGATGGCGGCGCCGACCTTGAACGAGTGCTCGCCGTGGATCCACGACAGGTTGTCGGTGAACTCGAATACCTTGTTGCGGTTGGTGTATGGACCTTCCGTGTTGTCGCCAAAACCGCTGTACCCGGAGATACCGATGGACGGGATTCCCCACGCCTCTTCCGGATTTGCCGACACGCCGGGAATATTGAGCTCTGAGACGACGTCACGGACGAACGCCAGTTCGCGTCCGAACGTGTTGAAGAAGGAGTTGAATCCGAAGCGGGCCTCATTGAGCAGGGTCGGCGACAGCGTATAGGTGTTGCCGATCATGACCTGATGCACGGTGTTGAGCAGCTTCGAGCCATTCAACATCAACGCCGGCGTCACCTCATCGTCGTGGCTCCAGCTGTATCGGCTCATCCAGTTCGACTTCGAACTCTGGACGAAGTCGATGCGCTGCGTGTACTGCTTGCGGTCGATCACGCGATCCTGGTGCGAGAGGTAGTTGTTTTCCGTACCCGCCGCGTTTGGTTCGGGATAGAACTCGAGCAGCTTTTGCGAGAGCGGACTGATCCGAGCCGTCGGTATTTGGTTGCCAGCGAACGGCTGGCACGCCCGGCTCGTGCCAGAGACGGCGCAGCTCGCGGGATCGAGCAACTGCGTGGAGAGCGCTGAGAAGTCACCCCGCCGCATCGCCGCCGTGGGCACCGTGAAGTTGTTCAGGAACGTCTTGTTGTCCTTGTAGCCCTCCCAGTTCGACATGAAGAACAGCTTGTTCTTGACGACCGGGCCGGTGGCCGCGTAGCCGAACTGATGCCACTTGAACGGAGCTTTGGGCGCTGCGGCCTGGGCGGCCGTGAACGCGTACGGACGCGCGTCGAACTTGTCGTTGCGATGGAACTCGAAGACGGATCCATGGAAGGCGTTGGATCCCGACTTGGTGACGACGTTCACCTGGCCGGCGGCGCGACCGAACTCCGCCGAGTAGATGCCGGTCTGCACCTTGAATTCTTCCAGCGCGTCCACCGACGGCAGGAAGATGTAGGTGTTGAAGTTGACGTCAGTGTTGTCTACGCCGTCGAGCGTGTAGTAGTTGAACTCCCGTCGTTGCCCTGAGATCGAAATCTGCTGGTTGGAGCGCGAACCGCCCTGTCGATCACCGGCCTGTCCGGCGCCGGCAAAGCCCGCGCTTACGTTCGGGCTCAACGCGATCAGACTGAGATAGTTGCGACCGTTCAGCGGCAACTCGACGATGCGCCGGTTCTCGATGACCGTGCCGACCGTCGCATTCGAGGTCGCGATGAGCGTGGTCGCGGCGCTGACTTCAGTCGTCTCCGTCAGCGTGCCGACTTCGAGCTTGAAGTCAACGCGCAGCGTCTGCTCGACGTGCAGTTCCGCCGCGTTCTGGACGGTCTTGAATCCCTGAAGCTCGGCCTTGACCTGATAGGTGCCCGGCGGCATCGCGGGGAACGTATACGCGCCGGCCTCGTTCGTGACTTGGGTGCGAACGGCGTTTGTGCCGACGTTCTGGACGGTGATCGTCGCGCCAGGAACGGTGCCGCCCGATTCGTCCTTCACTTCACCAGTGATGGTGCCTAACGTTTGCGCGTACGCAGGTACGCAGAGAAACAGACTGAGGACCACTCCGAGGGCTCGTTGTGACATGCGCCGCTCCTTCAGGAAGACGCTGAGCAACCGAGACGACAGGGACAGACTTCTGGCGCGGAGCTGGAACCGGTTCCAGAAGTTCGGGCGGTTGTATCACCACGCAAAACGGGTTGTCAATCGCACAGAGACGCGTCCTCCACGGCTGGAACAACAAAATGCGAGCAAAAGCGCGGTCTCGTCTCGATATGGCGTCTTGACCGGCCACACGTTCGACCCGATCATCTCCTCCATGCGCGTACTCGCCGCGGCCACGTCGTTGGCGCTCGTCATGTTGGGCTCAGCGCCGCATGCGCAGGACGCCCTCAACCCTGACGCCCTCTACCGCCTCGGTCCCGATTCGCTCGAGCAGGAGGGCGTGCCGAAAGGCGACATCCGTGGTCCGTTCACGCTGCCGAGCGCAGCCTATCCCGGCACACAGCACACGTACTGGGTCTACGTCCCGGCGCAATACACGCCTGCAGAACCCGCGGGGCTGATGGTGTTCAACGATGGGCAGGCGTTCAAGAATCCCACCGGCAACATCCGCGCGCACAACGTGCTCGACAACTTGATCTACCGCCGAGAGATTCCGGTGATGATCGCTGTTTTTATCAACCCCGGGCGGCGTCCCGATCAGCCCGAGCCGACGCCCCAGAACTGGGGCGACCGCGACACGAACCGTCCGGCCGAATACAACTCTCTGGACGATCGCTATGCTCGCGTCATCGTTGACGAACTGCTGCCAGCGTTGGCGAAGGATTACACCTTCTCGCCCGATCCCGAACGTCGCGGCATCGGCGGCGCGAGCTCGGGAGCCATCGCGGCGTTCACGGTCGCGTGGGAACGGCCCAACCAGTTCCGCAGAGTCCTCAGCATCGTTGGCAGCTTCGTCAACTTGCGCGGCGGGCACGCCTACCCGGATCTCGTGCTGCAATCCGAGAAAAAGCCGCTGCGCGTGTTCCTGCAGGACGGCCGCAACGACAATCGCGCGCTCTCGAACGCAGGCGAGTACGACCAGAACCGCGACTGGTTCTATCAGAACGTGCGCCTGGCTGACGCGCTGACGAAGAAAGGCTACGACGTCACCTATGCCTGGGGAATGAATCGCCACGGACAGGCGATGGGCGGCGCGATCCTGCCGGAGATGATGCGCTGGCTCTGGCGCGATCACCCTGTTTCAACCGACCCACGCAACACCGTCGAACGCTCCCCGAACGGGGCGGCGCCTGCGAAATAGGACGCGATGCAAGCTGCACCGCCGCGGACCGCTCCGCCAGGCGTCGTCTTCGACACTGTGCTTGGTGACATCGATCACCTACTCGGTCTCGCGATGCTCTTTGGACTCGAGGGCCGCCAGCGGATTCGCGTGCCGTCGATCAGCACGAGCCGCTTCAATCTGCAGGCGGCGCGATTCCTCGATCTCGTCGCGCGCTTCTACGGCGGAGAGCGGGCCGGTGATGTCGTGGTCAACCGACAGCCGTTGCCCATCGGCATGACGGCCTCCGGCCAACAGACCTCTGACCGTTCCCCAATGCTCGACGCGGCGCTGCTCAAGACGGCCGCGGATGGGAAGCCGGTGTATCCGCGCACGCTCACCGCCTTCAACGACACCGCCGACCCCGTTGCGCTCATTCGCAACGCGCTCAGCGCGCAGGTCGATCACAACGCGGTGGTCGTCGTGGCGGGAGGCCCCGTCAATCTCCTAGGCGTCATCGCCCGGCCTGACGGCCGCGATTGGGCGCACAGAAAAGCGCGTGTGTTGAGCATCGCAGCGGGACGCTTTGCCGCCGGACCGGTCGATCCGATCATCCGGCGCGACGCGGCGGGCTTTCGCACCCTGCTTGCCGAGTGGCCATCTCTCATCGTCATGGCCGGGAACGAGCTGAGTGAGGCGCTGCCGTTTCCGGGGGCGAGCCTCGAATCAGGAACTGCGTGGGCGCCGCATCATCCGATTGTCGACGCGTACCGCGCGTTCAAGTCGATGCCCTACGACGCGCCTTCTCGAACGCTCGCTGCGGTACTCCACGCGGTCAGCAGTGACCAGCCCTACTTCGACCTATCGCCACCGGGAACGATCGCGATCGCTCATGATGGCCGCACCACGTTTTCCCCTTCGCCAGACGGCCGGCATCGATACCTGATCGCCAGGCCCGATCAGAAGGAACGAGTGCTCCAGGTGTACGTGGAGATCGTGACCGCGCAGCCGCCGCCGCGGCCGGGACGCGGTGGCCCGAGGGCGGCAGCCTGATATGCGTGCCACCATTTCACTGGCCGTGAGCGGTATCGTCCTCGCGACGGCGTTGGTCGTGGTGCGGCCAGCTCGTGTCAGCGGTCAAGCAGACGAGTTCGACAGCGTCGTATTGCCCGTCGTGAAAGGCACGTGCGCCAATTGCCATAACGATCGAGTCGCATCGGGAGGCCTCAACGTCACGACCATGATGTCGGCGGCCTCGCTCGCACCGCAGCGTCTAGTGTGGGAAAAGGTGCTGCAGCGCGTGCGAGCCGGAGACATGCCTCCAGCGTCCGTAGCGCGCCCGGCACAGCTGCCAGCGATGGTCGCCTACCTCGAGCGGGCCTTCGAACGCGCTGACGCCACCGCGCCGGCCGATCCTGGCCGGATGACGGCACATCGCCTCAATCGAAACGAATACACGAACACGATCAGAGACCTGCTCGGCGTTCGCTTCCGCGCCGAGAAGTACTTCCCTGCCGACGATTCAGGCGACGGCTTCGACAACATGGCGGATCTCCTCACGGTGTCGCCGCTGCTGATGGAGCGGTACCTCGCGGCAGGCGAACGCATCGCGGCCTGGGCGATGTCGACCGCTATTCCCGGCAAACCGATCGAAGCCGACTACCGCGCCCGCGATGGCAGGATTCGTCGTCTCGATCGCAGCACGATCGAAGCCGAGCACCGGATCGAATTTGGCGGCGAGTACGTGGTGCGGTTCGGGCTGCCCGGCGAGCGGCCGGCGGTGGATGGGCGCGACGCGGCGCCAGTGACGCTCGGCCTCTGGATGGACGGCGCACTGCTGGCGACCAAGACCGTCACGACGAAACCGTCCGGGCTGGTCTATTTTGATCCGTACTCGGAAGAAGAGCTCAGGCTGACGCTGCCGGAAGGCGACCATGTGTTTCGGGCCGCCTTCATCGGCGACGAGTTCGTGAAGACACTTGCCAACGAGGCCACCTACGACCGCCGCAAGAACAAGTTCCTCGACGCCATCATCTTCGTTGGACCGCACGCCCCTGCTTCCGACAAGGACAGCCGCCGCAGGATTTTGACGTGCGACCCCGCATCCGGCCGCGCCTGCGTGGAGCAGATCGTCGCGCGGCTCGCGCGGCGCGCGTATCGGCGGCCGCCCACGCAGCGGGAAGTGGACGCCCTCATGCGGGTGGCGGACCTGGGCACGTCTTCCGGCCAATCCGCGGAGCACGGCGTACAGCTCGCCATTCAAGCGCTGCTCGTGTCGCCGAATTTCCTGTTCCGCATCGAGCGCGATCCCGATCCACGCAACCGCACGCTCGTCCACAGGCTGTCGCCGTTCGAGCTCGCATCGCGCATCAGCTACTTCCTCTGGAGCTCAATGCCGGACGATGAGTTGCTCGCAGTTGCGGAGTCGGGGCGTCTCACTGACTCGCAGGTGCTGGCCGCGCAGGTCGATCGGATGCTGGCGGATCCACGCGCGTCGGAATTCGCCGCCAACTTCGCCGGTCAGTGGCTCGAGACGCGCAACCTCGACAGCGTAAAGCCCGATCCCGATCTGTTCAAGGAATGGACACCTCAGCTACGCGAGGCGATGAAGACTGAGACGACAATGTTCTTCGATTACGTGCTGCGCGAGAACAGACCGATCACGGATTTCCTCAACGCGTCGTATACCTTCCTCAACGAACGGCTCGCTGCCCATTACGGCATTCCCGGCGTCTCCGGCGCGGAGTTCCGCCGCGTCGAGCTGACGACCGATCGGCGCGGCGGTGTGTTGAGCCACGCCGGCGTGCTCACGGTCTCAAGTTACCCGACACGAACGTCGGCGGTGATCCGCGGCAAGTACGTGTTGCAGAACATCCTCGGCATCCCTCCGGCGCCGCCGCCCGACGACGTGCCGCCGCTCAGTGATTCAGCGGGAGACGGCAAGCGCTCGATGCGGGAACAGCTGACCGTCCATCGCTCCAACCCGACGTGCGCAGCCTGCCACCGCAACATGGATCCGCTTGGCTTCGGCCTCGAGAACTACGATGCGATCGGCCGCTGGCGAGACGCCGACGGCGTGTTCCCGATCGATGCCAGCGGCACGTTACCCGATGGCCAGCGCTTCGCCACACCTGGCGAGATGCGGACGCTGCTCGTCTCGCAATTGCCACAGTTCTCGCGTACGCTGACCTCCAGGATGCTGACCTACGCGCTGCGCAGAAGCATCCAGCCGTACGACCGCAGCGCCGTCGAGTCGATCCAGCGCGCGGTCGCCGCCGATGGCTACCGGCTGCGCACGATGGTTCATCAAATCGTCGAGAGCCTCCCGTTCCAAGCCAGGCGCGGTGAAGACCCTGTCGACGGATCGAGGACACGTTGATGTTCATCACACGCCAATCGCTGCCGCGGCGTACGTTCCTTCGTGGTCTCGGCACCGCCGTCGCGCTGCCCTTCCTCGACGCGATGACGCCGGCGCTCGCCCGCGCCCAGCGCCGCAAGCCACCGGTTCGCATAGCGTTCGTCTACGTGCCGAATGGCATCGACATGCGGCACTGGAATCCGGCGTACGAGGGCACGCTCGCCGAGTTGCCGCAGACGCTCGCGCCGCTGGCGCCGCTCAAGGACGACATCGTCCTGCTCGGGAACCTGACGCACAACACCGGCCGCGCACTCCTCGACGGCCCCGGCGATCACGGCCGCTGCTGCGGCTCGTATCTGACCGGCGTGCAGGTGAAGAAGACCGTCACCAATATCAAAGCCAGTGTGTCCTGCGATCAGCTGGTCGCCAACCAGATCGGCAAGCAGACGCGCTTCCCTTCCCTCGAGGTCGGGCTCGAGGACGCACGGCAGGCGGGCGACTGTGATTCGGGCTATTCCTGCGCTTACACCAATAATCTTGCCTGGCGCAGCGAGACGCAGCCGCTGCCGCCGATTCTCGATCCGCGCGCGCTGTTTGAACGGCTGTTCGGCGATGGCGCCGAGCTGACGCCGGACGCCAAGGCGCGACGCACGCTGTACCGTCGCAGCATCCTCGACTTCGTCACCGACGATGCCAGATCGCTGCGCGGCTCGCTGGGCCCGACCGATCAGCGCAAGCTCGACGAGTATCTCGGATCGATTCGCGCCATCGAGGAGCAGCTGACGCGGGCCGAGCGCGAGAGCGCCGTTGACCCGCATATGGACAAGCCGTACGGCGTCCCCAGCGACTTCGCCGAGCACTTCCGCCTGATGACTGACATGATTACGGTTGCGTTCCAGGCCGACCTGACGCGCGTTGTCACGTTCCTGGTCACGCGCGAGGGCACGTCACGCGCCTACCGCGAGATCGGCATTCCCGATGGCCACCATCCGCTGACGCATCACCGCAACCAGGTCGAGCTGATGGACAAAGTGGCGCAGATCAACCGCTATCACGTCGAGCAGTTCGGCAAGTGGGCGGCACGGCTGAAGGCGTCGCAGGAAGACGAGGGCTCGATCCTCGACCACTCGATGATCGTCTACGGCGCCGGCCTGGCCGATGGCAACGCGCACACGCACCACGATCTGCCAACACTCATCGCCGGCCGTGGCGGGAAGTTCATCAAGACCGGGCGCCGCGTCGTGTATCGCCGCGAAACGCCGATGTGCAACCTGTTCCTGACGATGATGGATCGCATGGGCGTGCGGATGGACGACTTCGGCGACGCCACCGGCCATCTCAACGGGCTCGATCTCGCCTGAGCGCAGCGAATGGCGCAGCTACCGAGCAATAACGTCGAGCGTTGCCGTCAGCACAGGCGTCGCGCTCGTGCCGACCATGATGTCGAAGCGACCAGGCTCGACGACGCGTTGCATCCGGCGGTCGATCAGCGACAGCTCCTCGGGCCCGAGCGCGAAGTTCACAATCTTCGATTCGCCGGGCTTCAGCGTCACGCGCGCAAACCCGCGCAGCTCTTTGACCGGACGCGTCACCGAGCTGACCTGATCGCGGACATACAGCTGCACGACCTCGTCGCCCGCGCGCGAGCCGCTGTTAGTAATGCGAACGCTCACGTCGGTGCGACCACCAGGACGAATCGTTGGTGAGGCGACCTTCAGCTCGTCCAGACGGAACGCGGTGTAACTGAGACCGAAGCCGAACGCCCATAGCGGCTCTCGTGTCAGATCGAGATGGCTGCGGAACGACGTCGGCCGCCGATTGTAGTAGACCGGGAGCTGACCACTGTGGCGCGGGAATGTCACCGGCAGTTTGCCGCCCGGGTTGACGTCGCCGAACAGCACCTCGCCGATGGCAGTGCCACCTTCCTGCCCCGGGTACCACGCTTCGACGATCGCGGGTACGCGAGCGGCAACGAGCGGCAGGGCAAGCGGACGGCCGTTGACGAGGAGCGCAATCACAGGCTTGCCCGTGTCGAGCATGGCCTCGACGAGATCCTCTTGATTGCTCATCAGACTGAGATCGGCGACATCGCCGAGGTGGTTGTCTGCCCACGCCTCGCGCGAGACCGATTCGTTGGTGCCAATGGCGAGCACGATCGCATCCGCTTGCCGCGCCACCTTGATCGCCTGCTGGATGCGCGCGCGGTTCTGTGCGGCGTCTCCGAGCACGACCCTGTCGCCGCCCCAGTCGGCCTCGTGTTCCGTGATCCGCACGCCTTCTGCGTACACGACCGAGATTCCTGCGCCGGCTCGCGAAGTGATGCCTGACAACACATCTACGCCGCGTCCGGGATCACGAGAGTACCCGCCAAGATGCAGCCCCTTGG
>AR_comb_assmDRAFT_10280541_pt1 | contig 16084 bp, 9 predicted proteins | sample ArasoioldDNA_FD_10543 | JGI IMG/M metagenome (IMG submission 10543) | reverse complement strand
CCCTTCTTCTCCGGCGCTTCGAAGCTGAGTTCATCGAGCACGCGCTCCATGATCGTGTGCAGGCGCCGCGCCCCGATATTCTCGGTGCTCTCGTTTACGCGGAAGGCAAAGTGTGCGATCTCGTCCAGCGACTCGGGAGTGAACTCCAGCTTAACGCCTTCAGTTTCGAGTAATGCGGTGTACTGCTTTACTAGCGACGACTTCGGCTCCGTGAGAATACGCACGAAGTCCTCCATGGTGAGCGACTGCAATTCGACCCGGATCGGAAAGCGGCCCTGCAACTCTGGGATCAGGTCACTCGGCTTCGATACGTGGAACGCTCCGGCAGCAATAAACAGGATGTGATCCGTGCGCACCATGCCGTAGCGCGTGTTGACCGTCGTACCTTCCACAATGGGCAGGATATCCCGCTGCACTCCTTCGCGCGAAACATCCGGTCCATGCCCGCCTTCGCGGCCCGCGATCTTGTCGATCTCATCCAGGAACACGATTCCGGAATTTTCCACCCGGTCAATCGCCATGCGCGTCACCTGATCCATATCAATCAAGCGCTGTTCCTCTTCCTGGATCAGATACTCGAACGCTTCGTTCACCTTCATCTTCCGCTTCTTGGTGCGCTGGCCGAAGATGTTCGGCAACATATCTTTGATGTTGACGTCCATCTCCTCCACGCCCTGGTTCGTCAGAATCTCGAATGACGGAAAGTTCCGCTCTCGCACATCGATCTCGACCATGCGCTCGTCGAGCTTGCCTTCACGCAGTTGCTGCCGCAGTTTTTCACGCGTGCGGCTGGAAGACTCGACGAGCTGCGTGCCGCCATCGATCACGACGCCTCCAGCAGTCGAAGGAGAAGGCTCCGGCCGCGGCGGTGTCGGCGGCAGCAGAATATCCAGCAGCCGCTCCTCGGCATTGAGTTCAGCCTTATCGGCAACATCTTCCAGTTTCTCTTCCCGCACGTTGTCGATGGCGATCTCCACCAGATCGCGCACCATGGACTCGACGTCGCGGCCGACATATCCAACTTCGGTAAACTTCGAAGCTTCCACTTTCAGAAAAGGAGAATTCGCCAGCTTCGCCAATCGCCGGGCAATCTCCGTCTTGCCCACGCCGGTGGGACCGATCATGATGATGTTCTTCGGGATGATCTCTTCCGCGAGATCGGGCGGAAGCTTTTGCCGGCGCGTGCGGTTCCGCAGCGCGATGGCGACGGCACGCTTGGCGTCTTTCTGCCCAATGACGTGTTTGTCGAGTTCGACAACGATCTCGCGCGGGGTCAGTTCATCCAGCGCAAGCTGCTCTTCTTCAGCGGTGGAAGGGAGATAAATAGCCATAAAATTCAGGGGTCAGAGGCCAGGGATCGGAGGCCGGGAGACGATCTTCTACTCCGTGGCCCCTGACCCCCAGTCCCTGATTAAAGCTCTTCGATCGTCACCCGATCATTCGTATAAATACACATCTTGCCGGCGATCTTCATCGCCTCTTCGGCAATCTGACGGGCTGAAAGCTCCGTGTGCTCCGCGAGCGCCTGCGCAGCTGCCTGCGCGAAAGGACCGCCGCTGCCAATCGCCGCGATGCCGCCATCGGGCTCGATCACGTCGCCCTGGCCGCTGAGCAGAAACGTCTGCTCCTTGTCACTCACCAGCAGCAAGGCTTCCAGATGCCGCAGAAACTTATCGGTGCGCCAGTCCCGCGCCAATTCCACGGCCGCCCGTCCCAGGTTCCCGTGATACTGCTCCAGCTTGGCCTCGAACCGGCTGAACAGCGTGAAGGCATCCGCAGTCGATCCGGCAAACCCGGCGACAATCTTGTCGTTATACAACCGGCGAATCTTCTTCGCCGAATGTTTGATCACCGACTCCCCAAGCGTCACCTGCCCGTCTCCCGCAAGCACCACATTCCCGTCGCGACGGACAGACAAAACAGTTGTAGAGCGAATCAGTCGTTTTCCGGCCATGAGCGTAATTTTCGATTATAGCAGTTGACCGCCAAAGTCTTTATTTCCCAAGGCGTTCCCGACGAGCTCCGCATCAGCTCGCGAAGCCGTCAGGAATTGAGACTTGCGCACCCCACGCCACTTGTTATGTGCAATTTACAGATGGCCGAGGTAACCACCCGGCGGATTACCGCTGTGACATTTCTTCCTCGCTCCAAGGCCCGTAGTTTCTATCCATGCGCAAGTCCGCTGCAGTTTTCTGTCAAGACAAGAAATCGCTCCAGACCCTGGAGACCACGCTCCAGCAACTCGACATGGACCTGATGAAGTGTCGGTCGAATCAGGAAGCTCTGGAGCTCGTGATGAATGGCCGCTGCTCGACGCTGATCGTCGACTTCGATCTGCCCGGCGCCGAAGAAGCCATTCGCATGGCCGCGCTGCTTCCGCCTGCGCAGAAACCCGCGTTGCTCGCCGTCGCCAGCCGCGCCTGGCCCGGCACTGGACAAGCCTTCCAGTCGGGCGCCAGCCGCATCCTTTACCGCCCGCTGGAAGCCGAAGTGGTGAAAGACGCCCTGAAAGCCGGCAAGAAGGCGGGGAAGACCAACCGCCGGAAGTCCGCCCGCTACGAAGTGAAGACGCTGGTTTACCTCGAGCTTGAGCATGGAACACTGGCCGGCGTCAGTATCGATATCGGCGAGCACGGACTCGCCATTCAGGCACCCGAGGCGGTGCCCATTCATTCGAACTTGGCTTTTCGCTGCGTGCTGCCTGGAACCAGCATGACGCTTAGTGGACACGCCGACGTCATTTGGGCCAGCGATCAAGGCCGCGCCGGATTGTTCTTCTCCAAGCTCGCTCCGGCCGCGCGCAAGCACTTGAAGCAGTGGCTCACGAAACGCGGACATCAGAGCCAGCATGCGGTCCGCGAACTTTTGCCTCCCGCGGATGCACACGTCGAGTTCGCGCCGGTGGAAGAAGAACTACAGGCAGAAGCTCAATAGCAGTGCGAGCTCGAGATTTTCGCACCACGACGCCCTTGCCTTAGAATCGAACGGCGAGGCACCTCTGCCCACATCTTCCCAAACCGCTTCCGCTTTCAACGGACACTCCATGGTCGGCCCCTTGAAGCGCGTCATGGTCTGCTCGCCCGCAGCTGCCGGATGGAATTCACCAGACCATCTCTCTCATTGGACTGCACTGGGATTTCATCACGCTCCAGATTTCGCTGAAGCCCAAACGCAACATATCGTTCTTTGCCGCGAACTTGAAGAGGCTGGAGCTGAGTTGATCGATCTGCCCTCTGGCGCCGATCTTTCTCTGGATGCGGTCTACACCCACGACGCATCCCTCGCCACTGACTTCGGACTGATCGTCATGCGTCCGGGAAAGACGAACCGGGTACCCGAAGGCCGCCATCACAGGGCCTTTGCGGAGCAACTTGAAATCCCGACTCTGGGCGAAATTACATCTCCGGGCACAACTGAGGCCGGAGACATGGTGTGGCTCGATTCCAAAACGCTGCTGATTGGCCACGGATATCGCACCAACGCTGCCGGGATCGCGCAGATGAAGAACATTCTCGCGGCGAAAAATGTCGAAGTCCTCTCGGCGCCGCTTCCCTACGGTCCCGGACCGTCCGCCTGCCTGCACCTGATGTCGCTCATCAGCCTTCTCGACGAAAAGACCGCTCTGGTCGATCTTCCGTGGCTCGCAGTGGAGACAGTCGAATTGCTGAGATCTCGCGGCTTCAAGTTTGTCGAGATCGACTACTCCGAGCGCGACACGCTGGCCTGCAACGTTCTATCTCTCGGCGAAAAGCGCCTGCTCGCCATCGAAGAGAATCGGAAGACGAATGACAAGATGCGCTCCGCCGGGTTCGACGTCCGCACCTTTCCCGGCAGCGAAATCTGCATCAACGGCAGCGGCGGCCCAACATGCCTGACGCGCCCTCTTCTCCGCGGATGACACCGCTGTCGGCGATCTGAGAGAAAAGCACGGAGGGACAGCCGCTTCGGCTGTCCGGCGAAGCGCAAAGCGCAGGCCGCCCACTAGGCTCGGCGCTCTCGGCGAGCAGTTCTCAGCGATCTCAGCGGTTCAAAGAAGCGGAAGGTGTCCACTCACTCCCAAACCATCCCTAGGCACGCCCACAGCGTGCTGATACTATGGCCTGCTTCCAATGCCAGCTTTTCAACTCTCGAAGTGGTATCTGGACTGTGTCACCGATTCCGGCAACACTCTGATCGCCTACATCGGCGATCTCCATTGGGGCCCCGTGAGTTTCCATTTCTCCAGTGTGCTGCGCACCACGGGCGTTCAGGTTGTGCAACAGCACTCGCTCCGTGAGCAGAGCACACCGCAGGTTGCGGACGACAAAGTCTCCTGGAACTCCTCGCAGTTCGGCATCGCCGGGACCTGGCACTCCGACTCCCACGCGGTCTGCGAAACCATTTTCGAAAACGAAATCGGCTCAGTCGAGTGGCACTGTTTGATGCCACGCGCCCGAGCATGCATTGGAAGCGATGCCGGACTCGGCTACGTGGAGCGTCTGACCATGACGATCGCTCCATGGAAGATTCCGATCCAGCATCTGCGCTGGGGACACTTCTGCAGTGCCTCCGACTGGATCGTGTGGATTGACTGGCAGGGTGAGTATTCAAAGCGAGTTGTTTGCCGCAACGGAGAGAGAGCATCCGCATCGGAGATTGAAGATGCGCAGATTTCCTTCGCGGATGGGTCGCGTCTGAACATGGACCGTTCACTCACCTTGCGTAACGGCCCTTTGGGTACAACTGCGTTATCGTCGGTCCCCGGCGTCGCAAACACATTCCCAGCGCGCCTGCTGCAAGTGAATGAGTGCAAGTGGCGCAGCCGCGCAAAACTCGAGCGCTCCGCTAGTGCGCCGGTCGAGGGCTGGGCGATTCACGAGATCGTGAGCTGGCCGAAATGACGTGGCAGAAAATTGCCTACGGAGCTGTCTTCGTCATTCTCCTTCCGGCGTTGCTGTGCCTCTGGGCAGTGAACGCGCGAGTCAATTTACCTGTCTATGGAAGTGCGGCAATAGGCGCGGCCCTTGCCGCTTCTGGCCTCGCAGTGATGTTCGCCGCAATGTACGAGCTATGGCATTGGGGTGGCGGACTTCCCATGAACGCCTTCCCGCCTCCTACCATGGTTTCGCGCGGCACATTCACCTGGCTGCCGCATCCCATTTACACCGCCTTCGTCTCGATCTGCCTGGGCGTCTCGATGATGCTTAAATCAGCAGCCGGCCTGTGGCTCGTTACGCCCACAATGGCGCTGAGCTGCGTTGCTCTTGTCGTCGGATACGAGCGTCCCGACCTTCTGCGCCGCTTCGGTCGCACGTTTTCTGTCTTGCCGGCGGATGACGACACACCGCCTTCCACCATCGAGCGCATTCGCTTCCTGCTCCACGTGGCTGTTCCCTGGCTGGCGCTCTACGAATTCACCATTCACATTCCTCAGCATGGATTCAATCCGGCCTTCGCATTCGAGAACCGTCTCCCGCTCCTGCCTTGGACCGCTGTCTTCTACGAGAGCACGTACGTGATGGTCGCTCTTGCCCCGTGGATTGCGCGCACGCGTCGCGATCTGCGGCAACTCACCATTTCGGCATGGTTCGCGATGCTCCTGGTCTTTCCCACCTACTGGTTCCTGCCTTCAACTGCACCGCGACGCCCACTCACGGTCGACAGCTGGATCAGTCAGCTTCTTCATGTGGAGCGCAATACCTATCCACCCGTCGCGGCGTTCCCTTCGTTCCATGTTCTCTGGACGATTCTCGTAGCGCGGCTCTTTCGCCGCCGATGGCTAGCGTGGGCTTATGTCTTCTCCATCGCAATCACTTGCATCACTACGGGACAGCACTATATCGCCGACGTCATCGCAGCCTTCGCGATTGCGCCCCTCATTCTCTATCCTCAGCGTGTTTGGGAGACGTTGCGGCGAACGGCAGAACGCATCGCCAATTCGTGGCGCGAATGGCGCTTCGGGCACCTTCGCATCATCAATCATTCTTCCTATGCAGGCGCTGCCGGATTCTTGCAGGTGTCGATCGTTCTGGCTGCCGCTGGACAGGCCAACGAATGGAAAGTGGTAGTCATCGCCATGTCGGGCCTGGTCGGCGCGGGACTCTGGGCGCAGTTAGTCGAAGGTTCCTCGCGCCTGCGCCGGCCCTTCGGATTCTATGGAGGACTGATCGGAGTCGGCGTCGCATGCCTCTTCTTCCACGATCGCTGGACACTGCTCGCCGCGAACTGTCTCGGCGCTCCGTGGATGCAGGCCATCGGCCGCCTGCGCTGCCTGGTCAACGGATGCTGCCACGGAGCCATGACTTCGCCCGAGATTGGCATTCACGTCACACACCAACGCTCGCGTGTCACACGAATGGCCGAGCTTTCCGGCGTTCCCATTCACGCAACGCAGCTCTACTCGATCCTAACGAATGCGTTTCTCGGCCTGCTGCTCCTGCGCCTTTGGAATGCGGGATGCCCGACTGCCACGATCTGCGGAATCTACGGCATTGGCAATGGTTTGGCCCGCTTCGCCGAAGAAGCCTATCGTGGTGAGCCGCAAACGCCGGTGAAGTTCGGCCTGCGCCTCTATCAATGGCTGGCGATCGCAACAGTGTGCGTCGGCGCCGGACTCACGGTAGTTGCTTCCCCCCAACCGCCCACGCTCCACTTGACGCTCCCTCAGTTGGCACTAGCGGCGGCATTCGGCTGCATCGCAGGAGCCGCCATGGGACTAGATTTTCCCGAAAGCAACACCACCTTCGCGCGCCTGACATGAGTATCCCCAATACGGAGGGAGAGGTCATGACACGACGTTGCGAGTGGCGCACCCCGACATAGTGGGAATGAATCGGGGTGCCCCACTCTTCGCGCAGTTTGCGAAGGGTGGGTACTACGGACCTGTGAGTCTTAGACAGCTCACTCACGAGACGTTTGCCCACGCTCAACAAGAACGGTGACATGGATCACGTCCCAATGTGATCTCAACCCTTGCCATCCACAATCCGAGAAGCAGATCATCGCCAAGGCGAAAGCGGTACAAGCAGGAATTGGCTGGCAGCAGCTAACTCCTTGCGGCTCAAGATTTTTCCCCTAAGTCATTGAGCCCCTTAGATTACTTTCCAATTTTCCCCTAAATCAATGATTCCGCTAGACCAGGAGGGGGAGGGGTATACCCCGACGCCAGTCAGTTTCCCAAAATGAAACTCGTTCATCTCTGATTTGCGAAGCTGTCCTGCATCGGCGATCGTAACTGTCGAGCGGAAGACACGGGTTGTTATGATGTTGCTTCGCAGAAAACAACCGTCTTCAGGAGAGAGTTGCGCCGATGCTTTTGCGCGTCCACAAATTCGTCATTCCTGTTCTTGCGATCATCGTTCTTACGCTGACTGGTCTTTCGGCACAAAACACTCCTGCATCACAACCTGCTGTCTCGGTCGATACCGTTACCGCGTCTCAGGCCTTGCACGACGGCATCGACATTCACGCTGGCTCAGCAACTCTGCGCATCACGGCATTGCGCGATGATATTCTGCGCGTTCGGATCGCTGCCGACAGTTCGCTTCCCGAAGACGCATCGTGGGCAGTTCTTTCTGACTCGCGCAGCAAGTCGATCGACGTTCAACCTTCGCAAGACGCGACCTCCGTTGGATTTCGCACCGGCAAACTCGACGTCCGTCTAGAAAAAGATCCGCTTCGCATCGTCGTCCGCGATCTTTCCGGCAACATCATTTCCGCCGATGCCGTTGCGCGGCCCGTGCGATTCCAGGCCGGAGGATTTTCCATCTACAAGCAGATGCCCGGAGATGAGCACTACTTCGGACTCGGCGATAAGACAGGCCAATTCGATCGCAGGGAGCAAGCCTATACGCTGTGGAATACCGATGTTGGCCCGCAGGAATCGGTCGATCCTCTTTATAAAGCGATCCCATTCTTTTTGGCGATCAATGGAACGCGCAGCTATGGCATTTTTCTCGACAACACGTGGCGAACATGGTTCGACTTCGGCAAGCAAGCGCGCGACGCCGTAGCGTTCGGCTCCGAAGGAGGAGCGCTCGACTACTACATCATTTACGGTCCAACGCCAAAACAAGTTATCGAAGGTTATGCTTACCTCACAGGAAAGCCTCCTTTGCCGCCGCTCTGGGCTTTGGGTTTCCAGCAGTCGCGATACAGTTACACGCCGGAATCGCAACTTCGCGACATTGCCACACGCCTGCGCAACGACCGCATTCCGTCAGACGTCGTATATCTGGACATCGATTATCAGGATCGTAACCGTCCGTTCACGGTAAATCCCAAGACCTTCCCGAACTTCCCCGGACTTGTCGCTGATCTGCGCAAGCAGCATTTGCATCTCGTCAATATCACCGATCTGCACATCGCACATGCGCCGAATCAGGGATACTCGCCGTATGACACAGGCCACGCAGGCGATCACTTTGTGAAGAAGCCCGATGGCAGTGAATTCGTCGGGATCGTGTGGCCAGGACCAGCGGTGTTTCCCGACTTCACGCGTGCGCAGACTCGCGAATGGTGGGGAGAACTCTATCAGCAGTTTGCCAAAGACGGAGTGGCTGGATTCTGGAACGACATGAATGAGCCCTCGGTCTTTGACGGTCCCGGCAAGACGATGCCGCTCGATAACGTCCATCGCATCGAAGAGCCAGGTTTCGCAACACGCAATGCCACTCATGCCGAGATCCACAACATTGTCGGACTCGAGAATGCGCGCGCGACCTACGAAGGATTGCTAAAGCTGCGGCCCAACGAGCGCCCATTTGTGTTGACGCGCGCCACATACGCGGGAGGACAGCGCTACGGTTTCACCTGGACGGGCGACAACGCCGCGACATGGAATCATCTTCGTCTGGCAACGCAGATGGTGCTCAATCTTGGAGTGAGTGGAATTCCGTTCGTCGGCGCCGACGTCGGCGGATTCAGCAGTTCCCCAACATCGGACCTCGTGACACGATGGGTCGAACTGGCTGCATTCTCGCCGTTCTGCCGTGACCACGCAGCGAAGGGAACGGCATCGCATGAGTTGTGGGCAAACGGCCCAGGACCGGAAGCCGTTCGTCGGCGCTACATCGAGACGCGCTATCGGCTGTTGCCCTACTTCTATACTCTGGCAGACGAATCGTCGCGAACCGGTCTCCCGCTGATGCGTCCGGTATTTCTGGAATTCCCTGAAGTGTTTGCAACAGGGTTCGATCACATGGACACAGAGTTCCTGCTCGGGCGAAGCCTGTTGATTGCTCCACCGCCCTTCGCCGAAACGACCGATCCTTACGTCGTGTCGTTTCCAGCTGGACCCTGGTACGACTTCTGGACCGGCGAGAAGATGGCCGCCCAGCCAACTGGTCCGTCGATCGTGGATATTGCGAATGGCGGAGCAGGCGCGAAGTTCCAGGAACCGCGCCCGATCCATCCGCCACTCGAGACCATGCCCGTGTACGTTCGTGGAGGCAGCGTGCTGCCCATGCAGCCGCTGATCCAAAACACGGATGAGACGCCCGCGGGGCCATTGGAGCTGCGCGTTTATCCAGGACCGCAGTGCAGTGGATCGATCTACCTTGACGATGGACACACGTTCGACTATCAGCAAGGAAAGTTTCTGCGACAGCAGTTCAGTTGCGAGTCCGACGCCAAGTCGGTGAAGCTGACGTTTCGCGCGCGAGAGGGTTCATTCACGCCGTGGTGGAAGTTCATCGAGGTGGTGGTTTACGATTGGCCGTCGGCGCATGCCGAAGCAAAAGTTTCAGGCAGCGCGTATCCGCTCAAGACCACTTACGATGTGAAGCAACACGTGTTGCATATAACCCTGTCGGACCAACCGGGCCAAGCGGAGCTCACCATCCGAGGCCGCACCGCTCACTAATGAACTGCATGAATTTGACACGAGTTTTTCTGACTGCTGCGATCTTTGCGATCGCGATCGCTGCCGTTCCGATCATGGGCGTAACCCCAGCGCTTGCACAAGAACGTCCCACTCCACCAGCGCGCGATCCGCACACAGCAGGTTATGTCCCGGCGAAGGAATTGCCTGACGGTTCTATCCCTCCTGCGAACACCGATGGCAACTTCATCATTGGGCCAACGCATGATGCTTCCGGAGCGACGCAAGAAGAAGTGCGCAACGGGACCGTCATCGAGTTCTCGATGAAATCCTCGGATAGCAAGATCTATCCGGGAATCATGCGCGAACCGAATACGTTCGGAACTCCCGATCCTTCGGATCCTGCGAAGCTGATCGTCACGACAAGCCATCCCGCTCCGTACACCCGGAAGGTCGCCGTCTACGTGCCGAAGACCTACGTGGCGGGAACCGCGGCGCCCTTCATCGTTAGCGCGGACGGCCCGGATCACTTCCTGTTTTCTACTCTCGACGCCTTGATCGCACAGAACAAGCTTCCGGTAATGATCGGCATTTCGATTGGCAATGGAGGCGGAGACGCGCAAGGCAGCGAGCGCGGCCTGGAGTACGACACGATGTCGGGAGTTTACGCCGAGTTTGTCGAGAAAGAAGTCTTGCCGCTGGTGGAATCGCGAGCGCACACAAAGCTCACGAAGGATCCGGACGGCCGAGCGACGATGGGCTACAGTTCCGGAGGCGCATGCGCCCTGATCATGGCGTGGTATCACCCGGAGCTGTATCACCGCGTGCTGGCGTACTCGGGCACGTTTATCAATCAGCAGTGGCCGTCGAATCCGCAAACGCCGCACGGCGCGTGGGAGTTCCATGAGCATCTGATTCCGGAGAGTTCTCCCAAGCCGATCCGCATATGGATGGAAGTGGGCGATAAAGATCTTCTCAATCCCAACGTGATGCGCGACAACATGCACGACTGGGTTCTGGCCAACGAACGCATGGCAAAAGTGCTCGCCGAGAAGGGATACCACTATCAGTTTGTGTTCGCGCGGAACGCAGTGCACGTGGACCGCCCTGTGGTGCGGCAAACGCTCGCGGAGGCGCTCCAATATCTCTGGCAAGGCTACCCGTCTGCGCCGGTCAAGCACTGACGGGCGCAGCACACGCCATCTCTCCCCGGACTATCATACGAAGAACCCTTCGCAGTGACGCCGCCCTGCTCGGGGAGCGCCGATGTATCTTTTCAGTCTCCGCTCTCGCGATCACGACAGTACGCTTGACTTCAGGGTGCTGGCGATCGTATTGCTCCTATCCGCAGTTTCCACAACCGCTGCAGCGAAAACAGCTAAACTCACCGGAACCATTTACACCCTTGCGGCGGACGGTTCGCAGACAGTCTGGCCCAACGTGCGCGTCACTCTCCGAAATCTGGCCAGCGGAACTGAGGCTGCTACCGTCTCCAACGAGCTAGGGGCTTACCTGTTTCAAGGCGTGCTCACGGGCGATTATGAAGTGCGCGTAACGCTCAGCGGATTCGAGCCGATCACGAAATCCGTCACGCTCGAGGGCGGTGAGACCAAACTGGACTTTCAACTGGTCCTCACCAAGCGGCAGGATGCGGTGAACGTTACGGCCGAGTCACCACACGTGGATGTGACATCGAGCAATGGCGGTGCTCCTACTCTCGATGCAAATACACTCAGGTCGCTGGTGCAGGCGAATCAGGATTTTCAGGATGCACTTCCTCTTTTGCCGGGAGTAGTGCGCGGCGCAGATGGTGAGATTCATATCAAAGGCGGACGCGCCAACCAGTCGAGCACGCTGGTGAATGCGGCGAGTGTGGCCGATCCGTTTACCGGACAGACAGCGCTCAAGATTCCTTCGATCGCCGTGCAGTCGGTCCGTGTGTTGTCAAATCCTTTTTCGGCGGAATATGGACGGTTCTCCAGCGGAGTCGTCGAGGTTACAACACGCGGCGGAACGGACGAGTGGAAGGCGCTGTTTGAGGACCCGATTCCACGCTTTCGCTGGATCGATTACCACATCCACGGCATCGAGAGCGCCTCGCCCCATTTTACGTACTCGGGTCCGTTGAAGCGTGGCAAGCTCTACATTTTTCAATCGCTGGCCGTTGGCTATGACGTCGTACGGACGCCATCGTTGCCCAACCCGGACAACGTACGCGTCGAGAAAAGTGCCACGACTTACACGCAGCTTGACTGGATTCCTACGGCGAATCATCGGGTCACAGGTGTACTGACAACCGATCCACGCAACACGGACTTCGCCAACATCGACACGTTCAATCCACAGCCGGTTACGGCTAACTACCATCAACGAACATTCTTCACGTCGGTGACCGATCGCTGGATTTTGTCCAATGGCGGTTTCGTCCAGTCGCTGTTTTCGGCGAAGCGGCTGGACGTTCATGTGTTCCCCGCCGATGCGGGCGCCCGAGAGATGGTGCTTTTTCCTGAACAGAATTCCGGGAGTTTCTTCGAGACGCAACGGCGCAGGACGCGTCTCTACCAGTGGTCCCAGTCCCTCCACTTGCGCCCGATGGAACTCAAAGGCCGGCATCTGCTGACGCTCGGCTACGCATACACGTACTCGAGCGATGGAAATGTCGTCGGGAATCTTCCGGTCAGCGTCTTGCGTGAGGACCAGTCTCGTGCCAGCCGGATTGTTTACGGCGATGCACTCGCCGCCGATAAGTCGAGCAACGAGATCGCGATTTTTGCGCAGGACAATTGGCAACTGAGTCAGTGGATCGCGCTCGATCTCGGTGTGCGACTGGATCACGACAGCCTTGCGAGCGGAACGTGGAGTGCCGCGCCCCGAATCGGATTTGTGTTCTCGCCCACCCACGACAACCGCACCGCAATTCGAGGAGGAGTGGGCCTCTTCTACGACAAGATCCCATTTAATGTTGCACTGTTCCGCGCATTCCCGGCGCAAACGGTAACGGACTTCGCGGCCGACGGAGTGGCCGCGATAAATGGCCCGGTGACTTTCACTCACGTCAACGCAACTGCAAACGGAGAATTGCAGGTTCCCTACAGCATGGGATGGACTCTGCAGTTCGATCGCGAACTCGCGCCCGGAGTGCTTTTTCGCTTCGGGTACGAAGGCCGCCGCGGATCGAGGGAATTTTTTGTTGATCCGATCCAAACTGGTTCCACAGGCGAGTTGCAGTTGCGCAACTCCGGCAAGACGAGCTACGAAGAATTCCTCTGGATGGTTCGGTGGCGATTCGCGGAACGCAGCACTTTGTTTGCGAGCTTTGTGCGCTCAAGCGCTCACGGCGATCTGAATGACTACAACCAGTTCTTCGGGAATTTCTCCAATCCTCTGATCCGTCCCAACCAGTACGGGCTGCTTTCGTCGGACGCGCCGAATCGCGGCCTGTTCTGGGGAATCTTCGGGTTGCCGCACAAACTGGATTTTGTGCCGACGCTCGACGTGCATACTGGATTTCCTTACTCAAGGCTTGACCGCAACTGGAATTACGTCGGGCAGCGCAACGGTGCGGGCCGATTCCCGGTTTTCGTGGGACTAGACGTGAAGTTTCTGTATCCGGTGGACTTCAAGTTCCGCGGCCATCGGATTCAGTTTCGGGCCGGGTTGAGCATCCTGAACGTGATTAATCACGCACAGCCGCGCGATGTGCAGCAGAACGAGATGTCGCCCTTCTATGGAATGTTCTACAACTCGGTGGGGCGACTGTGGCGGTTCGACGGCGACTTTAACTTCTAGTGCTCTCTGAGGGCACCGATAAGCCCATCACTCCTGTTAAAATCAAGATGCGATGCTGCTTCCCTTCGTCCGTGAACTCTTCACGGACGTTGAATTGCTTCCCGGCTTCACGCGTGTAGCCTCCCACCTGAAAGAGGGCACGGGGAGGATTCGTGTCTCCGGACTCTCACCTGCCGCCAAGGCGTTACTGCTGGTTTTGTGGCGTCACGCGATCGATCGACCCATTATCGTAGTCGTGAGTGACAATCGCGCGGTCGAGGAGTTTGTCCCCGTCCTGCGCGGATTCTGCGAGCTCACGGCGTCCTGCGATCCCGATTCTGTTGTGTCGTTGCCTGCGCGCGACGTGCTTCCGTTCCAGAATCTTTCACCACATCCGGAACTGCAGGAAGAGCGGGCCACGGCACTGTGGAAGATCGCGACGGGAAGAGCATCTATCGTGGTGTCGCCCATCGCGGCCACAGCGGTGCTGCAGCGCTCCGGCGAGTACTACACCGACCTTGCGAGAACGCTGCGGCGCGGCGAATCGTTCGATGTCGAAAATCTGCTTGGCCACTTGAACACAGTCGGATATCAGTCGGCCGACGTGGTGGAGATGCCCGGGGAGTACGCGCTGCGCGGCGGCATCCTGGATGTGTACTCGCCGGAGGCCGAGCGTCCAGTACGCATCGAGTTTTTCGGCGACGAGGTTGATTCTATCCGCCGCTTTGATCCGACTTCGCAGCGTTCATCGAATCCCATTGACGAAGCATTGCTGCTCCCGCTGACCGAAACTCCCGTAACGGATCAACTTCTTGGCGCGATCCACACGCGGCTTTCGGGCAAGCGCATCGCAGGAAACGAAGAGATCGTGGAGGCTGCCCTTCGGTCTGGTGGAGTGACGGTGTTTCCAGGCTGGGAATTCTATGCCCCGGTGGCCGGGGCGGACCGTGCTGTTTTCGATTTGCTGCCACGGGCTGCAGTTCTGCTGGATGAACCCGATCTGCTGCGGGAGGAATTCGACCGCTTCTGGACTCGCGTTGGAGAAATGCACGAGCGCAGCGGTGTGGGCAATCTGGTTCGACCCACGGATTTGTATCTTCCGCCCGAGAGTTGGTGGAACAAGGTATCCACACTCAATGGAGCTGACGTGGAGCACCTTGGCATCACGCGAGGCGATGATGCGGAATTGGTGAGCATTTTGACGCAGCCAACGCCGCGGTTTCACGGCGCGGTTCCGGCCATGCTCGAAGAAGTACAAAAGCTCACGGCGGGGAATCAGGTTTTGTTCTCGGTTCCAAATACCGGAGAGGTCGAACGCCTGGCCGACATCTTCACTGAATACAACGTCAGCTTCCGCCTGGGCAGCCGCACGCGTGGGGGCGAGAGCTACGCCGATGAGACGAGCTATTTCGCGGGAGAAGTAAACACCGCGACGCTAGCAAAAGCTTACTTGCCCGATGGCGTGATCTTCCCGGACGCGCATCTCGCTATCTTCGGCGCGCGCGACCTGTTCGACGAATCCGAAGCTGTCGCCTCTCGGCCGCAGCGGACGAAGTCGAAGGTTTCCGCATTCCTTTCAGATTTCCGCGATCTGCAGGTTGGGGACTACGTCGTGCACGTCGAGCATGGCATCGGACAGTACCAGGGACTGAAAGAGATCAACCAGGGCGACGGCAATGCCGAGTTCATGCTCCTCGAGTATGCCGAAGGTGCGCGGCTGTATGTGCCACTGACACGGCTTGACCTGATTCAGAAATATCGTTCATCAGAAGGTGCGAAGCCGGCGTTGAGCCATCTGGGCACGCAGGCCTGGGCCAAAACCAAGGCGCGCGTGCGGAAGGCCATGAAAGACATGACCGAAGAGCTGCTCAAGCTCTACGCGCAGCGGAAGATGGCTCAGGGGCATTCATTTCCGGCGGGGAATGAGTTCGTCCGTGAATTCGAGGACACGTTCGAATTCAACGAGACGGAGGATCAAGCGCAGGCGATTACCGATGTGATGAGGGACATGGAATCGTCGCAGCCCATGGATCGGCTGCTCTGCGGCGACGTGGGATATGGCAAGACGGAAGTCGCGATGCGGGCCGCGTTCAAGGCGGTCAACGATAACAAGCAGGTGGCCGTGCTCGCGCCGACCACGGTGCTCGCGTTCCAGCACTACGAGACATTCAAGCAGCGCTTTGCACCGTTCCCGGTCACGATCGAAATGATCAGCCGCTTCCGCAATCCGAAGCAGCAGAAAGAAATCCTGCAGCGAACGGAAGCCGGGAAGATCGACGTTCTTATCGGGACGCACCGCATTCTCTCGAAGGACTTGAAATTCTCCGATCTAGGCCTGCTGATCGTCGATGAAGAGCAACGCTTCGGAGTGCGGCACAAGGAACGAATCAAGCAGATGCGGAAGCAAGTCGACGTGCTGACCATGTCGGCGACGCCGATTCCGCGCACGCTGCACATGTCGCTGGTCGGATTGCGTGATATGAGCGTGATTGAGACGCCGCCCAAAGACCGCATGGC
>AR_comb_assmDRAFT_10947833_pt1 | contig 16089 bp, 7 predicted proteins | sample ArasoioldDNA_FD_10543 | JGI IMG/M metagenome (IMG submission 10543) | reverse complement strand
CCAGACGGAACGAACTCCAGCCGCCGTCTTCGAGTCACGGACGCGAATGCAACCTGGTTCAGATCCCAAGTCGACATCATTCCATTTCAGTGGGAGTGCCTCTTTCCTGACTCTCAAACCCGTTTCCGCGAGAACTGTGATCAAGATGGACAGCCACGGCGGAGAAAACTGTTTGACACGCGCCTCCTCTTCGTAAGTCAACGGTTTAACGAAATGATTTGCTTCATCGTATTCTTTCGACTTTGCTTCGAGATCTTTACTTTGTTTGTCCAACTTCAAAATGAGGTCAATATTTCCCGGAACTGGAATAGTCAGTAACTGCTGGCTGACTGGATGCTTTAACTTGTGCCCGCAAATTGTCGAGGTCTTTTCTTAGCACATTCACAGCGCTCGCTAATTCAGAAACACGTTTCTGTTGTTTTTCAAGATCTGACACTACTTGTGACAATGCTGCTGCGGTCGCTTTCTCGGTCCGCTTTGGATTCAACGGCTAAAGACTGCACATCATCATTGACCCTCGTCAAGGCCCTGATGGTGGCTGAGTTCTCATGGGCCTGCGGCCCATGAAAGTTCGGCCAATCCACTCGCTTTGATGTGCCTTCGGTGTTCACGTTCGCTCTCGACAATTTCCGGTTTTTCCTTAACGATCTTGCGGTTTTGGACCCCAATTCGGTATAAGGCCGCCTTCGATCAGGGGCGTCTGGTTGGAGCCGTCGGCGTTCATGATGAAAATATCGAAACTGGTGCTGGGCGATCGCCGATCGCTCATGAACAGAATCTTACTTCCATCCGGCGAATACGCGGCCAGCGTATCCAAGGGACCGGGCCCGGTAAGGCGCGTCGCGCCCGTGCCATCAATATTCACTTTGAAGATACTGTTTAGCTTAGGAGAATTCTGATTGTTGTAAAAGATAATCTGCTTACCGTCCGGCGAGACGTCCGGATAGCCCGCCTGCAGCTCCGGATCGGTTAGCCTCCTCTGGTGCGAACCATCGGTGTTCATAATCCAAAGCGCTGCTGTATATCCATCCGTCGAGGTCTCGAAAACGATGTGCTTTCCGTCCGGCGTGTATTCGCCGTCTAGGCTGTCCCATACCCGACTGCTGAGCAGTTTCTCATCGGTGCCGTCGGCCTTGATGGTAGCAATCACGCCCGCCCCGACATCGGGAAATAGGGGAGAGATGGCCACAAACTTACTGAAGACGAGGTGCGTGCCATCCGGAGACCAGCGAGGAACGAGACCACCACCGTGAGTTATTTGCGTCAGTCCGCTGCCATCCGCATTGATAATGTAAAGTTCCAGTGCGCCAGTCATATCATGACCAAAAACGATCTGCCGGCCATCAGGCGAAAAATCAGGAAACCAGGCGAGACCATCATTGGCTGGTGGCAGGTTGGTGACCTGAAACAGATCGCTTCCATCAGGGTTGATGGTATAGAGCTGATTCGTTCCCGTCAGGCTAGCCACGAATGCGATCCGCCCGTTCTTGCCGGGGTGAGCAGCGAAGACAGGCGAGGTAATTACCGTGATGGTTAGCAGAACATAGACCGTGCTTACAGCGTAACGGCGAAAGCTTCTGAGTATTTCCACATTGCACCTCTCTTATTCGGCGAAACTGGATTGTCGAGTCCTGCTAGTTCGCTGCAGGTCCCCACTGTGGCATGGCACCACCAGATTCAATCTGCTTCAGACGACGCTCCGCCGTGCTGCTATCTAATTTTTGACCTCGTGGTCGCTGCAGAGCCTCTGCCCTAGCTGATTTTCCAAGTGAGAGTATCTTTCTGAATCCGCTTCCGTCGGATCTTACGATGAAGATTCCAGAGTCGGAAAAGTCTGGAGCGTCGCGTTCGAAGACGATCGCATCGCCCTGTGGTGACCAGGAGGGATGAAAATCGTGAGGTCCAGAGAAGTATTTGTCCCCGTTTTTTGTAAGGCGATGCAAAGCGTCTCCTTTGGTGTTGACTACCCAAATCTCTTCGTTTTGTGGGGTGCCGAAGTGGCTTGAGAACGCAATTCGCCTTCCGTCAGGCGACCAATCCGGCTGCCTCGCAGTGAGCGGCGCAGGCGTTAGGCGCTGCACCTGTGATTGGTCTGCGTCCATCAACTCGATTGCGCAAATGATCCCGTTACGTGAAACGCCTGTAAACGCAAGGCTGTTCTCGGCCGAGTAATGTGGAGATAAATCGTTAACTCCTAGTTCGAAATCCGTGATGCTGGCTATGCCGCCACCGTTGATCTCGATCTGGAACAGTGAACAAGGTTCGCGATCAGGGAGCTTGCATCGGCTGAAAATCACTGAATTACCGTCCGGCGTAAAGCTCGGCCGCTCATCGTCGAAGTCGGCGTCCGCCAGTAGCAGGCGCTGATTGGTACCGTCGGCATTCATCAACCAGAGCTGACCCAGGAAGTCCGGAGGACGGTACTGGTTAAAGACGATCTGCTTGCCGTCCGGGGACCAAGACTCCCAAAATGCACGGCTATCCGGCCCGAGGTTGGTGAGCTGCTTTATGTCGCTGCCATCGGGATTCATCGTGTAAATATCGGGTCCGGCAACGAAGGCAATTCGTCCGTTCTTGCCTGGGAACGTGGCATGCGCAGGTATGGTGCTTGCTAGGAGCACTGCGCCAAGCGCCACCCGCTGAAATGCTGGAATGAGACTTCTTGTCATTGTTCAAGACCTCCGGTGCCGCCCACTTTTGCCAAGTGGGCCTCTCACACTGAACACATGCGGAAACCGAAGCTGGAAACGATCATTCTGAAATAAAAATTCTTGACGGATTTCTATGAAGGGCGGAGATCTGCCCAAGTCGCTGTAAAATGAGGCACAATTGCGTTCACATGGAGAGCCCAACCGGTTATGCCCGCCACTCACAACGTCACACAGCTGCTTGCCCTCTGGGCAAAAGGCGATGCGGGAGCTCTTCGCGATCTAACGCCGATCGTCTATAAGGAACTTCGTTTGATCGCCGCCAGTTACCTGCGGAAAGAACGTCGCGGGCATACCTTGCAGCCAACAGCGCTTGTCAATGAGGCTTATCTCCGCCTAGTTGATCAAAAGAGTCCAAACTGGCGTGACAGGGCACATTTTTTTGGGGTTGCGGCACGCTTAATGCGACAAATCCTGGTGGACCATGCGCGGTGTAGGTGGGCGGCAAAACGTGCAGCTCTGACGGTGCCTCTTAACGAGGCGATCAGCTTTCAGAGACAGCGTGGCCCCGATCTACTGGCTCTCGACCTTGGGCTCAGCGCACTGGAGAAGTTTGACGCTCGCAAGTGCAAGGCCGTCGAGCTACGCTATTTCGCTGGACTCTCCATAGACGAGATCGGGGAGGCACTGGACATCTCTACGATTACGGTGCGCCGGGATTTGAGGATTGCTGAGGCTTGGCTTCACAAAGAAATGCAAAACGAGTAGGTGAGTTTTGACTCCTGAACGCTGGGCGCAGATCGAAGACATATTTCATCGGGCGGTCGAATCCGATCCTCAGTACCGTACCACTTTCTTAGAACTGGCATGTGGTAAGGATACGGACCTGCGTGATCAGGTCAAACAGTTGCTCGCCTTCGATAACAGCGCGCGGAGCCAGGTGCAGGCGGCAATTGGTGCCGAATTTACTCGTGCGGCATTCGTTTTAACCGGCAAGACGGTTTCACACTACCGCATCTTGGAAGGCCTGGACGGAGGTGGCATGGGGGTGGTCTACCGGGCGGAGGACATCAGGTTAGGGCGGCAGGTAGCTATCAAATTTCTACCGGATGAATCCACAAAAGACCCCACCGCCTTGCGACGATTCGAGCGCGAAGCACGTGCAGCATCGGCTTTGGAACACCCAAACATTTGCCCAATCCACGAGTTTGGAGAGCATGAGGGCCAGCCTTTTCTGGTGATGCAACTGCTGGAAGGACGAACACTTCGGGAGATCATCGCCGATGCTGACCAACGCGATCATGCATTGGGTCAAGGCAAGCTATTGGACGTTGCCATACAGATTACAGAAGGACTCGAAGCCGCTCATCGTCATGGAATTATTCACCGCGACATCAAGCCAGCGAACATTTTCCTGACACACCAAGGGCAGGCGAAGATTTTGGATTTCGGACTCGCGAAACTGCGGGATGATGCCGAGCCGGGCGCCCATGAAATCGAGCCGGGCGCCCATGAAATAAAGAGAATCAGGGACTCGAACGATCCCTTCTTGAGCCGCACAGGAATAGCGATCGGCACCGCGGCTTACATGTCGCCGGAGCAGATTCGTGGGGAGAACCTCGATGCGCGCACTGACCTATATTCTTTCGGATTGGTCCTTCGCGAAATGGCCGCGGGGCAACCTCCGAGAGTGACCGAAGGCCGATCAAGGTTTACCGATGTGGAACTCAAACGAACTCAAACCAAAACTTTGAGTAATCCAGTGTCGTGGAAATTTGAGAAGATCATCGGAAAGTGCACCGAACCTGACCGCGAGGCTCGCTATCAAAGTGCGTCGGAAATTCGAGCAAATTTGGAAACCCTCAGACGTGACCTTAGGTCCCGTCGTTCGCGCTGGTGGGCAGCCGTGGCAGGCACCCTCGTGCTGTTCATGCTCGTCGGGACCTTTTGGTTCGCCCGACGCCAACGGCAATTGCTCTCGCCTCCTATCCGCTTTACGCAACTGACAGCAAATTCTTCTGAAAACAGAATTACGGGTGCAGAGATATCCCCCGACGGCCGGTCCCTTCTTTACACAGATCGGACAGGGATGCATCTGAAACTCATATCCACCGGAAAGACTCAGACGATCACCCTTCCCGAGCAGTTAAGGGCAGGAAGTATGGAGTTGTCTCTCGCTGACTATGCCTGGTCTCGTGACGGCACTAGGTTCTTGGCAAACGCCCATCCGTCTGGAGTTGATGTGGCGCTCTTAAGTGAGGCGGAGGTCCTTAAGCGAGGAGGGTTTAGCATTTGGGAGTTCTCTGTACCGGCAAGGGCATTTCGGAAGCTTCGTGATATGGCCTGGGCGGATTCTTACTCGCCGGACGGTTCACTGATTTCTTTTCGAACAAATAAGGGCCGGTTGGGTACTCGTGAGATCTGGCTAATGGACTCGAACGGCAGCCATGCGCACAAAATTCTCGAAAGCGGAGGTGAAAGCGGTATCGGCGTCTTCACATGGTCTCCTGACGGTAAACGAGTGAGCTATCTTCGTGACAACGGAACTACTCTCGTCTCGACCGGCCACTACTGGGAGGGAGATCACCTTGGCAAGGAAATTTCCCGCAGTAACATCTTTCCTGCTCTCATGGATGCAAACGAGGTCCTTGATGGTACGGAGCTACCCGATGGACGAATCATCCTCGCCGTGCAAGAGCACGGAGCCAATTCCCGAAATGCCTGCAATTTTTGGACAGTAAGAACCGACCAGAAGACCGGTAATCCTGTGGAGAAGCCGCAGCAGCTGACGCACTGGCCTGGGGTCTGCATGAGCCACATGAGTTTCACGAACGACGGGAAGAAGCTGACATTCATTGAGTGGGCATATAGATTGACAATCGATGCAGCTGATCTAAAGACAGGAGGGGGGCAAATCGCCAATGAGCGACACTTTACGCTCACCGAAAGCGGGGATTACCCGATAAATTGGACACCGGATGGCAAAAAGATCATTTTTGCTTCCAATCGAAGCGGCAATTACGAAGTTTACGCGCAGCCTCTGGGTGAAGATGCTGCAGAGGTGTTGGTAGATGCGCCGGGGGCTTCCTGTTGCGTAAGCCCCGACGGCCGCTGGTTCATATATCTCACTCTTGTCAAATCGGGGGCCAACTCAGTCTGGCAACTCATGCGCGTTCCGATCAAGGGCGGGCCATCCCAGGAAATGTTTACCGCGAAGAACCCCGTTGATTCTAGCTGTGCGAAGTTGCCCTCCACTATGTGCATAATCGCAGAACGGACCGAGGATCATAGGCAGGTTGTCATTACGACCTTTGACCTTTCGAAAGGAAGGGGGGGTGAGCTGACGCGAATTTCTGTTGACCCGGAGACTGACACCGGACCGATCAAGCTCTCACCGGACGGCAAACGCCTTGCGGTAATCAGAAATACGGCTGCTTCACTTCAGATTCTCTCGCTCAAGGGCGAGCTGCTACGAGAAGTAAAGATACCAACATGGGATCACGATACTGGACCGATCACGTGGGCTGCGGACAGTAGGAGCCTATACGTGCCGGCGGCCGCTCCCTCAGGAGCTTTGCTGCTCCACATTTCGCTCGCTGGGGCTGTCCACGTGCTCAGGAAAAATGAGGGAGGCCCCTATACTTCTGGAATACCGTCGCCCGACGGCCGACACATTGCCATTGGCACATCCGTCAAGACTGAAAATGTGTGGACGATGGAGAACTTCTGAGCCACGCGATTAGAACGGTGCGCTTGTCTTAGCGAAACCCGGTTTGCGTTCTTGAGTCAATCGATAACTTTCCTTTGCCGGTTTCAGCCTCTCCTTCATACTGCTCAATCCCAGCCGGTACCCATTGCTCGTTTTCTTGAGGTCGAATCCAGCGTCAGAATCGTGAACCTTCAGTCGGAGTTCATTTTGCACGCCGGTAAGAGATACTCGAACTCGTCTAACGCAAATTTGTGGAGAAGTTTTGGAAGAATCGGGAATCCTGGGTGGGAATGGTGGCTGCAAGTATAGGTCAGCAACACGGATGATTCATTCAGAAATTTTCCATCATCCACATGTTTCGATCCATCGTGCGATCCGCAATCGCCAAGTGATGACCGTCAGGCGACACCGCCAGTAATGACGTTGACGCGTGTTCCCACAGCACTTTGGCATTGCCCGCGTGATCCACATGGAGGAGAATTCCCGGTTCGGGGCCGGAACCCACCAGGAATCCTTTCCCGTCTGCGGCCCACCGCACCGAATGCAAATTCGTCCAACCTTTTACACGAAGCTGTCTGGTGGTACCGCCGCCAAGGGGCAATACGGATATTGAATCTGCCGGGCCGTTGAGCTCAGCAATCTTCTTCCCATCTGGTGATAGATCAAGGAACCAACCATCTTCGTTGGGATCCAGGGGGAAACGCGTCAGCTCTGCACCTACGCCCTTGACGGGATCGAGCGAAGACACAATCGCCTGTTCACGGTCGACACTTGGCTGGGCAATGGCGCACAACTGAAAAGGAGATCGGGCACAGAGTATCCGGGAATTCGGACGGACTGAGGCGACAAACTCCGGCTCTCCGCTCGACAATGGAAGCCGCTTTACGGTTGCCCCATTCAACCCGTTTTTCGGTGGGGATTCATCCACATAGAGAAGCCACTTGCCGTCCGGGGTCACACGAGGCCAATTCGCTGACTGTGAAACTAACAGCAAGTGCGGATTCTCCTCGTCCGGAGACTGCTGATAGATTCCGGTCGAGCTGTCGCCGTTGCGGTTCGAAAGAAAGATCAGTGTCTTCCCATCCGGCGTCCAATCAAGTGGCTGATCGTAAGTCTCGGTCAAAGTAAAGCGCTTTGCATTGGCGACGCGATCCCCATTCCCATCTAGCTCTGCCAGGTAAGTTGCGAAGTGGCTCTTCCACTTAAGGAAACTTAACTTTTTGCCGTCCGCCGTAAAAGCTGAAAGATTCATGCAGAAGCCCGACCAACTTGTTAATAGCCGTGCTTTTTCGAGTGGCCTCCCGCTACGCTCATCCAAACGCATTTGCCAAAAATTGCAATTGCCGTTGCCGATGACCGCTGGTTCAAATTTCGAGTAAATCAGTCGCCCATCGGGCGCCCAGGCAACACTATTAACCTCATCGGCCGATTCAAGAACGACCATTGGAACACCGCCCTCGAGATCGCGATTTACAAACCTTGCGCCCAATTTGTCGATCTCCACATACAGCAGCCGTCGCCCATCCGGGGACCAGGCGCCGCAATTGAGTGCACTGTCTTTGTCCGTGCTATACAACTTCCGAGCATTCTCTCCGGCGGATCCCATCACCCAAATTTCTCGGCTGCCGAGCCTTCCTTTGTTCGCGTCAAATGCGATGAAAGATCCGTCGCGGGACGAATCGCACGCGTAGGCATTCTCCCTAAGCTCGCGTGGAGCTTCGTCGGTAGCGGAAAAACCCCAAATACTTGTTCCGGTCGGGTCGTTTGAATCTTCTTCGAGACCACGTTTACGTCCGTTGGCTATAAAGCGCTTTCCGTCCAACCACGAGACGACTTGCCATGCCCTATCCCGGCCTCGAGGTTGTTCGGGCAAATGCAAGCTTCGTGTCTCGCCGCTGCCAATTGACCTGATATGCAGTCCTTTCGCATCCACATAGGCGAGACGGCTGCCGTCTGGAGAAATTGCGCCGCTGGTTACCGCGTTCTCGGTGGAATTGATCGTCAGCGGCGTTTGCCTTACCTGAGGCAATGCGAGAGACGTGGTACGACGGGATACCCAGATGAAAGTGCTCACGAGCAGAAGGGCGACAATTGCGGCAGATGGTATCCACCACCAACGAGACTTCCGCGGTTTAGTTTGTTCACGTAGGGTCTTTAAGTCGGTCGATAGTTCTGCCGCGCTCTGATACCGGAGTTCACGATCCTTTTGCAGGCTCTTGCCGATAACGTCCTGAAGTCTGGCGGGGACTTTCGAGTTCAACTCGCGAACAGGAATTGGCGTTTGGTTGAGGATCGCGCCATGAACGATAGCTGCCGTTTCCCCAGAGAATGCTCTCTGCCCGGCAGCCATTTCATAGAGCACGAGGCCGAAGGAAAACAAATCGGTTCGGGCATCCAGTTTCTCGCCACGCACTTGCTCCGGCGACATGTAGCCGGCGGTGCCCATGGCAACCCCGGTTTGAGTGAGAGTGAGGTCGAGACCTTCCCTAAAATGGTTCAATCCAGTGGTCGGTGCGTCAAATCCGGGAGACTCCGAGTCCTGTAGCTTGGCCAGGCCGAAGTCCAGGATTTTGGCCTGACCATGGGGAGTAATGAAGATATTCGCTGGTTTAATATCGCGGTGAATGATGCCCTTCTTGTGCGCAGCTTCCATCCCGGCGACAGTTTGAATCGCGACATCGAGTAATGTCTCCAGAGGAAGCGGGGAACCGAGAGCGACGGTGCTCGATTGCGGCGGCGTTGGCGTTGCCGAAATCACGTCACGCAAGGTTCGCCCTTCGAGCAGTTCCATCACAATGAAGGGCCGACCCTCGTACTGGTCTACGGCATGAATCGTGCAAATATTCGGATGATTCAGGGCAGAAGCGGCGCGCGCCTCCCGTTCGAACCGCTCCATGGCGGACCGATCATTCGTGAGTTCCTCCGGTAAGAATTTTAAGGCAACACGACGGCCGAGCTTCAAATCCTCGGCCTTGTAAACCACTCCCATGCCTCCACCGCCCAGGATCTCCAGAACGCGATAGTGAGATACCTTTTTGCCAGTCAGGTTGGAGGGAGCGAGTTCAGCCTGTGCGGCGGCTGATCTCTCATTGCTGGTTCGGTCCTTCTCTACTCGCTCGACTGGCACCAGCCAGCGATACCCACGACGCGCCAGGGTTTCGACATAACGAGGTTTGTCTGCCGAGTCTTCCAGCGCGATCCGCAGCTTCTTCACAGCGGCGTTGATGCTGTTTTCAAATTCAACGATCGTGTCGTTCGGCCAGAGCTTCTGGCGGATCTCTTCTCGCGTGAGGAGTTGGCCGGGACGTCCCAACAGCAAGGCCAAAATCTGAAAGGACTGCTCCGGGAGCCGAATTCTATTTCCGCTCTTGCACAACTCGCCTGTCCGTAGGTTCACCTCAAAAACTTCGAAGCGGATGAGCGGCGAAAGTTGCGTCGCTTCCTTCATTTGATTCGCCGGCGCGCCGCTTGTGGAGGGGAAAACCCGCGGCGCCGTTCAAATGAGCAAGAGTTTAGCATGGCGGTGTACGCCCCACGGTACCATCGGTACCGCCCAAGAAAAATCGTTGTGAGGATTTAAGTTTAATCTTCACAATAGTTTGCAGTTGGCGTCGACTTGGTGACACGGTGCCAGACTCACCGAAAAACCGCGCCTTCACATAGAAATCACCCACAGGTCACTCCGAACACATTGAACATATTCGGCCTGCCGCACAAACTCGGCCCGTCGTGAACCATGGCGCAACTTCAAGACGGCAAAATGAAAGATTTCAGAAACAGTGGGTGCCACTCCGTACAGTCAGCCGTTGTGCGATGCGCTGAGGTAGCGAATAGACATCCATTTTGCGGCAACGTGATTTGCTTCATGAAGTGAGGAGCCTACTGGAGGATTCACATGAAAAGGAAGTCAAAGTATCCGAACGGATTGGCTGCGGTCATCGCGGCAACTGCTCTCGTGCCGATTTTGCTGAGTACGCAGAGTCTCGCACAGGCGGTAAGCGCAAGCAAGATTCGATACAAAGTGGTCGACCTAGGGACCCTCGGCGGACCGATCAGCTATGGAGGCCTTAACGGTGGCGGCTTTCGTATGCTGAACGACTCTGGCACCGTAGCATCGCGTGCGGACCTGGCGGTTCCCGATCCCAACGCGTCATTTGGCTGCTATGACCCGGACTGTTTTCAGGCACATGCTACGCTGTGGAAACACGGAGTAATAAAGGATCTGGGAGCGCTTCCCGAGAACAACAACAGCGCCGCTGGATCCATCAATTCCCGTGGCTGGGCGACCGGTCAATCACAGAGCTCCACCATCGATCCCATTCTCGGTTTTCCCGAATTTCGGGGTGTGCTCTGGAAGAACGGACAGATCATCGACCTAGGCACACTCGACTCTGGGACGGAAAGCCTTGGCATCTTTGTGAATGATGCGGGCCAGGTCATCGGATTTTCCACGATCAATACCGAGCCAGATCCTATCGGGTTCGTCGGCTTCCCCACTCACACCTTCATCTGGCAAAACGGGCAGAAGCTCGATATTGGAACCTTGGGCGGCGACGATACGTTTCCTGGCTCGAGCTGCAGCCATCCGCCGGAAGGAATGGTCTGGGGAAACTCGACAACGAGCACAACGCCAAACCCAGACACCGGCGTTCCCACCTTCGATCCGTTCCTCTGGGATCACGGGAAGATGACCGATTTGGGGACACTCGGTGGTACGTTTGGGTTTGCGCAGTGCACCAACAGCCGGCATCAGGTAATTGGCCAATCGAGCCTCGCCGAAACTCCGATCGCTTGCACTGACGGACGACTGACTGGCTGCCACGCGTTCTTGTGGAAACACGGACAAATGCGGGATCTTGGAACTTTGGGAGGACCCAATTCCGAAGCCCAATGGATCAATGAGTCAGGGCAGATCGCGGGCTCAGCAGATTTTCCGCGACCTCAGCCCTCAGTGAATCATCACGATGCGGTTATCTGGGAAAAAGGAAAGATCAAGGACCTGGAAACTGTGGACGGGGATGCTTGCAGTCGGGCATACGGGTTGAATGAGCGCGGTCAGGTTGTGGGTGGCTCAGGGGATTGCCACTCTTTTCTGCACGCGTTTGTCTGGCAAGAGGGCGGTCCGATGCTCGACTTAAATACGCTCATCCCACCAGGTTCCGGTCTGCAACTCACAAATGCAGTCAATATTAATGATCGCGGAGAAATTCTTGCCAAGTCTGATCCCCTGGGCGTTACACCCGTAGACGATGAGGATCTTGGCCATCTGGTGCTCCTGGTCCCCTGCGATGAAGGCCGCGGTGACTGCGTGAATGTCGTCACCACGGCCGCGAATCCTGGCTCTTCACCGTTTACGCATCAAGGCTCGCGAGTCTCCAGTGGAGCGGCGGCGCTAAGAGCATGGCGCGAGCATTTCGCGGCGCAAACCCGACTCGCGGTCGGCGCCGAAAAATAAGTACATGGTCACCCAAAATACATTGGGATGTCGAACGAGGCGGTACGGCCCGCTATCACTTCCTGACCGGGCTCGACCGGAGTCGCCCGTGATGCGAATTGAGCAGGCGCACGGCTTGCAATAAAAAGTCTGTTACGTTCGGCTGCTGAGTGGTATCCCCAAGCTGTTACCGGTTCAAGGGCGTTCTCGGCGGGCGCAATGGATCGAGAACGCCCTTTTTCAACGCTGCTCACTTGTTGGACGGGACCTTGCGCTCGGGAGAAATAGGACTCTGACGCAGTCGGTTCCATCGCTCCAGAAGACTTGTGGTTCCGCTCGTGGAAACAGCTGGGATCGGCTTGAATTGGACGGCAGACCAAAAGGGATTTTTTGCGACGAGGCAGGCGGCGCTAGGCGTAAGGGAGCTGCTATGTCTGGATTTCAGGGGGAAAGCGACATTGCTGCGGAAATGCGGCAGCAACGACGGCGGCGGTTGCGAAAGCCTTCCCTCTCCAGACGGCCGGCATCTGGCGGCTGATCAGAACAACAACGTATGGATGATGGAGAACTTCTAACCAAACGGGTCTAGCTTCCTCATCGTCTGCTCGGCTAGAACTTCAACTCCGCTTTTAACTGAATCATTCTCGGGGCAACATCGATCGGAGCCCAGTTGGGCCCAGTTCCCAGGAGGCTTGTCGGCGGCTGTGCCAGGTACCAGATCTGGCCTGTGGGGGGGCCCAGCCCAGTAACCGGAAATCCAAAATTCGGGTGGTTCAAGAAGTTGAAAAACTGGAAGCCGATGCCGAACGTGGCATTCTCCCAGCGCGGAACTTTCGTCTGTTTCACGATCGCGAAATCAGTATTGAAGTACCCCGGTCCCCGAAAGTGATTGCGGTCCTGAGAAAACGACACTGCATCTCCGTCGCAAACACCGGAAGGGCCAAGTCGGCCTGTACTGAACCCGGTTTCGCATCCAGGCTGGACGAAGAGCGCATCCGGACCGGGCGTAATTCCATCCGCCAGTGTCTCGGTGGGCAGGCATGCATGAGGAGCCAAAGGGCCCGCAGCACCTTTGCCGCACGCCGAACTCGATCCGAGGGGCCTGACCGGCACGCCATACAAAATTCCGAAGTAGTTCTTCTGGATGAGATCGGGGGGCGGGAATATGTCCAAGACTGTGTAAGGCAATCCCGTCCGCGCAAAAACAGTACCTGACACCTGCCAGCCTTTTACCAGAAAGTCTGGTCCATGCCCTCCGACGATTGCCTTAACAGGCACTTCCCAAACATAGCTTGCGTTCAAGGAGTGGCGGACATCGTAATCCGCGGGTCCGTAAGATCCGCGCAAGTTGTTTGGGTCCAGCGGAAATACTGAAAATGGCTGCCTGGCCCAGTTTGAAAAGGGAGCGGTGCCGCCGTTCGATACTTCATCCAGAGCATGGCTATATGTGTAGTTGGCTTGGAGCAATCCCTGGCTCCAGCCGTGTAAGCGATGCTGGGCGGAAAGCACCAGGCCGTGATAGTTAGAAATCGCTTTGGTATCAAGTTCTGTTACGGCGCTGAATCGCGGATCGGGCGCGCAGTCTGGATTTGCATCATTACACCGTCCCGCCGGAAGAGAACCGAAGCCCCACGCGTTTGCGTTAAGGTTCTGCACGAGTTCATGAATTCCATGGTGGCCAAAGTAACCGATGCTCAGAGAAGTATGCGTTCCAAAGGCCTGCTGCAATTGCAAACTCCATCGCTGGTACTGCGGCTCGTGGGTGTGCCTTTCGGCAACGACCAGAGAAGGAGGAAAAAAGTTAGGAACGTTTTTGTGAATTTGGGCCAGCGTTTCGCCTGCGTCAAAAGCATCCACAAATGCCTTGTTGGAATCCTTGGCAACGTCGAAAAGGCTATTTTTCTCACCAAACGACAGAACATCTCCGGTGACTGTAAAGGAATTGAGGAGCGGCGGATTGTTACTAAAACTGGACGAAACGCTATCGACTGAATCGTAGAAGACGCCAATTCCACCGCGCAGAACCGTGCCATGTTTCACACCAAATGGTTGCCAGGCAAAGCTGAATCGCGGCGACCAAAGGATGTTGTCCAGATCCTGGAAGGCTCGTCTCTGGTTGATTAAGATCGCCTCTCGGTACGGTTGATTGGGATCGTGGCTCGCCGTATTAAACGGCCCTGCAAAATGCGCAAAACACCGCGTTTCGCAAACCAGATTGGATTGATGTTCTGCCCGGAGAGCGATCGTCAGCGTCAGGCCCGACTGCAGATGCCATTCATCCTGACCATAGACTCCGAGGTGATACGAGGCAGTTGGATACGACGTCACAGACTGAAAGGACTGGTTCAGTTGGGTAAAGTCGGTATCCTGGAAGTCCGGGTCGCGTCCACCCTGGTAAAATGCGTCCAGCGTGATTGGAATCACGAACCCAACATCGGGCGAGGAGAATCCGTTCGACTTGGACCGGTCGAAATTTACTCCAAACCCGAACTTGTGGTTCTGTCCGACTTTCACGAAATCTTCGGAGAGTTGGTACTGGACCCAACTACCACGAAACTGGCTGCTATCGCCCACCCCGGTAAACTGCTCCGGTGGCGGGAAAAAGATATTCGTCGGAAGCGCTGCCATCGCTTTCGCCGGGTCCTCTGCACCAAACGTCCAATCAATATGTGCCCAGGCGAAGAGGAATTGGCTTGCGGCCGAAGGACCAAACGTGTGGGTCGCAATAGCTTGCCCCTGCCACCACGTCTGTGTGCTTTTCCTGTCGAAAACCCGCGCAATTGGGTGGGCAAGTACGGTAGCGTGGCCAGCGTCACGCAGCACCCGGAAAAAGATGTGGTCGCTACTGCCCAGGTTCCAATCAACGCGTTCGGAAGTTAAAGCGTCCTGGCTAGGGACGCTGAGGCTGGCGAGGTAATGCATTACGCAGGGCACGTCGTCCCCGAGCGAGATCCGAAGGCCTGCGCAGCCCAGGTTCCCCTTTACGAAGTCACCCGGAATGGCTGAACTTGCGCCAGGGGCACCATTGTAAAGATTGAATATCTTGTCGTAGAAAGCGTGCGACGGAGAAGCCGCGCCGAACCGGGAATCGATATTCGCAAGCGTTGCTTCCTCAAACTGCGGACTTGGAATCAACACCTGTGTGACAGACGGAATCGTCACCCGAAGACCTTCGGTATCGAAGAAAAAGAACAGCTTGTCTTTCTTGATCGGACCTCCGAATGAACCCGCCCACTGGTTGGCTATGTCGAACGGTCGTGGGTAGCCTAGTGCATTGTTAAACCAGTCGTTGGCGTTGAACACGCGGCCGTTCCAGTAATACTGCGCGTTGCCGTGAAATTGGTTGCTCCCGGACTTTGTGATGTAGTTGATGTTTCCGCCGGCCGCATTGCCGAATTGGGCCGAGTACCCCGTGCTCACAACGGTGACCTCCTGCACCTGATTTTGGCCAAGGAGAAGCCCGAGGACCCCGACCGGAGGATTGTCGACACCGTCGATAGAGTACAGATAGGAACTGCTGGGCATTCCGAGAATCGAGAAATTCATCCCTGCCGAGTTAGGGACGTCCGTATTCATTACGACGCCCGGAGTAGTCTGCACAATATAAGTGAGATCGTTGCCTGGGTTCGGAATTTCAGAGATCTGCTTCTGGGTCACAGTAGTCGAGGTATCGCCGTTCTCGGCGTGCATCAACGGTGCTTCGTCGGTCACTGTTATTTCAGTGGTTGCTTTCGCAATCTCGAGGGTGGCGTTCACTGAGACGGCCGGCCCCAGAAGAACATTCACAGTCCGCCGGATTTCCCGAAAACCGGCATGCCTGACTATCAGTGTGTACGCACCCGGTGCGAGAAAGAAAAACCGGTACTGTCCCTGCCGATCGGTTCTGGTGGATTGAACCACGCCCTTGGCCTCGCCTCTGATTTCGACCTCCGCGCCGGCAATGGCTGCCATACTCTGATCGGTGACAACACCCGCCAGTGCACCCGAGGCTGTGGTTTGCGCGTTGAGTTCGTTGGAGAAAGAGAGAGACACACCGATGAGGAGAGCCAGTGTAAGAAGCAACGGAGGCATCGGCCAGATCCTCATGGAGCCGCCCGTTCGATCAGTCGTTCGAGACCGGAGGGCGCCATAATACCGCGATTTATGCGCCCGCGCAGCTGCGATGCCGAAGAATGCGGTGGGCCTGTTTGGAACATAAGGGTTCGAAGGCTGTACTCCTCTGTAATCCCATCGTTTAATTCCGCCGTGATAAAAACGTGATAGATCCATGGCCCAAACGGATCAGAACGAGTCAAAAT
>AR_comb_assmDRAFT_10061006_pt1 | contig 16092 bp, 13 predicted proteins | sample ArasoioldDNA_FD_10543 | JGI IMG/M metagenome (IMG submission 10543) | reverse complement strand
AGGGAAGCGGCGTAGGTCTCGGCGTCGAAGGGGACCATGTCGTTGATTTGTTCGCCGGTGCCGACGAAGCGGATGGGCAAGCCGAGTTCGCGGGAGATGGAGACGACGATGCCGCCTTTGGCTGTGCCATCGAGTTTGGTGAGGAAAATGCCGGTGACGCCGACCGCGCCGGTGAATTCGCGGGCTTGCGTAAGACCGTTTTGGCCGGTGGTGGCGTCCATGACGAGAAGAACATCGTGCGGCGCGCCGGGAATGACTTTGGCGGCAGTGCGCTTCATTTTGTCGAGTTCGGCCATAAGGTTGGATTTAGTGTGGAGGCGGCCGGCAGTGTCCACGATGACGGCATCGGCATTGCGCGACCTTGCCGCGGTCATGGCGTCGTAAACGACTGCAGCGGGATCGGCTCCGGATTTTTGTTTGATAACTTCAACGTCGTTGCGCTTGGCCCAGATTTCGAGTTGTTCGATGGCGGCGGCGCGAAAGGTATCGGCCGCGCAAAGCACTACGTTGAGATTTTGCTGCCGTAGGCGGTTAGCGAGCTTGCCGATACTGGTGGTTTTGCCGACGCCGTTGACGCCCACGATGAAGATCACGCGGGGGTCTTTATTGCCATTGCTGATGGCGAGTTCCTTTGACGCTCCGTTCGGCGATTCGAGAATACGGGTGATATGGGATTTGATTTCCGATTTAAGCTGGGTGGTATCGGCGAGCGCGTGACGATCGAGCTTGTCTTTCACGGAGTCGAGAATTTCGCGGGTGGTTTTTACGCCGAGGTCGGCGGAGAGAAGCGCGTCTTCGAGATGCTTTAGGGCCGCCGGATCGATCTGTTTTTCGCCTAGAAAAATGTTATCAACGGTTTCAGAAAGGGCCGTCTTGGTTTTTGAGACCGAGGTTTTCAGGCGTTCGAGGATCGTCGGTTCGGGTTTGCCGAAGAGGGAAATCATTGCTCTAAAAGTGTAGCAGATGGGCGGAGAGGCCGACCCTGATGGAGCTGCTCGACATCGATTTTAGGCGGGGGATCGTCCGGCGAGCTTTGTCCGCCGCAGGATGACCGATCGAGGCGACCTGGGTCTAAGTTCGGCTCAGACCTGGACTTCGACAGCGGAGAGGCGGAGGCGGCCGGTAGTGACCGCGGATTCGAGGGCGTTGACGACCACGGCGTCGAATTTGGCGCCGGTCAGAGACTGAATGCGCTGGAGCGCGAAATCGAGGTCCATGGCGTTCTGGTAAGGACGATTGGTGGTGATGGCATCCAGAGTATCTGCAACGCCGATGATGCGCGCCATGAGGGGAATTTGCGGCGCAGTGAGGCCGTAAGGGTAGCCGTGTCCGTCCATGTGCTCGTGATGGAGTTCGATGCCCGGCAGCATTTCTTTCAGTTGTGAAACGGGGCGCATGATGTTCGCGCCTTTGACGGTGTGCTGCTTCATCAACTCGAACTCTTCCTGTGTCAGGGCGCCGGGCTTCTTGAGGACGCGGTCGTCTACGCCGATTTTGCCAACGTCGTGGAGGAGCGCAGCGATGCGCAGCCTGTCGAGGTCTTCTTCCGAGAGGCCGAGTTCGCGCCCGATGAGCGTGGAGTATTTGGCGACACGCCCAGAGTGACCGCGGGTGTAAGGATCCTTTTCGTCGATGGCGGCGGCGAGCATGCGGATGGAGCCGAGAAAAAGTTCGCGATTGGCTTCGGCTGCTTCCTTGAGCTTCTCGATGTACTCTTCGATATCGCCAGCCATCTTGTTGAAGTTGCCCGCCAGCTCAGTGATTTCGAGTGAACCTCGGACGGCCGTTCGTTGATGGAATTCGCCGCGGCTGATGGCGCGCGTGGAACCAGCCAGCCCGCGAATGGGTTCGCTGATGGCAACCGCGAAAAGATAACCCACAAGAATGGCGACGAGCACAACCAGGCTGACGAAAGTCAACGCCTGGCGATTGAGCTCATTGACGCCCGCGTCGGTGCGGGCCTGGGCCAGGCTGCGTTGCGCAATGACGGCCCAATTCACTTCCGGAAAAGTGCTGTACGTCCCGATCATCTCGACCGGGCGCTTGTTTTCGATTTCCGTAAAGCGCATGGTTTCGGTGTTGCGGAGTTCTTGCGGCAAGGCCTTCACGCGGGCGACGACCGAGGAATTGCCGCTAACATCTTCGCCGGGAGTGAAACGGCCGGTGTCATGGTGGGCCACGATGTGGCCCTGATGGTCCACGACGAAAACGCTGCGACCGCGCACGCTCGAATCCTTCAGGCGGCTGAGGATGGGATCGAGCGAGACCACTGCGGCGATCATGCCGGTGAATTGTTGGTCGACATTCAGGGGAATAGCGATGACAAAAGCCGGTTGGTTGTCCGGTTCAATAGCCAGAGGATCGCTGCGAAATTTAACGGAACCGAGCTGCGGGGATTGCATGCAAGTCACGAACGCCCGCTGCAAGGCTTTGCTGACAAACGGATCTTTTTCAGCGCGGAAATTTCCCTGAGAGGCGCTGGTGCCTTTGCCGGATTTGCCGACGGCCGTCATATAGAGAAACGTTGTGCGATTGCTTTCGACAAAGTTCTCCAGAAGCCGCGTGACCTTAGGTTCGGCACTGGGGTCTTCCACATCCTGAATGAGGCCGGTGAGGACAAGGATCTGGCGTTCGCTGATCAACTGCTGGGTGACGTTGGCATCGAACTGCTGGAGTTCCTGCGCAAGCGAACGCGTCAATTCGGACTGCTGCATGCGCTCGTTGTCGGACAGCTTGTCCTGACTGAGCTTGAGCACCTGCTGGTGATAGAGCAGTAGAGGCGGCGCGCTGACCAGCAGCATGGCCCCTAGAACGAGCCAAAGGATGCGCACGCGTCCAATGGGAACGCGGTCAAAGAGCGCATGGAAGTTGAGGGCCATAAATCCACTTTGTATTTTAAGAGGGCCGCCCGACAGAAAACCTGTCCTTCGAGAAGAAAGTGCCGATAAAACATTGATTCTTGCGAACCTGTTCCAACGGACAGGTTCGCTCTCAGGAATTTGCAATCAAGCCAGTGCGCGTGCCCATTGAATGACGGTTATTCGGGTTTCGCTGGACGTTCCATCACGTCACGGATAGCCTCGGCGGGAGGTTTGCTCCCGCGTAGAATCGCGTGAACTTGCTCGGCGATGGGCAGCTCGGTCTGGACCTCTGCGGCAAGATCCACGAGCGCGGAAGTGGTCTCCACGCCCTCGGCGACCATTTTCATCTCCACAAGAATTTCCTGCAACGGGCGTCCCTTGCCGAGTTGGATGCCAACATGTCGGTTTCGGCTGAGGGCACCTGTGCAGGTAAGGACGAGATCGCCAAGTCCTGCAAGACCGCTTAGAGTTTCTGCCTTGGCGCCGAGCTTTACAGCGAGGCGGGACATTTCCGCTAAGCCGCGTGTGATGAGCGCCGCGAGCGCGTTGGAACCGAGTCCGAGACCGGCACAGACTCCCGCTGCGATGGCGATGACGTTTTTCATGGCGCCAGCGAGTTCCACGCCGAGTACGTCGGTGTTAGTGTAAAGGCGGAAACCCGGTCCGGCAAACTCCGCCTGCGCTTCCGCGGCAGGATCGGTATAGTGCCGGCCGGAGACACGCGTCAATTCCAAAACAGCCCGCCCAGCAACAACCACGGCGGTCGGTTCGCCCCGCGCAACCTCCACGGCAAACGACGGGCCGGACAGTACGGCAGTGCGCAAAGCCGCATCTTCACCGAGAACGTCGAGAATCACCTGGCTCATGCGCGCGTGCGTTGCAGGCTCGAGACCCTTGGTAGCGCTCACAATTGTCGTGTCTGGTTGCCACTTAACGCGGGCCGCCATGTACACCTTGCGGGCAAACGCCGAGGGCATGGCGCCCACGACAATCTGGGCGCCCTCGAGAGCGTCCACAAGGTCGTTGGTGATTTCAACTTGCTCGGCGAGCTTGCGATCCGGAAGGTAGATGGAGTTAATGCGCTCGCGGCGAAGAAATTCGGCGAGCTCCGGGTCGTGTGCCCAAAGTGAGATGCGATGTGGCTGGCGGCTGCGCGTGAGCACGATAGCCAGAGCAGTACCCCAACTGCCAGCGCCCAGGATGGCGATTTTTTTCACGCTGGGTCCTTCTTGCTGAAGGAAAACTTCGGTTCTTCACCGCGAGCTAGGCGAGCGATATTGCCTCGGTGCTGGAAAATGATAAGTGCGGCGATGGCCAGAGAGGTGATCGTGATGTTGGCCGGCGGGGCGAAATGCGGCGCCCATAAAAGATAGACCAACAGCGGAATAGCCGCTGCCGCCGCGATCGAGCCAAGCGAAACGTAATGCCAGAATCCGACGACCAGCAGAAAGAGAATCAGCGCGGCGAGCATCGCGGATGGGGAGACCGCGGCAAATACGCCTGCAGCCGTAGCTACGCCTTTGCCACCACGAAAACGCAGCCAGACGGGGAAGCAGTGTCCCAGCATGGCAAAAAATCCGGCGAGCGCCATCACCGACGCTTCTCCATGCATGTAGTGGCCGGCGAACCAGACGGCGGCCCAGCCCTTCGCCGCATCAAGCATCAGCGTCAGAAAGCCGGCAGCCGGACCGATAACGCGCGCGACATTGGTGGCGCCGATGTTGCCGCTGCCGGCTTTCCGGACGTCGCGTCCGCCGAACAATCGCGCGATGACAAGGCCGAACGGTACAGCACCGAGCAGGTAGGACGTCAGAAAGATGAGAATCGGAGTCAGCGGGACATTCACCGGTTCAAGTCCTCGCGCATGAAAGGAAACGAGCGCAGCGTAGTGTACTCCGCCCCCGTGGGTTTCAGCTTGCTTTCCATGAGATGAAATTCCCTGGCGATCTGCCCACCGAATGGGCGGTCTTCCGATTGTCGGATTAGCGCGCGCAATGCTTCGGCTAGTCGGGTTTCCCGCATACTTGCCAGGGTTAGATGCGGCGCGAACGGACGCGTTTCGCGCATAATGCCGCACCCGGCGAGAGATTCATCGATGTGGCCGGCGAGATCTGCTAATCCCGACAGTTCTTGCACGCCGGCCCAGACAACGGTAGGGCGCCGATCATTCGGGAAGAATCCAAGACCGCGAAAATTGAGGGCCAGCTCTGCGGGTGGAGTGACTTTGCTCAGTGCATCGTTGATGCTCGGCAGTTTCTCTCCCGGAACATGGCCGATGAATTTGAGTGTAACGTGCAAATTTGCGGGATTGACCCATCGGGGCCTGTTGTCCGCCCTACGAAGTTCGTCTAAGAGCAATGCCAGGCTTTCGCGAACCTCGGCGGAAATCGAAAGCGCCACAAAGAGCCGCATGTCAGGGGCGAACAGGAGGCGCCTGGCCGTTGTAAAGAAAATGCAGGCGAACCATGTCGAGCGCAGCCTGCGCAGCCTGCATGCGGATCATGTCGCGGTCGCCGACGAAGCGAACTGAGCGTTCGCGGACACCGGTTGGGCCGGCGAGTGCGATGTGCACGGTACCGACCGGTTTTTCTTCGCTGCCGCCACCGGGACCGGCGATGCCGGTGACGCCCATGCCCAGAGTGCTGCCGACCTTGCGGCGAATTCCTTGCGCCAGAGCGACCGCGACTTCGGAACTCACAGCACCCTTTGTGCTGATCAATTCAGGGGGAACGCCCGCCCAGGCCGTTTTCAGTTCGTTGCTATAGCAAACCACGCTGCCAAGAAAATAGGCCGAGCTGCCGGGGATGGTGGTGAGCCGTTCGGCGAGCAGCCCGCCAGTGCAGCTTTCCGCCGCGGCAATGGTGGCGTTGTGCTGCAAGAGTTGGTGGGCCACGACGGCCTCCAGCGGCGAGCCGTCACGGGAGAAAATTCGCTCAGCCAGCGCGAGGTCGAGCGCCTGCTGGATGGCAGCCAAGGTATTGCCGGCATGCTCGGCGTCGGCGCTCCACATGCGGAGATGGATCTGCACTTCACCGGGAGAAGCAAGAACCGTGGTCTGCACCTCGGGATAGCGGGTGTAGATGGGACCGGCCAGGTGATCCACATGAGATTCGCCGAGGCCGGTGACACGAAACTCGCGGTGGAACATGCGGCCGGCGGGAGCGCGGCGTTGCAGGCGTGGTAAAACCTCCTCCAGGAAAAGCGGCTTCAATTCGCGCGGCGGTCCTGGCAGAAGCACAACGACCTGGTCACCTTTCTCTAGCCAAAGACCAGGGGCGGTACCACGGGGATTTGTGAGCAGTTCGGCGCCTTCAGGCACCATGGCCTGGCGCAGATTGTTTTCGGTCATTCGACGGCCAAATGAACGGAAGCGCGCTTCAATCGCAAGAACGACTGCGTCGCTGCGAACCAGCTTCCGGCCGAGCAACTCCGCGACGGTTTCACGGGTGAGGTCGTCTTCGGTCGGGCCGAGGCCGCCGCAGGAGATGATGATTGGCACGCGATTCAGGGCGTCGCGGAAAGCTTCCAGCAGAAGGGCCCGCTCGTCACCGACGATAGTCTTGCGCAGGACTTCGATGCCGAGCTTGTTCAATTCGGCCGTGAGGAAAAGCGAATTGGTGTCCTGGCGATCCGGTGTGAGCAGTTCCGAGCCGACCGCAATAATTTCCGCTTTCATCGAATTTAGTTTTACTTGAGCGCCCAGCCTTGCGCAAGCCGAGGCGAGTCGACCAAGCCAGAGACTAGCCGAACAATGGCGTTCCGCGCACGTCCCAATCCAGCGTGAAAACGGCGTTCGATGTGGCGACAATGGCCCGGCCGGTGGGAAGCAACGCCATTCCCACGATGGCACCGCCGCTCAGGACAAGTTCAGCGCGGCCCATTTGCGTGATACGCACGATGCCTCGCCGGCCGCCCAGTGATGCCGCGACGTAAAGATTACCTTCGCGGTCAAAGGCGATCCCCTGCGGCCGCCCCAGCCCGCGGAAAAATGTTGTCACCTCGCCGCCCTGAGAAATGCGATACACGCGATCGAAACTCGAAGTGGTGGGGCCGGTGGCGTAGAGTTCCCCGGTCGGATGAAACGCCAGGTGGTACGCGGCGACAGAAGGTTCGAGAGTGGCGAATACGAAAATTTCCCGGGCCGGGCTGATTTTGAAAATGGTTCCGCTGCGATCGCCTACGTAAAGATTTTGCTCGCGGTCGAAAGCCAGGCCGGTGGCGACACCCATTCCCTCAATCCATTGTTCGACACGACCATCCGGAGCAACGCGGTGAATGGTCCCGTCGTTCCTGCAGGAGACGAAGAGGTTTCCCGAGCGATCGAGGGTGAGTCCGCTCGGATTGGTAAGCGATGTGACGAAAGGCTTCACACTGAAGTTCGCGGTGATTTTGTAAAGAGAGACCGGCACGCGCTGACCGCGAGGCCCGCTGAAGGTCACATAGGTGTTGCCTTCGGCATCGACTGCAGGATTGGCGACCGGATGCAGATTATCGGCGATCTGCAACCCGACAGAAACCGGAAAGGGTTGGCTTTCGTAAGTGCCAGAAGCTACGCGCACAGCGCCGCCGCTGGCGCCTTCCGGAACCCGTACTACGAGACGCTGCGGACCGGATAACGCGACGCTGGCGGCCGCTTCTCCAAAATGCACCAGCGGGCGAGCGAAATTCCGGCTGACGAAGCCGGTGCCGCGTATCTCGACCTCGCCTCCGGGAATCGCCGCTGAAGGCGAAATCCCTTCAATGCGGGGAATTCCGTTTTTTTCGGTAGAGCCCAGACCAAATTTCATGATGCGCCAAAATGAAACGAGAACAATCCAAAGTGTAGCGCGACCTTCAACAGAATGGCAGCGTAGACTCCGGCGAGCCAATCGTCAGCCATGATTCCCCAGCCGCCGTGCCACCTTTCCAGACTGCCAATCGGATAGGGCTTCCAGATGTCGAAGAAGCGGAACAGCAGAAACCCCGCGAGCAGGTACTTCCAATTGAGCATGCTCAGCGCGGAGAAAATCGCATAGGTCGAGAAATCCATCTGCGCCGCAAAATTAGGCACGGCGATCGGGATAAGCGGCAGGATCAGAGTGATGTGCTGACCGGCTACTTCGTCAATTACCACGTGTTGAGGGTCGGGCACTCCGGCATAAGCCGCAGCTTTGCCCGCGCTCCACACGCCCACGAACGAAAGGAAAACAACCAATAGGATTGCGGAAATCACCGGCAGGATCAGCGTCGCGTTGTGAATCTCTGCTCCGGGCACCAGGAAATTGCGATCCATTAGGGTGGATTCGGTCAGGCGTCGTGTGGAGAGCAGATCGTGCAGGCTATGCGGACGCAGGAAAAATAACGCGGTGGCCATGGCGGTAAGAATTCCAACCAGTGAACCGAATGTGCCAGGAGCTTTGGGAAGATAGCCGACACCGCATGCAGTCGCGATGGCTAGCGCCAGGCTGGGTTTTTGCCGTGCAGCGTCAGTGGATGGTTTCATTTTGCGTTTTGAGCGCGTCGTCGGCTCGAGTCAGCTCTTCCTCGTCGAAAACGGAATCGCTGACGACGTATTTCTCACTGGCCCACGCGCCCAGGTCCAGCAATCGGCAGCGCTCGCTGCAGAAAGGAAACTCCGCGTGGAGGTCCGAGTCCGTGGCAGATTTGCAAATCGGGCAGCGATGCTTCATGGCGCAAGCTTATCGCAAAACGCGCAAGGGCGCTCCGGTAGTGATGCGGTGCAGCGTTTCGCGGGCCGGTGGTGGAGGCTGTTGCGAAGCTGGAAGAGAGCGCCTTGTGGGTCGCGGCAGAATCTCGACGACCTTCCCGATGAGATCGTAGGCGTCGGTCTTGATGATTTCGACACGCACCGCGTCGCCGGTGTCGGCGAGGCTGCCATCTGGGAGCTCGATGTCGGTCAGATACAGCTTACCGTCGATCTCAGGAGCCATTCCTTGCAGGCGCGCCTCCCAGACCATGGGATTGTCCTGCGACGGGCCTTCCAGCAATGCGGTCTCTGTACGGCCCTTCCATGGGCGCAAGCGTTCGCGCGAGATCTTTTTCTGAACTGCCATGAGCTGCTTGCGGCGGTCAGCGATGGTCTCCGGATCAACTTTTGCGTCCAGCGCGAAACTTCCGGCGTGATCCACATCGGAATATTCGAACACGCCCATCCAATCGAACTTCCCAGCCTGCACGAAATCGCATAATTCCTTGAAATCGCTTTGGGTTTCGCCGGGAAAGCCGACGATGAACGACGTGCGCAAGGTTACGCCAGGAATGGTGCCGCGGATGCGCTCGAGCAGTTTCAGGAAAGCATCTCCGTGCGAACCGCGCTTCATCCGGGCCAGGACATTGCGGCTGGCGTGCTGCAGCGGCATGTCCATGTACTTCGCCAGGCGTGGATGGGCGGCCAGCGTGTCCAGCAATTTTGGCGTGACGCGATTCGGATACGCGTAAAGGAATCGCACCCAAAGCAGATCTTCGACGTTGGAGAGCGCGGCAAGTAATTGCGCAAGGCCGTCGCGCAGGCCCAGGTCTTCGCCGTAAGACGTAGTGTCCTGCCCGATCAGGGTGATTTCGCGGGTACCGCCGGCCGCGAGGTTTTGCGCTTCGCGCGTCACCGATTCGAAGCGTCGGCTGCGGAATTTGCCGCGCAACTGCGGAATGATGCAGAACGTGCACGGGTGGTCGCAGCCTTCGGCAATTTTGATGTACGCGCTGTGTTTCGGCGTGGTGAGTATGCGCGGAGTCAGGTCGTGATAAAGGAACGCGGGCGGCTCGGCTGGCAACACGCGCAGGTCACCGTGAACCGCTTCGAGAATCCGTTCGACCTCGCCCGTGCCGACGACCGCATCCACTTCCGGAATCTGCGAAAGGATCTGATCGCGGTAGCGCTCCACCAGGCACCCGGCGACGATCAGTTTTTTTGCCGTGCCGAATTTCTTGTGCTCCGCCATTTCCAGAATGGCGTCGACGGATTCCTTTTGCGCGGGCTCGATGAAACTGCAGGTATTCACGACCAGCACATCGGCTTCGTCGGCCCGCGGTGTCAACTCATAGCCGTCTAGGGCCAAGACGCCCATCATGACCTCGCTGTCAACAAGGTTTTTGGGGCAGCCCAGACTGACAAAACCTACCTTCGGCATGAAGAAAATTGCGCCTTTTCGCAACTCTTCATTGTAGCACGCTGGCTCGAGGCCTTTTGCGGCAGGACGCCGCGCGCCGCGGTCTCCTTTCGCAGCGAAGATACAGGTTTGAGAAGACCTCAGCGGGAGCGAAGTTCGGCGCGGATGGAGCCCAGCAGCTGCTGCAGGCGCGGGATATCACCGGTCGTGCCGCTGAATCGCGCTTCCGCATACAGGCGGGCAAATTCCTTCACGCTGGCGTTCAGGCTTGGCCTGGTCACAGCGCTGGCGAATTCGAAGGCCGTTTGGGATTCAATGCGCGCGTAGCCGTGCCGCTTCATCAGCTGCAGCAATTCCTGGTACAGGCGAGATGCCATGATGGTGCGCACTACCTCGGCCTGCTTTCTCCTTAGCTGCAACGAAATTCTAATCCGCTCCCACAAATGTCCAAGCCGTCCGTAGCGGAGTGCTAGCAGGAAGCCGATCAGAAGGACCGGTAACGCAAAGCCAAGAACTTTGTGCCGCAATTGCCATCCGCTCAAACGACTCTTGAAGTTCTGCTGTTTCCGACTGAGCCATGAAGCAGTCAATTCGCGCCAATTGCGCGACCTCATTTGCACAGTTTGGGCTAGCGCCGTTTGGTGCGCGAAATCGTAGCCGATGACCCAGTCATTCCAAGTCAGTTCCGCCCAATCGGCGAACTGCGAAATCCGCCTGAACAGACTTGTGGTCACGGCCGGCGCCGCGGGAGTTGGATCAAAAACAATCCAGCCATTGCCCGGGAAATACGCCTCCACCCAGCTATGCGCATCGCTGGCGCGCACGATGTAGTCGCCCCCCAGATCGTTATACTCGCCCGGCAAAAATCCGTTCACTTCGCGAGCCGGAATTGCCAGCGTACGCAGCATTACCGTCATCGCCGATGCGAAATATTCACAGTGCCCAGCCCGCCTCTCGAAGAGAAAATGCGCCAGTGGGTCTTTCCCAGGATTTCCCGCCAGGTCCAGCGTGTAGGAATACTTCGTTTTCAGGAAATTCTCCAGCGCCGCCGCTTTGTCATAAGGAGTGGCCGCCCGGCTCGTGGCGGACTGCGCTAGCGCGGAAATTCGTTGATCAATTTCCGGCGGAAGTTGCAGATACTTATCGCTGATGTCAGCCGGGTAGGCCATCCCCGCGGCCTGCAACCGCACCCGGTCGAGCGGTGGCAACTGCGAAAGGCCGGTGTAGCGAATCGCGACGTAGTTGTGGAACGGATTAGAAAGAGAGCCACTCGTGTCCCGATAAATGTAGGTCCGCCGATGACTCACGCCGCCGGCTTCTCCGGTAAAATTTCCGCGTAGCGCCAGCGCATTCCCCGGCACGAACAACGCATTGGAAGCCATGGGCTCCTGTAAGACCGTAAATTCCAGAATTTCTCCGCGCAATTCACCGGGTCTTGGGCGTTCGCCGAGCGCGATCCACCCTTCCGCATTTGCCAGCAAAGTTTCCGCTCCGCGTTCGCCGGCCGACCATCGTCGTCCATCGAAATTGGCCAAGGCATTTCCGCGCCAGCGCAGTGCCGGATAATTGATGGGCTTGCCCGTTTCCACGCGCATCACGACGGCTTCGCTCTTCTTGATTTCTCCGATTTGGCCCAACTCCACCTGATCCGTGAACCCGCTCAGCAGCGTCGGATTGAAGCTGGTCTTCCCTAGATAGCCCGCGCTGATGCGCGGAAACACAAAGAACAGGACCGTACCGCACACAACCGCTCCCAACGACACGCCCAACGCCGAAAAGCCCAGGGCGCGCGCCAGTTGCCTTTCCTTTTCGGGTTGAACGGCGGTCGGGGGAAGCGACGCGCCGGCGGCGCCCCGGCGCAACTCCAGGCCGGTATACGTAGCAATCGCAAACAACAGAAACACGAAAAACAAAAAGAGAAACGCCGTGTCTACGGTGAGTACGGCCGAGGCCAACAGCGCCGCGAACGCCAGCATCACCAGGAAATGTGCGTCGCGATCCGTCCGCGCACTGTAGAGCCTGACCAGCAGAATGAACAGCAAGAAGTGAACTGAGCTGATCAGCGCGGCATAGAGCGGCGGATTCGGTGAATTTGCGGCCAGGCTTCGCGAAAGGAAAAACATGTCTGCTGGGAAGAACAGCAAATAGCCGAGCACCAGAATCGTTGCGGTCCTGGCTTTCAGTTCCGGCTCGTGCCCGTACCACCACCGCCGCACCCGGTACAACAAAGCCAGCATTGCCACGACCGACGTGAAAACGTCGATTTTGCCAGTGCCGATCAGCGTCAAAATCGCAGTAAACAGCAGCAGGAATAACGAAATACGGAAAAACCGCTCTGCGGGAAGCTGTGGAGTCAACGATAGAGAAGTACTCGCGGCCATGGTGGAAACTTCATGGTAGCATCCAGCCTGCATACCGCGGAGGAGAGGGACCAATCAATCAACCGCGCCAGTTAATTTTTCGCCGAAGCCAGTTGGTTGATCGCGGCACGCGCCACTTTGCGCGTCAGATTCGAAATCGGCTCCGCTAGGATTGCGTCCAATTCCATCGCTTTTGCCGCCGAAACTCGCGGCAAAGTTTTCATCCGAATCAGAAAGGGCGCAATTTCGATCTTGCGGTAGGTGACCGTGTGCCGAACATTTTTTAGCGGATCCAGCGTCAAAGGCAGAGGGCCATTCAACGCGAATTCCTGAATCAAATAGCTCTTCAAGGCCGTTTCTGCATTTCCAGTCGTGGATACGGTCGGAAAATGCCACAGCTTCGCCAGCAATGAGGGGACATGATCGTCGGCCTTATTCCCATTCGATCCCGCTGGCGGCGCTAGCAGCAGCGACCTGCCTCTCCTGTCCAGGAACACCGCCGCCGCTAACTGGATCATTATCCCTGTGCGTTTTTTGCGTTTCCCCGGGATCTCGGCGGTAATGCCCAGCCTTCGTGCTTCACAAAACTGCTGCACGGGGCACAGCAAACACTGCGGCGCTCGCGGAGTGCACAGTGTTGCTCCCAATTCCATCATCGCCTGGTTCCAATCGCCAGTGGCATCGGACGCCAGCAATCCGTCCGCTCGTTTCTGCAACCCGCGCCAACGGCCCGGGCCTCTCAAGTCGCCACGTAGCCCATCCAGCCGTGCCACCACCCGGGCCACGTTTCCATCCAGCACCGCCAGTTGTCCTCCAAACGCGATGCTGAGGATGGCCGCCGCCGTATACTCGCCGATTCCGGCCAGCTCCAACACTTCCGCCCTGGTCTGCGGAAATTCGCCGCCGTACTTCGCCATAATCTGTTTCGCGGCCCGCTGCAGATTCCGCGCGCGGCTGTAGTAACCGAGCCCCGACCACATTCGCAGCACCTCCTCCTCGGGAGCCGCCGCCAGCGCCTGCACGCTCGGGAACCGTTGCAAGAATCTTTCGTAGTATGGAATTACCGCGGCCACCCGCGTTTGCTGCAACATGATCTCCGAAATCCAGATGCGATAGGGATCTCGCGAACGCCGCCACGGCAAATCGCGTTGAAACCCCGAGAACCATGCCAGCAAAGCGGTCCTGAACGTTTTCAATTGTCCGTCAAGCAGAAGTGAGCGGATGACTTTGGTCACAACACACCTAGGAGCGGTTGCGGCGTTCCTCAAGCGACTCTAGGAAGACCACGTACGAAGAGTGCCACAAGTCGGCGGGAATTGTGCCGCGCGGCCGGCTGGTCACAATCAATTTAAAGAGTTCCGGGGACGCGGCGAGTTCTTCCAGCAGCGGACTCTCCGCTCCCGGTGTTTCCGCTTCAGCCACGGCCAGGTAGCGCAGAATTCCAAAAATGCTTTCCTCGGCCGGCGCAAGCCGGGTCTCGATTCCGGCTCCGCGAAATTCCAGTTGCGCATTACGCTCGTAAAAATGCCAGGCAATTCCCGCGCACAAACTTACGGCCCGCTCGAAGCGTTCCTCCGCCCGCTCGGTACCAGCCCTTTCCACCCCGGAGTAAGGGTCCAGCACCAGCAACACGCGCCGATCGTCTTCGCGCGCAAACTCCCGCACCATCAGGGAACCCATCCGCGCCGAGGCTTTCCAGTGGACGTAGCGCGCACTGTCCGTCGGCAGATACTCGCGCAGCGCATGCAGGTCCTGTCCGCGGCCTTTACTGTGACTTTCAAGGCTGCCTTCCATCCCCGGAAACATTTCCGCCAGCTCGTTGCTGGTGTCCACCGGCGGATACACCAGCGCTTCCGACTTCAGCGCCAATCGCCGCGTCTTCTGCAAAAATCCAAACGGAAATCGCGTAACGATTCGAAAGGTATCCTGCACATGCAACCCTCGCCGTAAAAATGTCACCGGCACGCTCTGTTTCACGCGCTCCTGTCGCGGCAAAAACGGAAAAAATACCGGCGTCTCCAGCACCGCCGCGGCCGCCGCGCCTTTTCCTACAGCAGCTTCGACACGCAGCGCAAACGACGGCAGCATCAATTTTTCGTTGTGCAGTTCCACCGTCGCGCGCACCGTTTGCCCCGCAAAAATATGCTCCGGCAGTTCGATGCGCAGCTCCACGCCCGCCAGAGAAATCGAAGAAAGAATTCCCGACATCAGAATCACGGAAATCAGGCAAGCCAAGATCAAAAACAGTAAATTATTGCCAGTGTTCAGCGCGGCTAGTGCGACCAGCAGCGTCGCGCCGATGTAGATCCAGCCCGCGCGGCTGATCCGGTATTCCATTCGATAGCCGATCCAGCGAAGCGGAGTCCGCTTGGCTAGGGTCGGCACCATCGTCACCGCAACCCATCCGGCGATAGCCAACGCCAGCAGCGCTGAACTCGCAGCCAATCCAATGTTGCCAAGCTCCGCTGCGGCGCCGGAATACACCGCCAGCAACAGCGCTACTCCCAACGCCAAAATAGATAGGAAAAACGCGCGCACACCGGGTGTGTCAGCCTTTGCCCAAAGTTCTGCGATCAGGGAACGTTGCTGGCTCATTGCTTTCTTTGGAAACAGCAATCTCCTGATTGGCGGATTTTCTGATTTCTGGCGAATAAGTTTTTGTGGCGAAAACTACACCGGTACCGGCACCGACTCCACAATTTCCCGCAAAACCGCTTCCGTCGTCTCCGATTTTCTCTGCAAGGAAGCATGCCGCGCGCTCGTCACCACGCGGTGCGCAAATACGGAAACCGCAAGCCGCTTGAAGTCGTCCGGCACGCAGTAATCGCGCCCATCCAAAAACGCTCGCGCCTGGGCAGCGCGCTGCAGCATCAACGTTCCGCGCGGGCTCACTCCTAGCGCCAGTTGGTCCGAACTACGCGTGCGATTCACTATGTCCAGCGCATAGTCGTGCAGGCTCGCGTCCACTTTGATGTGCGTCACCGCTTCCTGCATCGCCAGCACTTCATTTACATCGGCCACCGGCTCCAGCTTTTCCATGGGATTATCAAACGCTCGCCTCCGCAAAATTTCCCGCTCCGTCTCCGGCGACGGGTAGCCCATCTTGATCCGCATCAAAAATCGGTCCAGCTGCGATTCCGGCAGCGGGTATGTTCCGTGATGTTCGATGGGATTCTGCGTGGCAATCACCAGGAACGGCTGTGGCAACGGGTAGGTTTTTCCGTCCACTGTCACCTGCGCTTCGTTCATCGCTTCCAGCAAAGCGGACTGTGTGCGCGGTGTCGTCCGATTAATCTCATCCGCCAGCACTACGTTCGCAAACAGCGGTCCCTGGCGAAACTCGAATTCGTGCGTATTCGGCTGATATACGCTCACACCCAGCACGTCGCTCGGCAGCAAATCCGAAGTGAACTGCACGCGCTGAAAACTACAATGAAATGACTTCGCTAAGGCCTGCGCCAGCGTCGTTTTCCCCACGCCCGGCACATCCTCAATCAGCAAATGCCCGCGCGCTAGCAGCGCGATCAGCGCCAGTTGAATCGCTTCTTCTTTTCCAAAAATCGTCCGAGCAATCGAGCGCTGCAGCTGCGAAACCACCTGAGAGGTTGAGGTTGGCATTGGTTGAAAACCCCGGACATTCCTGCTACAAATGAAGAACTGCTTGCGAGGCGCTTTTCTTCGCGCATCGTTTTTCAGTCAACCCGTTCTAAAACGGGCGATTAGCTCAGCGGTTAGAGCGCTCGCCTCACACGCGAGAGGTCAAAG
>AR_comb_assmDRAFT_10204968_pt1 | contig 16094 bp, 15 predicted proteins | sample ArasoioldDNA_FD_10543 | JGI IMG/M metagenome (IMG submission 10543) | reverse complement strand
GATAAGGCATCACATAAAGCTGCGTCGGAAATCTACTATCCTGCACTTCCAACTTTAACATGAAAAAATAATTTCATTCAAACAGCGGTCTTATTTTTGTTCGAAAGGATCAATCGGTTGTCTTTTCATTTTTTAGTTTATGAAGAAAATATTGATCATAATCACCACCATTTTTTTTGTTAGTGGCTCAGTTTTTGCTCAATCGCAGGCTGAGATTTCGAGGGATGGTAGTGGAAATAAAATCCTGAAGGGCATTATTTCACGAGGCGAGATAGAAAATGACACCGCCTTTGCGTGGTGGGCTGAAAACTTGAAAGGTTATACTCCCCAATCTCAGGCCGTTGCTGAACTTAAGAAAAACACCAACATTGAATTCATCGCATTCATGGGCACATGGTGTGGGGATTCCAAATTTATTGTTCCAAAGTTTTATTCCCTTCTTGACGCCGCCGGTTTTCCGCGAGACAAGGTTACGCTTATTGGCGTTGACCGAAATAAGAAAACACTTAGTCATCTCACTGAAGCGCTAAATGTGATTAACGTGCCTACTATCATTGTCATGAACAATGGCAAAGAAGTCGGGCGCGTGGTGGAATACGGTAAATATGGAATGTTTGATAAGGAACTGGGGGAGATCATCGCTTCCATTCCCTCTCCTGGTCAATGATACGAATCTCTCTATTAGCTCCCGCAATCTGAATTTCCAATGCCTCCATTAGTTGTAAAACTGCCAGATTGATCCGTTCTTTTATTGAATTGAATTCACTCTGAGTGATGGGTGCTGTGAAATATTCGCCGGTTAAAATAAAGGCATTCCCTCCAATTGCATCCATGAAAGTGGAAGAGCTTTCGATTTCCTTTTTATTTAGGATGGGTCTTATACCGCTCAGAAGTTCCTGAAGCTTTTGGGAAGATGTGTTCAGATCAATCTCAAGTTTTAATTCACCCTTGCGCTGCGTGCGAAGCGATAAATTATCAAGAATGCTATCGACCATTTGCTTGTTCGGTACGGTCACAAAGGTTTTTTGGTCAGTGCGTATACGGGTGCTCCTTAGACCAATTTTTTCAACGGTTCCAGTAATGCTCTGGACTTTTACCAGGTCACCGGTAGTAAATGGTTTGTCAAAGAAAATGACAAAGGAGGCAATTAAATTTTCCAGGCTCTCCCTCAGAGAAAGAGCAATTGCCGCTCCCACGATGCTCAGCCCGGTCAACAGGTTTCCGATATGAAGGTTAAAAGCAAAATGCAGGATCATCAAAATCCCGCCAATTGCAAGTACAACCTTAAAAAAGTCTTTAAAGAAGAGGATGAGCTGATTGTCACTTTGATCCTCTGTAATGGCTGCTTTTTTTTCCAGGATAGTGGCAATGAAATCAATCATGCGAAGCAGCAAGCCGATAAAACTAATTATCAGCACTGTTGTTCCGATCGCATGAAAAATATCTTTTAAAGTGTAGCGGTAGATTTCGACATCCCATCTTCCGGGAAATTTGAGCTTGTGCAAGGCCGCGAGCGAGACAAACACCACGAGGAACATTCCCAACGGGTGAATAACCAGGTCAATGAATGCTTTCTTCTCTACGTTGCTCCAAATCCGCTTTACCAGCGAAAAAATAAGACTGGCAAAATATTTTGAGATAAAACGATTCAGAGCAAGAATGAAAAGAATTATTCCAAACGAGATCAAATAATCCTTTACCTCGTTATCGAAATACAGCTGGTAAAAAAAATCATCCATTAACTGAAAGCAATTTTGAATAAAATTATGACTTCTGCTGTTGTCCCTTGCCTACCGGAGTGTATAAATTTCAAGTGAGTCGTTTTTCAATGCATATAGGCGGGCAGCGGTGAAGTTAACTTTGGATGAGTTTTTTAGCGGGAGGGGCAATTTTTCCTGGTCCATCCGAAAAGTATTTATTTCATAGCGATGCAAGGTGTCATTATTGGTTCCAAAAATGAACTTACCCGCCACCTTAAAATCATTCCAGCCACTTATTAATATCTTATTCCGGAGAGCACCGTAATAGTCAAAAACAAAAACGCTTTGTAGAGGGTCATATAAATACACAAATCCATCCTGGTCGAAAATATTCTTCACATGGGGGGCTTTATCAAACAGAAGCCGAAAATCTGCGGTTTCCATTAAGATCTTTCCCTCATCATCTATTTTCTTTAGTTTATTATCTGTTTCATCATACAGCCAAATGTTATTATCGTACGACCGGCCGATGGTATTTACCTGGAAAATATTCAATTTTCGCAGGTCAATAATGTTTCGAACAGCGAACAGGCGGTCGAGCACAACAATCGTCGAAAAGTCCTTGTAAAAAAGCAATACCTTAAGAGGGTTGGAGGCATCAATGAGTGAAACTTTGCCAAATTTCTTTACATAGTTAAAAACTGCTGCCGAGTCGCCGTTAGCAGTATATTTTTTTAATTGATCAGTAGTTGTAAGCACATAAATATTATCGAGGTTATCAACGGCAAAATCGACCACGTCCCCTTTAATAGAAGCAATTAGTTTATGTTGTGCAATTTGCTGCGCATTCGCTGTTATAGAGATCGTCAGAGCGAATAAAAGAAAAATGTTGCTAGGTCTTTGCATTAGTTTCTTATGATTTTGTCTCCGCTGTTTTTATACGATTTCAGCTCTAATTTTTGTCCATCAAAAACAGCATATGTGTAATAACGAATCCAATCACCTAAATTGATATAGCGGCTGCCGTTATTTAGACGAAAATCCACCGGCAAGTGTCTATGTCCAAATACAAAAAAATCAAATTTTCTTTTATTTAGTAGCTCTTTGCTGTAAATGATGAGCCACTCTTTGTCTTCACCTAAGAAAACCTCCTCCGTTGCTCCTGTTTGTGCCCGGCTGCGACGGCTTAGAAAATTTGCCAGCCCCATGCCCATATAAGGAGGAAAAATTCCGAATAACCACTGACTGACCGGATTTCGGAAAACTTTTTTGATGAATTTATATCTATGATCGCCCGGGCCGAGACCATCTCCATGAGCTATGTGAAAGCTTTTTCCGTTCCACTCAAAATCCCTTGGTTCCAAATAGACAGAAATGTTCAGCTCCTGTTGAAAGTAATTCTTCATCCACATGTCGTGATTGCCAACGAAAAAATGGATGATAATTCCTGCATCCGTAATTTGAGCCATCTTCCCCAGCAATCTCACGTGTCCTCTAGGAACCACCTTCCTGTACTCATACCAAAAATCGAAAATGTCACCTACAATAAAAATCTCAGCAGCATCGTGTTTTATCTCGTCTAAGAATTGGACAATAGTTTTCTCCCTTTCCAAGCTGCTTTGATAATCTGGTGCGCCGAGATGAAAATCGGAGAGAAAGTATATCTTTTTGTTCGGTGGGATTTGCACTCAGTTATTTCTTTTGCTCAAGATATTGAATCAAATCACCTGATTCAATCAATGGCCTTCCTTCAACACTTCTGCTATACCAATATATCCACGCCTTGCTGACAGAATTATCAGTATAAACATCAACTAATTCCCGTTTGTATAACTGCACCTCATCGGGTTCAATTGTTACTCCCTCATAGTCGTCCAGTTGGCCAATGGCCCATGCAAATTCGGGCTCATGCTTTATAGTATATAGCTCACCAATAATAAAGCTTTGATCATTTGATGGCACTCCTGCAGGGTAGGTTCCCAGGTCAAACAGACGCCCTTGCACTTTTGCATCACTCACGAAAGAAAAAAAGCGGCTTATATATTCGTAGGCAGGACTTTTAAAGCCACTGCGCAACGAGCCATAAACAAATAATTGAAAAACGCCCGAACTATTCATTGAGTAAAAATACTAAGAGAAAGGATTATTCATCTATCAAAAAACAATACACTTCTTTAGGACCATGAACACCCACGACAAGGGTCTTTTCTATATCGGCCGTCCGGCTTGGCCCCGTCGCAAAACTTATCAGCGAAGGTAACTGATCGCCATACCTGTTTTTTATGAGAAGCAACGCGTCCTTGACATCATAAACAAGTTGCTTGGTGTAAGCCATGCAAATATGAATCGGCGCATAAACACTAACGGTCCTCCCGCTCGATTGCGCGGCAGTGAGTACAATGCTTCCTGTCCTCGCGACCAACGCTTCACAACTCGTGATTGAGACATCGCAACCGGGCAAATCATTCGTAAAGAATCCCGACAATTGTGAATCCACTAAATTCACCAGAGTTTGTTCCCGGCAATAAATTTTTTTCCATCCCTGCTTTCTTACCAGACTATTGAATTGGAAGGCCAACTCCTGGTGATTAAGACAAAAAATAAATTTCCCCTGCAGTTTGGTAAACTGCTCTGCAAACTCAACTTCCAGTTCCTGTTGTGATGGCGGGAATACAGCGTTATTTCCTTCACTTTGAGGAAATGGAAGAGGCGTTGAATGACTCAACGCCTCTCTTATTTTTCTTAGAATATTTTCTTTTGACGGAGAAATGTTCATCAAACGAATGCTTAATGTAATGACTTATTAGTGACATCACTATCATAGGGTGGAACGCCCTCTGACACTTCGTGCTCAGCCTCCAGCGGCTTCTTTTCTTCGTAGGGTCTCTTTCCAATCAAAGACTCTACATCACTTTGGAATAATACTTCTTTTTCAAGCAAAGCTTCTGCCAACTTCTCAACCTGTGGCATTTTCTCTCTTAAAAGAGCCTTGGTTCTCTCGTAAGCATCATCAATTAACTTGCGAACCTCTTCGTCAATTATTCTTTGTGTTTCTTCGGAATAGGGTTTTGTAAATGCATTTTCCTGTTGCGGGTCATAGAAACTTACATTGCCGACCTTGTCGTTCATTCCATAGACCGTCACCATCGCGTAAGCAATTCTCGTGATCTGCTGCAAGTCATTCTGTGCACCTGTCGAAATCTTATTAAAGAAGATTTCTTCGCTAGCACGCCCCCCAAGCGTCATGCACACCTGGTCTAATAGCTGATCAGTATTGTATAGGTATTGCTCTTTGGGAGTGTATTGTGCGTAGCCTAAGGCCGCAGTTCCTCTCGGGACAATAGTAACTTTCAGCAAGGGATACGCATGTTCCAGGTACCATCCGCAAATGGCGTGTCCGGCTTCGTGGTATGCGATGATTTTCTTTTCTTCAGGTAAAATGATTTTGCTTTTTTTCTCCAGCCCACCGATTACCCTATCGACCGCGTCCTGGAAGTCTTCCATTTCCACCGCGTCCTTCCCCTTCCGGGCGGCAATCAGTGCAGCTTCATTGCAAACGTTCGCGATATCAGCACCGGCAAAGCCGGGGGTCTGTTCAGCCAACTTGTGTATATCGAGGGTTTTGGAAATTTTAATAGGCTTTAAATGCACTTTGAAAATCGCCTCGCGACCTTTCATGTCAGGCTTGTCAATTGATATTTGCCTGTCAAAGCGGCCCGGACGGAGTAGGGCGGTATCCAGTACGTCGGGGCGGTTTGTTGCTGCCAGGACAATAATTCCGGTGTCTGTTCCAAATCCGTCCATTTCAACAAGCAGCTGATTCAATGTGCTTTCACGTTCATCGTTGCTCATCATTACATTCTTACCTCTTGCCCGGCCAATTGCATCAATCTCATCTATGAAGATGATACATGGCGCTTTTTCGCGAGCTTGTTTAAAGAGATCACGCACACGACTCGCGCCTACGCCTACAAATAACTCAACGAAGTCGGAACCGCTCATGCTAAAGAAAGGCACTTGCGCTTCGCCGGCCATAGCTTTTGCCAGCAAGGTTTTACCAGTTCCGGGCGGGCCGATTAACAACGCGCCTTTGGGAATCTTGCCGCCAAGAGCAGTGTACTTTTTTGGGTTTTTTAAGAAGTCAACAATCTCCATCACCTCCACCTTAGCTTCATCCAAACCAGCCACATCAGCAAAAGTTATATTCACTTTGGTTCCCTTATCAAACAATGTTGCTCTTGATTTACCGATATTAAAAATTCCCCCGGGACCGCCACCACCACCGGCACTACCGCCCATTTTTCGCATCAACAATACCCAAAGAGCAATAAAAAGGAGCAGTGGTAACAAAAATTGCAGGGCACCGCCAAACCAATCTCGTTCCTGGTCCACATCATAAAAAACCTGGTTATTAAATGGAATATTGCTCTGAACATAAAAATCGGCCATTTGTTTTTCAAAATCGCCGGAGTACTTGAAGTAAAAATGAGGTCCCTCGTCGCTGATCTTCCCGCCAATATTCGTTTTCAACTTATTTCTGTACTTCTCAATGCCGGAGGGGGTCAAAAAGACCCGGACCACATTCCTGTTTGAAATGATCGTGTATTTTTTCACATCGCCCTGAAGCACCATTTGCTTAAATTCATTGGGAGTTGTTTTGGCGGTACTACTTGAAAAAGGGCTATATATCTGGAATCCGATTAATACAGCGAAAATGATCGCATAAATCCAATAAATGCTGAAACGCGGACCCTTCCGGGGAGTGTTATTATCGTCGCCCGGTCGGTTATTAAAACGCGGCAAATTTGATCGTTCGTTCTTGTTATATGGTTCTTGTGACATAGTTTTCTTCTGCTTCTGCTAAATAAGGTTTTTTGCTTAGAATTGTTTCAAATAATCAAATATTTAACAAACTCGGGTCATTATTCAATCGGAATGTCCTTCGGCAGCCGCGTCGCTCCACATTTCTTCCAGTTTGTAAAACTTTCGTGTTTCGGGGAGCATTATATGCACTACCACATTTATGTAATCGATAAGAACCCATTGAAGGTTTTTCATGCCTTCGTGCCGGTACGGAATCTCTGTACATCTTTTCTTAACCTGCTCTTCTACAAAATCAGAAATCGCTCGTATTTGCGGCTGATTCCCTGCCTCACAGATTATGAAATAATCTGCTACGGCTTCGGGTATTTTGCGCAGGTCAAGCGAAATAATATTCTCTCCTTTTTTTTGTTGAATTGCTTGGATTATTGTTTTAATGATTTTTGAACTCTTTGTTAGCCGGGCAGCCCTTTTCTTTTTACGGGTAGTGAGTAATGCAAGTTGTTCCAATAATCAAATAATTTTTTGCCTGCTTCCCGATCGCTATCGAATTGGCAGACAGGTTAATGAATCTCTTTGCGGCGTGTATTTTATGTGAGACGAACATCCGGTTCTTTTATTTTAACCATCCAGCTTCGAGCTGTCTTGGTGGTTCAAAGGTCGAACGTTTGAAAACTCTTTTGGAGCGTCGCACTCAAACTTCTGATCGCTGCTCGTTTATCTTTGTCAAAAATACTAATTAATTGCAACTCCCTGCCGAGACCCAATCCTTAGGAATTCCATTCATTGAACTACAATCCGTTGACAGTACCAATAACTATGCCCTTGCTCAAATCCATGCTAATCTGGCACAGTCTGGAACTTGTTATTTTGCTCACGAACAAACTGCCGGCAAAGGACAACGTGGCAAATCGTGGGCCACAGAAAAGGACGCAAATGTTATTTTGAGCATAACATTGAGCCCGGTTTTCTTGCAGGTTTTTCAGCAATTTCAATTAAGTGCATGCATGGCGGCAGGCACGCACAACTTCCTTAGCAAATATCTAGACAAAGGTTTGGCGGTTAAATGGCCCAATGATCTGTATTGGGAGGACAAGAAAATTGGAGGGATTCTAATTGAAAATATTGTCAGGGGCGACGGCGCTGGAAATGACCGATGGGAGTGGGCGGTTATTGGTATTGGCATCAACATCAACCAAACAATATTTTCAGCGGAGGTAAAAAATCCTATTTCACTGAAGCAAGTTTTAGGAGGAGATTTTGATCCTCTAAAATTGGCCAAAGAACTTTGTCGGTCTCTCGATTTTTTTTACGGGCTTTTAATGAACCAAGGTGCGGCGAAGGTTCTGACTCATTACAATAATGTGCTCTATAAAAAGGATGCAATCGTTAAATTAAAAAAAGGCAACAGGGTATTCAAAACCACTGTTAAAGGTGTAAGTGAAAATGGTCAACTTATAACGCGGCACGTTATTGAAGAACGATTCGACTTTGGAGAAGTAGAATGGATTCTTTGAGATATGTTCGCGCTCCAGCCCTCTATTTCAATTTTTTCTTATCACGGAACACAATGAAGTTCCTGGAAATCGTAAAACCCCAACGATATTGTCCATCGCTCCAGGACGTGTAGGTGCGGGGAATAAAACGGTTCTCCAGGATATTTGTTGAGTTTGTAAAATTCATGTGAAAGACGTGTCCCTGCGTAAGAATTTCGACACCGATCCCGAAAGCATCATAGTAAGTAATGCCGTGGCTCTTGAAATACTCCTTGCCCTCCTCAGAACGAAACGTGTGAAAATAATCGGCAATCAAAAATAATTTCTTAGTAATCGGTACGCGAACGCCAGCCCCGAGTGCGAAAAGATCTTTTTGATCTTCCTCTGATACCACGTAGTTTGTGTGAACGTATGATGGAATTAATTCAAAACTAAAATCACCAAACCGGCGCGCAATCATGAGTTGCACAAGGTTGCTCGTACGATCGGCAAAATCCTCAAAATCTCTTTCCTTATATACGTGTTTTGCTACAGTGTCCATAGACGACACAACCAAATTGACATAGGCAGTTAAGGAGAATGGATGTTTTGGATCATTCTTTTCCTGGGCCAGGAATTGGTATTTAAATCCAAGCTCCCATAATTGGTTTACTGGGCCAACCCGAACCTCATTGTCTCCAACCGAACTTTGGTCGCCTCTTGTTCTTGCTGCTACAATATTGAGTTTATTGCCCAGTCCAATTTGAAAGGCGATTTTTATATCGGCCGCATTATCGAGTCCGAAGAAATGATCAATTCCGCCGTTGTCTCCCGCTATGTCACCAAAATTGTGAATCACTTTAAATTCCATCACGCCTTTTCGAAGCACTTCCACCGTATTCGCATTAATCAAACGTTGCCCGTAAAAAATTTTTAAAGCGGACTCATCAACTCCCCATTTGATTTTCTCACTTACTTCATTTGATATATCAACAACGGTGTCGGTTACCTTAGTTGAATCTTGAGCGAATAGCTTTATTGTAAAGAAACAGCAAAGCAGTAAGAATTTTTGTTTCATAATTAGTGATTTATCAGTTCTATAAAGTCATTAACACATCGCAGAACGAAAAAGAAAGGTTGCCCAACTTGGCTTTAAACGATCGTGAGAAATTACTGCTTCATTGCAGAAATTATCTCTTCCGCATGAGCTTTATTCTTGGGGCGAGTGAAGATTTTTGAAATGATACCTTTTTCATCGATGACAAACGTTGTGCGCAATACTCCCATGTATTCGTGACCGAATAGTTTCTTTTGATCCCAAACTCCATATTTTTCAAGCACATCATGCGTGTCATCGGCAATTAAGCGGAAGGGAAGTTTGTATTTTTCTTCAAATTTTTTTTGCTTCTTTTGATTATCGGGGCTGACACCCAATACCTCAAATCCTTTTCGTTTTAATAATCCATAATTGTCTCTGAGATTGCATGATTCAATTGTACACGTCGGTGTATCCGCTTCCGGATAGAAGAACAGCACAAGCTTTTTACCTTTATAATTTGACAATGAAATCTTATTGCCGTCCTGGTCCTTGCCAGAAAATGCGGGAGCCTTATCGCCTTCTTTCAGTGTAATCATAAACTCGGAAACCTTAGAGAGGTTGTTAAAGTTATCAAATTACGATATTACTTCTTTTTCACTCCATGTTTGGCTCTGCTGCTTGTTTTCTTGTGGGCTGTTTTCTTTTTGGGCGGCGTATACGGATAACGTTTGAACCATTGCTCCTTCTCTGCTGTATTTCCTACCATGTCCTCTATTCTTATCTTTAATTGATGCACGCCAAATGGACATCGCTCATCAAAGCTATAGAGCCACCCCGCGCCTTTGTCATTGCTGAACATCAACCATTGACCATCTAATTCTGCCCGGAAACTCCTTATCGCAGTATTATCCTTTGGATAAAACACGATTTTTTTTGAAGCACTGAGATCAACTGTGTCTGCCGCGCCTAAATCATTGACTGTTGGTGGAAGGCTATCAATAAGCGCCTGGTAGGATCCAAAATCGCTAAAACTTGCGGTAAGCCATCCGTTTCTAAATGTATTCGGAAATATCGGGTTCATTTGCCATTGCGCCCTTCGATAGTTGGCTGATTTCTGATCGGTTCGTTTGATTACAATTTTATCCTTCCAATCATCAGGTATTGTAACAGCTGGCTTGATACGAACTCTTATTTCATCATGAAGAGGAATTGAACTATTACAAAATTGAAATATTGGCGACACCGCATTTGACGTTGCTTCACCTGATCGTGAAAAAACCGGTCGAATCGTGTCATACAAACAATCTTCTTTAAGATATAATTCAAAATCCGGCTGTTCAAATACATTTACGTAGTTCGGAGCAAATAATTTCTGCTCATTGTTGCGAGTTACTGGAGTAGTGCTATCGTTTCGTTGCACTTTAAAGTTCATTGCAGACATATTTTGCCTGGCGTCCGTAATTTCTATTCGAAGATTGTGTATCTCGGTGTCGTTTAACAGAATCCCGCCATCCTGATTTTTCAATTTATACGCTCGGCCTTTGTCTCCCGGAAGTTTAAAAAGCTGCTGAAGATTGGACCCTGATCTATAGCGATAAGCATAATCAACATGCGCATTGACATAATCGGTTTCACGATAGTCCATACTGTCAAGCGCAAATTCGGACAAGAGCGTTCCATCAAAAAAAAGTTTTGCCCCATAAATCCCGTTCTGATTTGTCGACCCGCTCACACAATCATAGGCTCCAATAGCGAAACCTATTTTTGAAAAATCTGTTTTTATCACACTGTCCTTTGCGGCAACGTATCCATTCTTGGTTTTTTTAGCGGAAAAAATAGTTGGGCTCTGACTATAAATGCTTTGCATCCTGTCGTACAAAGCCAATTTTGTGAATACAGGAGGCACATCATCAGCAATTGGTAAGTCAAAAAAGAAGGGATTGATACACCTTTCGGTGGTAGTGTTTCGTATTTCAAAATGAACGTGTGGTCCTTGCGAGGCGCCTGTACTTCCGCTATTGGCAATAATTTGTCCTTTCCTCACCTGGAATTTGTCTTTGGTCAAGACAAGGTCGATTTCCCATGATTGCTGTTTGTATTGCTCAGCGGTTACAAAACTGTCCAGCTTCGGAAAAAACTTGTTAAGATGTCCATAAACTGTAGTGAGCCCATTGGGATGATTGATATAAATAGCTTTACCGTAGCTGAAGGGGTTAACGCTAACTCTCGCGACATACCCATCAGCTGCGGCGTACACAGGCATGTTCTCCTTTTGATCGGTCCGAATATCCAGGCCCATGTGCCAGTGTCCACTTCGCAACTCACCAAAATTGGCTACTATACCCGGCTTATTGGCGACTGGCCAGCGAAAATAGTTTTTGGAATAAACGAACGATTGGGAGTGAAGGCGGATCGAAAGAAGAATGGTGCTAACAAATATTACCAAGCAGCGCGGCATCGTCAAATTTACAAAGCAGTGGTGGAGTGGTTGCCTGAAGTTATAAAGATAAGCGGGGAAACCTATTGAGAGTTGTTTACGTTTTATTAATTTATAACGTCAAAAACCCCGATCAAATAGAATCAAATACCCCAAAAGTGGTATTGAAATTTATGGCACGAAATTTTAAGTTACAAAGGGGCTTGATGATTAAACATTAACTAATGAAGATTAAACTGTTGACGAATGAAAACGATTTTTTACACATTCACCTTGAGGGTGATTTTGCTGGTCGGAATAGTGGTGGGCATTATGAAGGGGCAGGAGGCGAGACAGAAATGGGTTAGCAAGAAAAAGATGAAATACGAATCAAAAAGAGCAAATCAAAAGATCTCAATAGCGGACAGATCCCAGGTTATGCTTGACGAAATCGAAATGTCAACGTATCATAGCTAATAAGCTGTCATATTAAAAGTCAAAAGGTCAAAATCGCCCAGCTTCGTTTGAATTTTTACTTTTAACTTTTTACATCATATTCCCTTACTTTTGCACCCCGGGCAATTTGCCCGGTTTTTTTATGCGCTTGAAAGTCAAAATACGCAAGGCACAAGCGACCTCTGAGTAGGTTTGATTTTTTAATTTTTCAAAATGCCAAAAGACAATTCGATTAAATCGGTACTGATCATAGGCTCGGGACCTATCATTATTGGACAGGCCTGTGAATTTGATTATTCAGGAAGCCAGGCTGCACGCAGCTTACGCGAGGAAGGGGTAAAAGTAATACTTATCAATAGCAACCCGGCCACAATCATGACAGACCCGATGATGGCCGACAAAGTGTATTTGTTGCCGTTGACGGTTGAAAGTATAGAGCAGATTTTAGACGAAAATGAGATCGATGCCGTTTTGCCCACGATGGGAGGACAAACGGCGCTAAACCTGGCGAAGGAAGCTGAGGATCTCGGAATATGGAAACAACATAACGTAAGACTTATCGGTGTAGATATTAAGGCAATTGAAAAAGCTGAGGACAGGGAAAAGTTTCGCAAATGGATGATAGAGCTGGGGGTACCCGTTGCTCCGGCGAAAACGGCTAACTCGTTTTTGGAAGGAAAGGAATTTGCACAGGAAATTGGTTTCCCGTTGGTCATTCGTCCTTCATTCACGCTTGGGGGAACGGGCGGCGGTTTTGTACACGACAAGGACGACCTGGACGAAGCCCTTAATCGCGGCTTGCAGGCCTCACCGATCCACGAGGTGCTGGTCGAGAAAGCGGTGCTCGGATGGAAGGAATTTGAGTTGGAGTTGTTGAGAGATTCCAATGACAATGTGGTAATCATTTGTAGTGTTGAGAATTTTGACCCGATGGGAATACACACGGGCGATTCCATTACCGTGGCTCCCGCCATGACATTGAGTGACACTGCTATGCAGTTGATGCGGAACACGGCTATCCGAATGATGCGTGATCTTGGAAATTTCGCAGGAGGTTGCAATGTGCAATTTGCTTTGAATCCTGATACCGAGGGAATCATTGCTATCGAAATCAACCCCCGTGTGAGTCGCTCTTCAGCGCTAGCATCAAAAGCTACCGGTTATCCTATAGCGAAAATCGCTGCCAAGCTGGCCATCGGCTACACGCTGGATGAACTGGAAAATCAAATTACGAAGACCACGTCTGCCTATTTTGAACCAGCTTTGGACTACGTAATTGTAAAGATTCCCCGCTGGAATTTTGATAAGTTCAAAGGTGGTAACGACACACTGGGACTGCAAATGAAAAGTGTTGGGGAGGTGATGGCTATTGGTAGAAGTTTCACCGAAGCAATTCAAAAAGCTTGTCAAAGTTTAGAGAATAATGCTGTTGGCTTGGGCTACTATGGCAAAAGCTTAATGAAGGCGGAAGAAATTCTTGACCACATTAAGACTCCAAAATGGGATCGCATCTTCAGAATTAAAGATGCATTGATGATCGGGGTGAGTGTAAATACCATTGCCAAGGCAACAGGTATTGATCGTTGGTTTATTTACGAAATACAGACAATCTGCAATATTGAGAAGGAGTTAGGGAAATATGATCTTGATACAATACCGACGGGCTTGCTGCATCAGGCCAAGGTGAATGGATTTAGCGATGAACAAATCAGCCGCATTTTGCAACACGGAGATGATAATGATGTATACAAAAAAAGGAAGGAGCTTGGAATTACCAGAGTTTATAAAATGGTGGACACGTGCAGTGCCGAGTTTGAGGCAAAGACTCCCTATTTCTATTCTACATTTGAAGAAGGCCACAGTAATGAATCGAAAGTTTCATCCAGGAAAAAAATAATTGTTCTTGGATCAGGTCCAAATCGTATTGGCCAGGGTATTGAGTTTGATTACTGCTGTGTGCATGGCTTGCTGGCAATAAAAGAGTGCGGTTACGAGGCCATTATGGTGAATTGCAATCCTGAAACCGTGTCGACGGACTTTGACATGGCCGACAAACTTTATTTTGAACCAGTGTACTGGGAGCATTTGTGGGAAATTGTTGAACATGAAAAACCGGATGGGGTAATTGTTCAACTCGGTGGACAAACGGCATTGAAGCTTGCGAGATTCTTACACGAAAGAGGAATTAAGATCATCGGTACCGAGTTTGATAATATGGATATTGCTGAAGACCGCGGTCGTTTCAGTGATATGCTGAAAGAACTGAGTATTCCTTACCCGAATTATGGAACTGCCTATGATGTGGACGAAGCCATCGAGGTGGCCCACAAAGTTGGATATCCGGTACTAGTTCGCCCAAGCTATGTATTGGGCGGGCAGAGAATGAGGATTGTCATTAATGATGATGACTTGGAAAAAGCAGTGGTAAGTTTATTAAAACACATTCCCGGGAATAAGATACTTGTAGATCATTTTTTGGATCGTTGCCAGGAAGCGGAAATCGACGCCATTTTTGATGGTGAAGATTTTCATGTGATGGGCGTGATGGAGCACATTGAGCCTGCAGGAATTCACAGCGGAGATAGTAATGCGGTGTTGCCTGCTTTCAACCTCACTCCGTTGGAGGTGACGACCATGGAGTTTTATGCAGAAAAAATAGCAAGGGCTCTAAAGATAAAAGGATTAATCAATGTTCAATATGCAATTAAGGACGGCAAGGTATATGTGATTGAGGCGAATCCCAGAGCTTCACGCACGACACCCTTTATTGCTAAGGCTTACCAGATCCCTTATTTGAATATTGCGACTAAGGTTATGATTGGCGCTAACAAATTGAAAGATTTTAGTTTTGACAAAAAACTCCAGGGTTTTGCAATTAAAGAGCCGGTTTTCAGTTTTGAAAAATTCCAGGGAGTTAGCAGGGAACTCGGCCCTGAAATGAAATCAACGGGTGAAGCAATTCGTTTCATAAAAGACCTGCGTGATCCCTATTTCAGGCAGTTGTACAAAGATAGGAGCATGTATTTGAGTAAATAATAGGACTAGGATTTTGCAGATTAAGAGGGATTGCCGGGAAATATTTCCAGCCTTAAGGTAGAACGGTCAGGTACTAGCGGAAAAACGTCCGTCAGCAATTTCCAGTAAATCTTTGTCAATCCGGGAAATCGTACTTCTTCATTCAACCTTCTTCACACTTCCACTCCCGTTGATATTGCTGGATGTTTGGGCATTTCCTTTGTAGCGGACGTCGCCACTGCCGGCAACGTGTACATCTAATTTGGTGTTGGCGAAAACGTCGGCGTTGCCGCTGCCGAAAATTTCAACCCTCGCATCTTCCGATTGAAGGTTCATAGCCCTTACATTGCCGCTTCCATGTATTTGAGATTTGAAGGTTTTAGCGGTGCCCGTTAAATTTATATCGCCGCTGCCACTGATCTCCGCATCTATTTCAGGCGCATCGACGTCCATCTTAATGTCCGCGCTGCCGCTTACACCAAGGCTCAGTTTGGACGAGTCGGTAATTTTTGATTGACCAATAATATCACCCGAACCATATGAATGGATGCTGGTAAAGTCAGGAGATGAAACAAGGATTTTGACTTCACGGTTGGGACGAAGCCAGAAATTTTCCTTGGTTCTTATATGAAGCACTGAGCCCTCCACGTAGGTTTCAATGAAAGGTAGTAGGTTTTCCTCCGCTTCAATTTTTACGGATTGTTCTCCATTTGCGACAAATACATTGAACGATCCATGGGATGCAACTGCATCAAAGCTGCCAGGCGATCTTTGTTCGGTTCTTACGTTGCCATTTCCTCTCACTCTTCTGCCTGTAATGAAATGGCAGGAAGAAAACAACGTAATGGGAATCAATGAAACAAGCAGTATCTTTTTCATGTTGTGTGGAGTTTTAGTTGTTTAAATTTGCTTGCCGCATTCACGACAAAACGCAGGATTGCCCTGCCTCTTTTTGACGACTCCTTTGTGACGCAGGTTACAGCGCAAAGGATAATTGAAGGAATTTGCTTAGTCATTTGAGACGTACTCAACTATACTTCTAATCATCTTCTTCCTTTCCGTCTTTGAGTTTTAAGAATGCCGCTCGTTTTGGACAGGGAAAGGGCACCCAATCCCCTTTTATTCCATGCCATAATACCATATTAAACTCGAGATCAGGAACAGCATCTTCC
>AR_comb_assmDRAFT_10234874_pt1 | contig 16105 bp, 8 predicted proteins | sample ArasoioldDNA_FD_10543 | JGI IMG/M metagenome (IMG submission 10543) | reverse complement strand
AGAGCATCGGCAGCGTCTCGTTCAGGTTTTTTCGCCAGACACTCCAGACGTGCGCACCCTCGGTCTCCCGGTAGTTCACCTTCACGCCCGCCGCCGTCAGATCTTCCGAGAACTTCTTGTTGCCCTGAAACAGGAAATCCTGGCGTCCGACTGAAATCCACAGCAGTTTGAGCCGGCTGTTCGTCAGCGCAGCGTTCGCCCGCTGCTTCTGCAGCGTTTCCTCCGGATTGATGAACTGCCCGCCAACGGCGGCGCTGTAACCAAGCACGTAGTGGAAGCGATCGGTGTTCGCGAGACCGATCGTCAGCGCCTGTCCCCCGCCCATCGAGAGTCCGGCAATGGCGCGACGATCGGCGTTGGCCTGGACGCGAAAGCGCTTCTCGACGAGGGGAATCACTTCGTCGAGCAGATCCTTCGGAAACCGTTCCGAGAACATCGAGGTCTCGCCAGGGATCCGTTCGAGCGGTCCGACACCGGCCCCCTGCAGGGCGTGGCCCTGCGGCATCACGACAATCATGGGGACCGCCTTGCGGTCCGCCATCAAGTTGTCGGCAATGATGTTCGCCCGGCCGTTCATCACCCAGCCGTTCTGCGCCTCGCCGTTGCCATGGAGCAGATACAGCACGGGATACCGCGCCGTCGATTGGTCGTAGCCTGGCGGCGTGTACACCCACAGCCAGCGCGTCACGCCCATCGACTTCGATTCGTACAGCATCATTCGTACGTCGCCGTGCGGGACTGGTCTCGAATCGTAGAACGCGGGCGAGTCACCCGGCACCTCGACGAAGCTGGACATGATCTGGCCGGGAGGCGTCGGCTTGATCGAGGGGTTTGAAGGATCCGTGACGTCGACCCCCTGGACGCGGAAGTTGTAGCTCCAGATCTCCGGGGGAAGTGGACCGATGGTGGCGGTCCATATCCCATCGTCCCCCTTGGTCATCGGCCCCGGCCCCTTGCCCTGCATGATCTCGCCGACGACATCGACCTGCGTGGCCTGCGGCGCACGGAAGCGAAGCGTGACGGAACGATCGGGGTTCACCTCGGGGGAGCGCAGGGCCGTCACCGGCGTGCCGCCTCCGCGTCCTCTGCCCGTGGGTGGTGTCGTTGGCGCTGGCGCCTGTGCGGACAGGGCCGTCGTCACGAGCAGAACGGCGAGGGCGTGCATCGGGACTCGTCTCATTTCACAAACACCTTGAGGTCGACGGCGTCAGCCATCGCGCGGTTGCCGGCATCGTTGGGATGAATGTGGTCGCCCGGGTCGAAGGCCGGCAGCAGGCGAATCGGCCGGGCCGGATCGCGCAGCACCGCGTCGAAATCGACGACCGCGTCGAAGGTGCGCGACGTGCGAATCCACTGGTTTGCCGCCTGGCGGATCGCTTCCCCACGTTCGGTGGCCGTCGGCACGCCCTCCTGCGGGGTCAGCGTTGCCCCAAGCACCCGGATGCCGTGGCTGTGCGCCCGGGCGATCAACTGCTTGTAGCCGCCGATCAATTCTTCGGCCGTCAGCGCATCGGGACCGTCCGCCCGGCCGCGGATGTTGATGTCGTTGATGCCCTCGAGCAGGATCATCCACTTCACGCCGCTCCGGCTCAGGACATCGCGATCGAAGCGCGCCAGCGCACTCAGTCCGGCGCCGTTGCGCAGCACCTGGTTTCCGGAAATCCCCTGGTTCACGACGGCGAGGTGCCGGGTCGTTCGTTCGCCGGCCAGACGCTTGGCCAGCAGCGTCGGCCACGCCAGGTTGGCGTCGAGTGTCGTGCCGTATCCATCGGTGATGGAATCGCCGAACGCGACCACGGTCGATGCGGCCGCGGGCGCCAGGACGTCGACGGCCGACAGCCAGAGATACGCCAGCGTGGTCGTGGGGTCGGGCATCGCTTCGCTGGCCGTAACGTCACCGCGCGAGATGTAGGCGGTGCGAAGCCCCAGCGTGTGTGTCGTCGGCGGGCCCGTATCGACGGGCAGGTAAAGAGAGATCGCCAGATCGGCGAGCGGTCCAACCGGCACGTCGACGGGATCGCTCAGGAGCAGCGCTCCTGGCGGAATCGCTGCCGCCGGGCCTCCGGCAAATGAGAGCGCGCGATCGGTTCCCGGAACGATCCGGCCGCCGCCCGCATGAAGCGCCACGTGGGCCGAGCCAATCCGCAGCGGCTGTGCGTTGAGCATGTTCGACAGCGAAATGCGCAGTCGCGTGCCGCCAAGACTGGTGCGGACGACCATGCGGATCGTCTGATCGGCGAGCGTGACAGGGATATTGGACGGAACCGGCCTGTATCCGCCACGTGGTCCACCCGAAGGCGCGGGAGGTTGGACGACGGGTTGTGAAGGCGAAGTCGAAGTCGCGGGAGGCGGTCCACCGCCGCGCGCGGCGGGTGGTGTGAGCTGCAGTGCGGTCGCCCAGGTCGAAACCCAGTGGTCCCCGCTTCGCTCGGTCGCCTGGCCGGCTGCACCGCTCGCGCCGATCGTGATGGCGATCGACAGGGCAACGAGGAACACCGCGTGACGCGTTGTCACCCTCTTCGCATCATTCATAGGCGCGCGGTGCGTCCGATTGCGCCCGAACGCTGACCGTGTGGGTCAGCGTCCGGACGCCGGACAGGCCGTGATCGAGAATCAGAACTGGTAGGACAGGTTGACCTGCGCCGTCCTGCCGTCGGCGGATCCCGTCACGGAACCAAACGAGGCGCCGGACGAGAGGTTCGTGTTCGGATTGTTCCATCGCACGAAGTTGAACGGGTTGGTGAGGTCGACGCCAAAGCCGATCGTCCGGCCTCCGACCTTGAAGCGCTTGCTGAACGAGAGCGCTTCCGACTTCTGCGCAAAGCCGCGAATGTTCTCCTGCGGACCGACGGCGTCGCCGAAGGCGAACGCTGCAGGGGTCGAGAACGCCGCCGAGTTGAGGTATCGGTCGGTCGTCGGATTCGAGAAATCCCGGTCCTTGTACGGGTCGACGCCGCTGACGATGTTCGCGTACTTCGTGGCGTAGCCAAGCGGCGACAGGTTGTTGGTGACGGTAATCGTCAACGGAAGTCCGGCGGCGTACCGCAGCGATCCGGCGACGTTCCATCCCGCGATCAGCGCGTGGGTCACGCCCTCAGAGCCTCGTCCGAACGGCAGTTCGTACGTCCAGCTCAGCCCGTAGGTCCACTTCGGCACGCCCGGATCCAGATACATTCCCGTGTCCCCGGGATACTGGGTGGCGTTCGTGTTGGTCTTGTTGTTCATCAACGTCAGGAACGTCACCATCGAGAAGCCGCGCGAGAATCGCTTGTCCGCCTTGACCTGGAACGAGTCGTAGCGGGCCTTCCCCTCCATCAACCGCGCGTTCCCGGCAGTCACGTTCGTAAACTGGGGATAGGGCTTCAGTGACGCGGCGACGGTATTCGCCCCGCGCTGATTCGCGAACCCGGGGAACGGCTCCTTGAAGCCGGCCGCGATGGCAGCTGCCGAATTGATCGGCTGTAACAACAGGTTGCCCAGTGCCAGGTAATCCGATGACACGTAATTCACTTCGGACCGGTTTCCGGCAAGCGCCAGGTGACTGGAGCGGCTGCCGATGTAGCTGACATCCAGCGTGATGTCATACGGCAGTTCCCGTGCGACGGCGATGTTGAAGCTTTTCACCAGCGGCAATCGATTGGCGTCGTCGGGCGCGTAGGGCACCGCCTGGCCGTTCGAGAATGCCGGGTCGAGGACCGGCGGCCGGCTGAACGACTGCGGGAACGACTGCGTCGTGACGTTGAAGACCGGCGTCACGTTGTCGGCTGACGAGAACGCGGGAGTGCTGGTGTATCCCGGATTGGAAATCGACGTCGGATTGCCCGTGCCGCTGTAATAGAAGCCCCACGACCCGCGGAGCAGGGTCTTCGCATTCAGCTTGTAGCCGGCTCCGAGCCGCGGACCGAGACCACCGTACCAGGAATCCTGGAACGATCGGCCGTACTTATCGGGATCCTCCGACGCAAAGGCCAGGGCCCCGGGCAGGTTGCCGGCCTTGGGATTCGGCAGTGTCAGGATCGCACTGCTCATCTTGTTGTCCGTCTCGTAGAACGGCGCCTGGTAATCCCACCGCAGACCATACGACAGCGTCAGCTTGTCGGTCGCGCGCCACTCGTCCTGCGCGAAGAGTGCGTACCGCTTGTAGCGGAGGTGCGTCGGATCTGGAATGAGTGCCGACGTCGAGGACACCTCGCCCAGGAGGAAGCTGGCGAACGCACTGCCCTGGCTGCCGACCTGCGGGGAATTGGGCTGGCTGGTCGCGAAGTTGCTGAAGCCAAACGTGCCGGCCGCCCCGCCGGTGAAGTTGCGGTTGATGGCCGTCCATCCGAACTCACCGCCGACCTTCATGGTGTGGCGCCCGACGCTCTTGGTCAGGTTCTGATTCACGCTCCAGCTGAGGTCTTTCCAGTCCTCGTCGTAGGCGCGCCCGAAATTGACCGGCACCGCGCTGCCGCCGGAGAACTGGATCGCGGGGAACGCCCCGCTGTCCGCGGGAATGCCGGTAATACCGAGGGTCTTGTTCCATCCCTCGCCGGCGGTCTTGAGCGCGCCCCGATTGATGTAGCGATCCACCGACACGGTCACGTGGTTCACCATCTGCGGATTGATGACGTAGTCGTGGTTGACACGGACCTTCCAGCTGTTCGCGATCTGGTCGGTAATCCAGTCGAGCGGGTTGGTCTGCTTGGAACCCCAGGTCGGCCTGTCCCCCAGCCCGGATCCTGGTGAGCCCCAGAGGACACGATGACGAATCTGCGGCGTGTAGGACGCGACCAGTTTCTGAGAGGTCGTCAGGTTGTGCGTGACCTTGACAATCGGCGTATAGGTGTCGAACGAGGGCCACGAGGGCGAACGTCGATCGTAGAAATTGTTGATGTTCCCTGTCAGGTCTGGGCTGGGGATGTAGGGCAGAAGGGCGCGCGCCATGGGGCTGATGCGATTCGCCGGAATGATGTTGCCGGGGAACTGATCGCGCACCTGGCCGCCATTGCCGTCCGGGCGCGTCGTCGCCGGATCGAAGATCGGCACCCCGAGGGCGCTGAAGTCGCCGTTCTGGAACGCGTCCGTCGGCACGGTGATGACGGCCGCGCCCTGCCCGACGCGCGAGTAGAACACGCCGAGGCTGGCGAAGAAGAAGGTCTTGTCCTTCTTGATCGGCCCGCCGAGGGTGAAGCCGCCTTCATGCTGCTTGAATGGGGTCTTCGTGGTCTGGAAATAGGACTTCGAATTGAGCGAATCGTGGCCGATGTGATCGAAAACGCTCCCCGTGAACGTGTTCGTGCCCGACTTGATGTTGACGTTACTGAACCAGATGCCGAAGCCGCCGTACTCGGCGTTGAAGCCGTTGCTGACCACGCTGAACTCGCCGACCTGCTCGATCGCGGGTCCAACCTCCGTCAGCGCGCCGCGCGAGATCTGCTGAGCGCCGCGGCCGCCGTCCACGAAGACCTCGGTTTCCCCGACCGCGGCACCATTCGCGCGGGGGTTGAACGTCGTGCCGCCGGTGAAGCCGGGCAGGTTCTGCAGCAACGCGGTGATGTCGCGCTTGGTGCCGACGACAATGACCGGCAGGTCCTCGACGAGTTTCTGATTGAGCGCCGTCGAGTTCTGAATCGCCGACGCGTCGAGGTTGGAGGCGCGCACGGCAACGGTTTCGCTCACGCCCGCGGGCTGCAGCGTCAAATCGACCCGAATCTGCACGCCGGATCGAATCGTCACCCCTTCGCCGGTCACCGGTGAGAAGCCCGGCTTCGAAATCACGACCTGGTAGGTGCCCAGGGGAAGATTCGGAATCGTGTAGAGACCTTCGCGGTTGGTTGACGCGGCCGTGACCGTGGACGTCTCGAGGTGAATCGCCTCGACCTTGGCGTCCGGAACGACCGCTCCGCTCTGGTCCGTGACGCGCCCCAGAATCGTCCCGCGATCGATCTGGGCGTAGGCCGGAACTGGCGAGATGCCTATGACGCTCCAGAGCATCAGTCCGAAAACCCACCCCACACGACTCAGGGATCCGAACATCCTTGACATGCAATGACTCCTTCCACCGACCCCGCTACTATTTCGCAGCCTTCGGACAGCCCGGGTGACGGGTTACATATGCGTTACGACATGAGGGGGCCAAATGTGTATCATTTGGCCGTGTTATGTCAAGACAAGTTTGCCGGGTAGTGCTCTCCATAGCCCCGGCAAGCTGTCTATACGTCCCGCGGTGGGGTTACTTCCAAATCGACTGCATCCGCCACACCTGACCTGACGTGACGCGGGCGTCACCACCGGTGGCGAACAGCTCGAGACCCGTGGGTGGTGGCGTGGCGAGCGGCGTGCCGGCCAGCCAGGCCGTCGTCAGAACTCCTGACAGCTTCAGACCTGTGCCCGGATCGCTGACGATCTGATTCTGCTCGTGCGCCCGCGTCGCTGCGGCGGTGACGCCGATGCCGGTGCCGAGTGACCGAACGGCTGCGCCACCCTTGTGGGTCTTCGTCAACGGCGAGACGAGCCGGATCGATTGCGCACGAACCGGCGGACCAGCCGTCGCCGTCGCTGTGCGTTCCGGTGCTCCAACCCCGCCCGGCGCGACCACTCCCGTTTCCCGGTCGTCACCCGATCCGAGTACGAGCACTGCCCCGGGGACCAGTCCGGCGACGGCCGCGATTCGCACCTCATTCGAGCCTGCGGCGACCTCGTCCAGCAGCCGGGTCGGATTCGACGCGGCGGTTCCGACGTCTCCAGCGACGGTGAACACTTCAGCGGCGTTGCCGGAGTCGATCGTGAAGGTTCGGCCCTGCGCGAAATTCGTCACATCCTCCAGCCAGACCTTCGTGTCGCCTCGCGCCACCGGCGCCGCCAGCGTTGTCTTGATGGCCCCCGACCCGACGGCCGCGATCGTGTACTGCTGCACGCCAGGCCGCGGTCCATTCGCATCCGCGTTCACCCTCACCACTTGGCCGACTGCGAATCCAGCCGTCGACTGAACGTGGAGGATGCTGGCTCCCGCGTCCACGGGCACGGTCAGGGTTGTGTTTGCGAGCGGCAGGACGTTCGCGGACAGGACCCGGGATCCGGCGTCGGCGTAGATCTCGAGGGTCGAGCGGTCGACGAGTACACGCAGTCGTACCGCCCTTCCCTTCGCCTGCGCCGGCAGCATGACGCGCCCTGTTGATCCGTTCCCGGCGAGCCCATCCTGCCGGCCGGACTGAGCCCGATCGACGTAGACCTCGTTCGTGCCGGCGTCGTAGCCGATCGTCGTGTAGAAACCGCGGCCGGAAAGCACCCTCAGCCCCGTCTGGCGGGCAGATCCGGGGTCGATCGCGATCTCGACGTCGAGCTGATCGCCCGCACCGACGCCGAGGGGTGCGACGCCAGCACGAATCACAGCCTTCGGAATATCAACGGCGGCCCCACGAAGCGTCGCGAGCTCGCCGACCGGAAGTACGACGACCTGCGGCCGGCCGTCGATCGTCTTGAGCGTGATCTCGCGCGCGACGGTCATGGCGCCCATCCATGGCAGCTCGGGCCAGATGCCTCGACGCGTGAAACCCGTCGAGATCCAGCCGATGAGCACGCGGCGGCCCGGCGTGTCGCTGAAGGTCTGCGCGGCGTAGTAGTTGGTGCCGTGATCGAGCCGTCCGGCTGGCGCGGGATCGACAGGGGTAAACGTCGTCCCGTCGAAGTCGCCGACCCAGTAACTGCCATTGGCTTCGTACAACACCCACTTCACGTTCCGGTCGTTGCCATCGAGCGCCAGCGGGAAGAAGTCCGGGCACTCGAAGCCGGTGCCGAAGGTGCTTCGGTATGTCCACTCTTTCAGGTTCGGCGAGGTATAGAAGCGGGTACCGGTTGACGAGTAGATGACCATCGTCCACCGCTTGAGCGGCTCGTACCAGAACACCTTCGGATCGCGGAACGCTCCGGATTGCATATCGAGGACCGGGTTGCCGCCGTAGATCTGCCAGGTGTCGCCGCTGTCGGTGCTGAAGGCCAGATGCTGCGTCTGCAGTCCGGGCCGCGCTCCCGTGTAGATCGCGACCAGAGGCGGATTGCCGTCGCTACCGAAGCCGCTGGTGTTGCCCCAATCGACGACCGCGCTGCCCGAGAAGATCGCCTCCTCCGCGGCGGTCGCCGTCGCGGGGACGCGGTGGATGGCCACCGGCCGCTGCTGCCACCGGACCAAATCGTCGCTGATCGCGTGGCCCCAGTCGCAGCAGCTCAGTCCGGTGACTCCTGCATACACGCGCTGTTGATAGAAGAGGTGATAACGCCCCTTGTAGTAGACCAGCCCATTCGGATCGTTCGTGAACGTGGCCGCGGGGCTGAAGTGAAACTGAGGCCGCAGCTGCTCCTGGTACGCAGGCGGAGCCTGGGCGCCGGCGAGAAGGAAAACGATCGCCAGTCCGAAGAGAATGCGTGTCATGCGTGACTCGCTGTTATACCGCAAATGTCAAGACAGCTATCGTCAAAAAGCCGCATTGACCTGCCTGTAGGCTTGTGGAATATTCGCGTCCCACATGAAGAGTCGGCTGATTGTGTTCGCGGTCGCGATAACGCTGCTGGCCGGCTGCCAGCCCAAAGCATCCACTCCCGCACGCAGGGTGGTCGGGATGGCGCTTTTAACGCAGACCCACGACTTCTACAAAGACCTCGAGAAGGCGGCGCGGGAAGAAGCGAAGGCGCGCAACCTGGAGCTCTCCATCGTCGCGTGCGAAATGGATCCGGCAAAGCAGGCCGCACAAATCGAGGACTTCGTCACCCAGAAGGTCGTGGCCCTCGTCGTCGCTCCCTGCGATTCCGACGCCATCGGTCCCCACCTGGACGCTGTCGAGCGTGCCGGGATCCCGGTGTTCACCGCCGACATCGCGGCGCGCCACGGCAAAGTGATCAGCCACGTCGCCAGCGACAACCAACGGGGCGGTCAACTGGCAGCGGAGGCCATGGCAAAGCTCCTCAACGGCCAGGGCAGCGTACTGATCCTCGATCATCCGACCGTTGCGTCCGTGCAGGACCGCACCAAGGGATTCCAGGAGGAGTTGAAGAAGTATCCCGGCATGCGCATCGTCGGCCGCCCGTCGACGGATGGTCAGCGCGCGCGCGCGATGTCGGTCATGGAAGACATGCTGCAGGCCCACCCGGACCTGAAGGGAGTGTTCGGCATCAACGACGACTCGGCGCTCGGTGCCGTCGCGGTGCTGGAGGCCGCGAAACGAACGGATGTGGTCGTGGTCGGCTTCGACGCCACAGCGCAGGCCGTGGACGCGATCCGCAAAGGCGGCCCGCTCAAGGCGGACATCGCGCAATACCCGGAGCGCATCGGCCGATCGGTCATCGAAATGGTGGACCGTCATCTCCGCGGCGAGAAGGTTCCCCCCATCATCCCGGTCGAAGTCACCGTTGTGGACGCGGAACACTTGTCTCCCAAGAAGTGACCGATGCTGGTCGGTCGCGGGCTCGCGAAGTCCTACGGCGGAGTCACCGTACTCCGCGATGTTGACCTGACGGTTCAAGCCGGAGAGATTCGGGCGCTGCTTGGCGAAAACGGCGCCGGAAAATCCACGCTCATCAAGATCCTGACGGGAGCGATTGTTCCGGACCGGGGCCAGCTCGAGCTCGGGGGCGATCGGCTGCCGTTCGGCGACCCGCTCCTGTTGCGGGGGGCCGGAATCAGCGTCGTTTACCAGGAATTCACGCTGGTTCCGGACCTGACGGTTGCGGAGAATGTCTTCCTCGGGCGCGAACCCGGGCGAGTGCTCGTGGACCGTTCGTCGATGCAGCGGACGACCGAACGCGTCTTCGCTGACCTCGGCATCACGATCGACGTGCGGGCGCCGGTTCGCGGCTTGAGCGTTGCGCACCAGCAACTCGTCGAGATCGCACGCGCCATGGTCTTCGAGGCGAAGATGATGATCTTCGACGAACCCACGGCCTCTCTGCCAGCGCCGGATACGCAGCGTTTTCTTGCCGTCGTGCGCCGCCTGCGCGACCGCGGGCTGGGTATTCTGTATACCTCCCACAGGCTCGAGGAAGTGTTTTCCATCGCGGACAGCCTGACCGTTCTCCGGGACGGCGAACTGGTCGCGTCGCGGAGCATGAAGGGCGTCGTCCGGTCCGATGTCATCCGGTGGATGGTGGGTCGCGAGGTCTCCGAGGAATTCCCGATCCGCCAGCCGCACGCTGGTGAGGTCGTCTTCGAAGCCCGCCAGTTTTCGAGACTGCCCCGCGTGCGAGACGTCAGCGTGACCGTTCGTCGTGGAGAGATCGTCGCGCTCGCGGGACTGATGGGCGCGGGACGTACCGCCACTGCATTGGGTTTCATCGGCGCGCTACACCCGGTGCACAAACGCGGCGGCCAACTGCTGCTCAACGGTGCCCCTGCGAAGTTCGAGTCGCCAACGACGGCGCTCGCCGAGGGCGTGGCCTACGTCACCGAAGATCGCAAAAGCCGCGGGATCTTCCCGCTGATGACCGCGGAGGCGAACATTACGATCGCGCACCTGCGCCGGTTCGCGCGTCGCCGCTGGCTGTCGCGAAGACTCGAACGAAGCGCCGCGGACCAGGTGGCTCGCGACTGCCGTGTTCGGGCCTCGTCACTGGCGCAGCCCGTCGCCACGCTGTCCGGGGGGAACCAGCAAAAAACATTGCTCGCCCGGTTCCTGCTTCAGCCGCCGCGGCTGCTGATCGTGGATGAACCAACGCGCGGCGTCGACGTTGGCGCCCGGGCGGAGATCTATGCGGTCCTCGACCGGCTGAGCCGGGAGGGGATGGCTATTCTCTTAATCTCGTCCGATCTGACCGAAGTCCTTGGGCTCGCTGACCGCATCGTCGTGATGCGGCGGGGCCAGACCGTCCTCGAGATGTCACGCGACGAGGCCACGGCGGAACGCGTGATGTCGGCGGCGACCTGACCGGCATGATCCGCCGCCTGATCGAACGTCACGCGATCTTCGTGGTCCTGCTGGCCGAATGCGTCGCATTGACGCTGACAACGGACGCGTTTCTCACGAGCACGAATCTCAGCAACGTGGTCCGACAGAACGCATTCACCGCGGTACTTGCGGCGGGCATGACATTCGTCATTTTGTCCGGAGCGATCGATCTCTCTGTCGGATCAATCGTCGGCCTGGCGGGCGTCCTGTGTGCGGACCTGATGTCGCGAGGAGTGGCCGGCAGCCTGGCGGTCAGCGTCGGCGTGCTCAGCGGAGCGGCCATCGGGGCCGTCAACGGCTTCGTGGTCACGAAACTGCGGGTTCCGTCCTTCGTCGTCACGCTGGCGATGATGCTCATCGCGCGGGGGGCTGCATTCAAGTACACCGACGCGAGAACGATCACCGGACTGCCAGAGTCGTTCGGCGTACTGAGCAGCGGCCTCGCAGCGTCGTTGATCATGGCGACCGTGTTCGCGGTGTCATGGGTCACGCTGATGCGAACCGCGTTCGGCCGCCATGTCTATGCTGTTGGCGGAAACGCCGAAGCCGCCTCGCTCTCGGGCGTTCGCGTGGATCGGGTCCAACGGCGAGTCTTCGTCATCTGCGGCGCCTGCGCCGGGATCGCCGGCGTGCTCGTGGCGTCCCGCCTCAATGCTGGCTACCCGAGGGCCGGCGAGTTCTACGAACTCGATGCCATCGCCGCCGTCGTGGTCGGCGGCACCAGCCTCTTTGGCGGACGCGGGTCAATCTGGGGTGCGCTGGGAGGGGCCTTCTTCGTCGGCGTACTCAATAACGGCCTCAACCTGTTTCGCGTCAGCCCCTACGACCAGCTGATGGTCAAGGGTGCGGTGCTGTTGCTGGCGGCGGCTCTCGATCGGTCTCGCCGTTGAGTCGAGATCCCCGCGACCGGCGGTGAGTCCAAGAGAGAGAAACAACCATGACGACCCACGAACAAAGACCGTATGGAATCCAGCTCGCAGCGAAGGCCATGGAATCGCGAGAGAGGTTGAGGCCCGCCATTCTGATCGCATCGCTAATCGCGCTCGGAGGTCCCGTCTTTGTCGGGCGACCCGACACGCGTCTCCTCGCGCAAGGCGGCTCTGTCTCAGAGGAATACCTCTTACTCGGAAGCCCGAATCGCGGCGCCGGCGAGCCGATGGTTTTCGTCAATCCAAAGGATTCGAAGAACATCATCGTTGTCGCCATGGCGACGCTCAACCGCCTTCCCAGTGGCGAAACGCCCATCCTGCCCCGCGGAACACCGGAAGCTACGGCGTTGCGGGTGAAGGAGCTTTCGACTCCGGACGGATCGCGCACGGACGTCGCGATCACGACGGATGGCGGGAAGACCTGGAGTTTCAGTGAGGACAGTTTCCGACAGAAGCTTCAAAAGAACCGTTGCAGCGATTCTTTTGCGGGCGCGGGGCCGGACGGAACGCTGTACATGGGTTGTCTCGCCTACCTGAATCGCGGTGCGGCTGATTTCGATCAGGGCTACGCGCCGAACGGTGAGGCGCGCAACATGCACGGCGGTTCGGCGATCGCGTCATCCTCGGACAACGGCAAGACCTGGAGTTCACCGACATGGGTTCATCCCGCCCAGTCACCCTCCCTCTATGCGGCAGGATTGAACCCCGTGTTCGAGCAGGCGTCACCCTGGGACCGTCCGTACTTCGCCGCTGATGCCTCGACGGGAACAATCTACCTGTCGGGCAGCGGACCGGCGTATACAGTCGATCCGAAGTCTGTCCCGCGGCCCGCTGTCAACCCCGCCCTGCCAGGTATGGGATACACCGGCTATCCACCTTCAACCGTGACCCGAGGTCGAACATTTGTCCGCGCCTCTCGAGACCGGGGTCGCACGTGGGGACTCATCCACGCGATCGACTCGGATTCGTACCCGGGAGGCCGCGGCAGTTTTTCGGCGGCCCACGGACATCTTGTGGTGGCCTACACAGCCACGCAGGCTCCCTCCAGCGAACAGGCGCAATGCCCATGCACCGTGTTCGGCTCCAGCGAAGATGAGGGCAAAAGCTTCACATATCGAATCGTGCCCGCGTTGCCGTCTTCGTCTCCGGCAGCGACGGTTGCGCCATCCACGGACGTGTCCATCGGACGCGGTAGCCGTGGGACAGGAAGAGGTGCGGGCGGCGGTCTCCTCATCAGCGCGGACCCCTCCAAGGTCGACCGCTATGCCATAGCCCGGCAGTCCGGACAGTCGATTGTCATCTCGGTCACTTTGGATGGTGGGCGCACTTGGCTGCCGCCAGTGACCGCCGCCCAGATCCCTCAGGACGCCGCATTCGGCCACCGGGCAATGAAGTATTCATCGAACGGCGATCTGGCGTTGATCTGGAAGGCGACATATTCGGATCGAACATTTGATGTGTGGAGCGCGGTATCGCGCGATGGCGGGCACACGTTCAAAACCGTTCGCGTCAGCCATGCCGTTTCATCGCCATACTCGCCGGAGCGTGCCAACTTCATGTTCGGTGACGATCTCTCCTCGGTCGAAATCGACGGCGAGTTCCTCCATGTCGTCTGGGGTGACAACCGGGCTGGCTTTCAAGGGACCTGGTACGGCCGCGTTCCGCTATCCGCTTACTGAGTCGTTCGGCTCGAGCAGCCGCCTGCTACTTCGCCCCGATCTTGCTGACATCCGTCACCCACACGCCGCGGCCGTGCGTGGCGATTACCGCGACGCGGTCGCGCGGATGGATGATGAAGTCCATCACATTCACCGACGGCAGGTTCCCGCCAAGCACGTCCCACTTGCCGCCGTCGTTGGTCGAGACGTAGATGCCGAAGTCGTTGGACGCGTAGAGGACGCCTGGCGTCACCGGATCTTCGCGGATCATGTTCATCGGCCCGCCCGGCAGATTCCCCGCGATGCTCTTCCACGTCTTGCCGTAGTCGGTCGATTTGTAGAGGTAGACGCCAAAGTCCTCGTCATAGCGACCCTGCTGCGACAGATACACCGTCCTCTCGTTGTACTGCGACGCGAGCACCTTCGACACCCACATCCGGTGCGGCAGGTTTGCGGTGAGCTCGGTCCACTCCTTGCCCTCGTCAATCGTCAGGTGCACTCGACCGTCGTCCGTGGCGGCGTAGACGAGCCCCTTCTTCTTCGGCGATTCCGAGATGGAGATGACGACCTGGTGCGGAATGTCGCCCATCTTCGTCTTGTCGCCGTTGCTCAGATCGGGCGTGAGCTTCTCCCACGTATTGCCGCGATCGCGGGAACGGAACAGGTACTGGGTGCCGAAATACACGGTGTTCGGATCGTGCGGCGACAGCGCGATCGGTGCGAGGACCTGGATGCGCAACGCTTCGTCCCCGGGTCCGGTTGGAGGCCGGATGTTGGTCGTCCGCTGCGGCCCCGTGGGCGTCTCCCCTGCGCCACGTCCTGCGCCGCCACCGCCGCCGCCGCGGCCGCCCGCCGGCGCCGCGATGCTGTAGTCCGTCCGCGTAAGCCATCCGGCGTAGACCAGGTTCGGATTCGTCGGGTCGATGGCATGCGTGCAGTACTCACCGCCGGGCGCCGACTCCCATGCGATTGGCGCGAGGTTGTCGCGTCCCTTGCTCAGATCGACAACGGCGCGGAAGCTGCCGTGATCCTGGACCGAGCCGTAGACGCGAAACGGCGTGTCCATGTCGTAGGCGATGTCGAAGAAAGTCTCCGTCGGCAGCGCCGACCGCGTCCAGCTCGCACCGCCGTCGGTGGTGACGCGGAAGCCGCTGTCGTTGGCGCTCAGCATGAACTTCGGGTTCTTGGGATCGATCCACATCCCGTGGTTGTCGCCGCCAGGACCACGGCCACCTGGGCCCGGTGTCGCCGCCGGAGCCGCCGGCGACGCGGGGTCGGCCGGCGGACCGGTGAAGCGCGTGAACGTCTTGCCGCCATCGCGCGACACGCTGACACCCAGCGCCAGCGTATAGATCGTGTTCTCGTCGGTCGGATCGACGCGGATGTTCCCGAACACCCAGGCGTACGTGTTCGACATTGCCTTCACGAACGTGCGCTGCTCGGGGGTCTGGCCGCTCACCAGCGTCCAGGTAACGCCCTTGTCGTTCGATCGATAGACCTGGTTGCCGATGATCGGACACGTGGCGGCGCTGCCGCCCGGATTACGGCCGCGTCCCTCGCCCGCCTCCGCCGGTGTCTCCGTATCGCACCCGTAGTTGTCGTAGAACGCGTAGACGACCTTCGGGTTGGACGCCGCGATAGCGATGCCGATGCGGCCGCTGACGTTCGAGGCCGGCAGGCCGTTCGTCAGCCGCGCCCACGTCTTACCCGCATCGGTGCTCTTGAAGATGCCGCTCTCCTCGAACCCCTTCTCGGGGCGGGGATCGTTCCACTTGCGACGCTGGCGCTGCCACGCGGCGGCGTAGAGCGTGTTCGGATCGCCCGGATCGATCGCGATGTCATTCACGCCCGTCTTGACGCTGATCTTCAGCGACGGCGTCCACGTCCGCCCGCCGTCGGTCGTCTTGTAGATCCCGCGCATCTCGTTCTCCATCCACTCCTGCCCGGCCGACGCGACGTAGACGATGTTGGGATCGGTCGGATGAATGACGATGCGGCCGATGGTGCCGGTGTCGGTGAGGCCCATGTGCTGCCAGGTCTTGGCGCCGTCGACCGACTTGTAGACGCCGACACCCGTGTACGAGCTGCGGAAAATGTTCGATTCGCCGGTACCGACCCACACGACATCGGGATTCGACGGCGCGACACCGATCGCCCCGATGCTCACCGACGCCTCGCGGTCGAAGACGGGCTGCCACGTCTTGCCGAGATCGTCCGAGGCCCACAGGCCGCCGCAGCAGCTTCCCGCATACAGACGGCGCGACGAGCCGCGATCGGCGACGGCGACGTCGGTCATACGGCCGCTGATGTTCGTCGGCCCGATGTAGGACCAATTCATGGAGCGATACGGCGACGACTGCGCCATCGCCTTGTGCGCGTCCCAGGCTTTGAGGTGCGCCGTGTGATCGGTCCCGGCGCGCGATTGCGCGCTGAACGGCGCCAGGGTCCAGGTCAAGAGCGCGGCGGCGACGGCAAGGGTGAATCTCATGGCGGGGATATTACCTGACTAAGCCAGCAGTTTCTTCGCCACCACACCCTCCACATCCGTGAGGCGGAAGTCGCGCCCCTGGAACCGGTAGGTCAGCCGCGTGTGATCGATGCC
>AR_comb_assmDRAFT_10016153_pt1 | contig 16106 bp, 10 predicted proteins | sample ArasoioldDNA_FD_10543 | JGI IMG/M metagenome (IMG submission 10543) | reverse complement strand
CCAACCTCTGTCATCGGTTTTCTGTTAAGAACCCATGAGCCGCTAACCTCGCCAACAGTATCATCAAAGGCAGTGGCGCCATCGCCGCGTTGCCTCACGTTCCAACCGAATACTTCTTTGTAAAATGACGCCGATTGCTTCACATCCAGTGCAGGCATTTCAATGTAACAGATCTTACCGTTACCGTACGTGGGGTGTTTGTCTTGCATGGCCAACGAATTAAATGTGCAGAAATGTTTTCGCGAAGATACTTCCAAGTTGAACTCAACTATCTGTCAATTTTGTTTGATGATTTTTACCGTGTAATTGATCTTCAAGCGGTCGCCGTAAATTCGAACAAAATAAATGCCCTGTGGTAATCGTGATAAATCGATGGATGATGCATTACGCAAACTTGTGGCAAATAATACTCGCCGTCCCTGAACATCAGTTATGTCTATGTTGAGGGCAGGTGCGCCAACAATATACCAATCTACGTTCAAGGAGTTCTTCACTGGATTAGGATATATCCTTATGTATTGTCGATTGCCAAGGTCGATGATGGCTGTTACTACAAAGCCATAGGCGGACGCAAAATCACTTAGACAATTATTCAGCGTATCTCTTACTGTGTAGGAACCAGATTGCGTCGGGTGATATATTTGTCCATTCGCGCCGGCGATTAAATTTCCATCCAGGTACCACTGATTTCCCGTGCCGGCACTTGAAACCAAATTATTACTTGCATTCAGGCTTATGACAGGCGTTGGAACCGTCGTGACGGTAACAGAAAGGTCATTTGATGAAGTTGTAATTCCGTTGCTGGTTGTTTTCACTGAGTAAGTTCCACTCGAGTTGACAACAAGAGTTTTGGAGGTGGCTCCGTTAATGGCGATTCCGGTTCTATACCACTGATTATTTGCAAGAGCGGTTGATGTGAGTGTAGCAGTCGCGTCTCCACAAAACGTCGTTGGCCCACTCGCAGTAACTGCCGGAGTAAAAATGAATCCTGGGAAAGTGCCTACTCCACGAGGAGTGGTAACGGTGATATCCCCAGACGCCCCACCTCCAACCGCGGCAACAATGAGTGTAGGCGAATTGACGGTGAAAGATTTTGCAAGGGTTCCTCCAAATTCTACCGATGTTGCTCCTGTGAAATTTCTACCTGTGATATTTATCATCGCTCCATCGCCGCCGCCCATGGATGATAGTGCCGTGATTTGTGGGTCGCCAATTTTATTTCGCAATATGGAAACCTTGTTGTCTGTATTGTTGGTGACTGCCAAGTCCGGCTTGCCATCACCATCCAGGTCTCCAATAGCAACCTGTGTGTCAAAAGTGCCTGTTGTAAGGTTTACTGTATCCGCAAAAGAAAAATTTGCTGCTCCAGTGTATGTATTATGAATAGCGGCAACCACGCCATCCTGTTGTCTGCCCGCAGCCACGTCGAGTTTGCCATCGCCATCAAGATCGGCGATATCCATATTCACCGGATAATCGCCCAGATGATAGTCTGGCTGAGCGGTCAACGCTATCCCACCATTGCTATTGTTTTTAAATAACGAAATAGTGCCCGACGAATAATTTGCCACAGCGAGGTCAAGCTTTCCGTCACCATCGAAATCACCCGGCGTAACCCAGTTCGGATTCCTTCCCACCGAGTAATCTATTCGATTATCAAACGAGAGAAGGTTTTGTGTGCTTGTGTTTTTGAACACCGCGATGCCGTCGGCACCAAAGTTCGTGGTAATGACGTCTGGCTTTCCGTCCTGATCCAGGTCCACCAAGGCTACGCTTTGAGGATGGTCGTAACCGAGAAGGAGGTAGTCTTCTTTTGGAGCAAACGAAATAACGCCCGGTTCGAAAGTTGTGTTCATGAAAACGGAGAATGTTGCCGAGTTTCCGCTGACCACCACAATATCGGGTTTGCCATCGCCATTAATATCATGCACAGCAATGCCAGTTGTGCCGTTTCCTGATGCGTACTCTACTCCGGAGCCAAAGGAAATGTTGTTGCCTGATGTGGTGTTTCTCAAGACCGAAATAGTACTTGGGTTACCGGAATTAAAATTTGCCACTGCTATGTCCCGCTTGCCATCTCCGTCGAAATCCGCTATCGAAATGCGGATTGGATCTAATCCACCATTTAGACTAATTGGAGACAAAAAGGAAATCGAGCCTGGCCTGCTTGTATTGGTTAATACCGATATCGTGTTGTTTGCACGATTTGTGGTCACTAAATCAGCTTTTCCATCGTTATTGAGGTCCGCAATGGCAATAGCACTTGGATACGACGCCGGCACATTTGCCACCAATGAAAAAGAATTTTTTGAGATGCTTAAACTATCATTTAGGAAGGTCACAATGAACGGCACGGATGAATAAGTAGTGGCATTATTAACGGTGACAGTAATAGGTTCATAGGTTGCACCAGCTGGTACCCTTACCACCAATTGGGTGGAAGTTGCTGAGGATACGTGTGCCTGCACGGCACCAAAAAAGACAATGTTGTTACTTGCAGAGGTGTCGAAGTGTTGACCAGAAATGGTTACAATAGTTCCAACGGGACCTGAGCTTGGCGTAAAAGAGGTGAGGGTTGGTAAGCCAAAAACGAAACCAGCCAGCGATGCAGTCCCATTTGATGTCGTCACTGTCACCGCGCCCGATGATCCTACCCCCACGGTTGCCGTAATTCTTGAAGAAGAATCCACGTTAAATGACGACGCGGGTGCGCCTCCGAACTGTACGGAGGTTACACCGTTGAAGTTTACTCCTGTGATTACGACCACCGTTCCAGTAAGACCATTGCCTGGAGTAAATGAAGTGATGATCGGACCATTGAAAGTAAAACCTGGAAGACTGCTCGTTCCATTTGGTGTAACCACACTTACAGCCCCGGATGCGCCGGGCCCCACCGTTGCTGTAATACCCTTTGACGAATCCACAACAAAAGACGAAGCAACAATGCCACCAAAGCTAACGGCGGTTGCTCCCTTAAAGTTTGCTCCGCTAATTTTTACTATGGTGCCGTTGATACCAGATGTAGGTGTAAATGATGCAATGGAAGGAGCAACATCTCCGCCAACAATATTTCTTAAAATTGAAATCGAATCTGTAGCTGAATTCGCGACCATAATCTCAGCCTTGTGATCTCCATCGAGATCGCCGGCCGCGACATAAAACGGATCACTGCCGACCGCGTAATCTACATGCGCCGCAAAGAAAAACTGTCCAATGAAACTTTGATTTTTGATCACTGAAACATTATTTGACTGCCGGCTGCACGCGATTAGATCGGGCTTTCCATCTCCATCAAGATCATCAATTGCCACGCCGACGGGATAATTTCCTACAGTCAGATAATCCCTTTGCGTAAACGAAACAGTGCCGGGAACACTTGCATTCCTTGTCACAACAACGGAATTGGAACTACTGTTTGCAGCTGCAAGATCAAGTTTCCCATCGCCATCCAAGTCGCCAGTTGCCAGGACAAACGGGCCGAATAAGGGTGCGTAGTTAACCGGAGCATCAAATATAATTTCTCCTCCGGTGCTAATATTCCTCATTGCCGATAACGAGGACGTGCTTCCTTGCGTTGTCAAAGCAATATCAGCTTTTCCGTCCCCATCCAGGTCACCGATTACCACACTGTATGGATTGGTGCCGGTTGGGATATCAATTTTTGGCGCAAAAGAAATGTTCCCCGGAGTACTAAAATTTTTGTAAATGGAAATAGTGTTGGCTCCATTGTTTGCTACCACGAAATCGGGCTTTCCGTCTGCATTCAAATCTCCAATCGCAACGGAATACGGAGCATTTCCAGTCGGATAGTCAAGGTTCGGTGCAAAGGAAATATTCCCTGGTGCACTTGTATTTCTAAAAACAGAAACCGTGGACGAACCGATTCCGTTTGTAACAACGAAATCAAGTCTTCCGTCTCCGTCGAGATCTGCTACTGCGCTGCCCTCATGACTGTTTCCTGCTGCAGGAAAATCCAATTTCGTGGAAAATGAAATCGTTCCACTCTCGCTTGTATTTCTGAATACTGATACAGCGTTGGAACTTCCTCTCGCAACAAGGACATCGCTCTTTCCATCGCCGTCAAAGTCACCCACAGAAAGACTGTGGGGGTAATTTCCGGCGTTAAAATCAACTTTTGGAATAAATGAATTCTGGGTGAACAAACCTCCTCCATTAAATGTGACAACGAATGGTCTATTTGAATACCCGGTAAGATTATTTGCTGTTACGCTGATTGGTTGATAAGTAGCTCCAGTTGGAACAATGACGATGAGGGTTGTATCGGTAGCGGCAGATACGCTGGTCTTAACTGCTCCGAAGTAAACTATGTTGTGAGAAGGTATTGTGTCAAAATGAGAACCTGAAATCGTAACAGTTGTTCCAATCGGACCCGAAGATGGTGTAAAGGAATTCACCGTTGGCAAGTTGTAAACAAATCCCGCTAACGTCGCGGTGCCGTTTGGGCTCGTTACCGTCACACTTCCTGAAGCCCCTGCTCCAACAGTTGCTGTAATTACAGTCGAAGAATTCACAGTGAAAGACGATGCTGACGCTCCGCCAAACTTTACAGAAGTTGCACCTGTAAAATTTGCACCGCTGATAGTAACGACGGTTCCGCTAACTCCGCTCGTGGGGTTGAAGGAGCTGATCACGGGACCATTATAGGTGAAGCCGGGCAAAGAGACGATTCCAAATTCTGCTGTTACCTGTACGTCACCCGTAGCTCCATTTCCGACTATTGCGGTGATTCCGGTGGGAGAGTCAACAACGAAAGAAGTTGCGTCAGCTCCACCAAACCTAACTGAAGTAACGTTTGTAAAATTGGAACCAGAAATATGCACTTGGGTGCCCGCAACACCGCTCGACGGCGTAAATGATGTGATGGTTGGAACGCTTCCCGTGGTGATTACGTTCCTTAAAACTGAAATCGTAGAATCATTTGAGTTTGCAGTGACAATGTCCGGCCTATTGTCTCCATCAAGATCGGAACACGTAATACCAAACGGACTGTTACCAACAGCATAATCTGAGTGTGTATCAAAAGAAATGTTTCCCGTAGTACTTACATTGCGAAGCGCCGACATTGTATTCGACGCACCATTGGAAACAGCAAGATCAGGTCTCCCATCTCCGTTAAGATCGGTGAGCCCAATGAACGTTGGCTGGTTCCCAGCGGCAAAATTTTGCATGGCGGCAAAAGAGATGTTACCCTGAGTACTTATGTTTCTCAAAACCGCAACGCCAGTCAGGGTGGTGGCAGTAATGTCAGGCTTGCCGTCGTCATCCAAATCTCCAATAATCGAAAACTGACGGCTGTTCAAGAAGGTGACATTGACATTTGGTGCAAAAGAAACATTGCCATTCGTTGTAGTATTTCTAAGCACTGAAAGTTGGGACCCGCCGCCGGGCGATGTCATAATGACCAGATCAGGCTTTTGATCGCCGTCAAGGTCTCCCGCGGTGACGAAGAAGGGCTGTGCATTGGTTGTAAAATCGGCCCTTGGGCTGAATGAAATGTTTCCAGGAATGCTGGTATTAATAAAAACTGATACCGTATTGTATCCGACGTTCGCGATCGTAACATCCGGTTTGCCATCGCCATTTAAATCGCTAACAGCTGCAAAATAACAAGCTGTCGTGGTTGCATAATCAGTCCGGGCAAAAGAAAAGCTACCAGAACTACTTGTATTTCTAAAAACGGAAAAACTGTACGAAGTTGGGCCGCCTCCTAGTGAGCCGGTGCCATTTGTGACAATAAAATCTAATTTGCCATCACCGTCGAGGTCTCCAATGACACACTCCTCGTTATCATTTCCAGAGGTTATAATATTGATTGGCTGACCGAGGGAAATAGTACCAGTTGAGCTAATATTTGGATAAACGGAAATACTGTCGTGCCCTCCCAGCGGAACTATGAGGTCGCTTTTGCCATCGCCATCAAAGTCACCACTGGCCACAGCAAATGGATACTTGCGCGATGTAACCTTCATTTTCGGAAGAAAGAGGCTTGACGTGAAAGCTCCGATTGCGCTGCTAAATGTTACATCGAATGGTTTGCTTGAATAAGCAGTCAGGCCGTTCGCAGTAAGCGAGATTGGTTGATACGTTGCACCGATTGGAACAGAAACAGTGACCGCCGTGTCACTTGCAGATGACAACGTTGCTTTTACAGCACCAAAATAAACAATGTTGTTAGTTAATACAGGATCAAAATGTGTCCCTGGGATAGTTACAATAGTTCCTACTGGTCCCGAACTTGGAATAACAGAGGTAATTGTCGGTTGGGAATGCAAAACTGCTGTGCACGCCAAACCAATAAGGGCAAGTAAGCTGTTTCTCATCAGGGCTTAAAGGTTAACAGTTAGTCTTAACGACTTGAAAACATTTTCCAAAATACAATTTTATTCACTTTGAACAAATATCAGTAGATGTGAAATGCATGATTCCTATATTTAGAAATAAACTGCGTCTATGAATCGCCGCCATCTTCTAAGGGGAATGGGTGTCATCGCTCTCTATAGTAGTTTCCCAGCCGTGGTTAGTGAATTTATTTCTTCGTGCAAGTCAAATAGCAAGCCGTTGCGAGCCGGTTTCTTTTCGGAAGATCATTTCGAATTGGTTCAGCAAATATCAGATATGCTTTTGCCAGCGACTTCCACACCAGGTGCAGTGGAAACGCAGGTTCCCTATTTTGTCGACCTAGTAGTGAAAAATTGCATGAGTCACGATGATCAGCAACTGATAACAAAAGGCCTGGACCAACTGAATGATCGAGATGGAATGAGGTTTTCGTCACTGTCAAAAACAGGAAAACAGCAAGCATTAAAAAAGCTTGACGAAGATGCCTTCGAAAAAGGAACGGGTAGCTCAGTAGGGCCGGTGACGGGAGGGCCATCACCGTATGCGTATTCAGCGTGGTTTAGAATCCTAAAAAAACTAGCAGTGATAGGATACTTCACTTCTCAGGAAGGAATGACGAAAGCATTGAATTATGTAAAGGTGCCTGGACGATACGACGCATGTGTTCCATATAAAAAGGGGGACAAGGCGTTAGCGAAGACATTTCTTATGTACTGGTGAAGGGACGTGAAAGGTGAAAAAGTAAATGACGTTAAACGTCAAACGTCAAACGTGAAATATGTACCCCGTGGATGGCGTGTGAAATGGTGTACCGGTTTCACTTTTCACCTTCACGTTTCAAAAGCCGCTGTGTTAAAAAATACAATTCTAAATTCTTTATGAACACTTATGATGCAATTGTAGTTGGCTCAGGAATTACAGGAGGATGGGCCGCCAAAGAACTTACCGAAAAAGGCCTCAAGACACTAGTGCTCGAAAGAGGTCGCGATGTAAAACACGCCGTGGATTATCCAACCGCAAACCTTGATCCGTGGGATCTTCCCAATCATAATATCTTAACTCAACAAGATCTGGAAACGTATCCGGTTCAAAGTACAGTCTATCATTTTGGCCAGGATGACAAACATTTTTTTGTCAAGGACACCGAACATCAATATGACCAGGTGAAACCCTTCTGGTGGATACAGGGCAACCAGGTTGGTGGCAAGTCATTACTTTGGTCGCGACATACATTCCGTTGGAGCGACATTGACTTTGGGGCGAACCAGGCAGAGGGAGTTGGCATTGATTGGCCGATTCGCTACAAAGAGATCGCTCCCTGGTATGATTACGTAGAACGTTTTATCGGTGTGAGCGGCAAAAATGAAGGCCTTCCACAATTACCGGATGGACAATTTATTCCTCCGTTTGAAATGAATTGTTTGGAAAAACAGTTGAAACAAAAAATTGAAGAAAAGTTTGCGGGGAGAAATCTTATACAGAGCAGGATGGCTGTGTTGACACAGCCTCATAATGGAAGAGGCAAGTGTATGTCCAGAAATCTTTGTCATCGCGGTTGTCCGTTCGGCGCATATTTCAGCAGCAATTCTTCCACGCTGCCTGCCGCATACAAAACCGGTAACTTAACAATGCGACCTTTCTCGGTTGTTCACAGCATCATTTGGGATGAGAGTAAGCACAAAGCCACAGGCGTTCGTGTTATCGATGCGGAAACAATGGAGTCTGTTGAATATTTTGCGCCGCTTATTTTTTTAAATGCATCCGCGCTGAATACAACGAAGATCATGTTGCAATCCACTTCCAGAACATTTCCGACCGGATTGGCAAACAGCAGCGGCGTTTTGGGTCACTATCTCATGGACCACTATTCAGGGCCCGGCGTTGCCGCGGGTTACGACATACTTAAGGATCAATATTATTTTGGTCAACGATCAACCTCCGTCTATGTGCCGCGATATCAAAACCTGTTTAAGCACGACAGAAAATTTAGACGTGGATATGCATACGAAGTGTACGTGACGCGCGGGGATTGGACTAGGGGGTATAACAGTCCCGGTACTGGCGCTGAGTGGAAAGATTCACTGTCTGACCCTGGCGACTGGCACGCAGCGATGTATGCTTTTGGCGAATGTTTGCCGGATTACAAAAATCAGGTCCGGCTGGATGAATCTAAAAAAGACAAATGGGGACTTCCTGTGTTGAAAGTTGAAATGGAGTATGGAGAAAACGAGTTGGCAATGAAAGACGACATGATCAACGATGCCAGGGAAATGCTTGCCACTGCCAAGCCCATTTGGACTGCAGATGTTAGTGCACCTGCTGTTCCGGGAATGACCATCCATGAAATGGGAACAGCAAGAATGGGCACTGATGCAAAGACATCGGTTTTGAACAAACACAATCAGTGCCACGATGCGCCCAATGTATTTGTAACCGATGGTGCTTGTATGGTTTCCACAGCCTGTCAAAATCCTTCACTGACTTATATGGCATTAACCGCGAGGGCCTGTGATTATGCGGTGCAACAACTGAAGAAGGGCGACTTAAAATAGTTTGCTCATGTTTTTTGTTAACCAGCTTTGGTAATCCTTCTGAGCTTCCGTTGTGTCACTCACTGCATCGTTCTGTAATTCTTTTCGGCATCCTGCTATTGTTGATTGGTACCCGTGCTATGTAAGGCCATACTGAGAGCATTTCTCTCCCAGAACTGATGCTTTCTGGAGTGCCCGGGGCCATGCAAGAGGAATTAATGAAACATCTTTCCGGAAATAATTATGCAGAAACCTTTAACTTAACTTCAGAAACTAACGTTATGACTACTCGCCGTAAATTTCTACAAAATATTGGCGCCTCAGCATTGGCGTTGCCTTTTATGGCCAACCTGAAATCAAACGAAACAGGATACTCTCATGCTAAGGCCGAGAAAGAAACTTACGACGGACCTGTATTGCGTGTGGCTATCATGGGCTTGGGAAGTTACGGTACCAGGGTGGCTGAGGCCATGCAGACTTGCGTAAAAGCTAAATTGGTTGGCGTCATCAGTGGTACGCCGTCCAAAATCACGGCGTGGCGCAGCAAATACGGCATCCCTGAAAAGAATTGCTACAATTATGAAAACTTCGACGCCATCAAGGCTAATCCAGATATTGACGCAGTGTACGTGATTACGCCAAACGCGTTGCATCATGATGAAGTGATAAGAGTCGCAAAGGCAGGGAAACACGCCATTTGCGAAAAACCAATGGCAATTAACGCAAGGGAAGGGCAGGAAATGGTTGACGCATGTAAAAATGCAAATGTAAAATTGCTCGTAGGGTATCGAATGCATTTTGAACCGAAGACACTAGAAATAATAAGAATGAGGAAAGACGGTGAGTTCGGAAAGATTTTATTTTTTGATGGCTTGTCAGGGTTCACAATAGGCGATCCTACGCAATGGCGGCTAAAGAAAGAATTGGCTGGTGGCGGTGCACTAATGGACATTGGCATCTATTCAATCAATGGCGCCCGATACATGATAGGAGAGGAACCGGTTTGGGTAACTGCGCAGGAAACGAAAACCAACAAAGAAAAATTTAAAGAAGGGGTGGATGAAACGATCCAATTTCAATTAGGCTTTCCCAGCGGCGCCGTGGCATCGTGTTTATCTACTTATAATATGGGCAACCTTGATCGTTTTTTTCTTGATGCTGAAAACGGGTTCGCTGAATTGTATCCGGCAACAGGTTACGGTCCTATTAAAGGAAGAACGAACAAGGGAGAATTGACACAGCCCCATCAGACCCATCAAACCGTGCAAATGGAAGAGATGTCAGACATTATTTTGCAAGGAAAACAACCCGCGGTGCCAGTTGATGGGGAAGAGGGGGTGAAGGATCTAAAAATTATTGATGGTATTTACTCGGCCGCGAAGACTGGGAAGAAAATAGGGTTAAAACTGTAGTCATTGCAGCTAATCTTCGCTCATCACTGCTACAGGAACTGCTGGTTCAACTTGCCTTAAATAACTATTTCTAATCACTTTTGCCGTCTTATGATTTCCGGTATGGCTCCAACCCGGTGGCATAAAAAGGTATAAAAACTTATTGCTGACGCCCGGGGCATTTGCGACGTCTTTAAACAAATAATAAAACTCGCCAAAATAAACATCCCAAAAATTCTGCGCATTTATTTTTCGCGTGATCCCATATTCCGGGGGTATTTGAATCTGCTCTGGCTGAAACGTTCCAAATACCCGGTCCCAAACGTTCAACAGGTTACAAAAATTCGTGTCCATATACAACGGATTCCTTGCATGATGAATTCGATGGTGCGAAGGAGTTAGTATAAAGCGGTTCATAAATCCCAACCTGCCATCCTTCAGCACGTTTTCACCAATATGAATAAACGCGCCCCACGTTCCGTCAATGAACATTATCAAAAAAAGCAACGGCGGATTTACGCCAAGAAGGATGCACACGGAAGTCCGTATCACATCCGCATACGGTGCTTCCAGGAAGAAATGTGCGTACGAAATAGAAAGGTTCATGCTCTCTGGCGCATGATGTGTGGAATGCAGGCACCAGAATAATCTCACTTTGTGACCGAAGTAATGATAAATAAAATGAGAAAACTCCCATACAACATACCCATAGATTAACCAGTACCAGGTAAATGATGTTTTTATCAACCCATATTTTTCGAACAGCCCGATGCAAAACGCCACCGCAGCAATTGAAATATATCGCGAGACAAACCGATTGACTATGTAAATGAGAAATGGAACCTTGTAGTCCGCGACTTTGAATTTCTTATACACAAGTGCCCGGGCAATTTCAATCAACAGCAAAAGTGGCATCAACGGAGAAATTGTTGAGAAGATCCCATTCAGGGTAAGAAGATTGTTGTAATTGCCGGTCTTAAATGTCTCAATCAACTGGCGCATTCCCAAAAAGCCAATTAGCTCATCATATAAAATATGAAAGAAGTGCATGCAGCGGGGTCTGTTGAACAAAACTAAAGTAAAGATTTAGGAATAAATGGCAAACCGATTTTTGAAAGGGAGTGCCTTTGTTCCTCGCAAAACAAGATTACGGTAGCAAAAAAAAATCCAATGAGCCCGAAGGTCATTGGAAGAATTTAGGAAAAGGTTTGATTAATATATGTTGAGCTATTATTTTACGATAAGGAACTACTCCACAGAAGCCTGTAAGAGTCTTCTTTACCCTTGATGCAGGTAAATAACATTGACGTGATAAAAGGCATGTTCACAAAAGCATCATCGTTGTTCACTAGTCCGGAGAACGACAATGTTCCGCTCACGTAAGTTTCGGTGGATGACGTTTCAATAGCTTGCCAGTTTTGAGGCACTACTTCTTTTGAGTACCCGATGTCATAACGACGACTGGCAATTTTCTCCACCAGGCTCTCCAGTAAGCCCGGCTGATCCACCGTTGCGACTATATTTAATGACTTGTTCATAAAAATTTTTGTTTGAGTCTGTTGTTGCATGTGTCTGGAATTCCAGTAATCGTTATCTGCAATATAAGACGTAAAAAATGCCGTTCAGGTAACAGATTTTCCATCAAAAGAGAATAGAACTGATAATCGGTGTGTTTCAATTGCCGAAAGAGAGGCAGGCGGTGGGGTCAAGGCTCGGCTCTTACTGGCGTTAACACTTCTTTAATACGAGGAATCACCGATTCGGATTCTACCCATGATTCAACTTTTCTTCAAATAATTGCAGGGAACATTTTGAGGTACATAGTCAACACCGTAAGCTGCCCTGAGCAATAATGACACTGTTTTAGAAATCGTAACTTCATCTCTGTGCATTTGCGGAAGGAGGCCCATCATCGCATAACTGATAGGATTCACCGCAGGGATCAGTGTTTCCCATTTATATCCTTTCCCCCAAATCAATCCAGTAACCATTACTTTCAAATCAGCAGAGCTGGATAGAAGATATTTAAGCATGTCAATCGATTGATTTGAATTTTGATTGACCGTGTGGAACACAGGAGTATGTCCGCCGAATCCATTTTCATCAAAACCTGCCTTTGCGTTAACATCCGCGCCATGTTTGACGAGTATTTCAGCACAGGAAACATGATTGAATTCGGCGCAAATATGAAGTAATGTTACTTTTTCCAATGGTGTATAAGCACAACGCAGAGTGTAATGCTGATTTATTGCATCCTTGTCGATGGCGAGGTGAGATTCCAGCGAAGTTGCATCGTTCGCGAGGACGGACAACAAGATCTTGTCGTCAAAGACAAGGCCATGATCGACGAAAACTTTCACACAATGTTCAAATCGGGGGCTCCTGGTGTATTCGCTTGTCAATTCATATATCAACGGTTCATTCCTAAACTGGTCATTTGGACTTACGCCATGAGCAAAACAATCTCTTAAACCTTCTATAGAATGAAGTTCAATGTCCCCAATAACTTTTTGAAAATAATCCACGAGATTTATTTTTTAATGTCCACATCCGCGAGCTCAATTCTCTATATCTTTATTCCATAAGGATTGATTATGAAAAAGATATCACTGCTTTGTCTTGTCTTTCTGTCAGTGTCCAATCATCGGCTGATGGCCCAGGTAAGTTATGATAAACATCCAAATACCTCGGGGCCAGGGTGGACAAATCTTTTCAAAGCAGACTTGAGCAATGCTATTTTCGAAAAAGGTGTTTGGACAGTAAGCGATGGCGTGATCACTGCCTCCAAGGATGAAGCGTTGTGGAGTGAAAAGGCTTACGATAATTTCATGCTTGATCTTGAATTTAAAAATGCAGATAGCACCAACAGCGGTATCATAGCACATGCAAGTGACATTAAGGATTGGATACCACATTCTGTCGAAATACAAATTGCCGACGATTATTCAGAAGAGTGGAGTAAGGCAGCGCCATCATGGCAATGCGCAGCGATATTTGGGCACCAGGCGGCAACCAAGCGTACAGTAAAGAAGCCAGGTGAGTGGAATCATTATACAATTACTTGCATGGGCAAAAAGATCTGGGTGGTGTTAAATGGTGAACTTGTAAATGTTTGCGATATGAGTCTATACACTTCCGCAAAGACAAATCCTGACGGCACAGAAATACCTGCATGGCTCAGCAATCCTATGGCTTCACTTCCGCTCCATGGGCATATTGGTTTCCAAGGTAAGCACGCCGGGGCGCCGATTTACTTCAGAAATATCAAAATCAAAGAACTCAAGTAAACCGGACACTTTCTCACCTAATCAAGCTAAACCGTCGCGGGTTTTGCCTCAATCAGATGTTGTTAATGATTCGTATGCCTAATGAGCAGGGCGATCACCCGCGTTTTATTATAGTTTCTAAGCGGTTTGAAAAAGTTATTTTGAGCAGTTATTTCTTTACTTGTCCGACAGTTCGATCCAAACCGGCGCGTGGTCACTTGATTTTTCCCAACCACGAACATGACGATCAACACCGGCCGCAACAAGGCGTTTGTCAAGATGCGGACTTAACAAGAAATGATCGATGCGCAGCCCCGCATCACGTTCGTAGGCGTTCCGGAAGTAGTCCCAAAAAGTATAGATTTTTTGATCGGGATAAAGTTTTCGAATCGCATCGGTCCAACCTTGCGATACCAATTTTTTAAACGCCGCTCTCGTCTCAGGGCGAAATAGAGCGTCCTTCACCCATCGCTCCGGCTTGTACACATCCAACTCCGTCGGCATAACGTTGTAGTCACCCGTAAGGACAACGGGCTTTTCCGATTTGAAAAGTTCGGATGCATGTTTTGTCAATCGCTCAAACCAGGCGAGTTTGTAATCGAACTTTGGTCCTGGCGCGGGATTTCCATTTGGCAGATATAGGCAACCTATCACCAAATCACCAAGTGACACTTCCAAGTACCGGCTATGCAAATCTTCAGGATCGCCTGGAAGAGCGCGACAAATTTCGTTTGGTTGTTGATGACGCGATAAAATGGCGACTCCATTCCAACTTTTCTGACCATGCCATAGAGCGTTGTATCCGACTTCCTCTATGGCTGCTTTCGGAAACTTTTCGTGGGGTGCCTTTAATTCCTGGAGGCAAACAACATCGGGAACTGCCTCTTTCAACCAACGAAGAAGCACCGGTAATCGGCCATTTATACCATTGACATTATAGGTAGCTATTTTCATTGCGAAGAATTCTGATAATTTTCGAAGATAGCACATAAAAAATTCCGCCGAATTGCGATATTCGGCGGAATGAATTAGAATTGCGTAAAACGGCTTTAAGATTTTGACCGGGATTTCCCTTACACCTTTTGCGTCGCCAGCAACTCATCAAGATTGCTGTGAGCCATGGTAAAGCCTTCTTTGAAGCCCATTTCGATGAATTTTTCTAACACTTCCACAGACTGAAGAGTAATCTCCACAGTAACTCTTGTTCCCACTTCCGTTTCGTTAAACTGCACCCACCACAGCCCGCGTCCAAATTCCTCATTGACATTTCCTTTGTCATCACAAAACGCATCTAGACTTTCGTAACTTTTATTTGGCGTGACCGATTTGTAATCTGCACGCGAATAATGACGTGATCCATCGGGGCCCTGCATATAGTACAGCCAGGTACCACCCACGCGAAAGTCCATCGAAATAGTAACAGTTTTCCACGGCTTTGGAGCCCACCATTGGTCTAACAGCTCGCTTTCAGTCCACGCCTTCCACACCTCTTCCGGGGGTGCGTCAAAATCTCGTACGACAAAGATTTTCTTGTTAGCTACATCTTTCGAGATGGACGTTTGATTTTTCGAATTCATGATCTTTGGTTTTTTTGATTTTTTAATACATTGTCTAATTGATCAAATCGATCTTCCCACATGGCACGGAACTGCTGAAGCCATTTGTCTATTTCTTTAAGTTTCTTTGAATTGATAAAATAATAGATTTCTCTTCCGTGCTGTTCCTGTTTGAGAACGCCACACTCCGTGAGAATCCTAAGATGTTTGGACACTGCTTGCCGGGTGCTATCGAAGTGTTGGGCAAGGACATTGGGAGTCTTCCCTTCCCGTGCTATATGGTGGAGAATCTCCCTGCGAGTGGGATCGGCTATTGCTTGGAATACATCTCGTCGCATTGTAAATTGTTTTTATTGGCAACCTTTCAGTTGCAAATATATGTGCAACGTTTCGGTTGCGAAAATTTATTTTTGCAACGCAGTGGAACATTAGATATCAATTGTTGAAACTGCTTATCGCAGGGAAAAAGGCATTATTCATTTTGCAATTTGCCCGGTTGCTCCAAGTATTGTCTGCATTTTAGGGAGCGGTTAAAGGAACCCTATACTTTTATCATAACGGTGGATGCTGCCAGGTCGTGGATTGCTCTTTTTTCTTTGTTCATATTAATTGTCAAAAAGGATAGCCAACCCAGCATTACCTTCACAACGTATCGAAGATATGACTGGAATATGTTCATGCGTTTTGTCGGGTCGCTAAATTTCCTACTCCTTATTCGCTTTATATAATTACCGAGTGTGCACCCAAACATCATACAGAATGGTTCGTAAATGGCCCAGATGCCGAGGAACAAAACAATTCGAATCCAGTCTGGGGCGTCTTCATATTTGTCCAGGATAGATGCTGACACGAACATCAGTGTGATGATAAAAATTTGGTCAATGAAGATGGACTGAATTCTGTCGCTCAATGGGGGATACTCATATTGCATGTTTCATGGTTTAGATTACACTTTGCCAATTTACATTACCAGACGAACCTGTGCAAGTTTTCGCAGCGATT
>AR_comb_assmDRAFT_10068292_pt1 | contig 16118 bp, 12 predicted proteins | sample ArasoioldDNA_FD_10543 | JGI IMG/M metagenome (IMG submission 10543) | reverse complement strand
TAAACAGTTGCGGAACACATATCGAACAGATAGTGTCCGTTCATGATTTGTTTCTGACCTGATCCCCCTCGCGGGGTGGGTCTGAGGGGGAGACAACCCGATGCTGACCCGCAAGCAGTTCGAGCTTCTGCGCTTCATCCACGAGCGGCTGACCGAGGCCGGCGTACCTCCCTCCTTCGATGAGATGAAGGACGCCCTGGACCTCCGCTCGAAATCCGGCATCCACAGGCTGATTACGGCCCTGGAGGAGCGAGGCTTTATTCGCCGGTTGCCTAACCGGGCGCGCGCTATCGAGGTTATCAAGTTGCCCGATTCGGTAGGCCATGGTCTTGGCTCGGCCCGCACCCGAGGCTTTACCCCAAGCGTCATCGAAGGCGATCTTGGCCGCGTCCGCACCTCATCCGAGGACGACGGAGGCCGGCCGGTCGCAGTGCCGGTCATGGGTCGCATCGCGGCGGGCACGCCCATCGAGGCGATCCAGACCCGCAGCCATGTGATCAATATGCCGCCCGATCTACTCTCCGCCGGCGATCATTTCGCCCTCGAGGTGCGCGGCGACAGCATGATCGAAGCGGGAATACTCGATGGCGATATCGCGCTGATCCGCAAATCCGAAGCGGCCGATACGGGTGACATCGTTGTGGCGTTGATCGACGATGAGGAGGCCACTCTCAAGCGCTTCCGTCGCCGTGGCGCGTCGATCGCGCTCGAGCCTGCCAACACCGCCTATGAGGTTCGCATTCTGCCGCCCAACCGCGTGCGCATTCAGGGCAAGCTGGTTGGGTTGTTCCGCCGCTACTAGTCACCTGCATCGAGATCCTCGGTGCGCGGCGCGGCGTCGGATCGTGACGACGCCGGCTGCATCTCGTCGGTCGCCGCAATCGCCGGACTTTGAGTCCACGGCCGCTCCTGACCTGGTGCCTGCGTAACGCTTTGCTCAAAGTGGTCGCCCGTCCAGCGCAACGCCACGGCGCCGTAAGTGCGCCAGATATTTCGATCGATTAAGGTTGCGGCACAACGCGGCGACGGCGCTTCGCGCTGACTCACAACAATGGCGGCGCGCGTGCAATCTTCCGCGAATGCTTCGGCCGCCAGCGCCATCGATACAAACCGGCCGTCGCGAAGCTTGCCAACGCAGCCGATGGCGTCGCAGGTCACGCCGTCAGCAAGGCTTGAATCTTTTGGCGTGCGCGCGTCCGCGTCGGCCGCGAGCCACTCTTTGATTGCAAAGCTGTCGCGGCTACTGTGGATCACAGAAAGTCGTCCATTGGATCCGCGAACGACGGCCGCCTGGCCGTCACCGGCAACCAGCATGTCCGGCCGCGGGGTTGAAACAGCCCAAAGGCCGCTGGCGATCAGAAGAGCTGCTCCGCTCCAGCGCAGAGGCGTTCGGAGTAGACAGACCAGCAGGAGGCCGGCCGTACCGACCAACAACGGACCAGCGCCGAAAGCTTGTATGCGCCCCACCGCGCCTGGCAGATTGTTGACCCACAGTGCCACCCTGATCATCCAATCGATGCCATCACCCATAAGCTGCCAAAACACCGCATCGAAACCGAAAGGCATGGCAAGAACACCGAGGATTCCCATCGGCATCACCGCGGCCGATACAACCGGCATAGCGAGGAGATTGGCAATCACTCCGTAAGGCGCCAGGCGATGAAAATGATAAGCGGCATAGGGTGTTGTCGCGAGACCGGCTACTAGCGAAGCAAGCAGCAACCCAACGACTTCTCGCGCGCCCCACAGCATCACGCGTGTGCCGAGAGAACTGTTTCCATCGGCATGCCACGGCAGCCCATTTTGATAAGCCGCGACCAGCGCCAGTGTGGCCGCAAATGACATCTGAAAGCTCGGATGCACGACCGCCTGCGGGGCAAGCACCAGCACTACGATGGCAGCAACCGCAAGCGTGCGAAACGTGAGCGTTGGGCGGTCCAGCATGACGCCCACAAGGACGATCGCGATCATGATGAAGGAGCGCTGGGTGGCGACCTCGGCGCCGGAAAGCAGCAGATAAAATGCCGCCGCTATCAATGCACAGAACGCCGCCCATTTCTTTATCGGGTGGCGGTTCGCGAATGCCGGGATCAAAGCAAGCGCAGCGCGGATAAAAAAGAACACAATCCCGGCCACCACCGCCATGTGATAACCGGAAATCGACAGCACGTGGGCGAGGCTTGAAATATACATGGCGTCGTTAACGGGCGCGGATATTGCGTCGCGTTTTCCCGTAATCAGCGCAGACGCAATTGAGCCGTGGTCGCCCCTAACCACTGAGCGTATTCGTTTGTCGATGGCTTCGCGGAGGTCATCGATGGTGGCGGCATAGCGCAGCCAGAATCCGCCGGCGACGGGCGGCGCCACGGTTTTTATCGCACCAAGCGCATACCCTGACGCGCCGATACGCTGGAAATACATATCACGAGCAAAGTCATACCCGCCCGGCCGCAGCGGCTGAAGGGGCGGCGAGAGACGGGCTTTGAGCTGAACGAAGCTTCCGACCGCAGGCGCACTGCCCTTACGCACCGCAACGCGAATCCGATGGGGCAAAGGTGTCGTGCGGGACGTTTCAAAATGCACAACGCGCACAACAATACGGTCGCTGCGTTCGCGTTCCTCTCGTGTCTCTACAAATCCGGAAAGTGGTGTGCTTGACATCCCGCCCGTCAAAATCGGATGTGCAATGCGGAGGGTTTGCAACGTCGCGATCGCAAAACCCAAAGAGATCGCCGCAAGTCCTACCAAGATTGGTAATCCGATCGGACGTTGCCGCACGAGAAATGCCGCCACGCTCGTTGTAATCGCAACGCCTACTGCCGCCCACCAGGCAGGCTCGCGGTCGGCGGCGAAGTATCCGACGATCCCCAAACCGAAGGCCACCGGCAGCCATGGCATCAGGCGGCCCGGGGCGACCTCGGCCGCTGCCCATTGCGACACCAGGCCGCGCAGCCGGTCGGCCGCGTCCGCAAAGCCATCCGGCAGCAACAATCCGGCCGGCCGCCGCGCGCTGTCGATCTCCGGGGCCCAGGCCTTGGCACCGGCCCGCGCTCTACCGTTATGGGAGTTCTGCCCGACCAAGGGCGTGCTGCGCCTTCCGACGCTCCCTGATGCAACCGCGCCAATGTTGGCTCAGCCGCAGGCGGTCGACATACCCCGAAGGGATCACCCGGTGGGCTTTTCTTTGGCCCAGGTATCGCGCAGTCCGATCGTCCGATTGAACACAAACTTGCCGCCCTTCGAATCCTGATCGAGGCAGAAATAGCCCTGGCGTTCGAATTGCACCGGCTGTGCAAGCTTGGCATCGCCAAGTGCCGGTTCGACGCGCGTTCCGGTCAGGATCTCAAGGGACTGGGGGTTGAGATCGGCCGCGAAATTCTCCCCGCTGGGATCGGGACGAGTGAACAGAGGATTGTAGACGCGCACTTCCGCGGGCATCGCGTGCGCTGCCGAGACCCAGTGGATCGTTGACTTCACCTTGCGGCCGTCCGGAGCATTGCCGCCACGCGTCGCCGGATCGTAGCTGCAGCGCAACTCGGTCACCTCGCCTTTTGGAGTTTTCACCACTTCGCGACACGTAATGAAATAGGCATAGCGCAGCCGGACTTCTGTCCCCGGAGAAAGCCGGAAAAATTTCTTCGGCGGGTTCTCCATGAAGTCGTCCTGCTCGATGTAGATCTCGCGCGCGAACTTTAGCTTGCGGGTTCCCCTCGTCCCATCGTCCGGATGATTGGCAGCCTCAAGATCTTCAACCTGCCCCTCTGGATAGTTCTCAATCACGATTTTGAGGGGCCGCAATACTGCCATCCGGCGCGGCGCGCTTTTGTTGAGAGCTTCGCGGACCGAAAAATCGAACATTCCGACGTCGACAACACTGTTGGCCTTCGCAACACCAATTCTTTTAACGAACTCGCGGATCGCCTCCGGCGGGACGCCGCGCCGGCGCAGGCCCGCAAGGGTCGGCATCCGCGGATCGTCCCATCCCGTGACATGACCGCCGCGCACCAACTCGGTAAGTACGCGCTTGGAAAGAACGGTGTAGGTCAGGTTGAGCCGGGCAAACTCATACTGATGCGGGCGCGATGGCACCGGCAAATTCGCAATGAACCAGTCGTAAAGTGGCCGGTGATCTTCAAACTCGAGCGTACAGATTGAGTGAGTGACCTGTTCAATGGCGTCCGATTGCCCGTGGGCAAAGTCATAGCTTGGATAGATTTTCCAAGTCGTACCGGTGCGGGGGTGGGCGGCGTGCAGTATCCGGTAAAGCACCGGGTCACGCAGATTGATGTTGCCCGAAGCCATGTCGATTTTTGCCCGGAGCACGCGCGCGCCATTGGGAAATTCACCTGCTCGCATGCGGCGGAACAGGTCCAGGTTTTCGTCGACGCCGCGGTCTCGAAACGGACTGTTCTTGCCCGGCTCGGTAAGGGTGCCGCGGTTGGCGCGCATATCGTGGGGGTTCTGATCGTCGACATAAGCCTTTCCGGCCCGGATCAGATCTTCGGCCCAGGAATAAAGCTGCTCAAAGTAATCGGATGCGTGATAGAGGTGCTTACCCCAGTCAAAGCCGAGCCAGCGGACGTCGCGTTCAATCGCGTCGATGTATTCCTGCTCTTCCTTGGTCGGATTGGTATCGTCGAAGCGCAAATGACAGCGCCCGCCGAATTCCTCAGCGATGCCAAAATTCAAGCAGATTGACTTGGCATGACCAATATGGAGATAGCCGTTTGGTTCCGGCGGGAAGCGGGTGACAACACCCTTGACGCGCTTTGAATCAAGATCCGCCTTTACAATATCGCGAATGAAATCCCGGGCGCCCTCGGTTACTTCCATGCCGCCTCTTGCTTTTTCATCTACCGCCATGCTTCCTCGAATTCGACTAGGCCAAAACCCGTTGGGCTTTTAGCCGTGACGGGCGGCCTATGCCATGACGTGCGACCTGGCTCAATGTCAAATGTTCTGACTACCAATCCTGCAACTGTGATACACGCCAGGCGATGAGCGAGCCTGTCGTCACCCGTTTCGCACCCTCTCCCACCGGTTTTCTGCATATCGGCGGCGGCCGTACCGCCCTGTTCAATTGGTTGTTCGCGCGCCGCCATGGCGGAAAGATGCTGTTGCGAATCGAGGACACCGACCGGGAACGCTCCACCGCCGCCGCTATTAACGCCATTATCGATGGTCTGACCTGGCTTGGTTTGACGTGGGACGGGGAAATTGTCTTCCAGTTTTCGCGTGCCGGCCGGCATCGGCAGGTTGCCGAACAGTTGCTCGCGTCCGGGCACGCATACCGATGCTACTGTAGTCCGGATGAGTTGGCGGCGATGCGCGAAAAGGCGCGCGCGGAGGGACGCACTCGGCTCTATGACGGCCGCTGCCGCGACGTCGACCCGAAGGATGTACCCGCCGGGGTCAATCCGGTGATCCGGCTGAAGGCGCCGTTGACCGGCGAGACAATCGTCGAGGATCAGGTACAGGGTCGCGTAACGTGGCAGAACGAAAATCTTGATGACTTTGTTTTGCTTCGGTCGGACGGCACGCCGACTTACATGTTGGCGGTCGTCGTGGATGATCATGACATGGGTATCACGCACATCATCCGCGGTGACGATCACCTCAATAATGCGGCTCGCCAGACCCAAATTTACCAGGCGCTTGGTTGGAAAGTGCCGACCATGGCTCATATTCCGCTGATCCATGGGCCGGACGGATCCAAATTGTCCAAACGCCACGGCGCGCTTGGCATCGATGCCTATCGCGCCATGGGCTATCTACCCGCTGCGATGCGGAATTATCTTGTCCGGCTTGGCTGGGCACATGGCGACCAGGAGATCTTTACGACAGAAGAGATGATTGCCGCTTTCGACCTACCGCAAATCGGCCGCTCTCCGGCGCGTTTTGATTTCACCAAGCTCGAGAGCCTTAATGGCCATTACATCCGGTCAGCCGACGACGCCGAACTCATTGCGGGCATCGAACAGCTCTTGCCGCACATTGCCGGCGGACAGGAACTTGCGAGCAAAATGACACCGGTCCTTCGGGCCAAATTGCTGGCGGCCATGCCGGGCCTCAAGGAACGAGCTAAGACGTTAGTCGAGTTGTTCGACGCTTCGCGCTTTCTGTGGACAAGCCGTCCGCTCGACATCAACGAGCAGGCCAAGGCTCTCCTTACCGACGAGGCCAAGAGCTTGATTGGCGCTCTCCTGCCGGAACTCGAGGCGGTCGCCGACTGGAGCGCAAGCTCGGCCGAAGCCGTGGTGCGGCCATACGCCGAGCGCGTGGGGCTCAAGCTTGGCGCAGTTGCACAACCGCTGCGCGCCGCACTGACCGGACGGACAACCTCCCCGCCGATTTTCGACGTGCTGGCTGTACTAGGTCGGGACGAGAGCCTGGCGAGGCTACGCGATCAGGCGGCACCGTAAAATTGCCATAACGAGCGACCGGCGGCCGGCCGACCTATATACCGGCGGAGCAGCCTGGCACTGGGCTATCTTGCAGTGCACATATGAATAAGATACCCACAAAGTCACTGTTCGCGGCCAATTCGAGGGCTCGACTATGGACGCCAAGACCAACGCCAAAAACAAGACCGGCACCCTGACCGTCGGCAATAACAACTGGGATATGCCGATATATCCCGGCACGATCGGCCCCGACGTCGTCGACATCTCGAAACTCTATGGCCAGAGCGGGATGTTCACCTACGATCCCGGCTTCACCTCAACGGCGAGTTGCGAGTCCAAGATCACCTACATCGATGGCGATGAAGGTATTCTCCTGTATCGCGGCTATCCGATTGAGCAACTCGCCGAGCACGGCGATTTTCTGGAAACCTGCTACCTGCTGCTCTACGGCGAATTGCCGACAACCGCACAAAAGACCGACTTCGACTATCGGGTGAGTCGCCACACGATGGTCCACGAGCAAATGAGCCGTTTTTTCCAGGGCTTCCGCCGCGATGCACATCCGATGGCGGTTATGACCGGATGTGTCGGCGCGCTGTCCGCATTCTATCACGACTCGACGGACATCTCTGATCCGCATCAGCGCATGGTCGCCTCAGTGCGCATGATCGCGAAGGTGCCAACGCTTGCCGCCATGGCCTACAAATATTCGATCGGGCAGCCCTTCGTATATCCGAAAAACGAGCTCGACTACGCCTCCAACTTCCTGCGCATGTGCTTTGCCGTGCCGACGGAGGAATACAAGCCAAATCCGGTGCTGGCCCGCGCGATGGACCGCATCTTTATTCTGCATGCCGACCACGAACAGAATGCGTCGACCTCAACGGTTCGACTTGCGGGCTCGTCCGGCGCCAATCCCTTCGCATGCATTGCAGCAGGTTGCGCATGTCTGTGGGGACCGGCGCATGGGGGCGCCAACGAAGCCGCGCTGAATATGTTGCGCGAAATCGGGTCCGTCGACCACATTCCCGAATTCGTCAAACGGGCAAAGGACAAGAATGACCCCTATCGTTTGATGGGCTTTGGCCACCGCGTGTACAAAAACTACGACCCACGCGCTAAAATCATGCAGAAGACCTGCCACGAAGTTCTCACCGAACTTGGCATCAAGGACGATCCGCTTCTCGACGTGGCGATGGAACTGGAGAAAGTCGCGCTGCACGACGAATATTTCATCGAGAAAAAACTCTATCCCAATATCGATTTCTATTCCGGCATTACTCTCAAAGCCATGGGCTTCCCGACAACGATGTTTACGGTGCTATTTGCCGTCGCCCGCACGGTCGGTTGGATCGCGCAATGGAAAGAGATGATAGAAGATCCCAAGCAAAAGATCGGGCGTCCGCGGCAGCTCTATACGGGCGCAACGCGCCGGGACTACGCCCCGATTTCGCGTCGCAAATAATCTTACTGCCGGCTCTTCCCGTTGCCCTTGCCGTTTAGCTTCGGCGCGCTCGCGCCGTCATAGGCCCATTGCACGTAGACACCCGCCCACGTAAAGCCGCCGCCGAACGCGGCGAGCACCATGCGATCGCCGCGCTTCAATTTCGGCTCATAGTCCCACAGGCAGAGCGGAATAGTGGCGTTGGTGGTATTGCCGTATTTGTGAATCGTCACCATCACCTTGTCCATGGGCATGCCCATGCGCTCGGCCGTGGATTCGATAATGCGTTTGTTCGCCTGGTGGGGAACCAGCCAATCGATCATGTCGGCGCGCAAGTTGTTGCGCGCCATGATGGCGCCCGCGACTTCCGCCATCTTGGCGATGGCAAATTTGTAGACTGCAGCGCCTTCCTGGTGAACGTAGTGCAGCCGCTTGGCCACAGACTCCGGCGTCGCGGGCATCCGGCTGCCACCAGCCTTTTGGTGCAAATGAATCATTCCCGAGCCGTCGGAATGAATCAGGGCGTCCATAATGCCGTAACCCTCGTCGCTCGGTTCGAGCAGCACCGCTCCCGCGGCGTCACCAAACAACACACATGTCGCTCGATCCCTGTAGTCGATGATCGATGACATCTTGTCGGCACCAACCACTACCACTTTTCGAGTAGTGCCATTGGCGATGAATTGCGCTGCGATCGTCAGCGAATAAAGAAATCCCGAGCACGCCGCCTGCACATCGAAGCTGCCGATACCACGCATGCCGACCATCTCGCAGATCAGATTGGCGGTTGAAGGAAACTGCATGTCCGGCGTCGTGGTCGCGCAAATCAGCAAATCGACTTCTTCCGGTTTTGTGCCGGTTTTTTGCAACAGACCACGTACGGCTTCGGCAGCCATATGTGAGGTGCCAAGCCCGTCGCCTTTCAGGATATGGCGCTCTTTAATGCCGGTGCGTTCGGTGATCCACGCGTCGCTCGTGTCCACCATGCGCGCCAGCTCCGCGTTGGTGAGAAGGTCTGGCGGCAGATAGCCGTGAACGGCAGTGATTGAAGCGCGGGGAGGTGGGGTCAAAGACTGAAATCCGGGTTTCTCCAAAGACATACGCCCATCCGGCAGCAGCCGGCAAGCCTACCCCAATGCCGGCCCTATAACCGGTGAATTACGCAGGGACTACGCTTAGCGGCCTCACGCAATCGAGCACCACGGAGGCTGCGCGGTCGCTTGGGGCGGCTTTTCCGATTTCCATGATGGCGTCGAGTCGCGTGAATGCGTCGACCTGCCGGCGCCGTTCCGGGGTGTCGCTGAGCAACGGCAATAACGCCGTGGCGAGCCGCTCCGCAGTGCAGTCCCGCTGGAGGAATTCCGGCACTACATTTTCACCGAGTACGAGATTGGCAAGAATGACTGATGGCACGTTGATCAAAAGACGGGCGACGAGTTCCTCAACGAGCGATACTCGGTAGGCAGCGATCATCGGCACGCCAGCCACCGCCAATTCCAGCGTCGACGTGCCGGATTTGGTAAGTGCCGCACGGGCCGTCCGAAACGCCTCTTGCTTTTCTTCATGATCGAATATGACGCGCGCGGGCACATTCCAAGACGCGATTGCGCTCCGAACTTTGTCCGCAAGTCGCGGCACAGCTGGCACCACCACTTCGATTGCACCAAACTGCTCGACGACGCGAGCGATAGCCTTGCCGAATACGGGCGCCATGCGGCGAATTTCGCTTGCACGGCTTCCGGGCATGACCAAAAGCAGCGGAGGGCCAGCCAGCCGCAACCGCGTTTCGAGCTCATTTGGACGCAATTCGCTTATTCGCTCAATTAACGGGTGACCGACGTAGGTGCAAGGCGGCCCACCAAGCTCTTTCATGACCTTTGGTTCGAAAGGCAGAAGCGCCATCACCTGATCCACGTACGCGCGCATTGTACGCGCCCGTGTCGGCCGCCAGGCCCAAACCGAAGGGCAGACGTAATCGACGATTGGAATTGTGGGCGCGCGGGCGCGCACGCGGCGCGCCACGCGATGTGTGAAATCGGGGCTATCGATAATCACAAGCACGTCCGGGCGTGCCGCAATTACAGCGTCGGCGGCTTCGCGGATGCGTCGCAAGCTCTTTGGCAGCGCGGCGGGAATTGACGACACCCCTATGAACGCCAAATCGCCGATCGGGAATAAACTAGGGACGCCTTGCTCAGCCATATGCGCGCCACCAACTGCGGAAATGTGCGCCCGGCCTTGCGTGGATTGCCTCAGTGCCCTGATTAGGGGTGCGCCAAGCCGGTCGCCAGATTCCTCATTCGCAACAATAAAGATATGCGGATTGCTGGCGCTCATCGCGCAGTTCCGCCGCTTTCTCCACTCACGAAGATTTTGGCACGGTCGGCCGCCTTTACGAGTTCCGCGGGTTCGGCTGCAATCGTGCTCCCAGCGAGCACCGCAACGCCCGCAAGACCGGCCCTCGCGGTGCCTTCCACGGTTTTTGGCCCGATCGAGGGCATGTCGAAACGCAGGTCCTGGCCAGGCTTCGGCGCTTTTATCACCACACCGGTCCCAACAGGCGTACGCACGCGTCCGCTGGCGCGCATCTCTGCAACGCGTGCGAGCATCGCGTCAGTGCCTTCCGCCGCCTCAACGGCCAGCACGCGCTTGTTCGCAACAACAACGGCCTGACCGATATCGAACGGTCCGGCAGCGCGAAGATAATCCAAACCCAAGTGGATATCGGCGCGATCGCGTTCGGTCGGCTGGAGATGACCCAGGCTGCCTTGCGGCACGAGTATCTCCGGCGCGACCTCATGCGCGCCGATCATGCGGAATCCGTATCCTTCCAACAAACGCCCTATGAACGAAAGCAGATGATTATCGCCTCCACGAAACCCCAACGCGATGCGCGGTAGCGCAATCACGGTGCGCAAATCAAGCCGCAACTGCCAGAAAGCGGGGCGTACCACCGAACCAATCAGCACAACGTCATTACAGCCAGCTGCGCGCGCCAAACGCACAAATCGTCCGATTTGCCCGATGTGGAGCCATTGGTGCGGACGATTTTCGAAATCCCTCGGATTCGCGGCCCCATGCAGCGGGAAAAGCACAACCTTTTCGCCGCGTTTTGCCGCAAGGTCGGCGACTGTCAAAGGCAAGCTGCCACCGCCGCAAATTAACGCGAGCGGGCCTTTTTCGGCGGCCGGTATCGCAGCAGTCATATCTCTCCGTCTGAATCAGACTCGCTTACCGTGTGCGGACGCGTAAGGCGGCCTTTGCCCATTTTGATAAACTCGATGATCTTGGCAATCGATGGGACGCCGCCGTATTCCGCCGCAACGCGATCGAGGCGTGTGCGAAATTCACCACTACCAAAAAACAACGTTTCATATGCCGCCCGGACTTGATGAATATCGGCTTTACTCCACCCGCGCCGTCGCATGCCGACCACATTGAGTCCCGCCAGATGCGCGTGTTGACCTGTCGCTATGGCCCAGGGAATGACGTCTGCGCGGATGCCGCTGAGGCCCGCGATCATCGCGCCCTCCCCAATCCGCGTAAATTGAAGAACCGCCGACAGACCGCCGAACACAACGTTATCGCCAACGGTGACATGACCCGCGAGCGTGACATTGTTTGAGAACGTAACGTTGTTCCCAACCTTGCAATCATGCGCCACGTGGCAACCAACCATCACGAAACATTTTTCGCCCACCTGAGTGAGGCCGCCTCCATCCTCGGTGCCGGTGTTCATCGTCACGGCTTCACGAATATCGCAGTCAGGGCCAATAACAAGCCGCGTCGGGCCGCCGCGGTATTTCACAGACTGCGGTGGCGTTCCCAGCGAGGCAAATGGATAAATCACCGTACGCGCGCCGATCTGCGTGTGGCCGGTCAGATGAACGTGTCCGATTAAGCGGCATCCGTCGCCGATCGTGACACTTGGCCCCACGGTACAATAAGGACCGATCGAAACATCCCTGCCGATCGTGGCTCCGGATTCGATCCGCGCCGTGGGATCGATCATGCCTGTACTCATGCGTCGGCAAGCAGCGCGCCAACCCGCGCCTCCGCAACCAATTCGCCTGCGACCTTTGCCTCGCCGCGGTACCACCACATGTTCTTTCGCCGTGTAATTTTTTCCATGTGGTATTCTATCGTATCGCCTGGCCGAACGGGCTTGCGGAATTTGGCCTGATCAATGGTCAGAAAAAATACCGATGTCGGCTTTGCACCGGTCGCCGCAATGCAAAGCACACCGGCAGTTTGCGCCATGCCTTCTATCATCAGCACACCTGGAAAAACCGGATTGCCGGGAAAGTGGCCCTGAAAGTGCGGTTCATTGATCGTAACATTCTTGATGCCAATGCCGTGCTCGTCGCCGCGAATGTCGATCACCCTGTCAACCATCAAAAATGGATAGCGGTGCGGCAGCATTTTTAGCACCACCGCAATATCAGCCGCTTCAAGTCTTGTTACGGCTTTATTCATTGCGCGATCTCATTCATCGGATGCCGCTTTCGTCGCGCTTTCCTGGCGCGCGAGTCGTGCGAGGATGGTCATCTCGCGGAACCATTGCTTGACCGGCTTAGCCGGTGTGCCTCCCCAACGCGCGCCCGGCGGCACATCGCCGTGAACGACGCTGATTGCCGCGATCTGAGCCCCCTCACCGATCGTGACGTTATTATTCAGACCAACGCGCGCGCCCAGCACAACAAAGTCTTCTAGCGTCGAACTACCGGAAATTCCCGTTTGCGCGACCACAATGCAATGCCGGCCAATCGACACATTGTGGCCTACCTGAACAAGGTTGTCGATCTTGGTTCCTTCGCCAACAATAGTGTCGCGGATGGCACCTCGGTCGATTGTCGTGCCGGCACCAATCTCGACATCGTCCTGGATGATCACGCGGCCTACCTGAGGAATCTTAAGGTGACCGCCGCCTCCCATCACAAAACCAAATCCGTCCTGGCCGATCTTGCAGCCCGGGTGAAGAATAACGCGGTCGCCGATCAGGCTGTTGGAGATGGTCGTACCTGCTCCAACCGAACAGTCGCGCCCGATTTTAACATCCGCCCCGATCACCGCGTTGGCCCCGACTATGCTGCCGGCGCCGATCTCAGCGCGCGCGCCAACAACGGCGCCCGGATCGACAATAACGCCGTCTTCCATCCGAGCACTCGGGTCGACATGGGCTCCGGTACGATCCCCGGGTTCGGACAATGATGACGGCCGTAGCGCATGCGGAAACAATTTGCGCGCGACCGTCACAAAGGCGCGGTAAGGCTCCCGGACTGTCAGCACGGCAACCTGTGTTGGCAGCTCCTTGGCAAGCGCTGGTATTGTCAGACAAACGCCGGCGTGTGTCGCAATTGCCGCCGACAAAAAATTTCTGCTTTCAAGGAATGTAAGATCGAAAGGCCCTGCGCGATCCAGTGGAGCAATATCGACAATGCGGCGAGCATGCGGCGCAGGAGATCCTATCGTCGCGCCAGTCAGCGCGGCGATCTCATCCAGCGTGAGACCGTCAGATTTTCGTAGGAAAATTGGCTCGGTCATCTTGTGGCAGCTCGATACACCGTACCATCAGCCGCTGCCGAGCTCAGAACCGCGTGCCGCCGCTGAAACGGAAAATCTGCGTGCGGTCGCAAACTTGTGGCCCCCCAGGCGGGGTCGCGCAGTATTTTGTGATCGGGTAAGCCAGATCGAAGCGCAGCGGTCCGAGCGGCGAATCCCAGATCAAACCCGCACCGATTGACGACCTGATCATCGACGCACTGTCGAGACCGACCAGCAGCGTTTCGCCGGTCACACTCCAAAATGTTGGTCCCTTGTAGCTCCATAGCGAACCCGCGTCGGCGAAAGCCGCAACTTTGATCCCGATGTCTTTCGGCAGGAAGTATAGCGGGGTCTGTGCCTCGACGCTTGCACCCCAGTAGATGGAGCCTCCCAAGGCGTCATTGGTTGTTCCGGGCGTAAGGTCACGCGGGCCAATGCCGGCGGGCTGGAAGCCGCGCACCAGGTTTGGCCCCATTTGGAATTCATCCAGCATGCGCAAGCCCTGGTTACCCCATGGCTGGATATGACCGGCCTGCAATTTCAAGACGCTGATGACGTCCGAAAAAACCTCGTAGTACTTGCGCGTTTCAATCGAAGTTCGGATGAAGTTCACATCGCCTCCAACCCCCGCGAAGTCCTGCTTTAGTTCGGCAAAAAGCCCGGAGGTCGGAGACCTATTATTGTCGAGCGTATTGTAATTAAGGGTGTATCCAAGCAGGGAAACATTTACCGGGCCTGCAGCCAGCTCTTTGCGCACTGCGAGCGACGCTTCGCCGTCGGCATAGCAGCCAAACGGAACGTTGACGAACGTGTCTAGCCCTGCGGCTTCGCGGGTCGGACTTACACCTGGGCCGCCATTCCCCGGCGTCAAGCTTGAGAACTGACAGTTATCGTACTGACTCGGCAGCGTGATCTTCTGCTGGTAGAACGAATAGCGCGGCTGAAATGCGATTTCTTCCGTTAGCGCAAAGCCCAGCCGCAAGTTGGTGCCGATTACCTGGCTGTCGTACGACACATAATTTGACGCCAGATTTTGTCGAGCAAAGAGGTCAATGCCCGCACCCATTCGATACCCAAGGAAAAAGGGTTCAACGAATGACAGGTCAACGCCACGCACGCGCTGGCCGTACGTGAACGCGGCCTTGGCATACTGGCCGCGGCCCATCAGGTTACGATCGGCTACGCTGAGTTCGCCAATCAGACCGTCAGCTGTTGAATAGCCGCCGGAAACCGAAAACTCCCCCGTTGGCTGCTCTTCAACATCCACGTTAACGACAACTCGATCGGGAGCAGAGCCGGGCTCGTTCGTGATTTTGACGGTTTTGAAATAATTGAGATTCTTCAACCGACGCTCGCCACGATCGATCAGCGCACGGTTGTAGGCGTCACCTTCGGCGAGATCGAATTCACGGCGGATCACGTAGTCTCGGGTACGCGTGTTGCCGCGGATATTGATGCGCTCGATATATGCACGCGCGCCCTCTTCCACGGCGAAAACCAGATTGATGGTTTTTGTTTCGAAGTTGCGATCGCCGCGCGGGCGCACGTTGGCAAAGGCGTAGCCGTTTTTGGCGGCGGTAATCGTAATCGCTTCGACACTTTTTTCGACCAGATCGGCGTTGTAGACGCTGCCGGGGCCGAGCTTGAGTTGCGTGCGCAGCGATGTCGGATCGATTGCGTGAACGTTAGAAACGATGTCTACGGTCCCAACCCGGTACTGGCCGCCCTCATCGATCGTAAAAGTGACGATGAATCCTTTTTTGGCCGGATCGTACTCGCCCACGGCGGAAAGAATGCGCACATCGGCATAGCCGTGCTTGAGGTAGAAGCGGCGCAGCAGATCGCGGTCGGCTTCGACGCGGTCAGGGTCGTATATGTCGGTGGTCTGCAGGAAACTGAGGAAGTTGCTCTCGGAGGTCTTGATTACGTCCTTCAGGCGACCCGATGAAAAGGCGTTATTGCCCACAAAACGGAGGTCTTTGACTCCGGTCTTCTGGCCTTCCGTAATCTCGAATACCAGATCGACACGGTTATTTGGCAGCTCGATGATCTTCGGGCTTACACTTACGTCGAACCTTCCGCTGCGGTGATAAATTTCAATGATGCGCTGCACATCTGCCTGTACGGTCGGTCTCGACAGCGTGCCGCGCGGCTTGGATTGCACTTCGGCAGTAAGCTGATCGTCTTTGGCCTTCTTGTTGCCTTCGAAAGCGACCCGGTTGATCACCGGATTTTCGACCACAGTCACTACAAGGCGATTGCCGGCGTGACTGATCCGGACATCGGAAAACAAGCCCGTCGCAAGGAGAGCTTTTAGGGCCTCGTCTTCCTGTTCGGGGCTTAGCCGACCCCCGGGGCCGGGCTTGAAGTAGGAGCGGATGGTGTCGGCCTCGACCCGGCGGCTGCCTTCAACGACAATGGAACTCGCCGTCTGCGCAACTGCAGCCGTCGTAGCCACCAATGTCACAGAACCAGCGCCGACAAGGATCCCGCCGAGGATCAGGCAGCCAACAGCCAATCCCCGTAGCGTCCCCATACAAAGTCCCATGCGCTACGCGCCCTTTTGATCCATGCGGCCGCCCCCAGTGCGGATTCGACAGACGGTCTGGGCTGGCAAGGCACACTTTTTACAGCGTTTTTAGTGCGCTGCAAACGAAGTCCCGACGAAACTTTCCCTTTTCCCTCAAAAAGTTGCCCCTCAGCAACGGTCACGAGGTAGCGAGATG